>Ga0163148_10002779_pt1 | contig 20279 bp, 15 predicted proteins | sample OliLakLV19MP7P2_FD_148606 | JGI IMG/M metagenome (GOLD analysis project Ga0163148, IMG submission 148606) | Freshwater microbial mat bacterial communities from Lake Vanda, McMurdo Dry Valleys, Antarctica- Oligotrophic Lake LV.19.MP7.P2 | ecosystem: Environmental > Aquatic > Freshwater > Lake >...
CAAGCAGTAGCACTGAGTGTGATCAGTGAGATCCACTTCAACTACTAGCTAGACCTAGCAAGAGCTTAAGCTCATTAATTAGTATAACTTATCAGAGTTAAATGTCCAACCAACATGCAGAAGTTAAGAAGCATTGCATCACCAGAGGAAAAAAAGGCAAGGCTAGCAATGGAGAGGGAACGTTCAGCTCAAGCAAGAGCAGCGGAATCTCCAGAAGAGACAGCAGCAAGGCAGGCAATGGAGAGGGAACGTTCAGCTCAAGCAAAAGCAGCAGAATCTCCAGAAGAGACATCAGCAAGGCTGGCAATGAAGAGGGAACGTTCAGCTCAAGCAAGAGCTAGGACTGAAGCCGTTCCCCTTCTCCAACCAACAATGCTTGTGGATCAAAGCAAGATTGACTTGATGGACAAGAAAAATATCAACCTACCTAGACATCTTTAAAATTTGCTGCAACCTTTTGCTTCCTCTCTGCGAAAAAAAACAAAACAGACTTTGTTTTCTCTTGTTGTTGTTGATTTTTCAACTTTGTGCTGCATGTTGAGGGCTTCCACCTTCGGTGGTGTTCTTTTTAATTGTTTCACAATTCGTGAATCAAGTTTCAACGACCTACATGTGCAGCATAAGCATGCAGCACTGCTTGTTGAGCTGCACAGTAGCTTGTGAACGGCGCTGCTGCTATTGATGTCGTTTGCGCATGGCGCGCAAATTCAATCTGTTGCACCCAGTGCTCAAAATTTCCAACGGCTGTGCTGCTAGCACTTCTCTATGGCAAAAACACGTAGAAATTGACATTGTCCTTGTTTTCAGTCAGCTGCTTGAACAAAAATGAGGCTCATTTATCTTCAAAAGCGCCATGTTTCAGAATGCGCGTCTTTGATCATCTCCTCCAGTGAAAGAATTGTCATGTGATGTGGCAGCAGCAGCGCTGCTAGAACAAGTTGCCGTTGCTCCTCCTCCACCAAACGGGGCAGTTGCACGCAGTGCTGACTCCTGGTGTTGGCACTGGCTGGAGTGTGTTTCCAACAGCTGCTCTGTGTTGGCTCATCCTTTCTTCGGTTGAAAATTTCCAATCTTTCTTTCTGTGCACGGCAATCAACCTATGATCGTTCTTTGACAGACCAAAGAACGCTGTGTTGTGATGGTGGTGGAAGCATGTTACCTTTTCACCCACCTGGATCCCCTCATTCTTTGGATTCTCATGCATGGCCACACCGCATTTGCCATCCGGCCCTTTGCATTCCATGCAAACCCAGCCACATTTTTTGCCACAGAGAACACAAATCTTGTGACCACCATTGGGAATGGGAACACAAGCATTGAGGTGTTTGCAAAGTGGTGTTAAGTCACCACAAAGTCGTGATGTGACATCGTCTCCTCTGCCAAAATTCTCGCGTGACAAAGGACATGTGTTGGCTGGACTGGATGATCACGAATTTTCGGAATGACTGTCATTGGAAAGGCTTGACATCAGACGTCTTTTCTTGTGATGTTGGGTTGACACCAAGAACTTTTCATCGCATGGACACATTCTTTTCTGTGGGTTGTGGTGTGTCATTTGCAGTGCTGGAGTCTCTCTGAGACAACAAAAGCTTACAGGCTTATGAAGTTTCCATTCGCCCACTCTCAAATGACCTTCCGCGCATTCTTTGTGCATGTCGTGCGCAATCACTGATGCCATCGCCTTTGCGTGCAGCATGGGTGCATGCCAGCATTTCCATGTCGGATGAGAAACGTCACAGTTCTTGATGAGGTGATCCACAGTGTCAACCTTTCCATGAGTCTTCAAATGCAGTTGTCGACTCTTGTTCATTTCGACACCCCATTCGCGCTTCTTCTTTCCTCTTCCCCTTTCTTTCTTTTGAGAGAACAGACTCAAGGAATTCAATGCATTGACATGAATGATGTTGCATGATGATGTTGATTGGAAAGACGTCAATCAAATGGTGCCAGTGAAGTTGTCAGATGTGTGCTCCTTGATGCAGAAAATTGGTCGTTCAAAGCGCGCAGCTCTTGAACGTGGGTTCACAGTCGTCTTCTGTTGGTGCAAGTGCATCGGAGGAATTCCTTTGGGCAATCGATCTTGCCTTCAAGTCATGGTTAATCCAAAACCTTCTTTGCATGCATGCTTTGACAGCACATCCCCACTGAAACAATTGTCACAGGTCACGTGAGTCTTCTCGCAGAAGACACCGTGTGGTCGACACTCATTCTTTCAAACAGTTTCCGCATCTGAATCCAAATCATGCGAACTTCATTAGGTCCTGGGAACGAGAACTCTTTCGGATGCAGTTTGTGGCGATGAAGATGCCCTTGTGGACAAATTCGGTCGACGTCAATGATGATGCCGATTTGACCTCCTCTTGTGACACCAGGCTTCCCAACAATGATTGACAATGAGCCACTGCCAGCCTCTCCCCATCCATTGAATGCAAATGTCGTTTCATCAAGACACAAGTCTGAACCAGCAAGGAGGGTCAGATTGTTGATGTTGTTGACAATCACACTGCAAACATGATCGCACTTGCATGCTGGGTTGCACAAAGGGGTTCCCTTTTTCTCTGCCACAAGATTGTTGCCAAGCTTGTGCACCCGCTTTGTCTCAAGCCATCGCGACTTAGCAAATGCTGAGGCGATGTCAACGTCACACAGTTTTGCACTCTTGTCAAATCGTTTGATAATTGCCCCGTGAGTGCCCCCTGGCACACCATCAAGGAAGACAGTGCCGTCCCATTGTGGCAATTCGGCTGGAGTGGTGGTTTCAAATTGGGGTGGGTTGTTGCATTTTTCTTATGTTGCGTTGGGAAGGACAACCTGGAGCTTGGTGGACAGGAGCACCGATGTTTTCCTCAACGAGGGAGGATTTTGAAAGGACCACTGTCGCAGAAGAGTTGTGCCTGAACCAGCGTTTGTGCGCATTCCTGAGTGTCCTGAATGCTGATGGCTACTGAAGTTGCCCCTGTTGGCATGACATGGCACATGAACTTTGCTTCATCAGCAGGGGCTCCCTCTGGATCATCTTCAGTTTCAACGCCTTCTTGAACACCAGTCAATTTCTTTTTGCTCGTTGTTTTGTGCTTGGGACGAAAACAAAAATGATTCCAACCTCCTGGGTTGTCAACTTCACAAAATGGCATGTCAGGCTCTCCAGCATTTGCTCTGACCCTTGCAGGTTTCCAATCCTCTGGTGCTGATGGTGGCTTCCAGCCAGACGGAGCTCCAGGAATGCTGACAACGTTGGCCTCTTCATCCTCTTCTTTCTTCACAATGATTTTCGCCTCTGTTTGCAAACGGATTTCCTCTTGGTGCGAGGCAACGATGTCAACAAACGCATCAATTTCGACAACGGCATCCTCTTCTTCATGCAGTTGCCTATCTGCCAAAGCCTCAGCATGCGCTCCCATGACGCTGTCGTCATCATCACATTCAATTTCAGGTGTTCTCTGCAAGCCTGCAAATCATGTTCTAGCTCCTCATCGCCTCCAAGTTGTTTCACAGGCGACACACATTCATCATCGGGGAGGGCAAGGCTGCCAAGGGGCAAGTCTTCAAGACGTCGAATGTCTTCAGCCAATCTCCTCCTGTGTTGAGAATTTGTCAATGGAGTTGTCATTTCTGAAACAGCCGGCGATGCTCCAGCTCTCACACCCACCTGATTCGGCACCTGGGGAGGCTGACCGGATCCACCACTAGCAGCAGAATGGTTATCCATGGCTAAAACAAACTGATGACAATTTCAAATAGGCTTATCCAATGTCTTTCATCAGCATTTTGGTGACATTGGTGCGGAAAAAACCATTTCTGCAGAATCTCTGCTTCGGTTGGCCACACCGAACATCATTCCAGGGTGTGCAGAAGGCTCTGTTGTTGGGTCCATCCATCTAATTTTAATGAAAAGCATATGGGTAGATAGGTCTTTGAAAGAGCTACATCCACCTGCAAACCATCATTCAGCAGCTACTACTAGCTTTTGTGTTGAAAGAGTCAGAGCCAGAACTAACCTGAACCCTCAGCATTGCGGACTGATTTTTCGCGTGCCGTGCCATGCGCGAACGACAGTGCTGTTATCAAACAGCAGCGAGAAGATGCCATTCGCATGGGTTGACCATGGTGCCGGTACGTACATTGTAAGTTGCTCGTCTATGGCTACTACTAGCTAGCTAGATCACTACTTTCATAATACACCAATCAAGTCGCATACAAGCCACTGCCCTTTACCTGCTGCGCACATGCCTATTCAAATCTCCAATTAAAAACAATGCCTCTTTGTGTGAAATCGTCTTTGGATCTCGCCGAAGAGTCCTTTGTCAAGCCTGCGAATAATGATGATGGAAAAACCAAATATATTACCAAGGTGACCTTTCATGAAGCACGGCATTTGCTGGGGGCATCCTTTGCCGGTACCCGTGAAGTCAAAGGAGAACCCACCGTGAGTCATTGGTTGCTTCCACCTTTGAAGCTCAGCGAAAAGGAAAACATTGAGATTGTAACCTTCTTTATGAGTTTTGTGGTGGCAGGAAACCAGGCCAAAAAATCCAAATTCTTTACGAAAAGTGTGGCAAATGACAAGGAACACGCATCATTGGTTGGAAGCGTGATTGTGAAAGAATCTGATCCTCAGCACCAGGAATCGTGGTTACAGAAAGCATTGGACAAGTCACGAGATTTGTTTGTAACGTACCGACTACTCCTGCAGGGAGGAGTGCCCGACTTTTTCCAGTCCAAAGACCACAAGGACAATGCCACAAAACTCGAACAGTGCTTTGGGCAATGGGGCAAGCAAGCCAAAGCGGCGCACCTCGAATTTGGTCCTTCCTCCAAACACTGGTATGTTCACGTGGTAGGAACGCATCCTGCCTTTCAAAAACAAGGACACGGCTCGGATCTCATGACGCGCATCTCGCAATTGGCGGATGAAGCACAAATGGAATGTTTTTTAGAAGCCAGTCAAGACAATGTGGAATGGTATCAGAAATTTGGTTTCAAGCTTGTGGGAACGTATGAAATGGTGAATCCATTTGACAAGTCCATCCCGAATAGCATCTTGTATTGTATGGTGCGCCCTGTCACGGCTGCCTAGTACCAGTAGTTCAATATACAGCAAGTGCTGGATCCCTACATGGCAATATTCCGTGGATTCCTTGGGCCAGTCATGAATGCGTATTTGAGGGACGGGACATTAGGGCCCTTTTTTTAGAACGTCTGCAAAGCCCTGCGGAGGTCCCAAGAATAATGGATGCGTACTATACAAGGATGTGCCTCTGCTGTTTATCCATTGCCCGTGTTGAGTAAAGTGTTCCGTACTTTCTAATCTACAAAGACAACATTTTGTGAATACATAATTTATTCTTATAATTTGTATTGGTGTGCAGTTGGATCCGTACGTCACATTAGGCCAGTCAAAAATGTGTATGGAATTCACCCAGAAGCAAAAGGATCGAGGCAAAACAGACCATTGCGATCTACGATTACATTATTTAAATTATTTAGTACTTCCTGAATTGGATCTATTGTTATTGTATACTTTCTTGTAGACTATTCCGACCATTATCGTACTAGTTTGTATTGTTATTATTCAATGAATTTAATATCATTTTTATATATTTATTATTTGCCATTAATGCTTCCATATTTTAATGGTCCGATCTTTGCTGCCGGTAGCGACACCGGACCCATTGGGACTCCAATCCAAGGCAAAGACTTGATCGGCATGTCCCGGCAAAGTTTCGACGGCTTGTTTTTGACCCCTCGCAATGTTCCACAATTTGGCCGTCGAATCGGCACTGGCGCTGACGACGTAGGCCGAATCGGCCGACCACGCCACCTGGTAGACGGCGCCGACATGACCCGTCAGGGTCATGATGAATTCTCCCGTCAAGCCATTCCACAATTTGACCTTTTTGTCAAAGGCCGCACTGGCAAAGAACCGACCGTCGGGACTAAATTTAATGTGACAAATCAAGTTTTGGTGTCCCGTCAATCGTTTGATGGGGTGTTTGGAGGTGACGGGATGCCAGACAAAGAGCGTATAATCATCACTTCCCGAAACCAAGGTTTCTTCGGGACACGTGGATTGTTGAAATTCCTTGTAGCGTTCGACCGCTAATTTGTGCAGAGTCTTGGGATCGTCCGATATGCGTTGATGGCGATTGGCAGGATCGTAGGGTCCGGTACGACAAATATAGTCGCACGACAAGGCCAAGGTATTGACGCGATGTCCATGTCCATTCAAGGTCCGGACCAAGATCCCCAATTTGTTGGGATTGTGTCCGGCATTCCAGACTTTAATGGTGCGATCCCGAGACGCCGTATACAGTAAGCCCTCCCCACCCCACACGACGGCTTCAATGCTATCGGTATGACCCGAGAGTGTGGTCAAGTGCTTGCGCGTCCGAACATTCCATAGCTTGGCGGTGCCGTCTTTGGAGGCCGTCACCAATCGTTCGACGCCATGTTCGGGATGCGCAGAAGCGTGCAAGGGTTCCCAGGCAATGCTCGTGATAAATTGTTTGTGGGCTTGGATCGGTGGCCCCACGCTTTCTCCCGTGGTGGGATTCCACAAGATGAGGACGCCCTTCTTGTCGACACTGGCAAAGGTCGTTCCATCGGCACTCCATGCCGTACACAAGACGTGATCTTTGTGTTTGCGACAGGTAAATTTGGGTAGATTGGTATTGACATCCCAAAATCGAACCGTGGTATCGCCACCACCGGAAGCCAAATGTTTGCCATTGGGACTGTAGCTCACGTGCAATACGGCCTCGGTATGACCCGGCAAGGTATCGGTACATCGTGTGACGGGTCGGACCCGAAAGACCGAGAGAGGTTGATAGACCACGTCCAAGGTGGATTCGGTGGAAATACCGTGACTCAACACCAACTCGGCCAAACTCGTGGTAATTTCGACATCTTCCATGATGGACGGGTCTTTGGGATGCGGAACTTTGGCATAAAAGGCATAGGGAATGCGTTTGTTGGCGTTCTTGTCGTCTTCCGTTTCTTTTAAGAGAGCGTGCAACAAGGCATTCAAATCGTCGATACTGGAATTCGTGGGCAAATCCAAAGCATCGGCCAATTCGTCGCCTTGTCGATTGGAAAAATGCACCACCATGTTGGACGGCAAGTTTTCGGCATTGAGGGCCTCGGTCCCATCCGCATTGAGGCCCTCATTGGCCAAGCGATAGCGTTTGTGGGGCGTCGAATACCGAAAGCCCAAATTGTGTGGATTTTCCGCACCCACTAAAGAGCCACCCCATGCAATTCCGCCCTTGGCGTCGGCCGTGGATTTTTGGATTTGTTGTTGTTGGACTTTTTGTTGTTGTTCTGTAGAAGCCATGATGATGAAAATTAGTTTTGAATATTTTGGAAGAAAGTAGGAAGAAGAGAAACGAATACCTCAAGTAACAACGAATACGGTGGATTGCGTAGATTTTTAAGTGCAAGCTGGGATACCAGGCATGTAGGATGTCAAATAGTAGCTGGTATAGCTAATAATACAGTCGCAATGGAAGAAATAGAAAGAATTAATGGTGTTTGCTGTTTCCCTAAATTGTTGCCACTCGTTGTGAGAAAGCAAGGAATAAATGTTTGGTTGGTTGTGGTAACAGTCCCGAGTCATTATTGAGTCCGCCTATCTCCGTCGTTCTTCTTCGTCTGCCCCTCCCTCCGCTACACTCGGTTAATTGTTTATCCGTGCCTCTTCCACACATAAGACAGCTGATGGGTGCACCACAAGGGAACCTGTGATTGCTGCTGAACAGCCTTTCTTCTCAAAGTTGGCAGAGGCGACATTCACAACTACAACACAAAGGCTGCAACAAACAACAAACATTTAGCGTGTTGTGAATTGTCAATTCAGCTAAATGTTTTCACAGTTTTTGAACGTTTGCATGTGAATGTCCATGCCAACAACGTTTCACGCTCTGCACATGAAACTCAATTCAGCCTGTGATGAGATGAAACTGACCAGCATGCAGGCATGAGCACATTTGAATGCAGTGGAGGGATTGGGAGCTTGTCTTTCTTTTTTTCCTTCTTGCACCAAAAGTGTGCTCTGGAGCACAAAGATGTTCACACAAACAAAGTCAAGACTGGTTCTCAACAGTTGCATTGCACTTTTGAAAGAATTGGTAGCTCTGATAAACCAATCCATCAAAGAAGCAATTCCATTGCAATCATTTGAGTTAGTCAAACGACATTCTCTGCCTCTGTGGTTGCAAAGTCAATCAGCTGTCAGTCAACTTTGAACAATGTGACACAAAAACAAAAACATTCCAGCTGTCGAACCTTTCCTTTGAATGGCTGCTCATAATTCTCCACCTTGTTGCCTTTTCATGATGCAAAAATGAACCCAATGCCTTTGGAAAAAGACTCCACAGTTTTTTTCTACAAACAATTCATGTTGGTGACTCAGTGCACACGCACAGAACTGCAAACAATGTCAACCGGCAAGTGACCATTGCATGACACAATGGTTCCTTCAAGAGCTGTCTCAGAACACATTCCAATCACCAAAGCTTGAATCAATGAGCTTGAAACATTCGTGCAGTGTGCATGACCTTCAATCAGTGATGACCCACTCCAATGTTTTGTCATTCCAACAACGAAGACGAGACTTGCTGTCTTTCAAGATCTTGACAGATTTGCATTCTTCCAACCAGCATTCCCTTGCTTCAAGTTGCATTGAAAACCAAACACAGCACAGCTTTTGGAATGCCAAACACGTTTGGATCCTAACATTTGTTTGCCCTGAAACTTACCGCAACTGGCACGACTGGATATTTGTGGTCCTTTTGCTTAATTGGGAACCCTTCATGTTTGGGAACCCTTTTGAAAAGAACCCAATGAACAGGAACCGATTATTTGAATGCCAGATGAAAAGGTTCCTAATTAGGAACCCTTTTTGAAAGTAGGAACCTTTTCAAAAAAGGTTCCTAAATTATGTCTTAAGACATCAATTGTTACCAACAGATTCAGGAACCGATTTTTAGGAACCCTTTTCTTTGTGGTCTTGTTTTCCACAAAGGGTTCCCAATTGTGGTCCTTGTCATGGGCTGATTTGTTTTATAGCCCTTTTGTACAAGAGACCAAAATTTAGGAACCTATTTCGTAAATCGTATGAACCACCTATTTAATGAATGGTCTGTCCCTTGTGCGTTGGGGCAAGTTCCTGCATGCAATGGAACATGACAGGAAGTGTTCAGTGTTTTTAGGGCCAGGGTTAAGCCGTGGCCCGGTCGAATGTCAATTCCGCGGCTGCCCTCATCACCGCAGCGCCTCGCTGAACCATACTGTAAAATTATTATTTCATTTGATTACTTGTTGCCGGAGAACCAGTTGCAGCCAGCCTATCGTCTTTCCCCTCCTAGCCTTTACCTATTCTAGAACCTATTGTCTTTATCATGTCGTCACCATCTCCATCCGCTGTGGACTTGCCCGAAGCTGTTTGGCGCAACGTTTTCGCATTTGTGGCGGAAACGAAGGATTTTCTAGCCTGCGAGAAGACGTGAGTACAGTGCTGCAAGATCGCGTGTTGTGTGGGGCTGGTTGTCTTTTTACGGGACTTTTGTATAGCTACATTCTATGATGCGCGATTTTTGGGAATACTCTTGGCGATATCTTTGTTGAGGATAGTGAGTAGACAGGTTTGTCAAGAATTTGCCATCATAATTAACCTTGCCGCTCGCCAATTCTTCATTCCCAGTTGCCATTACCTTCGTGGTATTATACGCCACGACAACGAACTCTGGGGCCAGGCTATACGCATCATAAAGGTTGGACAGACGATGTACAAAGGAGTTGAAGAAAAGGCTCGGGCATGGTGCCTCTACAGACTAAAATTGAAAAATATCCGCAAATGGCAAAAGAGTGGTGAATCAATCATTTTGAGTATTATGCCGGTGCAGGAGTGGAAGGCGTTCGTGAAGGGTGTGCTGGATGATCATCTTGATCATTCTCTGAGCGATTGCCATGTCCATGAGTTGCGCGGTGATGCCTCGGCAACGCTGAGGCTAACGGTAGAAAGCATTCTTGTTTGGCAGCTCAAAAAGTCTCTCCTGGCTGCTACCCATAGAAACGATAACAAGCCTTTAGTGCCAGTCGTGTCAGCCAAGGATTTTTGTTTCCAGGATGTAATGCAAAATCCAGAAGCTTGCAGCGATCTGGTCCCCAAAGTCGACCTAGGAGCACTGCACGTGCCCTCGTCTGGAGCAGATTGGAGGTTATATGCCTTTGCCAACCGTCTTGCCTATCGTGCTGGCATCCCAAAGATCGATATGGACATGTACAGTCTTGTTTGGTCCACACTCATACACTTGGTTTTCTTGCTCTTGGAACCGGGCTGTATCGAGCTTTCGGAACGTAGCGAAAGGAAAATACAGCTCCCCGTCGAGAGCCGTCCGTGGAAAAGCACGAGCAACGAATGCATGCGTAACATATCCCCCAAAAAGATCAGTCTTGGGCGCTGCACAGGTTGCGGAGAACGCATGTGGTTGCATCATTTCGTGCCGCGGCTCATCGAAGACGCTATAGTTCGTCGTGGGATTCCCCTGAAGGTGTATACGGGGTCGGAGTATTGGGATGAGGAGGAGGAAGGAAGCAAAGAAAGAGAGATGAGACTTGCAGAAAGTCACTACGAATTCATTGATATCGGTGACCCTAAGTATAGTGTTTCCAGTAGCGGCGGAGGAGACGCCAATAAATCAGAAACGAACCAGCATTCGTTTCGAGGAAGTTCGACAACTGCTTCGCAGGTGGTGGGAGCAGGAGAAACCGAACGAACGAGAAGTTCCGGGCACAGCGGGACGTCGGCGACGGGAGAGAACAACACCGACGATGATAGCAGCAGTGAGTCGAGCACCAAGGATGAAGAGGGGAGCGAGTCAAGCCTGCAACTCGACTCAGATTTTATCAGTGAACGTGGCGACTCAGACTCTGTAGAGAGCATGGACACAGATTCAGAAGATGGCAACGAATTCGGTCCTTGGTGTGACGTGTGCAACCCCTTGTAATGCCCATTGAAGGCTAGCTTTGGTTTTTATCCCAGCACCAGTTTTAGAACCGCGGCCAGCTGATAATAAAGAATAGTATTCCATACTTGGCAGTATTTTTGTTAACGAGTCAAAGCGATGTAGCGTTAGTTGGCTACGATAGTACGACCAATTAACGTTAGAACGAAACGTAAGCAGGCACGTGACAAAAGCTGAACTGGTTTCCATCCCGATATAAAAGAGAGCTTCGCTTCATGGCACGGTTGCCAGTTGTTATGAGCTCCTCCAAGTCATTCAAAAGATTTGGATTCAATGAAAACGCAGTGTGGCGGATGTTTGCTATATTGGTATCCAACCCTATTGGCGTCCCACAAAATACAGGTAAAGGCTTTGCCTAGTGAGAAATTTGCGCCTGGGAATACATGTCGTGCAAGATTGCCCGCACGTACCTGTTGTGTCAATGACATCCAAATCTAACCATGCCTTGTCATCGTCGGCTTCTTCCTGCGAAACCAACGACATGGGCGCCTTTTCTCGAAAGACGAGGGGATTTTGTCGGCGTTTGCCTTGACTGTCGCCACTGTGCTTGCTCTCTATTATTTGTTGTTGGTCTTTCGATAAGTACAAATCGTCGATATTTCTTCCAATGACGTACAAATATTGAAGATGTTCCTTGTTTGCGTCATTGGGTAACAATGGTTGTGGTTGTTCATAACCAAAGTATACCCCGATTCCATTTAGTAATTGGCTAAAGTACAGGGCCCCATCTGTCCGATCCCCAACCACGGTAATTGTACGACAAATGCGACGGATGGACCGGAATGCATGCGTAACAAAAGGGACAACCGGAAAGTCGGGATTCAGCATTGTAAAAGTTTTGCAGACCAAAAGATCTTGGTCGTCTGCATCGTCCTTTATGCCAACTTCGACATCTTGGACCTCTGCCGTATCGCCCCTTGTTTTGTTCTTTCCTTCGAAAACAAGTTGGAAACATCGTGACACCTCGCTGCGAGAACCGTCTTTCTTGTCACAAAACGCACCCACCAGTGTTTGAACTCCCATGGAATGACTCATTAAGTGTATGGTACGTATACCCGCGCTCTGAAGGCCTTTGAATAGTTGAAGAAGATTTTGATGATTTTTTTCTTTGCTCGAAATCCGGGAAGCAGGGTGATAGGATAGGGCGGTGCCACAAGGCCAGGCATATATGATCGGGTAAACACGGGTATCAAGTTTCGTCATGGCGAGGAACTGGCCAAAGCTGCGACATGCAGATTCTTGTGAAGCATTGAACCCTGCAAAGAAGATGAGTGCTTCCTTGTGCTTGGCAGGCGTCCAGTCATTGACATCCAGGTAAAACTCTGGTGACGAGTCTTCCTCCATATCCTCATCTTCTGATTCGTCATCCTCTTTTTGATTGTCTTCAGCGTCTTCCCTGACACGGATCCTATCCTGCTTATAATAGGACCGATTGCCTGATTTGGGCATAAAAGTTGGCATTGGTCTGCGTGTATTATTAGCTCGTTTAATATTTACAGTGACATGGTCGACATCATGGAACTGCTTGCCAGTCTGAACATAAACGTGATCAGCTATTGAAACCCCTCGAGGGTCACTCGCGCTGATTTGAAGCATGTTTGGTTCTTCGCCAGAGCTTATATGTACCAGCTTACTGCATAAATAATCGATCGAGCTCTCAACGCTGAAAGGAGATGGTCCAAATAATATTTCTGCATGTGGTAAGTTGTTGTAAAACGACCCTGAAACACTGCACTCCACGGATGCAATTGCGCATTGCATTGGTTTTTCATTGCTTGGCCAAAAGCTATACTTATTGAATGCATCATCTGTCGCTTGAACAAGAGCGATTCGGACAGCAGCAAACACATCGCCTCTTCCAAAATGTCTTGAAATGAATGGTCCGACTGGGAGCCCATTTTGCCAGGTTCCTACGAGGACTTCTCCGTAATAGTCATCATCATACCAACGGCCCTTTCCATGAGGTTCACCTTTATCATTTGTTTCTCCTTCGTATTTGCAGGCTTTCCGCTTTGTAAAAAGCTGGAATGGCCCTCCTCTGTAGGTCATTGTAAAGGCGCCTACTACGTTGACACGAAAATATCTGGCAGCTCGCGACTGGCCTCGGAACCACTCGGAATTCATCAGCTTAGGTTTCGCATAGAGTATTGTGAAAAATATTGCAACCGTCAGCAACTCTGCTGCCAATAATAGCACTCCAATGGCCCCATTGATGGCAACTATGGCTAGCTGGTCCTGCGCGGCTTCCCTTGTGTCAAACATAAACGATATCACGACTGAGAACAGTGGCAGATATACGAACATCCAAGAAAGGAGCTCACCGAAACGACTCTCCCCGAAAAAGGTTGTTATCACAAACGCCACGAATATCCAAGTGACAATGACCACACAGTTTGCAAATGTCAAGGTAACAAATTCGTCATCTTTTAATTCGTCTTCTCTCTCCCAGCCTGTGAGGCCTATTACAATGGCAAGAACAACCGCCACAGAAGTAACCTCAAGCGATTTATCTCTCGATTTGGTACCTGACAACTCTCGACGGTTCTTTCGGAGTTGCATGTTCAAAAACACATGCTCCTGAACCGGGGTCAAATCTTCGGGTGTCGTGTACCTCCATTTCCATTTGGATCTCCGTCTTGCTCTGGTTGCTCTTTCGCTCGTCATTTTCTTCCAGTATTTATTCCAATATTTGGATATGACATGCTATATAGATTGCTAGTCGTCGCCGTTTCCAGTCTTATTAGCACAGAATCGCTGGAAGTAATTGGATAATGCCACCGGCTCTGGGTGGCACTGGTAGGTACACAGTGTAGCTGGTAGACGAACCACGAACCACCATGCAGTAATAAAGAAAGAAGACATGTTCAAGATTTTTCGCATCTTTTCTCGCTAAAATTACATAAAAGCTGATGAGTCCCGCCGAAAGTGTGTTGGCTGTTGGCGCATATGTGCGGCTTTCTGGCCGACCAGTGCTTCCAGGATCCACTTTTGAGGACTCTGTGACTGGGCTGGTTAGCTAGCTAGCTAGTACAGAGGCATGACTGAAAGCACCAGAAAACTGAGTAATGGTGGTCACACCCATTGATTGGAATTTGATTGTTAAATCTTGTTCATTGGATTGCTCCAAAGCCAGCAAACAGCTCTGAATCCAAGAAAAGAGATTGCAATCAATTGTTTCATCGCTGTGCAGTGCATCTCCAAACACACAAAACACAAAATTAATTTCATCAAATGGCTGACAGCAGTGTCATTGTCAAAACTAGTGATGGCACCTAGACACTTGCTTCTAGCAAGTTCAATGTTCCAATTCAAGGATGAAATGCACACTTTTGTGAGCTAGAGAAGTGGCCAATGTGGATGACAATTTCAAGTGTTTTGAAATGTTTTTTGACTGCTGCTAAAGCACCATTTGAGTGGAAAATCTGCTGGTCAGCAATTGTTTTAACAGATGGCTGTTTTAGCTAAGATTAAGCAGGCTTTCAACTTACAATGCATGTTGAATGAAGTTTCGGAAGAGCAATTTTCTTTGTTGTTGTGATGATTTGTTGACAAACTTATCAAACACAAGCCAAACCATTAGTTTATGATCAGGCAGGAAATGAACTGACTCTTCTTCATCTACTGTTTCTGGGAAACATTGCTAGTGCTACAAGAAAATGCATGAGAACTTTGCATCAAGGATGAACAGAGTGGAACATTTGGATCTCATGAATCCCGAACAACAGTGACTGAAATGAAAGATCTTGCTTCTCCCACCCGGTTAAGAAAGATTACCACGTACGAAAAACCAAAAGTGTCCGCGAATGAGTTCGAAAAAGATACCACGCTGATCGTTGATGTGACTCATTGATGGTTGACCATGGTGATGAGTGTGGTTGACACAGCCGCTGTTGACACTCAGCTTCCTCAGTAGATCACAATAAAGCAAACACAGCAGGAAGGTCCCACAAATACAACCGAATATTACCAACCAACATGAAGACCGCCTCTATCCTCTCTTTCCTCTTGCTAGCCGGCTCGGCATTGGAATCCGGTGCCTTTGTGCCTGCGACTGGTGTCCAATCCACCCGTAGAAGTGAACTTTATTCTCAGATTGGCAATGGGGATGACGTGCTACCACAACAACAAACACCTTTGAGTCGCCGTTCCATTATTTCGTCTCTCCTTGCCGGGTCCTTGGCCTTGACCGCCATGCCTAATTTCGCCTCGGCTCGTTTGGAAGCCGTCGATCGTCCCGATTTGTTGCCCAAGGAAAAAGGATTGAACGTGATTCAAGTCGAGAAATTTTTGACGTCGGGTCAAGCCAAACGCCTCGACAATTTATTATCGAGTTTGGAAAGGGATACGGGATTTCGAGTTCGTGTCTTGTGCCAAAGCTACCCCAATACGCCCGGTTTGGCCATTCGAGATTATTGGGATTTGGGAAAGGAGGTATGTATCGTATGTCCATCAAAATGAATGTGGATGACATTTATTACCAACATTTTGAATTTTCATGTCCGTATTCATAATTTTTTAACCTTCCGTCGTCCATTTCTTGCTCTGTCGCCAATGGTTTATAATGAATAGGGACAAAAAGACGACAAATACGTTGTGTTGGTGGTGGATCAATTTGGAGGAAAAGGAAATGTTCTCAACTTTAATGTGGGCGATGGCGTCAAATTTGCTCTTCCCAATGTCTTTTGGACGAGACTTCAAGCCAAGTATGGAACGGTACGATACGAGTGATTGTTCTTTTTTTGCGTCTGTGTTGATCCCCCAAAAACAGACAGTTTGTTGGATATTTTTTTGTGCTGACCCAATCGTTATCTATCGTTTTTGAAAACTGGTTCGATTTTAAAGACATTTTATGTCCGAGACAATGGAATTGATTTGTCCATTGTCAACGCTATTGAGTCCATCACTCAGTGTCTCCGATCAGAGGACGGTTACTGTACAAGTCCCCCAGATGAGGGTGTGAGTCTCAAGAGTCTAGGCATGTCATAAAAGCAACCAGGCTCGCTACTGTAGTGCTCGAGAAATGTACTACCAGTACTCTAGATGCTATGGAATTAAAATGAAATCACATCTAAAAAATAAAGCTCGCGGGAGCAAGCGGCATAATATTCGCAGTGAAACTGTGGTGCCGAATATTTAAGTAATTAACGTGTGACGGCTTGTTCCAAAACATAGGATAGCGACGATAATAGGCACCAAGGGATAGGTGTAGGGAGAATGCATACTGCAGCTGCCTCTCGCTCTAGCCTCGGGCCCCGAAACATTCCAAGTGTTTCTATTAGTAGCTGGTAGTGGGTCCACGATGCTCGTTGTTTTGCTCTGCATGGGCGTTGGCGATTCAGCAAGGGAAGGAAACCTTTCCATTCGGTCTAGAGTCAAAATATCCGAAATTATTTTGTATCAACCGAGTGGACCCTTCTGTAGGAGGAGGACCATGATCAGAATTCCTAGACAGAAACTGGCGTGGAAACAGATAATGATTCAAATACAACTATTTTACTTGTCTATGAGTTAGAATTCATACAGTGGCTGTCCTAATTCCATTTCGTAGCAGACTAGGAGCCTCCAATAGAAGCAGTAGCTTCTCTTTGTTTCTCCTATTACCGCATTTATGCTGGGACAACGAAAGAAGTCTCGGGGTCGAGGAATTTGAGCAAGACGTTCTTGGTCAAGACGGAAATGTCATTGTCGCAGCCATTGGTAAGTAGCGATCCGAGGTAGGTGATGGATCCCGTGGAAAATACGGCGCCGCCATTCGGTGTTTCGAAAAAGGTAATGTCGGACCGAATCAAGTCCTTGTCTGGAACTCCTACCAAATTGCCATGCGTGGACAATCGTTCTTCAAACACCAAGATCCAAGGTGCTTCCGGATCATGTCCCTCCGAGCTAGCCACAACCATGGCATGCTCAGGAGTTCCCAAAGCAATGTCCATTCGATCCAACTCAAAGCCAGCAGCACCAAGTCCGGACAAGCCGTGATTTCCAATCACGTGAGTGTCCTTGGGTATTCCATCAAACATCCATGCTGTACGTGGATCCGACCTAGCGTCCTCGTGGATTCTATAATAGGACCCGACAAATCCTCCTTGTGCTGTGAATCCCACCCCCACTAAGGCCTGTGGCGCTTTTCCATTTCGACGCCACAAACCTCCATATTGTCCGTCGAGCTGTTGGTAGTATTCGCCCGGGTCCGATGCCCAAGCACGTATCCCTCCCTCCCCACGCCGAATTTCCATCAAATGATCGCTTTGACTCAAAGCGATTTTCCAATAAAAGCCATTTCCGCCCATGTAGAGGATGCGACCGGCACAGTGATTGCGATATTCCAACAATGCATTCCACGAATCCTCCGTATGATATTCTGGATGGGATCCCGTCATGACGACCCGATAGGGTTCCAAGACACGTTTCCCTTCGGTATGCAATTCCCAATCGGTAATGATATCATACTCAATCCCTTGTGCTTCCAACCAAGCCGTCAAATGCGTATCGGCGGTATAATGGCGTAGACCGGATCCATTCTTTTCCGGATAAGGAAAGGTAATGTACCCAATCCGAAGATTCAACATGGGCCGATGCCACGATGCCAAACTCACACCACTGCCATCGGAATGATTGTTGTACGTAGACCATCCATAGTCAGGGTGTTCTCGTGGATTGTAAGGATATCCATCATGCTGTTGGGTCTGCGACTTCCATGCCGATTCCCACGATGGATCGTCGAGCCATTCCGAACGAGCATGATTGGAATAAATGACATAGGTAAAGGTCGATACCAGTACAGCCAAATCGGCTTGTTTGGTGCCCTTGGGTGGTACGACAAAGAAGGGAATATTGTCTTGGTAGCAATGTTCTTCTTGCTGTTCTTGCAGGTCGCAAGTATCCTTTGTAGCTGTGGCCGTGGCTTTTAATAAAAGAGCATAATTTCCCGACTTCAAATTGTCTGGAACGTTCCATCGATAACAAACGGGCCAATCCATTTCGTCTTGGCGACTTGTCGCGGCTGTACTTTCATCCTTCGTACTCGAATGACAAGTACTGAAATCGTCGTCATGAAAATGAATGGCGGCATATTCGTGCGGGGCATATCGCCAACACATTTCTCGTCCCGTCCACTGGGACGAGCGGACAGCCCGTGTTGGGGCATTTACGAGGCGACCGTGCAACTGGTGGAGTCCTGTATCCATAATGGTTTGGGAAGTCATTTCGAGACTAAAATCCCAAGCGGCTGTTGGAGGAGGAAGGAGGATTGTGGAACCTGTACTTGTCATGATAATCGTTGGGGAGAGAGTGGAAAAAGGTTGTCGTTGTTGCAGCAGTTCCAGTAAGTTGTGTTTTTGGTGCCGGACGTCATTTCTGGAGGAGGAAACTGCTGCTACCGTTGTCGTAATATCCGTCGTCCATAACTTTGGATGCTCGATGCGACCATTGAAATGGTTGGAAAAGGACGAAGATAATTGGGAGATGCTGTGTTGTCGAGAGGCAGCCAAGAGTAATAATAAATCAGGAGTATTGTCGTTCTCCTCGGTTTCTACATTTGTAGGAGTGGTGGTGGATGTTGCTGGTGTAGGTACAAATTTAGCCGTGACAGATTCTCCTCCTCGACTTGAAGACAAGCTTTCATTCACTGGTGTCCACGCCAGTTGAACTTGGCCCAACGTGGCATCCAAGGTACAACCAATCGTTACCCAGTGGTTCGGAAGCAAACTCTTGGCACAAGAAACTACCACTTTCGTATCCAAATTTTCTTCTGCCACAAATGAGGATGGTAGGGAAAAGCGTGCACCCAGTCGTCCTTGTGGATCCAAATAACATTCAAACATTGTCGAGGACGACGACTCAGTGCTACTGGCAATGGACGCAATCGTTTGTTGTGAGGCATGGGGAAGAAGAGTGGGCATTATGGTCGCCACAAAGGACATGCCACTGCCAGCACCCGTTCCTTCGGCACCATTCCAACACTTCCTCCACGCCAAGGGCAATGGAATTTCCGCGTGCGATCCCAATTGGGTCGAACAAGGTCCTGGTTCTTGCAAACATTCCAATGTGGCTTGGATTTCCTCTGCCAAAGGTTCTAGTTGGATGCCCGCATCCGTGGAATGAGGATCGGCACAAATGACGCGAACCAACTGGGTTTTTACAACTTTGCTGGACGTGTCATCAGTATTGCCGTATTGATGCGAGACATGAAACTGGATGGTCTCGCCAGGACGGACCGATAATCGATCCGCATAGCCGACCAAGGGAATCGTCATACTGAAGAGAAAATTCAGATAACAAGATAGGCACTTGGATCGGGAAGTGATTATGAGATTCAGTCTAGGAAGCAAAGGGCACTGTTTAGTTGTTCATTCTCTGATGAGAAGTCGCTTATTTCGTTAGCATTTTTGAGAACCTATGGGCGTGCTGTTTGCTGTTGCTCCTTGTGATTTGATTGACGCCATTATTTTTGAATGAATCGAAAACTGCGTTTGACCGCCCGGGTGTTGGATCTTTTTAACCCTCACCAGTGAAAAAGTTGGATCTTTCGTAAATCCTTTGTGCGCACGACATCCGATGACGTCAAACGAGAGAAATCGTGTTTCAAATTTTTAAACCAGTTATTATAAAAAGAGAAAGGTGTGCGTGCAGCCAAACAAGTAGCCGCACACATTATCCAAGCAACGATCATGTCATCGTGCACGGGTGTCGTGCTATGCCGGGGGAGCTGCACTACTGGCTGCTACTGGAGAAGATTTAGGGAAAAACACACATCAACTATGCTAACCAGTAGCAGCAGTGCGGAGTGACACAAGAGAAGACCGTTTGGTACTAGCCACAGCCACGGAAGTTGGGAATGTTGGGCCAAGAACAAGTTCGAATTTCCTTGTCGCTCCTGGGAAAACATAGGGGGAGAGCACAAGTGTCGATTTCGGACGGTCACGGGAAAGGGACCTTGAAAACACTCGGTTCTGTCGCACAATGACTTTCATTGTGTTCACATGCTGTCGATGCCACTGTTGGGGTATCCATTCCCTTCGACGCTCTTGGTGCAGCCAAGGTGGCACAGGACGTGCAAGATCCTGCTGCTGACATTTCCAGAAGCAGCAGTCGAAATTGAAGCCAACAAATCGTCAGCTGTCTCACAAAATTGGAACACAAAAAATCAAAGTAAGACGCCAAAAATTTTGATACAATTTTTTTAATTGCAGCATTATTGCGTACAGCTGAGGGTAATGACAGCCTCGAAGCACATGGGGGAAAGCCAGAGCATCAGCA
>Ga0163148_10002802_pt1 | contig 20184 bp, 23 predicted proteins | sample OliLakLV19MP7P2_FD_148606 | JGI IMG/M metagenome (GOLD analysis project Ga0163148, IMG submission 148606) | Freshwater microbial mat bacterial communities from Lake Vanda, McMurdo Dry Valleys, Antarctica- Oligotrophic Lake LV.19.MP7.P2 | ecosystem: Environmental > Aquatic > Freshwater > Lake >...
TCTTCCACGCGCGGTAGCTCTGATCCCGCTCCGTTTCGGCCTCCGTGGAGCCACTCGACGAAACCTGCCGGCCCCTCGGTTGGATTCGTGCCCAGCCCATGAGGGGTGAGCGCGGATTCGTCCCTGGTCCCCACCCGCGGGGGGGGGCGGGGGCCAGGTCAAACCGATGATCAGGGCAGGGCCCGGCGGTGCGAAATGAAGGAGATGATGGCCAGAATGATGCCGATCACGGCCAGGATCTTGGCGATGTGGGCGGAGTCGTTGGCGACGCCGCTGAAGCCGAAGACGGCGGCAACGAGGGCGATGATGAAGAAGATGATAGACCAGCGTAGCATGTTGTTTTCTCCGCCGGCAATGATTGCCGATCGACGAAACCGGCTAGGCGTTTCCTGTCCAGATTGATCGTCTGTAGGACGTCGTGCGCTGACTGCCCGGTTAACGCGGCTGCAACGCCTTGGCTTGATCGGCATTGAAGCCGTTCGGATGCTTCGTGAGGAAGCTCGCGACCATGGCGGTGAAGCGTTGGTCGCCGCGGGCGCTACTGGGAATGGCGGTCGGCTTCTGCAGATCCTTGCCAGCCTGGTGGCTGAGATCCTTCTTCAATTCCGCCGCCTGCTATCGGACGCCCTTCAGCTGCTCCTCGATCACGGCGTCGGTCAGCTGCGCGGGATGGCCGTGCCAGGCGACTTTGCCGGCTGGATCAATGACGAAGACATGCGGGATCTCGGGGTCACCGTATGCACCGCCGATGTCCTTGCCGACGCTGATGACATAGGTGATCTTCTTCTCGGTGATGAACGCGGGGAGATCGCGGCTGCTACCATCGGTGTGGCCGATGACCACCAGACCCTTGTCACGATAGGTGTCGTGCAGGGTCTGCATGTGGGGGATCGCCTCGACGCACGGCCCGCACCAGGTCGCCCAGAAGTCCACCACCACCACCTTGCCACGCAGCCCCGTCAGGTTCACTCCGGCGCCGTCCTTGGTGTTGAGGGTCGAGGTCGAGCCCAGGTCGGGCGCCGTGACGCCGATGGCGGGTTCAGCCGCGGCGGCGGCGATGACGGTGGCGATGAGCAGGGCGATCAGGGATGTCGTACGCATGGGATGCTCCGGGGCCGGTTACGATGGGGTGCGCTCAAAGAGGGCAAGCACGGCGTGCGCATCCTCGTTCGCAACCCCGGCGAGGCTTGTTGGAGTCTGTCGGGGATAGCGAGCGTCGGCCTCGGTCTCGGACGGCATCTCCTGCGTTGGCGAAACGACCAGGTAGCGATGCTACTTTGGGCCCTTTCGCCGCCTTGGATCTGCCATCCGATCCGCGCGCCATCCGCGCTCGCTATCCCTGACAGGCTCCTAGGGTGCGGGACCATGCACGAGGAGGATGTCATCATCGCGCAGGAGGCCGGCCGTTTCGGCATGCTGAGCGTGCGCGATGGCGATGGCTCGCGCAGTCTGTGGTGCGATGGGATCTGCCATGGGGCTGCATTCCTCGAGCCGACGGTGGTACGCGGCGGTCGTCGCTTCCGACCCGGGCCCGTGCCGGACGCGCCGTATCAGCTGGGCTGGCTGCTGCCGGCCTTCGACCTCGCGGAGGGGCGGGTCCTCATGGCCGGACTCGGGTCGGGCAGCGGCATCTGCGTGCTTCTCCATCATTTTCCCCGGCTGCATGTGACGGTGGTCGAGATCGATCCCGCGGTGGTGCGCCTGGCCTTGACCCACCTGCCGCTGCTGGGCCACCATGTGGCCCTCGGCCGCTGCACGGTGGTGGTGGCGCCATTCGCCGATTACCTCGCCGAGACACCCGACCAGCACTGGGACGCGGCGCTGCTCGACGCCTATGCCGATGATGGCGAACTCGATCATCCGGGCGATCTGCTGCGTGCGCTGCGGGGCCGGGTCGATGCCTGCTGGCTGAATGTCGCCGGCCAGGATGGCGAGCGCGCCCGCACCGCCGTCGACCGCCTGTCGGCGGCGGAGTGGACACCGCGGGTGGCCGCCGTGGTCCGTTTCAACGACGACGGCTTCGCCGGCAATGTGCTCATCGGCACCGCGGCCATCGATGTGGCACGCGCCGCAGCATTCATCCCGTTCTCCGACCTCGACCATCCCAATGCCGAGCGGGCACGTGCCGACTATGCCGTACTGCTGGCCGGGATCTGCGTCCTGGCCTGACCGTACAGGCGCACCGGTGAGGCCCCTCCCCAGGGGGTGTCCGGATGGGCGTCACAGACTGCGTCCGGCATCGACCTCGAGGGCGCTATTCACTGTTCCCCAGCGAGCGTTGCCGATAGGCTACCGGGATGCTTCTGACCTTCTCCACACGGACCCGGGATCGATGGCTACGTCGGTAGTGCATGCGGCCAACCTGACGGCCACTCCGCAAGCTCCCCAGGCGGTCGGCGCCGAGCCCGTGATGGCCACGCCGCTCCCCGCTGGCGAGCGGTCTGGTGCCGAGCTGATCCGTGCCAGCTCGGCCTTCGAGGGTGAATCGCGTTTCACCACCTGGCGCCTTCTGACCACCACATTCGCGGTCTATGCCGCGCTCGCCTGGGCCGTCGTCGCCGTGCCGTGGTGGCCGGCAAAAGCCCTTGCGGCCATCATCTTCGGCCTGGTCCAGGTCCGGCTGTTCATCTTCTTCCACGATGCCCTGCATGGGGCGATATTCCGCAATTCGCCGGTTGGCCATGCGTTGATGTCGGTGATCGGATTCTACGTCGTCGCGGTGCGCTCGGTGTGGAAGGAGACCCACGACTACCATCACCAGAACAACGCCAAGCTGGTCGGTTCCGCCGTCGGCTCGTTCCCGGTGCTGTCGGTCGGCATGCGCGAGCGGGTCACCCCGGCCCAGCACCGCGCGTACCGCCTGGCGCGTCATCCATTCACCATCTTCTTCGGTTACTTCACCGTCTTTCTGATCGGCATGACCATCCCGCCGTTCCGCCGCGATCCACGGCGTCACTGGGCGGCCCCGATCGCGGCGCTGCTGCATGTCGCCTTGTTCATCGGCCTCGGCCTCACGCTCGGCTGGCTCGATGCGTTCTTCCTGGTCGTGGTGTCCGGGTTCGTGGCGATGGGCGTAGGTTCGTACCTCTTCTATGCCCAGCACAACTTCCCAGGCATGCGCCTGCGCAGCCGGCGGGACTGGAGCCATGCCTTCGCCGCCTTGCATTCGTCGAGCATGTTCGACATGTCGCGGCTGATGCACTGGTTCACCGGCAACATCGGCTACCACCACGTCCATCACCTCAATCATCGCATCCCCTTCTACCGCCTGCCCGAAGCGATGCGCGCGATGCCCGAGTTGCATCAGCCTCAACGCACCTCGTGGCGGCTGCGCGACATCCGCGCCTGCCTGAGCATGTACCTGTGGGACCCTGAGCAGGATCGCATGCTGACCTACGCCGAGGCGCGGGCACGCGGTCTCTGACGAGCGCCAACGTGGAGCCGGTCCGGGGTACGGGATGGCGTCCGCTTTCCCGGTTGCGACGCTGTCGACCCAGCCGCGATTCTGGATGACGCGGGTACTCAGGAGTAGACGAGATGGCCAAGCCCGGAGCAGGCAAGCGCGACCGCGAGCGTCGTCGCGAAGTGGAACGCAAGGACAAGGCGTCGCGCCGTGCGCAGCGCCAGGTCGATAGCCAGGAGCGCAAGGCACAGGGCCTGGACGCGATTCCCATCGTCGAACGCGAACTGCCCCCGCTTTAGGGTTCCCTCCGGACCGGCATGACCTGCCACCCGATCATTTCGCTGCCGAGCAGGGATCGGCCTGTGCGTCGCCACCGCCATGAAAAGTCTGCCGGCCGTCTGGCCCTGCTCGTGAGGCCGGGCGTCAAGCGCAGCACCCCCGTCTCGGGATGCTGACATGCACCTGACCGCCCTCTTCGCACTGCTGCTTACCGGTGTGCCGCTCGCCTGGTGCCTGATCGTGTGGTACCGCCGTCGCAGCTTCGTGCGGCGGCTCGAAGCCAGCGCGTGCGCGCTGTGCGGCCATGGCTTCGATGACGCCATCGCTGAGTACCTCGGCCCGGTATCGCGCGCCGAACTGGCCGAGATGGATCGGTTTCAGCGCCGCTTCGCACGCTACCGTATCGCCTGCGGTGACTGCGGAGCGATCAACTACTGCACCGCCGACGGGATCGCCTTCAAGGCGATGATCCGTCGCTAGGAGCCTGTCGGGGATAGGGAGCGAGGAGGGCGACGTGGATCGGATGGCAGATCCAAGGCGGTGAAACGACCCAAGGTAGCACCGCTACCTGGTCGTTTCACCAACGCAGGAGATGCCGTCCGAGACCGAGCCAGCCGAAGGTTCCTATCCCCGACAGGCTCCTAGCCGGGATTGCCGCCTCGCTCGTGCGGGCCACGCTGCCTCGTCATGACCCCGCCCTGGCTCGCTGCCGAGTCCATCGTCCACGCCCAGATCATCGTCGCCGCGCATCACCGTCATACCCGGCGCCATCTGATCCCCGCGACCGCGGACCCGGTGGCCGATGCGACCGCCTTGTACGACGCTCGGGTGGTGGTGCTCGCCCATGATGGCGGTGAGGACCCCCGCTTCGTGTACGCCAATCGCACGGCGCAGACGTTGTGGGGCTACACCTGGGCGGAATTCATCGGCATGCCCTCGCGTCTGTCCGCACCACCCGATCAGCGTGCGGTTCGCGAGGGTCTGCTCTTGGCCGGGCGGGCGGACGGGGTGGTCATCGCCCGCGATCTGGTACGGGTGACGCGCACGGGGCGGCGCTTCATCATCGACGAGATCGTGCTCTGGAACCTGGATCAGGACGGCATGCGCGGCCAGGCGGCAACCTACGGCCGGTGGCGTTTCGTGGATGGCGACGGCGCTGCGTAGCGTCAGCGCACCCTGGCATCGTGCGCGGGGTTGTGAGACTGGAGACATGGAGGTCGATCCCACCTGGTTGCATGTGCTGGCGTCGGCGGACGGCGGCGACGCCGATCCGTCTCAGAGCATCCGGCCAGCGCTCGCTGAACGCCTACTCGCCGCGCACCAGCAGCGTCTGCGCCGCAGGTCGGTGTCCCCGCAGCTCGCGAGCGCGCGCTGGAGCGATGACGCCGGCGACGGTCGCCACCTCGGCGATGTGCTCGACGAGGATCCCGACGGCGAGCGCCCGTACCTGGTGCTCGGCCGCATCGGCGCGGGCGGCATGGGTGTGGTGCATCTCGCACGTCAGCGCAGTACCGGCCGCGACGTGGCGGTGAAGGCGGTGCATCCCGAGCACCGGCAGCCCGGCTACCTCGCCGCGTTCCGCCGCGAATGTCGCATCACCGCCAGCCTCGAGCATCCGCAGGTGGTCCCCGTCTACGACGCCGGGGCCGATTTCATGGTCATGAAGCGCCTCATCGGCCGCAGCCTCGAGGAGCGCATGCGTCAGGACGGGGCTGACCTGGTCGACATCATCGAGGCGCTCTTGAAGGTGTGCGATGCGCTCGCCTATGCGCACGCACGCGGAGTGGTGCATCGCGATCTTAAGGGTGAGAACGTGATGGTTGGCGACTTTGGTGAGGTGTGGATTATGGACTGGGGCTTGGCGGCCGGCTTCGCGCCGGCCGCCGACGGGATCTGGATCGCACCGCCGGTAAGCGAGCGCCAGGAGATGTGCGCGGGCACGCCGATGTGCGTTGCCCCCGAAGTGGCGCTCGCCGATCCCGCCGCGCTCGGTCCGGGAATCGATCTCTTCATGCTCGGCGCCCTGCTCTACCGCGTGCTGTGCGGGCACTACCCCTACGAATCGCCGGGCGGCAAGGAATCGCTGCGCCTGGCTTCGCGGCGCCAGATGCAGCCGCTGCTTGAGCGGACCCCGGCGGCGCCGTTCCGGCTGGTGCAGGCCGCTGAGCGGGCGATGGCCTGGGAGCCGAACGATCGCGGCGAGCTCAGCGCTTTCGTCGCCGACCTTCGGACCTGGTTGCACACCTCGGGCGCGGCGGTCGAGGCTCACGCCCTGGTGGCGCGCGCGGTGGAGGCGTTGGCGGTGGGCGAAAGCGCCTTCGTCACCGGCGATCGCTATCGGGCGATAGCGCAGGCCATCGCCGAGGCGGATCGCGCGCTGGCGCTCAGCCCCGAACTGCGCGCGGCGCACGAGGTCGCGCGCCGGGCACGCGCGGCATTCGCCGCGGCGGCGCAGGCGGCCGGCGACCGCACCCTGGCAGAGTTGGTGCAGCGCGGATTCGCGCCGCCGGTCGGGCGGTAGTCGCACCTGGTCGATGGGCGTCCGGTCCGTCAGCCAGCCACTCCCCCTCACCCCGTCTTTGCCAGCGCCTCGAGCCCCGCCGCCGCGCGCAGCAGCACCGGCTCGCCCCACTGTGCGGCCTGCAACTGCAGGCCGATCGGCAGACCCTTGGCATCGGTGCCGAACGGGATCGAGATCGCCGGCACCCCAGCCAGGTTAGTGGCGATGGTGAAGATGTCCGAAAGGTACATGGTCAGCGGGTCGGCGGTCTTCTCGCCGGCGGTGAAGGCGGTGGTCGGGCTGGTCGGTCCCAGCAGCACATCGCACTGGGCGAACACCGCGGCGTAGTCGTCGCAGATCTTTCGCCGCACCTGCTGCGCCTTCTTGTAGTACGCGTCGTAATAGCCCGAGCTGAGCACGTAGGTGCCAAGCATGATGCGGCGCTTGACCTCGGTACCGAAGCCTTCGGCGCGCGAGCGGGCGTAGAGGTCGCCGAGGGTTTGCGGGTCCTTGGCGCGGTGTCCGAAGCGGACGCCATCGAAGCGCGACAGGTTCGACGACGCCTCGCCCGTGGCGATGATGTAGTAGACCGCGATCGCGAAGCGCTCGTGCGGCATGGTCACCGGCACCAGGGTGGCGCCTGCCGCCGTCAGCGCCGATTTTGCGGCTTCAAGGCGGGTGGCGACCGCGGGCTGCAGGCCGTCGACATGGGCGGCGACATAGCCGACGCGCAACCCTTTGAGCGCGGCGCGCGCATCCCCGGTCAATTGCGGTGCCAGCGGCACGTGCGTACGCGTGGCGGCGGTGCTGTCGTGGTCATCGCCACCCGCCATGGCGTCGAGGCAGAGCGCGGCGTCGCGCACGTCGCGCGCGAGGGGACCGATCTGATCGAGGCTGGAACCGAAGGCGATCAGGCCGTAGCGGCTGACCATGCCGTAGGTCGGCTTGAGACCGACGCAGCCGCACAGCGCGGCCGGCTGACGGATCGAACCGCCGGTGTCCGAGCCCAACGCCAGGGGGGCGATGCCGGCGGCGACCGCCGCGGCGCTGCCGCCGGAACTGCCGCCCGGGATGCGGGTCGGATCGTGCGGATTGCGCACCGGGCCGTAGGCGCTGTTCTCGTTGGACGAGCCCATCGCGAACTCGTCCATGTTGGTGCCGGCGACCATCACCGCGCCGGCGGCCTCGAGTCGAGCCACCGCCGTGGCGGTGTAGGGCGCGGTGAAGCCGGTCAGGATGCGTGAGCAGCAGGTCGCGGCGACGCCATCCACGCAGAGATTGTCCTTCACCGCCACCGGCACGCCGGCGAGTGGCAAATGCTCACCCGCCTTCACCCGGCGATCGACCGCGTCGGCAGCGGCCAGCGCGCGCTGGTCGAGGACGCGGATCACCGCATTGAGCGTGTCGGCCTTGGCCGCGGCGAGGGCGGCTTCGACCGCGACCCGGGCGCTGGTCCCGGCGTTGACGGCGGCGGCGATCGAGACGGCGGACGACATGGACGTACCTCTGGACTGGGAAAGGGGCGGACTGGCCGGCGGGCCGGTCTGGCTCACGAACGGTCGACGGCCTTGGGCACCAGGAAGGCGACCTCGTCGGCCTTGGGTGCATTGCCCAGCACGCGACCGCGCGGCAGCATGTCGCGTGGCACGTCGGCGCGCACCACATTGACCAGACCCGTGACCTGGGCGATCGGCTCGACGCCGGCGGTATCGACCGCCTGCAGCTGCTCGATGTAGCCGACGATCACGCCGAGTTCGCCGGTCATGCGCGTGACCTCGGCGTCGGCCAGCGCGAGGTTGGCCAACTTGGCGATGTGTCGCACGTTCGCTTCGGTGATGGCCACGTTCCGCCTCCGGGCGGGCAGCCTATGGCGGGGCCGGGGACGACAAGGCGGGGACCGCAGGGTGGTCGCCCGATGCGGTCCAGCGTTTATCCGCTCGTCAGAAGCGCCGCGGCCACTGCCAGATCGTCGGGCGTGGTGATCTTGAAATTGCGGCGATCGCCCTGGACCACCGCCACGCTGAATCCAGCCCGTTCGAGGACCTGGGCATCATCGCTGCAGGTCCACCCTTCGCTTTCCGCGCGGGCGAAGGCGGCCAGGCCGCTCGCTCGACGGAACCCTTGCGGGGTCTGCGCTAGCCACAGATCGTCGCGCGGCACGGTCGTCGCCACGCGCCCGTCGTTCGCGCGCTTGACGGTGTCGGGGCAGGGGATGGCGACCAGGGCGGCGTCGTGCAGCGCCAAGGCTGCGATGCAGGCGGCGATGCAGGCGCGTGGCACCAGCGGACGCACCGCGTCGTGGACCAGCACCAGCGCGCAGTCGGGATCGGTGGCGAGCAGACCGGCATGCACCGAGGCCTGGCGGGTCGTGCCGCCTGGGACGAGACGCACCCGCACCCGGGAGCCCTCCAGCGCGGCGGCCACCGCCTCGCGACCGTCGCTGGCGACCGGCACCACCGCTTCGCTGACCAGCCCGGCGAACGCATCGAGGCTGCGGCGAAGCACCGGGATGCCGGCGAGGCGGACCAGTTGTTTGGGGATGTCGCCACCGAAGCGGCTTCCAGCACCGGCGGCCGGTAGCACCAGCACGGGGAGCATCAGTGTGGTCGCGGCCGCTTCGCCGGAGCGGCCGCCGGCCGATCGAGTTCCTCGGTCTCCGGCAGCGGAGTCTTGCCCGCCGCACGCGACCTGGGCCGCTTCGGCGCGACGCTGGTCTCGATGTGCTTGGCCGGCGGCGGCGGCGTTGGCCGCGGAGTCGGCGTCGCGGCGCGTGGCTCCAGCGCCTCTCTCGCGCGCATCCTCTTGGCGGTCAGCGGATTCATCTCGGGCTCGGGCTTTGCTGGCCGTGTGTTGCGCAGCGCATGGTCGGTGGCGATGCGTCGCTTGGTGGATCGGCGGACTTCCTCGACCTGCACCGGCGCCCGACGGAAGAGGCTGGCGATCCACAGCAAGAAGGGAATGCCAGCGAGGATGCCCCACACGATCAGGTGCAGGAGATTGTCCCAGGCCCGGCTTGCGCCGTAATTGCCAATAATCAGCGACCAGCCGGTGAGCGAGGTGGAGTTGGTCCAGCCGAGCAGCTTCCAGCCCGCGTCGTAGGCCGGCTTAGGCCCGCGTTGGGCCTCTAGCGCCGCGTAGTGCCGGATCGCCGTCCAGTCGCCGAGGTCGCCGGCCCGGCGGTAGGCATCCGCGGCCGAAGCCTGGCGTTGCTCGCGTTCGTCGAAGTTGGGCGCCGGCGCAGAGCCCTGCGGCGGTTCCGCCGCCCAGTCGCGCCAGGCGTGGCCGGCGAAACGCAGCACCTGACCGCGCGTTTCGCGCTGCGCCTCCAGGTCGGGATGCCGTGCCGCCTGTTCGAAGATCTCGACGGCGGTGCGATAGACCTTGGCCTTGAACAACGTCATACCCTTGTTGACCAAGCCGGGGCCGGTGGTGGCGGTGGCGCCGGCCTGGATCTGCACCGCTTCCTTTGCGCGGCCGCTTTTCTCGAGCGCCAGCGCGAGATTGGAGAGGAGGATCTCGTCGTTGGCGCCCAGCTCGCGGGCCTTGCCCAGCGACTCCGCGGCGGCGGCGAACCGCTCGAGGCGGAGTTGCGCTTCGCCGAGGGCGGTCAGCGCGGGGACCAGGTCGGGTTTGCGTTGCAGAGCCTCGGAGAAGCTCGTGGCGGCGTCCTTGAGCTTGGCGCCGCCCTCGCCGCCGGCGTCGATCTCGAGCCTGGCGATCCTCGCCTGGGCCCGGCCAAGACCGAGCCACGACTCGAAGTCCTCGGGCAGCGCCTTGGTCACGGTGGTGAAGGCCTGTTCAGCCGCGAGCAGCAGTTGACGCTGGCCGGGAACGCTGGGCTCACGCTCGCCCAGGGCGCTGCGCACGCGACCGAGTTCGTACCAGGCGTCCCACAGGCGCGGCTCGGTGGCGACGGCGCGCTCCAGGCTCTTCGCTCCGCCGGCGAGGTCGTCGCGGCGGATCATCAATTTGGCCTCGAGGAAATGGAACTCGCCCGGCACCGCGCCGCCGGCGCAGGACTTGGCGATCTTGAGCAGTTCGTCGGCCTTGGCGAGATCGGGCTGCGCGGCGGTGAGCGCGGCCTGCGCGGCGTAGAAATTGACCCACCCGGCACGGCCACCCGACTGCTTGTCGTCCTGGCGATTGACGCGAAAGGGCTCGGCGACGGTGAGAGCGTGGTCGTGACGCCCAGTCTTGGTCAGCGCCTGCACCGCGAGGGCGGCGGCCTCACCGTTGTTGCGCTGCAGGGTCAGTGCTTGGCGCGCGTGTTTCCAGGCGTCCTCGGGCTGCTGGGCCGCGAGGTCGAAGCGGGCCAGCTCGATCCAGCCACCGACCCACTTCGGATAGCGGGTGGTGATCGCCGTCAGCTGGGTACCGGCAGTCGGTGCCTGCTCGGCGATCGCCGTCACCACGGGCGTCCACTCCTCGGTGGTGGGCGCATCGGCGGCGACCGCCAGGGGGGCGATGCCGAGCGCGAGGGCCACGACGATGACGAGGCGAAGGGAGCGACAGCGGACGGGCATCGGACGGGACCTCACGGGGCGGCGTAACCAGCGCGGCGCGCGCGCTCGGCCAGCGCGGCGGGATCGCTGGCTGGGATGGACGTTGGCGGCAGCGCGAGGTCGGCCTCGGCCACCAGGGTCGTTGGCCAGAGCACGTCGCTGACCACGTCGGCCGGAAAGCGTTGCCACCATGGCGTGGGAGTGCGCAGCAGACCTTCGCCGCGCAGGACGTTGCCGTCGTCGTCGCGACGCCAGGTGCTGATCGGGATCTCGCGGGGCTGCGCGCCGCTGTCCTCGACCAGGGGCGGCTGCTCGGCGTGGACCCGGGTGCCGATGGCTGCCGAGCCGTCATTCGGCGCGGCGTGGACGCGAGCGACATGCGAGACGCAGCTGGGCGCTGCCAGGATCAGCGGAAGTATCACGGCGGCCGGGCGAAGCATCGGCGCAGACTAGGGCGCCCTAGCAGGGGCGGAAGCGGGGAGGGCGCCCCTCCGGGCGAGCGAGGCGGCCAGCACTGTTACTGATGCAGCAAGGAGTGCAGTGAGAACAACGAAGACATGCATGGATTGCTTGTGAGCAGCCTCGAATCGCTGCCGCACCGCCTTAGCGTCGGGAGCGTCCTTGTCCTGGGCGATCTCGGACAAGACGCGCAGATCTTCCACCTGGACCACCGAGGTCCACGCGCAGGCGAATGCCACCAGGATGCCGACCATGATCGCTGCTCCGATCATCGATGTACGGCGGAACTGCCGACGTCGTAGGCGAATAGTCCATCCCCACATTCGTGCAATAAAAAACAGCACCGCGAGCACACAGGACGCCTGCATGTAGTGCTGAAGGACCTGGCCAAACATTTCTCCCAACTGTTGACGCAGAAGCAGGACTCCCGCGGGTCCTTCGCCAATGATTTTTGCTTCAGCAAACATGACCATGGGGACCAAGGCGATGGCGAGGTTCGCCCCAAGCCAGAGAGCGGCCGTGATGAGAGCGGTCAGGTCGGCCCAGCGCATCGATCCTCCAGATGATTTCATTCGGTGACATCCTCGAGCCGGCTGACCGAGATCACCAGCTGGCGGGGGATGGCCACCCGCTTGCGGTTGGCGCGCACGCCGAACTTGCGGGTCTCGATCAGGTAGACGTCCTTCGAGCTGTTGCTCTCGCGATGGTCGTGCACATCGGCGTCGGTGAATGCGACGTGCTGCGGACCTGCCGCTGAGAGGGTGCCGACCACCAGATAGCTGTCGGCGAGGTCGCACACGACCACGCTGCCGATGAACTCCTGGAGCCAGTCGATCGCGGACATCGGCGCGGATGGTGCCGGCGCGGACCGGCCAGGGAAGGGCCGCGCGCAGCGCCGGCCCCCGATCCCTCCTCCCCCTGGTTCCCGGGGGGCAGCGCCGCAGGCGCGTTCGTTGGGGGGCGGTGCCCCCCAACCAAAAGCTGCCCCCCAACCTAAAGCCGCGCTTCGTCCGGATCAGCCGGCCCGGCCCCGTGCAGGTGGTTGCGCAGGGTACGTACGAAATCACGCCGGCGCGCCGGGCTCATGCCTTGAAGAGGTTGTCGACCAGCAACTCGACCGTGTTGTCGACGTGCTCGCCCTTGAGCGGGATCTCGGCCCGGCCCATGGTGCGGTGGCCTCCCGCCGAGCCGAGCTTGGCGAAGGCGAGCGAGGCGCGGCGGCCGACGTCCTGATGGTGACCGTCGCCGCGGAAGATGACGATCAGGCGGTCGTCGTGCACGCCGGCGCAGGCCACCCAGGTGATACCGCAGGTGAGCAGGATGAGATCGGCGGCCTGCACCATGACATCGGGCGTGGGCACCGGACCGAAGTGGACGACGATCATGTCGCGGCACACGACCCGGTGGGCGATGCCCCAGGCGATGTAATCGAGCATCGCCATCGGCACCTGGCTCTTGGCCAGGCGAGCGAGGAAGTGGCGGTCAGCGCGGGCGAGGAGGTAGTCGTAGGCGCGCACGTCCGCGCTCGACGCATGCCGCTGCAGCTCGTCGGTGTCCGAGATGATGCCGTAGATCAGCGCCGTCGCCAGTTTGCGGTCGATGCCGACGGCGGACTCAATCAGATACTCGGCGATGATGGTGCAGGTCGCGCCGTACTGTTCGCGCACATCGATGAATTCGCCGACCGTGTCCTCGCGCAGGGGATGGTGGTCGATGATGACGTGGGCGCGCGGCGGATTGGTCTTCCAGAAGCCGGGCTGGCAGTCGACCACCGCCACCAGGTCGGCGGCGGCGAGTTCCTCGGGCTCGAGCGGCTGGATGGGCTGCCTGAGATAGCCGAGCAGCAGCTTGTTCTGATAGCGCTGCACCTCGCCCGAATAGCGTATGGCCGGGGTGGCGCCGAAGGCGCGCCACAGCGTCGCCAAGCCAAGCGCCGAGCCGACTGCATCGGGATCGGGATCGCCGTAGATGAGGATGAGCGGCGCTGCGGCCGTGCGCGCGCGCAGCACGAGGTCGTCGACCCGGCGCAGGATGGCCAGGCGCCGGGCCAGCCCGCGACGGTTCTCGTCCGCGGTGGGCATCAGTTGAAGGAAGCCTTCCGGGCGGCGACGGCGGAGCTGGGTGGTGACCAGGAACGCCCCCACCGTCGCGGGCAGCCAGGCGCGGATCCGGCTGGCGACCTCGGGCCGGTCGACCGCCACCACGTACGGCGGTGGCGGCAGCCCCTTGGGACGGGTGGCGTAGTCGGCCGGGACCAGCCGGACCTGGACGCCGGGGTAGATGGCGAGCTGTTCCTCGACCGCGCTCTCACTGGTGACGACCTGGACGGTGAACCCACCGCCAACGAAGAATGCCACCGTCGGCACGATTTGACTGTTGTGCCCGATGATCGTAACGTGGCGGCGATTGCCGACAGCCGGTGATCTGGGCGCCATGGGACGCGCACGATAGCAGGATGGCTTCCCCCATGCAAACACCGCGCGAGCGCGCCTGGATTGGGCACTGATGACCGACCTCCCCTTCGATCGCGACCTCTTCGACCTCCTGGTCTGCCCCGAAGCACGCGTGCCACTGATGTGGGTCGACGGCCGGCTGGTCTCCACCGACGCGGCGACCCGCCGCGCCTACCGGGTCGCCGACGGAATGCCGGTGATGCTGATCGAGGAGAGCGACGTGTTGCCCGAGGCCGAGTGGCGACGGCTGATCGCGATGAGCGGTCAAGTGGGGGGGGGCGTCGCGCTGGTGCGTGGTCGGCATGCATCGCGCAGCGGCTAGGATCCTCGCCCATCGTGGGCACGGACCGGCACATCTCGATCTCGTCATCGGTGCCGGACCACGCCTGCCCACGCTCACCCTCACCCCGGATCGCCACGGCTGGGCGGCTCGCTGGAACACACCTCATCGCCGTCGCTACCTGACCTGGGCCGGACCTGTGCCCGGACGCGGCCGGGTGGTGCCACGCTGGCGTGGCACTGCCCTTTGGAGTCGCCGGTCAGGAGGGTGGTGCATCCGCCTGGACGACGGTACAACCATCACCATGCGCGATACCCGCGCCCGAATCATTGGCGACGCGTCCTTACGGCGGTGGCATGCCACCTGACGCGCCGGATCTGCATGAAACGACGACGGCCCCACCGGCAGTCAGCGAGACCCTTCGTCGTCGTCTGGCGCACCAGGCCGCTTTCGAAGCCACCCTCAAGGAGGTCTTCCTCGCTCAGCAGGTGCAACTGACCGAACCGATCGCCAAGGCCAGCAAAGAGACCATCGTCTACGGCGGCCTCTACCATGGTGACGACGTGGCGGTGAAGATCTTCGTGCCGGTGATCGATGAGCTCACCGACGCGATCAGCGCCTTCGGCGCGTTCAAGATCGAGAGCGAGAAGACCATGATCCTCTCGCGCCGTTCAAAGGCGATCCTGCCGGTGATCGAATACGGCGATGCCGAGCTGCCCGCTGACCTGCCCGACGAGTTGCGCGAGTTCTTCCCGCTCGGCCTGGTGCCATTCATGATCACCGCGCGCGCCCGCTTCGGCTCGCTCGACCGGGTCATCAAGCAGCGCCGCAGCCTGCCGGGCTTCGATCGCATCAGCCTGCTCGAGGCGGTGATCGCTGCCACCGAGGGCATCAAGGAAGCGCACGATCACCAGGTCGCGCACCGCGACATCAAGCCGCAAAACATCCTCATCTTCGGCCCCGGCCAGGGCAAGATCGCTGACTTCGGCATCGCGCGCTGGCGTTCACGGCGCTCGTCGAAGGACGCGGTGCTGCTGACGCCGAAGTATGCGAGTCCCGAGCAGGCCTTTTTCGCCCTCACCGGCGAGCACGAGGCCATGGTCGATCTGCGCGGGGACATCTACAGTTGGGCGATCGTGGTCTACGAGGTGGTTACCGGTGCCCACCCCTTCAACTGGGCGATCCGCGGCATCAAGGATCCCCTGGTCAGTCAACGCACCCTGCTCAAGGCAATCGCCGCCAACGACCGCCGCGGCTTCCAGCCCACTGGCGACATCACCTTCGACTCGCTCATCTACAACTGTACCTGCGACCTCAAGCACCGCATCGGCGACATCGCGGTCGCCAACCGCGTGCTGCGCCAGTTCGTCAACCGGGCGCGCCTGCAGCAGGATGCCGATCGCCGGCGACGCACTGACGAGGACGAGGAGCAGGACGACTGAAGAAAACCGGCGATAACGGCCATCTGCCGCGTTGTCAGTCAGTCATGGGCAGGGGGCGCAGCCGAGCAGACATGCGAGCGGACGCCACACTCCCTTCTTCATCCGTGCAGCTGGGCCGTTCTCGCCGGTTTTTGTGCGTCCACCCCTGCTGGGTTTCTCTCGTCCCGTCGGTATCGGGCGGAGGATGGTCTTTCAGGCCCGGTCCGCGGGAAACGCCTGCGTTTCGCCCACGGTCTTCAAGCCAAGGGCAAGCATCACCACGCGATCGAAGCCGACCGCGACCCCAGCGCAGTCGCCAAGGCCATGCGCGATCGCCGCTTCGAAGCGGGCATCGCGGGCGACATCCGGCTTACGCGTCGCCAGCTCTGCGGCCAGGCGCTGGCCCAGCTCGGCCGCATCGCGCAGTTCGTGGTAGCCGTTCGCCAACTCGATGCCGTCGCGATAGATCTCGAAGCGGGCCGCGACCTGCCGCCCGGCGCCATCCCATCGCAGCCGCGCCTGCGCCGAGGCCCACGGCGGGTAATCGTTGAGAGCCGTCCATCGCCCGCGCCCGAGGTGGGGTTCGACCCGCATCGCGAGCAGCAGGTCGAGCGCGGCATGCGGGTCGTCCGCCACCGCATCGGCCGCATCGCCAAGCGCGGCGAGGATCGCGAGTGGATCGGCCGCGAACGGATCGACGCCGGTATGCCGGACGAAGGCGTTGCGGTAGGACAGTGTCTCGCACTCGGCAGGCCAGCCGCTCAGGTCGGCGAGCAGTTCAACCGTCTCGTTACGCAGGCGGATGTCGTCCCAACCCGGCCGGTACCATTCGAGCATGCGAAATTCAGGCTGATGCCGGCTGCCGAGTTCTCCGCGCCGGAACGCTGGCGCCAGCGTCCACACCGCGCCAAGGCCGGCACAGACCAAGCGTTTGAGGGGATGCTCGGGACTGGTCGGCAGGAAGCGCGCACCGCGCTCGGTTTCGAGTCGGTAGGGAACCACCCCGTGATCGAGGTTCGCGCCGCCCTGGAGCACCGGCACGTCGACTTCGAGCACGCCGCGCTTCGCGAAGAAGTCGCGCGTACGCGCCACCATATCCGCCCGCCGCCGCAAGGTCGCGAAGCTTGCCTCCGGCCGCCATGACGATTCATCCGACGGAGACATGCCCAGCTTCTCCGTTCCTGATTCCGTCATCAAGGGGGCAGCGCCGCAGGCGCGTTCCTTGGCGGAGCCGTCTGAATTGGCTCCGCCAGGGAAAGTCCGCCAAGACCAGTCACTTGGCGATGACGCGTCCGACGTACTCACGCGTCTGGGTGTTGACCGTGATCCGATCGCCCTGGGCGACAAAAATGGGCACCTGGACCTCGGCGCCGGTCTGCAGCTTGGCCGGCTTCATGACGCGGCTCTGGGTGTCGCCCTTCACCGCCGGCTCGGTGTAGACGATGTCCATGATCACCGAGTTGGGCAGGCGGATGCCGATCGCCTCGCCGTTCCACGTCGTCATCACCACGTCCATGTTCTCGAGCAGAAAATCCTTCTGCTCGCCGACCACCTTGGTCGGGACGGTCAGCTGGTCGTAGGTCGTCTTGTCCATGAAGACGTAGCCGTTGTGATCGCTATAGAGGTACTGCATGTCGACGTCGGTGACGTCGGCGGTGACGATCTTCTCGCCGCTGCGCAGGGTCTTTTCGAGCGTGTTGCCGGTGAGCATGTTCTGGGTCCGGATCTTGTAGAACGCCGCGCCCTTACCCGGCTTGACGAAGTCGACGTGCAGGACGAGCCAGGGGGCATTGTCGAAGATAACCTTCACGCCGTTCTTCAGTTCGCTGGTATCCATGTCCGTCCTTGCTGGAGATTGCCGTGGTGCTGCGAAGGGCCCGCGGTAGGACGCGGCCCGTGGAAAAGAGTGCGCACGGTAGCGGGGCAGCCTCGGCGGGCAATGGCTTGGCAGCCCCCGGTGAAGCCACCTGGCAACGGCTGCTGCGCGAGGCCATCCGCGATCCCGATGAGTTGATCACGGTATTGGCGCTGCCCGCGTCCCTGCGCCCGGGCGCCCAGGCGGCGGCACGTCTCTTTCCCCTCCTTGTGCCGCGTGGCTTCGCCGCGCTGATGACTCCTGGGGACCCAGCCGATCCGCTTTTGCGCCAAGTGCTGCCCCTCGCCGACGAGACCATACCGACGCCGGGCTACGTCAGCGACCCGCTGCACGAGGGGGAGTGCGCCCCGCTGCCAGGCCTGCTGCACAAGTACCACGGTCGCGTGCTGCTGGTCACTACCGGCGCCTGCGCGGTGCATTGCCGTTACTGCTTTCGACGGCACTACCCGTACCAGGATCGTCCACGCGGCCCGGCCTGGTGGCGACCGGCCTGCGCCTATGTCGCGGACCGACCCGAGATCGACGAGGTGCTCTTGAGCGGAGGTGATCCGCTCACCCTGCCCGATGCCCAGTTGGCGGCGCTGGCCGCCGACTTCGCCGCCATCCCGCATCTGCGCCGCCTGCGCATCCACTCGCGCCTGCCGATCGTGCTGCCGGAACGGATCGATGACGCCTTCCTTGCCTGGTTCGCCGGCGGACGTCTGCGCCCGGTCCTGGTCGTCCACGCCAACCATGCGCGCGAACTGGCGCCGGCGGTGGTCGCCGCCTGCCGCCGCCTCGGCACGGCCGGGGTCACCGTGCTCAATCAGTCGGTCTTGCTGCGCGGCGTCAACGACACGGTCGACTCGCTCGACGCCCTCTCACGCGCCCTCGCCGATGCCGGCGTGCAGCCCTATTACCTGCACCAGCTCGACCGGGTCTCGGGCGCCGCGCACTTCGCCGTCGACGACGATCGTGCGCGTGGACTGGTGCGCGCCCTCGCCGATCGCCTCCCCGGCTACCTGGTGCCGCGCCTGGTGCGCGAGGAGCCTGGCCAACCGGGCAAATCGCCCCTCACCTGATCCCTGGTCTTACGGGGATTGCCCGCTATACCCGCGCCGCATAGGGTGGCCGCGGGAGCCGTCATGCCCTACCGCCTGTTCCTGCTGGTCATCGCGTGTGCCGGGATCGCCATCGCGGCGTCCTCGGAAACCGAGAACCCGTGGCTGATGCGCTGGCGCTCCTGCGCTGACTACGTCTCCGGCTACGCCTTCCGTTATCCGTACGAGTACGTCATACCCGACCAGTATGCCGCCGAACTGATTCGCGAGCGTCCTGGCCATGGCGCCGTGATGCGCGAAATCACCGTGAACGGCAAGCGCGTCATGGTGATGGAGGAGGCCAACGCCGGACCGGAGGGGGTCGACGTCAAGGCGTTCTCGTTTGCCGCCGGCTCGCTGCCGTCCGGCGTCTCCGCCACGCCCGAGGCGGTCGGCAACCTCATGGCCAACGATCCCCGGCTGGCGCTGGCGCCTGCTCATCGCGCCCTCACCTGGACGCCCTTCGATTACTACCAGCGCGTTGACGAACGCCCGCAGGCCGAAGCCAAGTGGGCCCTACCCAGGCTGGTGGCCATGGTCGGCGCCGGCACGGGCGCCTGCGGACTGGTGGTGAAGCATGGCGACCGGTTCAGCGGCGTAATCCTCACCGGGGGGCTCACCGCCGGCGACAACCAGCGCATCCTCGACAGCTTCGAGATCCTGGTCCCAAAGGGGAAGGAGCCGCAGTCCTGGCGCGAAGGCCAGGGCAGGAAGGGATTCGTCATCACGTCTGCCGGACGGCCGCTCAAAGCCGGGCCTTCCGGACCGCGCGATTGGCAGGATGGGTGGGAGCTGGAGACCCGGCACTACCACGTGACCACCCACGTCTCGCCCGCCAAGCTGGTGGAATACGGGGCGCTGCTGGAAGCGCTCTACGCCGTCTACAGCAAGACCTACGATCCTGAGACGACACCGCCCTTCAAACTTGAGGTGCACATCTTCAACTCGCAAGGCGACTTCATGGAGGCCGCAGCGGCGATGGGTACGCCGATCTCATCCCGAGTAGGGGGCTTCTTCATGCCCGGCTTCCTCTCGATCTGGGCGTTTCAGCAGACCGACGCGGCCGGTTTCCCAGCCGAGGCCACCGTCGACAAGATCCTGGCCCACGAATGCTCGCACCAGTTCCTGCACGTCACCTGCAACGGCAGCGAGCACGTTCCGACCTGGATGAACGAGGGGCTTGCGGTGTATTTCGAGAACGGCCGCTTTGAACGCGGATCAGGACAGTTCGTGCTCCAGTCGCCCAAGGGCCGCATCCAGATCCTCCAGCAGCTCTACGCCCAGGGGAAGCGCACGCTGTGGCCGCTCGACAAGTACCTTGGCCACTACGGGCACATCTCGGCCGAGCAGTACGGTGAGGTCTATGCGATGGTCCACTTCTGGATCTTCGGCGCCCAGGGGGGCACTGAACGCTTCAAGACCTACTGGACGGCTCTGAAGGCGGGCGAGAACGGAAGCGACGCCTTCGACCGGGTTTTCATGGCTGATTTGAAGAAGGCGCATGGCTCGAAGGCGCAGGCGGTCGCGGTGTGGGAAACCATGCTGATGGACTATGTGAAGCGTCTGAAGTGATCCGGCGAAGGTGCCGTGAAGCAGGGGATTGACACCCCCTCTGCCCGCATACAACCACGCGCCCCAATGGTGGGCAGGCTTCGCGGCCTCCCACCTCGCACTCGCGGGTGCGCAAGACCTCTGGAAACAGGGACTTGACGGGAAATGAGTGGTTGCCATACTGCTTAACCCCGCCGAGGTCAGCCCGAAAGGGCCAGCCACTACGGGGAAAGAGGTTTCACCCCTGGGTGAGGCCGGTTTGACAAATCAATAGCTGGAGCAAGAGAGTGATCGACGTCGTCTTCGGACGATGTCAAAACCGGATTCTGCCATCATTTCCTTGGTGGTAGAGTGCGGGTTCAACCAGATCAGTATTCTTCT
>Ga0163148_10002808_pt1 | contig 20162 bp, 21 predicted proteins | sample OliLakLV19MP7P2_FD_148606 | JGI IMG/M metagenome (GOLD analysis project Ga0163148, IMG submission 148606) | Freshwater microbial mat bacterial communities from Lake Vanda, McMurdo Dry Valleys, Antarctica- Oligotrophic Lake LV.19.MP7.P2 | ecosystem: Environmental > Aquatic > Freshwater > Lake >...
GCAAATTGAGTAATCCGTCAAGATGAAAATCCATGAGCTTAGCCTCTAGCAGAAAGTTCATACATTATACAGTTTACACCTCAAACCCAGAAGACCCACCGGAAGATACAGGTTCTGGCACAAAAAAGACTCCGTTTATCACGTTACGTTTAATTGAAGTTAGGTCAGGAAAAACCTGGCATTCTTATTTAACCAGTGTCCTAGATCCTCATGTTTTCCCACCTTATGTAGTTGCGGATTTATATCGGCGTCGTTGGCGAATCGAAGAGGCTTTTAATACAGTAAAAAGACTCTTGGGTTTAAGTTATTTGGCTCTCCTGGGTTTATGGTGTATACGGTATCAAGCAAAACTTTTTGTGATTCTATGATGCCCTAGGAGTAAGGATATGCGGTTTGCTTATCACCACAAAATCAGGAGAGCCAGTTATTTATGGACGGGTTCAATCAATGGAATTAAATTGCAAATTTGGTCAACGTGGTTGTTTTATGCTGTTTTGGTAGATTTAGGTGATGCCGTAGCGGATGAACTTTCTCTGCCCTTTGATGAGGTTTCATTAGAAATGATTTATCGCGGTCTTTATCATTTTACTATGGCTCATCAAAAAGGTAAGGCAACAGACCCAGTTAAGTATTTTGCTGACCCCAAAAATCGAGATTTAGGTATTGTCAAACAGAAACGAAAACCAAACACAAAGCTAATTGTGGCTCCTTTTCCGGAGCTTCAACGAGGGTCTGACCAGTTCTTTTTCAACAATTCTCTGAAAGCCTCTTGACAAAAGACTTACAGCCTTAACTTGTCACCAATGATTCCCTGCCAAGTGTTGGCTAAACTTTGAGCTAATATCTGTATTGCTTGAGCTTTCTCGGGCGGAGTCAGGGAAAGCAGTTGCGGTTCTAATTCTTTTAGTGTCATAGTTAATTAGGCGGTTGACTGCTGGGAATGTCGTATCTATATTATAGCGCTCAATCTTTTTACTAATAAGAATAAACAAGTTAATTAATTTCCTATAAAGCTAAGGCTAATGCGGTGTTGGTACATCGAAATCGTTAAACGATAGAACATTATAAGATGTGCCTGCTAAAGCTCTGACTAGCTTTTGGTCGAGACTTAGCAAAGGCGCGTCAACTTGCTGTGAAAGAGCAACGTAACTGCCATCATAAGCAGAAATTCCATAATTTAAGGCGATATTTGTTGCATCTAAAATCAGTTCAGCAGTAGATACTGCACGCAAGGATAAAGCTCTAAGATTAGCTAAATCTGTTGGAACATCGGCAGCAGCGTAAAGTCCAGCACGGACATACTTCCAGATAATATTTGCACACTCAATATAAAACAGATCGGGTACAAATATTTCAGTCTGTGGAATTTCAAGATGGGTAAACAATTGAACGACTTTAGAGGACAGCGGATCGGGGATAAATTGCTTAATCCCCACGCTAGCATCGACTACGCACCTCACAGGATTGCTCATCTGTCGCGATCCTCTCTAATTAAAGCGGTACTATCTAGTATCATCCCCATATTCGCCGGACGAGACTCGCGACGGCGGCTGATTTCTGCCAATAGTTCTGTTACAGACTTTTTACGTTTTCCTGAGAGGGGTTTTGTCTCTGTTGACAACTCGGCTTCTAAAATGGCGATCGCAAACGCGCTAATCGATCGGTTTTGAGCCGCGGCTAACTCTTGCAGTCTCGCGTACAATTCCTCTGGTATATTTTCTATTTGCAGGGTAGCCATCTGTTAAACTCCTAGCATAGTTTTCCTAAATATTAGCATAGGCAGGCGGGTTTACTATATACTGAGTTTTAAACATAGATGGTTGGTAAAGCCCGCCCCTATGAGTTACCAATTACCCATTACGAATTACCCATTAGTAATTATTAGGCAAAGACTGCCAAAAAGGCCGCTCTTCTGGCTTCCTCACAGTATTCGTCGCCGACTGCACATTTCCTTTCAATTCTTGATAATACCTGTCATCCAGAAAACTCACGCTGACGCCCGCAGGAAGCAGCAGTTGGCGTAATCTTTCTTGAGTGTAATCTACACCCTCAATCATTGGCCCGCGCGGATTTGAAACTAACAACTTGCCGTTAACTGGCACCGAATTAACCATATTAGGCCACCAAGCATAACCGCTGTAGCCAAACATCACCGGAACTTGAATAATTTGGTCGTCTCCAAGTAAAAACTCTCTTTTCAACTTCTCTATAATCGGATTAAGTTTCTGATTTTGCAAATAGAGATTGTGTTGAATTAAAGCGCGATTTTGCAAAGCGGCGCTGACAGTTGTTTGAGTGCTCAAACCACGATTTATCGTCACATCGCCGTAACCTCTTCCCTCCAATTCTTCCAATAGCTTAACTCCGGCTTCGGGACTAGCGATCGCCATTACATATTGTCCGGGAGTTTGAGTGGGAATAAAATTGATAATTTCATCGACTTGGCGAGTCAAAAGCCAAGAAGTATCAATATCCACTGGCGGCCCTTGAATTCTCTGAGCTTGAATAAAATCAAGTACCTCTGGATTAAAACTAGCATTTCCCGAATTCCCGTAATAAACTCGACCCATTGGGTGTCCGGGAATCGGCGGTGTCACCTGCAAATTGCCGTATCCGTCAGACCACTGACTTACAGGGTCTAAAGAACGAGGATTGCCAATTTTAAATACTTTCAAATCCCGGTTTTGAGCTGATTTAACAGGCGGGTTTTTATCTGGCTCGCTATTGCTTTTTATGGCTACATTAAACTGGCGGATCTCCGATTTTTCTGGGAGTTGAACGTAGCCGTTTTTCTGGGTATCTTGCATCCAAGTGCGATCGCCCTGGAGAATTTTGACTTTAGCGCCCGTGGGTTCTACTGCTTGTTTTAGTTGCGAGATAAATTCGCTGTTTACCAAGCCTCTGTCGCTGACCTGAACTTCGGTTACTGGCGCCGTGTTGGGCGCTATCATCCAAGGACTAACGCCCATTTGGATTGTGGTGGAGGCAATTTCTTGACCGTTGTTTTGGGCAGTTGCTTTGAGATTAACAGTGCCGTTCCAGTTGCGATCGGCAAATTGTTTGGCTTCGACACCTAAAACAATATTCGTGCTGAAAACTAGAGGTTTAGCACCGGATATATCTACAGGTTGCCAGCCGTCGCCCGTCTTCTGAAAAACGCTGATGTGAGGGCTAGCAATGCTGTCAGCAGTGATAAATAACTGAGAGGTTTTGAAGTTTTCAGACAGTGTCAAGTTAACTTGAGAAAGCATTGCTGCACGGCGGGGATCGCTAACTTTGGTTTGTTTCCAAGTCGGTATCTTGCCGCGATCGTTATTGCGATCGTTAAATAAAATTAGCGCGCCCTTGGACAAAGACCATTGTTCTTTTCCGGCGTCATCTTGCTCGTTAATTTTGCCATCTCTGTTAGTATCTCCCACAAACAAAAAGTTCGACGGGGACGCAGCAGGAGTAACTGGGGCGGGAGTTGGTGTTGCAGTTGATTCAGGAGTTGGTTGAGAAGTTGCTTGCTGATTTCTCTCTAGTTCTTGCCTTTCTAATTCTTTTCGGGCTAATTCTTGTCTGGCTAACTCTTGCTTTTCAAGTTCTTGCCTTTCAAGTTCTTTTCGGGCTAATTCTTGCCTTTCAACTTCTTGTCTGGCTAATTCTTGCCTTTGGAATTCTTGCCTTTCAAGTTCTTTTCGGGCTAATTCTTGCTTTTCAAATTCTTGCCTTTCTAGTTCTTTCCTGGCTAATTCTTGCTTTTCTCGCTCTTGTCTGGCTAATTCTTGCCTTTGGAATTCTTGTCTTTCTAGTTCTTTTCTAGCCCGGTCTTTTTTCTCTTGCTCTTTTCTCTCTATTTCTCGACGAGCAAATTCTTTTTTCTCTTGCTCTTTGCGGGCTCGCTCTCTTATCTCTTCTTCTTCGGCTCTAACTTTCTCAACAGAACGTGAAACTTGCATTTCATAGGTAGCGACACTGAGGTTTCCTTGGTATTCGATGGTTTTGTCGATCGCCCGATCAGTCAAAAAAGAACTGTGAGGAATGAGTCGCAGTGTATTGATAGCCAACTGCCACAGGCGCTGGGACTGTTCCCAAGTAGCAGAAGAAGGATTAGAAGTGCGTCCAATTGCGACTGCTTGGGCGGCTAATTTAGCAGCTTCGTCCCAATTATATTTGGCTATTTCTTCTATTTGAATCTGAATTTGAACGTTTTGGAGTTGCTGCGTCAGAGTTTGGGATTGCTGGCGGTGGATTGCTGATTTCCAAAGTTCTGCAGGAAACGGGCTGCTGTCGGGAGTTTTGGCAAGGTTATCTAATTGTACTTTGAGCCGATCGCGCAATTTGTAGAGTTCCGGCAGCGATTGCGGAGTTTCGCCGTCTGGCTGTCGCGCCGAGAGTGCGAGTTGGTAGTTTAGGGAAGGTTGAGCGAGTGTTGCGGGGATTGCAACCCAAATTATACCGATGACGACACCGAAAGCATTGACAATCGCGATCGTAATATAGTTAACCAAGCGCATATAGTTTATCCTCTGACACCCAGATAATTTTACCTAATTTTGGTGCATTTAGTAAGATTTTACGGTGGTTTGGGCGACCAGCTTTTTTTCACTGTGGCGGGCGGTTGACTCGAATCAATTTACCACTCAATGTTTCTTGAGCAGAAATAGCATCATTAATTCGCCTCGCTAACCTTTGAAAATTTGGGTCTTCCGTGCAAACAACAATACCATTATGGTCAGAGTTTTCAATGTGCAATCGCATAAAATGACGGCGATTGCGCGTCAAAACTGTTCGATAATTGCTCGCAGCAAAAGCTAACACATCTTCGTCAGGGATTTGAAGATTTGCATTCCCTGCTTCCCTTGCTGTTAATACATCGTGACCCAAAGCCCGCAGTAATTTCACAACGGCTAGCGGGAAGTTTTCATCTGTGTAAAACCGTGCCAAATTTTAATAAACCTCACTTTCTTCCATAACTTCATCGTTTTCTTTGATTGCTTGTTCAATTTCTTCTGGGTAAGCATCGGCATAAGCCCAGGCATTTACCAAGTCAGCGGCGGTTAAATCGGGAAATGATTCTAAGATGATACCATCGGAAGCACCTAAACGGCGATCGCACACCAGCGACCAAACGGGTATGCGAGTATTGCCAACACAAGCATCACCGCCGCACACGCCGGGAGTTTTTTTAATACCGAGGGAACCGCTGCTTAAGGAGGCGAGCAAAATTTCTATAACGGCTGCTTTATCAACGGCTGTTAAAGATGCCCAATCGATTTTAGATTCGGTGAGAGTCATAATTCATTCCTGTTTTTTGGGGAATATATGTTTAATATTTTAGCTTAAAACGGCTTTTTTCACTGCGACGGGCGGTTGACTCGAATTAATTTACCAGTCAAAGTTTCTTCAGCAGAAATAGCATCATTAATTCGCGTCGCCTGTCTTTCCCAATTGTTATCTTGAGTACAAATTATAATACCAGCATGGTTAGGTTGTGAGCGATGCAGTCGAATGAAATCCCCTCGATTGAGAGTCAAAACTGCTCGCTCATTACTCACTGCAAAAGCTAATACATCCTCATCAGGAATTCTTAATCCTGCGTTTCCTGCTTCTTGAACTGTTAATACATCATGACCGAAAGGTCGAAGAAACTCAACTACTGGCAGCGGGTACTGTTCGTCTGCATAAATTCGTGCCATATTTTATGCTTCCTCATTTTCTCTGATTGCTGTTTCAATTTCTTCTGGGTAAGCATCAGCATAAGCCCAAGCATTTACTAAGTCAGCAGCAGTTAAATGGGGATAGCACTTGAAAAGTTCAGCATCGCTGCATCCGAGACGGCGATACCCGACAAGTACCCAAACTTGTATCCGAGTATTGCCAACACAAGCATCACCGCCACACACGCCGGGAGTTTTTTTAATTCCTAGGGAACTATTGCTTACAGTTTGAAGTAAAAATTCTATTGCTGCTGCTTTATCTGCGATCGTTAATGAAGCAAGATCGACTTTTAATTCAGTTATTGTCACAGTTCACACCTCGGTTTTTTAGGAAGATATGTTTACTATTTTAGCTCACAAGTTTCCTCATGTCTAGCTATGTCTGCTTAAATTATAAATGCAAGGGATACGCAGCTTTAGCAACATTCACTTAGCCCAAAGATCGCCCCTGTCCTCAATCTTTTGACAAAAACTTTCCAGGGCCGTAAAACTTAACCTAAAAAACGGAGAAGGAAAATGTCAGATTTAGAAAAAGGTTTAGCTGCTTTTAATACTCAAAATTACACCCAAGCATTTAGCTTGTTAAAACCACTAGCAGAACAGGGGAATCCTGAAGCCCAGTGCATCATTGCCAGTATGTACCATTTAGGACTAGGTGTAGAAACAAGTACCTTTAAAGCGATTCAATGGTATATTAAATCGGCTGAACAAGGCTATGGCGTTGCTTCAAACAACCTAGCAGGAATTTATCTATCGGGTGCTGATGGTGTAGCAGCCGATCGCACTCAAGCAGATCACTGGTTTCAAAAAGCCAGAGAACAAGGATTTTCACATACACCTATTTCCAGTGAATATGTGAATCAAGCTAGCATGGCATGAAAAAATCGCCCAAAACAAAAACCCGGTTTCTTCAAGAAACCGGGTTTTATCATCCGCGTTAATCCGCGTTAATCAGCGATCGCAAAAATCCTACAACTGCTTCACCTCAGCAACCAACTTCGCAACCACATCCTTAGCGCTACCAAACAACATCATCGTCTTATCCTTGTAAAACAACTCATTGTCAACACCAGAAAAACCAGCACTCATCCCGCGCTTAATCACGATCGTATGCTTAGCCTTATCAACCTCCAAAATCGGCATCCCGTAAATCGGGCTCGCCGTATCGTGACGCGCCGCCGGATTCACCACATCATTCGCACCAATCACCAACGCCACATCCGTTTCTTCAAACTGCGGATTGATGTCGTCCATATCGTACAACTGCGGATAAGGCACGTTTGCTTCCGCCAACAGCACATTCATGTGCCCCGGCATCCGCCCAGCCACCGGGTGAATCGCGTATTTCACGTCAACACCCATTTTTTCCAAACCGTCGGCTAACTCGCGTACCGCGTGCTGGGCTTGCGCTACAGCCATCCCGTAACCGGGAATAATTACCACCGATCGCGCATAGCCTAACATCATCGCACTTTCTTCGAGATTGATGCTGCGAACAGTTTTGTCGATCGCCCCACCAGCAACCCCAGCAGCAGCCGCACCACCGCCACCGCCACCAAACGCGCCAAACAGCACACTAGAGATCGATCGATTCATCGCCTTACACATAATCTGCGTCAAAATGATTCCAGACGCGCCCACAAGTGCCCCAGCAATGATTAGCATATTGTTCATCAAAATGAACCCAGCCACACTCGCCGCAATCCCCGAATAGGAGTTAAGCAGCGACACCACCACGGGCATATCACCGCCACCAATCGGCAGCACAAACATGATACCCAGGATATTAGAAATAGCCACCAAACCTAGGAATACCGGTACATCTTCCGGGTGAAACACCATATAACCGCTACCGGCTAAAAGTGCGATCGCCAGTAAAGCATTAAACGGCTGTTGTAGCGGAAACGAAATCGGCGCACCAGGTAGCAATTCTTGCAGTTTTGCAAACGCTACAAGGCTACCAGTAAACGTAATTCCGCCGATTAAAACGCCCAAAAGGATCGTAATTGTCGCATCGGGAGTTGGCGATTCCGGGATGCTGAGATAGCGCCAGAATTCGCCCACAGCCACGAGTGCAGAAGCCGCGCCCCCGAAACCGTTAAGCAAACCCACCATCTGCGGCATATCCGTCATCGCGACGGTTTTCGCCATAATTGTTCCCACAATGGAACCGATGATAATTCCCACTGTAATGAGCTCGTAGCTAACTACTTGCTTTTCCAGTAAAGTACCGACGATCGCAATAAACATCCCGATCGCAGCTAACACGTTTCCTTGACGCGCAGTAGCCGGGGAGCCCAATTGTTTCAAACCGACAATAAACAAAGATGCGGCCACTAGATAGCCTAGCTGAATGCCACTGGGCAGAAAATCGCTCACGCTTTAACCTCTTTTTTCTTGAACATTTGCAGCATTCGATCGGTTACTAGGAAACCGGCGACAACGTTAATTGTCGCTAGGGCGATCGCGATCGTCCCCAAAATCGAAGTAACAGTCACACTTCCCTGGCCGGAAATCAGAATTGCACCTAAAACCGCAATTCCCGAAATCGCATTGGAGCCCGACATCAAAGGTGTGTGCAGCGTCGGCGGGACTTTATTAATTACTTCAAATCCCACAAACGACGCTAGCGTAAACACTACTAAACCTGCAATCAATCCTTCTGCCATGACAATTGGTAATTGGTAATTGGTAATTGGTAATTGGTCATTAGTCATTAGTCATTGGTCATTAGTCATTAGTTATCAACTGTAAAAGCTTTACCGTTTTCAAACCAGGTTAAACGTATTCACAGACTGCTGTTTACTGCGGAGGCCTGATCCCCTCTAGCCCCCCTTAATAAGGGGGGGACAAGAAGCATTCAAAGTCCCCCTTCTTAAGGGGGATTTAGGGGGATCTGCCCTTGGCTAAAAATGAGATTCATCAATGGTTTTAGCCGAGGCCTGATCCCCCCTAGCCCCCCTTAATAAGGGGGGGACAAGAAGCATTCAAAGTCCCCCTTCTTAAGGGGGATTTAGGGGGATCTGGCCTTGGCTACAAACGAGATTTATCAAGGGTTTTAGATTTAAGTTGACACTAATGAAACCAGACCTCTCCCTACTAATGACTAATGACTCCTAACTATTGACTGCTGAAGCCTCAGCCGTCAAAGCATCCCTAACTCGCTGGTTGCTAATTTCGCCGTCGCGGGCAACACAAGCACCAGCGATAATGTCATCTTCAAAATTCAAAATTAATTCCTGATCTTTCAGCATCAACTGAAGCAAAGACGAGATATTCTTCGAGTAAGTTTCGCTAGCGTGTACCGGCATCGACGATGGCAAATTAATCGGGCCGATGACATTAACGCCGTTCCATTCAACATCTTTCCCCGCTTCAGAACACTCGCAATTGCCGCCTTGTTCCGCCGCGAGGTCAACAATTACCGATCCCGGTTTCATTTGAGAAACCATTTCGCGGGTAACTAAAATAGGTGCTTTTCTGCCTGGAACTTGAGCGGTGGTAATCACTGCATCGGAGGCGCTGACGTGTTGGGTGAGCACTTGGCGGGTGTATTCTTTAGCGGCTTCTGATAGCTCTTTTGCATAACCACCGGCGGCGACGGTTTCTTCTTTTAGTTCGACATCAACGAATTTAGCGCCCAAGCTTTGTACTTGCTCTTTGGTTTCCGGGCGGATGTCGAAGGCTTCGACGACTGCGCCCAAACGACGCGCTGTGGCGATCGCCTGTAAGCCCGCAACGCCCACACCCATTACCAATATTTTCGCGGGGCGAATCGTACCCGCCGCCGTTGTCAGCATCGGGAAATATTTCGGCAATGCACAGGCTGCGATCAGTACGGCTTTGTAACCGGCGACGTTGGCTTGGGATGACAGTGCATCCATGCTTTGGGCGCGGCTGGTGCGGGGGATCATTTCCATGCTGAATGCCGTTACTTTGCGATCGGCCAACCGCTGTACTAAAGCCGGATTTCCCAAGGGATTCAAAAATCCGATGAAAACTCCTCCTTCGCGAAGTTGATGAACTTCTGATTCTTGCAATTCCCCGATTTTGACGACGACATCGGCTTCGCCCCACAGCGTAGCGGTATCGGCGACAACCTGAGCTCCGGCTTCTTCGTAAGCAAGATCCGAGAAAAAGGATTTTGCACCGGCACCGGCCTCAACCCAAACTTCAACGCCCTGTTTGACTAATCTGGCTACAGCGTCGGGTACTAAGGCTACCCGGCGTTCCTCTGCTTGGACTTCTTTGGCGATCGCTAATTTCATGGACTCTCCTTATACTCTAGACATAGACCGGTTGAAACCGCGTCTACACAAACAGGGCGGTTGAAACCGCGTCTACACAGACAGGGCGGTTGAAACCGCGTCTACACAGACAGGGCGGTTGAAACCGCGTCTACACAAACAGGGCGGTTGAAACCGCGTCTACACAGACAAAACCTGCCTCCGCAGGTTGAAGACACAGACAGGGCGGTTGAAACCGCGTCTACACAGACAAAACCTGCCTCCGCAGGTTGAAGACATAGACAGGGCGGTTGAAACCGCGTCTACACAGACAGGGCGGTTGAAACCGCGTCTACACAGACAAAACCTGCCTCCGCAGGTTGAAATTCAAATTTCCCAGTCCGCGGAGGCGGACATCGTTTGTGTAGGCGCGATTTCAATCGCTGGCTGTTTTTCCCAGTCCGCGGTTGAAATCGCTTCTGGCTTCTCACGTTGATAGTAAAGCCGATCGCCCAAATTCGACCCGTATCTTTAACTTATCTTATACATTCAAATTCGCTAAATTGTTAAGTTTGCCACCGATTATGATATAATTTTATGTCGCCTAATTCTGTAGTTTGAATGTCAGTTATCAGTATTACGCAAAAATTACGCAAAAAAAAGTGACCTCAGCCGGCGGTCGCTCGCCCTCATCAAATTGCTGAGACATTCGATATATTGTAGGCACGATCGCAAATTTCGGGCGAGCAATATTTAAGGTTCACCAAGAGTTTAATTAGAGGAGTTGTTATGCGACGATTATTTTCAGCACTAGCGGTTACAGGTTGCTTGGTGGCTGGATTACCCGCCATCAGTTTAGCCCAGTCCATGCCAGGATTCACGATTTTCGGCGGCCCCGATCGCGCCAACCAATTAAACTATCGCTTAGATTACGGCAAAGCGGGGATGAGCGGCGATAGATATCGGCTGCGAATTCCTTCCAAAAAAGTAAGTTTGGCGATCGCCCAACTGAACATATCCTATCCAGACTACTACAAAGGCGAATTCGACCAAAAAGACATTAAAGTGCGCGTCAAAGACAAAACTATTGAATTGCAAGAAGTAATCTGGGACAAAGAAAATCGTTTTATAGAAATTTATCCCACAGAACCAATTCCTGCAGGCAACAATGTTGAGGTTGTACTCTCCAACGTCAGAAACCCATCTCCCGGCGGAATGTACCATTTCAACGTCCGCATCCGCACTCCTGGGGACGTTCCCTTGCTGCGTTACCTCGGTACTTGGCTGTTGAGCATTGATTGAGGGAAGAGTTCGGGGAAGGAATTTCTCGTTAGTCAAGCGATCGCGACAGAAAAAATTTAAATGTTGCGATCGTTTTGCTACGGGCAAAAATTTAACAATACTCAAATCCTGATTTTCGGGAGCTGTAAAATAGAACCTCCGGCTCATATCGCAATTCTCAATGATTCGTAATAATGAGTCTAGGGGCAGTTCCCCGATGGTTGCCCTTCGCTAATTAGGGGTAAGCCCAGGGGCGCTACCCTAAAAAATGTTTACAAATCAAATAGGATTGCTCTAGCCGTAATCACGCATGAATCTACTAGCAAAAATCAAAAAAATACAACTTCCTCCAGCGCTGCGATCGAAAAATTATCGCCTGTTTTTTGCAGGACAAGGCATCTCCCTGATTGGCAATTGGATGACGCAAGTCGCTACTGTGTGGCTTGTATACAATTTAAGCGATTCACCTTGGATGCTCGGCGTGGTGGGATTTACAAGTCAAATCCCCACATTAATTTTACTGCCTTTTGCAGGAGTTTTAATCGATCGCTGGAACCGCCACCGAGTCATAGTTGCCACTCAAATATTAGCAATGGTTCAATCCTTAGCGCTAGCATTTTTAGCGCTAACAGGAGTCGTTAACATTTGGCAAATCCTGGTACTGAGTTTCTTTCAAGGCGCAATTAATGCCTTTGACGCGCCAGCACGGCAAGCTTTTGTACCAGAACTTGTAGAAAAGAAAGAAGATTTAGGAAATGCGATCGCCCTCAACGCTTCCATGTTCAACGGCGCCAGATTAATCGGCCCAGCAATTGCAGGTTTGCTAATAGCTACAGTCGGGCCAAGTTATTGCTTTCTCATTGACGGACTCAGCTACATCGCTGTAATTGCAGGCTTATTAGCGATGCAGATCAAGCCCCGAAAAATTGCCGCAACTAATACCAAACCCTTACAAAGATTAAAAGAAGGATTCGTTTATGCCTTCGGGTTTCCCCCGATTCGAGCAATTTTACTACTATTAGCCTTAGTCAGTTTTGCCGGAATGTCACACACAGTATTAGTCCCAATTTTTGCCACCAAAATCCTGCACGGCGGCCCACAAACCCTCGGCTTTTTGATGGCTGCTTCGGGAGTCGGAGCCTTTGGGGGGGCGATTTATTTGATTTCGCGCAGAAGTGTAGTTGGCCTCGGCAAATGGATTGCGATTTCACCGGCAATTATGGGATTCGGGCTGATAGGTTTTGGTTTGTCCCACGTCTTGTGGCTGTCATTAATCATGATGTTGTTCGTTGGGTTTGGTTTCATTTTGCAATTTGCAGGAGGAAACACATTTTTACAAACAATAGTTGAAGACGACAAACGCGGAAGAGTGATGAGCATATACACGATGGCTTTTTTTGGAGTGACACCGTTTGGGAATTTACTTGCCGGCGGATTGGCAAATTATATCGGCGCTCCCAATACAGTCATCATTGGAGGTATAATTTGTGTTTTAGGCTCCATAGTTTTTACCAAACAGTTGCCAGCTTTAAAAAACTTAGTCCGACCACTTTATCAAAAAATGGGTTTAATTCCGCAGTAGCGATTTAGCGTAAAAGCACAAATGCCAACATTAAACAACATTCCCAAAGCTAATATCTGACTGTAACTCTAGCAATCCTCAACAATTTGTAAACTTCTCTCTTCTCTTCTCTTTCTCTGTGCCCTCTGCGCCCTCTGCGGTTAAAACATCCAAATTAATTACCCAACCAGAGGTTAAACCAAGCAAATACAAGTGCAATCGCATCTCTCAGAGAGATTCAAGCAGCTTTAAGCGCAACTTTAGAAAAAGGTTCTGGAATTTCCACCGCGTATCTAGTCGCAGAAAATATTTTTTAGCTTGTTCACCATTCTTGTTGGGCTTCCGCTTCTGCTTGGATTAAATTTTGCCGCAGTTGCACCCAATTTATTTGATCAGAGGGCAAATCTTCGATGAGCTTTCCGCGCTGTAAATGCAGAATTCGCGTGCTAAATTGCTCGGCTAATTCTAATTGATGGTTTACCATTACAATTGTGGTTTGGCCGTTTGTTAGCTGTGTCAATACTTGCAAAAGGTGGGCGGCTTTTCCTGCGTCTAGGGCGGATGTTGGCTCGTCTAAAAGCAAGATTTTTGGTTGCAGGATGATGCCGCGGGCGATCGCCACTAACTGCTTTTGGCCTGTGGAAAGCTGTAATTCCGTGCGATCGAGCAATTCTTGGCGTATGTGCAGTTGTGCGATCGCCCCGCTAATTCTCTCAGCAATGTTTGATGCAGCAACGCCCCGCAGCTTCAAAGGATAAGCCAAAGCTTCTCGCACCGACATTCCCAAAAGCTTGGATTCTTGCAGGATGAGGGCGATTTGTCTGCGGAGTTCGATCGCAGGTATTTGCCGATATTCTGTATTTTCCAGATAAATCGAGCCGCTGGTGGGGCTGCTGAGTCGGTTTAACAACCGCAACAGCGTAGTTTTCCCAGCCCCCGAAGGGCCGACAATTGCCACGCGATCGCCCTTGTGCACATCAAACGAGATATTGTCTAATAAGTAGCTAGAGGCGATCGGTGTTTTCAAACTTACACCATCAACACGCAATTGAGGAATTGTTTCTGTATTATTTTGTGAATAATTAGGCATTGAATTAATTTAAAATATGGTATGACTATTGGTCTGTTGTAGGGGCGGGTTTAGCTCAGAATTTATGAAACAATCGACTGTATCAAGGCAAAACCCGCCCCCGCCCAACGCTTGTAGGGGCTCATAATTTATGAAACAATCGACTGTATCAAGGCAAAACCCGCCCTCTATTAAAGAATCCGTTGCCGAACTTCTTCCTCAAACCTTCACAGCTTTATCCAAAGGAAAACCCAAATTTTCCCGCTGTTCCAAATAAAGCTGAGCAACCCGGCGCGCCAAATTCCGAATCTTGGTAATGTAGCGAGTTCTTTCCGTCACCGAAATCACACCTCTAGCATCAAGCAAATTGAACGTGTGCGAACATTTTAACACATAATCAAGACTAGGCAAAACCAATCCTTTCTTAGTTAATTGTTCGGCTTCTTGTTCGTAAAGTCCAAATAGAGTAAACAGCAATTCAGGATTAGAAGCTTCAAAATTATAAGTACACTGTTCTATTTCTCCTTGCAGGTGAACGTCGCCATAAGTTATGCCATCGGTCCACTGAATTTTGGTCATCGCATCGACTTCTTGGAGATACATTGCCAGACGTTCAAGTCCGTAGGTGATCTCAATGGATACCGGGCGACAATCAATGCTACCGCACTGTTGAAAATAGGTAAATTGAGTGATTTCCATGCCATCGAGCCAGACTTCCCAGCCAACACCCCAAGCTCCTAAAGTCGGAGATTCCCAGTTATCTTCTACTTTAATTCCTAATGCTCTCAGCGACTCTAAATAGATTTCTTGGATATTAGGAGGAGATGGTTTAATCAGGACTTGATATTGATAGTAATGTTGAAAGCGGTTAGGATTTTCGCCGTAGCGTCCGTCGGTGGGGCGGCGACAGGGTTCGACGTAGGCGACAGACCAAGGTTCAGGCCCAATTGCTCTGAGAAAGGTGTGGGGATTCATAGTTCCTGCACCTTTTTCTGTGTCGTAGGATTGGGCGATCAGGCAGCCTCGATCGCTCCAGAATTGATTCAAAGTTGCAATGATTGATTGAAAGTTCACTGGTTTAAATATGGCTAGTAGGTGTCTAAACTTATTTAAGCATACTAGGAGTGGCGGATTTATGGCGATCGCTCCTACGTACAGTTTCCAGCAACTCACAATGATAAAGATACTTTTACAATTTCCAGAAATCACCTTGCTTGTAGGTAAAATATTCTAATCACCACCAGAGATACCTAAGATGACCGATAACCTATCCCTGCCTAACATCCAAGAAACCGATACCCTGCTGTCAGAACTCCTTCAAGAGGTGCAAAAGTGGGAAGGAACGCTAGCTGGAGGGAAAAAACTTGGCACAGGTGCAGCAGCCATTGAGAGTCTATTGAAAACTCAGGTCAGCTTTGGCAATCCGCAAGATGGGTTGACCTTACTTACAGAGGAAACATTTAAAGAAAGTGGGACTGAATTAATCGGCACCTATAAACAGCAGATGCAGACTCAGTATGATTTTTATTACATGACACTAACAGTGGATTTGCGTCCCCAACCGGGCGCTCAATTCAGGCGGTTAACCTGTCAGCTCGATTTCCATCCCAAAGGTAGCAACGAGCCAATTATTCAGAGCATTTTTCCCAATCAGCAGTGGCGAACTGTGATGAATTTTGGGGTTGGCATGGACATCGGGCTAAATGGAAACCTCGAATGGAGTGCTGGAGTAGACAGCGCTTGGCTAGGTGAACTTACAAACTTGCTTCCGGGTGAGCTAAAAACAAATGCAGCAAATAAGAATGAACTCAAAGCATTTCTGGCGCTGCCTGAATATAAATACGAACTGAGTCATGCTGAGGTTACTGCCGTAGGTGAGGGGAGTTCCACTTGTTATTGGCGCATCCAAGACCAGGAAATTCAAAAAGTCGGAACAGCAAAATTTGCAGTGATTTTCAAAGTGCCTAAAGGAACAGAATCGATTAATTTGCGAGGGATTGCCTGGGCCGAACCCAATATGAAGTGGCTGACTGCCGATGTGCGTGATGTGTTTAGCGAATTATCAGATCGCTTCAAGAATCTACTGCGGCGTAAAGATGAAGCTGCGACTCAGTTTGCTCGAATTGCAAATGAAGAATGGTCGCTAATTCTACCAAAGGCAACTACTTAAAGGCTAGAAAATTAGGTAGTAATTCACTATTATATCATAAAAATCAATGACAAAAGCTTACTGGACTTATCGAATTCGTGTTGCCAACTACGAGCGCGTGCAGGTACAAAAATGGAATGATCAACATGAACCATTCGGTGAACCATCTGGAATATTCCGATATCAAGATCAGCTAGCAGAGATTACACCAATGCTAGCAACTGCACGCAATGATAAGTTGCAGAGTCCCAGTCAAACACGAGCGATCGGAGAAGTTTTGTTTGAGATCCTATTTGATGATAGGCTGCTCCAAGACTTTGTGAATTTTTATCACCTGGTTGTGCAGCAGGAAAAGCAACTGTTGCGAGTAGAATTGGACATTGATGAACAGGAAATGCCTGAGATTGCTGCACTTCCTTGGGAGTTCATGTGCGTGCCTGCACGGGCAAATCTAGGCACAATTTGGCTCGGAACGGTTCCAGATTTGGCATTCTCTCGCCGTCTATCGCAGTGGATTCCAGCCGCTCCAATTCAGTTACAAAAAGATGAAAAGCTGAGGATTGCACTGGCGATTTCTGCACCTCAAGATCCAGATTTATCTTCAGTCGCTTACGAACCCGTGCAAGAGGCTTTGGAAAAACTAGCGCTAGAACTAGCAGATAGAGTAGAATTATTGCCAATACTTCAATCAGCTAATCCTGAAACGGTGGATGCAGTTTTGGCAAAAAAAAAGCCGCATATTTTCCACTTTATCGGTCACGGGCGTTTGGTAAACGCAAATAATCGGGAAATAGGGCAAATTGCGTTTGTTGACCCAGCGTTTGAGGAAGCGATGTGGGTTGATGCCGATCGCTTCAGCGAACTGTTTAATCAACACCGACCTGGTGTAGTGATGCTGCAAGCTTGTGAAGGAGGAATGCTGTCTGCATCCCAGGCTTTTGTAGGTGTGGCCTCCAGGGTGGTTCAGCAAAATATTCCCGTGGTTGTAGCAATGCAGTATCAAGTGACTAACAGTACAGCCTGTCGATTTTCTCGCCAGTTTTATCAAAAGTTAGCGCAAGGAGAGCCGGTGGATATTGCCGCTCAATATGGACGACGGGCGATCGCTCTGGGCCCAACACAATATCAGAAACGGGATTTTGCTACCCCTGTCATCTTTATGCGCGTGCAAGATGGCTATCTATTCAAACGTGACGATAAATCGAACAACAGTAACAATCTAGAAGAGTTTCCAACCCAGTTACAAGTCACTAGACAGCAGCAGAAATTACCTATAATTTCTACTCCCAGGCAAGGGATAGAGGGTTTGGAGGAACAACAAAGTACCAAGTTGATTATCCCATCAATTCCTGGAACTCAAGCCTTTGAATTTATAACGGTGATAATAGATGCTCAAGGTGAAAAGATTAGTAGTTATCCAAAGCAGACTCAATGCCTTATCGAAGATTTAGGGAATGGGGTAATGTTAGAAATGGTTGTTATTCCGGGAGGAGAATTTTTAATGGGTTCATCGGAATCTGAAGGCAAGCGATACACTAATGAAAGACCTCAACATTCAGTTACAGTTAAACCATTTCTGATGAGTAAGACACCAATTACACAAGCACAATGGAGAGAAATTGCTTGTGTAAAAGAAGAAGTCCATCAAAAGCTCAAACTTCGTCCGTCAAACTTAGGAGGAAAAAAGCATCCAGTTACTAATGTTTCTTGGTATGATGCCATTGAGTTTTGCGATCGGTTATCTCAAAAAATAGGTCACGAGTATCGTCTTCCTAGCGAAGCAGAGTGGGAATACGCCTGTCGTGCTGGAACTACAACTCCTTTTCACTTTGGCGAAACGATTACTAGCAACTTAGCTAATTACGATGGTAGCTATGTCTATGCCTCTGAACCTAAAGGTATCTATTTACAGAAAACAACTCCTGTAGGTTATTTCAAGATTGCCAATAACTTTGGACTATTTGATCTGCATGGCAACGTATTGGAATGGTGTTTAGATAGCTGGCATAAAAGTTATGATGGTGCACCTACCAATGGAGATGAATGGCTAGATGGTAGCGAAAATCAAACTCATGTAATCCGTGGTGGTTCGTGGCGTAATGAACCCTTACGATGTCGTTCTGCCAGCCGCTGGTACAATAATACCAACAAACCATCTCAAAATATTGGTTTCAGGATTGTTCGCTCTTTATAGCTGACTATATTCCAATATGTTTTTATGTCGTTACTATTCCTAAGCTATCTCATCTTCATCTATATATGCGTCGATTAAGGTTGTATCATCTGATTTTCTTCGTTCTGCTACTTTAGTTCTGTGGTATTCGTAGGCTTGAGGTACTCTTTCACATTTTTCAATCGTCAAAGTCCCAGTCTCTCGCTCAAGTTCTTGTACAATTTGCTCAATTTCATTGAATGAAACCCTAAAAAACTCTCTTCTTTCATTTTCTATATTCACTCTTCTATCATAAAACTGCTCATGAAAATGCTGTATTGTGGCTGAAGCATCGTCTGAAACAATCTTATAATGAATATCAAAGGGGAATGGAACGTAAGGATTCATGGTTCTGATATATACATCTGGGTCACTATTCTTCGTCATAAATATCCTATATACATCTCGTCCGAGAGAACCAATATTTGAAATGACATAAATGTAACCAGACTTGAGCATTCTGGAATATGAAATAACTTTTTCTTTAGCTTTTTCTTTATCTGTTTGAGCTTGAGAAAGCCCCTCTTTAAGATATTTACTTTGACTCTCATATTCTTCTGGCTGTAAACCAGCAACTTTTTTCTTTTCTAGACCTACAAGCTCTTCTTGATATTGCCTTTCTCTTTGCTCAGCTTCTTCAGCTTCTTGTTGCGCCTTTTCCATTTTTATGCGCTCTTTTTTTTCTTGTGCCATCTGTTCTTTGATTGCTCTTTCTCTTGCTTTTTCTTTCTCTTTTATATATTCTAATTCATACTCGATATCTAGCTGTATCAATTTAAGACTTAAATACTCTTCGGAAATCCTACAGTCTATTTTTTGCAAATACCTATTAATCTTGTCACAATAGTTATTTATCTTCTGCTTTAAATTGTCAAGGTTTTTATAGGTAACTTCTTTGCAAACATACTTGCACTGTTCTTCAAATACAAATTCTATCATTTTTAAGAGGTTTTTTATCATTTCTTTCCCTTCATTTTCTCCTTGTTTACCTTCTCCTATACTCCAGGGAGTATTAGAAATAAAAGCTTCGTTATTGCGTTGCATTTTTAGCTGTCTTTTTTCAACTTCTCCTAATTGTTGTAGATAATCTCCAGACTTTATAAAATCATGTTTTGGTTCGTAAGCCTCTATAGATATCAAATACTCTTTAGCCTCAAGTTCACGCAGTTTAGATTGTAAGTTTTTGATAGATGTTCTTATGGCTTCCTGTTGTACATCCAGTTCTTGTAGCTCGTTTTGTTTTAACTGAATGTTTGAATCTAGTTGCTTTTCTGTTTCTTCCCTGGAAGTTAAACTCTGATACTTACTCAGAGCCTGTCTAAGCGAATCCCGATCGTGTCGCATTTGGATAAACGCTATAGTCAGGTAGATTATTAATGATATACCAACCAAGGCTACTATCGTGGTTAACAGAAGAGGTGTTGACAACATTTGACTCAATATTTTTACTTATGCGTTATTAACCTAGTTTACAGGATATTCAGTTCTGGGGCAAGCGTTACAGATAGGCGATCGCATTTACCAATCTTGGCATGGTATAGTACCAATCTTCGATTCGCATCGACAAGTCATGAAAACAGACACCATTTTCTACAGCCTGTTTCAGGAATTTCCCAGCTTCTTCTTTGAACTGATCGATCGCCCTCCAGACGAAGCCGCCGCCTATGAATTCACCTCCCGCGAAATCAAACAACTGGCATTCCGCATCGATGGCTTATTTCTGCCCACAACCGAAGCACCGGAAAAACCATTTTACTTGGCGGAAGTTCAGTTTCAACCCGATCCCGACTTGTACTACCGCATCTTTGGCGAACTCTTTCTCTATCTACGACAATACAAACCCGTCAATCCTTGGCGCGTCGTTGTCATCTATCCCAATCGTCGCATCGAACACGAACAGATGCTGCAATTTCAGGAACTATTAACCAGTCAGCGGGTGCAACGGATTTACCTCGATGAATT
>Ga0163148_10002809_pt1 | contig 20158 bp, 15 predicted proteins | sample OliLakLV19MP7P2_FD_148606 | JGI IMG/M metagenome (GOLD analysis project Ga0163148, IMG submission 148606) | Freshwater microbial mat bacterial communities from Lake Vanda, McMurdo Dry Valleys, Antarctica- Oligotrophic Lake LV.19.MP7.P2 | ecosystem: Environmental > Aquatic > Freshwater > Lake >...
AGAAGCTGGTTTTGATGTAGGCCCAACTGAATCACCTATTATTCCTATTTATGTAAGAGACAATGAAAAAACATTCCTGATGGCAAAAATGCTGATGGATGAAGGTGTTTTTGTAAACCCAATTGTGTCTCCTGCGGTTAGCAGTGATTCTTCCATGATTCGTTTTTCATTAATGGCTACCCATTCTTTTAAACAAATAGATTTTGCTGTAGAAAAACTTAAAAAAGTGGCATTCAAATTGAAAATACCACTATTAAATACTGCCAAAGTATGATGCAGGTAAGGAAGGTTGTTTCTAAAAAGGAATTGTCAGACTTTATTGATTTTCCACATGCATTGTATAAAGGGGACGCCAATTATGTTCCTGAATTACATATTGCCCAGCGGGATTTATTAACGCCGGGAAAACATCCTTTTCACGAACATTCCAGTCTCCAGCTTTTTTTTGCTTACGACGGTAATGAAATTAAGGGCCGAATTGCGGCGATACAAAATACCAATCACAATACATTCAAAAATACTAAAGATGGTTTCTTTGGATTTTTTGATGTTGTAAATGATGTTGAAATAGCCCGTTTACTTTTTAATGAAGCCACTAAGTGGCTGGTAGAAAAGGGTCTTAATACAATGATCGGGCCTGTTAATCACTCCACCAACGAAGCCTGTGGTTTATTGGTAGATGGATTTGATTCTTCTCCCGTGGCTATGATGACCTATAATAAACCCTATTATGCAAATTTATTAGAAGCCTGTGGTTTTACAAAAAGTGTTGACCTCCTGGCCTATCACCTGCCCACCAATACAACTGATAAGCGTACGGTTCAATTGAAAGATGTTTTGATTAAACGATTACAGCATAAGGGAATCACCATCAGAAAAATCAATTTAAAAAATTTTAATTACGAGGTAGAAAGTATTTTGGGCGTTTACAACAGGGCCTGGCAGGAAAATACCGGCTTTGTACCCATGACGGATAAAGAATTTAAATACCTGGCCAAAGATTTAAAAATGATATTGGATAAAGATTTTGGCTCCCTGGCAGAACATAACGGCAAAGTAATAGGCTTTTCGCTTGCTATTCCTGATATTAACCAGGTGCTTAAAAAAATAAAAAGAGGCAGGTTGTTGCCAACTGGTATTTTTAAGTTATTACTTGGTAAGGGCAAAATTGATTATGTAAGAGTATTGGCATTGGGAGTAGAACCTGAATATAGAAGATTGGGTATTGAAGCATGTTTTTATGCGGAAATAATTGAACAATGTATTGCTAAAAATATCAAGGGAGGCGAAGCGTCCTGGATATTGGAAAATAATGAGTTGATGAATAACGGGCTTAAAAAGTTGAATGCAACAGCTTATAAGCGGTACAGGATTTATACAAAAGAAATATGAAAGAGAGCGTATTAATTACTGGTGCCAGTGGGTTTTTAGGCTTTCATATCATTAACGCCGCTTTACAAGCCAATCTCGATGTGTTTGCTGCGGTAAGGGCAAAAAGTAACATCCGCCATTTGATTGATTTGCCTGTAAAAATCGTTCAGTTAAATTATGAAAATCCCTTGGCATTAGCGGAAGATTTTAAGCAAAAAAAATACAACTACATTATTCATGCTGCTGGCATCACAAAAGCTAATAACGAGGCAGAATATAATTTAGTCAATAATATTTATTCTAACAATCTTGCGTTGGCAGCCAGCGAAATTCAGGAACACTTGAAAAAATTCGTATTTATTAGTAGTCTTGCTGCTGCCGGTCCGTTAAAGGATATTGAAGGCGCAATCGATGAAAGTATGATTCCTAATCCGGTTACAGCTTACGGTAGAAGTAAATTAAATGCAGAAAAGCAGCTGTCTACATATAATTTTCCAGTTACCATATTAAGACCAACGGCAATATACGGTCCACGGGAAAAGGATTTGTTTATTGTTGCCAATTATTTAAAGAAGGGGTTCGATCCGCACATTGGAAAATTTCCGCAAAAGCTAAGTTTTGTACATGGAAAAGATGTGGCAACACTAGCGGTAAAAGCGCTGTTTTTACAACAGGCAAATGGAATCTACAATGTAACCGACGGGCATGTTTATGGGAGATATGATTTTGGAATTATAATTAAAAAAATCCTGAATAGAAAGGCTGTTAGGGTACATATCCCCATTGGGGTTTTAAAAATAATATTAGTGGGTGTAGAAAAAATTAACAGGTACCTTAAAAAGGTTTCTCCCGTAAACAGGGAGAAATTAAATGAATTGGCTGCAGTAAACTGGAGTTGTGATATTAGCAAAGCAAAAAGCAGCCTTGGTTATTTACCGGTTTACGATTTAGAACTTGGGTTAAAGGAGTCTATTGATTGGTATATCGACAATAAATGGTTGTGAGGTGCCTGGGAAAATTTGATAAGATAAAAAAAGTTAATTCTTTTAGTTTATTAACATAAGTCAACTGTTATCATATAAATAAAACGGAATTTTGTAAAAATTTTTATAAACCATTGTAAAAAATAAAGCGATGAAACAACATATACAACCAGCAGAAGGAAAACTTGGCATTCTTATTCCAGGTTTAGGAGCAGTTGCCACCACATTTATTGCAGGAGTAGAAGCTGTAAAAAAAGGTATAGCTAAGCCAATTGGCTCCTTAACCCAAATGGGTAATATCCGAATTGGTAAGCGAACCGAAAACCGCAATCCCGCCATCAACGAATTTGTACCGCTGGCGCAGTTGAATGATATTGTTTTTGGTGGATGGGATTTGTATGAAGACAATGTATATGAATCTGCATTAAATGCCAAGGTACTTGAATTGCCACTGCTGCATTCGGTAAAAGAGGAACTGGAATCCATTAAGCCAATGAAAGCCGTATTTGACCAGTCGTATGTAGCTAACCTGGATGGGGTAAATATAAAAAAGGCTGCTACCAAATATGAGCTTGCTATGGAGTTGATTGCTGATATGGAGCAATTTAAACTTGTTAATAATTGCAGCAGGTTGGTAATGGTTTGGTGTGGCAGTACAGAAAAATATATTGAGCAAACAGCCGTTCATAACAGCGTTAAAAGTTTTGAGCAGGGCTTAAAAGATAATGATGACCTGATTGCACCGAGTATGATTTATGCTTATGCTGCATTAAAAATTGGTGTGCCATTTGCAAACGGTGCACCCAATCTTACCTGCGATATTCCGGCATTGATTGAGTTGGCCAAAGAAACGCATACACCTATATGTGGTAAAGATTTCAAAACAGGCCAAACATTGATGAAAACAATAGTAGCACCGGGTTTGCATGCAAGGGCATTGGGTGTTTCGGGTTGGTTTTCTACCAATATTCTGGGTAACAGAGATGGGTATGTTTTAGACAATCCTGCAAATTTTAAAACAAAAGAAGTATCCAAACTAAGTGTACTGGATGAAATTTTTAAGCCTGAATTAAATCCTGAATTGTATGGTGACATGTACCATAAAGTAAGGATCAATTATTATCCTCCACGTGGCGACAACAAAGAGAGTTGGGATAACATAGACATTTTTGGCTGGCTGGGCTATCCCATGCAGATAAAGATAAACTTCCTGTGCAGAGATTCTATTTTAGCAGCACCCATTGTACTGGATCTTGCATTATTTATGGACCTGGCAAAGCGGGCAGAAATGAGTGGCATACAGGAGTGGTTGTCTTTTTATCTTAAATCACCTCAAACATTGGAAGGGCTGCCTCCTGAGCATGATATTTTTAAACAGTTGATAAAATTACAGAATACACTTCGCCATATGATGGGTGAAGATTTAATAACGCACCTGGGACTGGATTACTACCAGGAACTGGTAGATTCTATGTAATGAAATTACATACTACTATTGCATCTGTTTTTGGAATAGGGTTTATAAAAAAGGGAGGTGGCACAGTAGCCGCAATAGCTTTTTGTGTAGCCTGGTTTTTTTTACCTGCCGGTTACGTTAACTCATACTGGCAGGTAGTTATTACCGTTTCAATTTGTGTAATTGGCACCTGGAGTTCTAATAAAGTGGATCCTTTGTGGGGCAAAGACAGTAGTAAAGTTGTGATAGATGAAGTGGCGGGAATGGCCATTGCTTTATTGTATGCACCGCACAACATAATTTTTGCATTGGTTGCCCTGGTATTTTTTAGATTGTTTGATATTTTCAAACCATTGGGCATAAGGCAACTGGAAAAATTACCGAAAGGATGGGGTGTTATGGCAGATGATGTGTTGGCTGGCATCTATGCCTTTATTATAGTCAGGCTGGTTATTTATACAGGCTGGTTATAAAATTAAATAAATATGAACCTGTTTATAAAAGCAAATTCGGCTTCTTTGGTCTCCAGCTTTTGTGATTACCTGGTTTCCATCCTGATTAAGGAATTACTGATTGTACCGGCATTTTTTGCTAGTATAATTGGCACAATGGCAGGAGGGTTGGTTAATTTCTTTATTAACCGACATTGGGTATTCAGGTCGTCTGCTACTTCCATCTATTATCAAAGTAAGCGCTATTTTCTTATCTGGTCTGGTAACCTGATTTTGAATGCAGTTGGGCTCTACCTGCTGATAGATGTGGCCGGATTGTACTATATAACTGCAAAATTGATTACATCTGTACTGGTAGCAATAATGTATAATTATCCGTTACAGAAAAAATATGTTTTTAAAAATAATTAATAATAATGAGTGGTAGTAAGTTTAAGTTGAGGCTGTTTTTTTTTACAGTTTTAGTTTGTAATGTCTTTTTATTGCAGGCACAAACGGTGGTTAAGGGTTTTGTAAAAGATGCCATCACCAAAAGGCCAATGGCATTTGTAAGTGTTGTATTTAAAAACGGTAAAGGCGTATCTACAGGCGAGGATGGCAGCTATTCGATTGAAACAAAGAATACGAAATTAAATACGCTTATTTTTTCTTACGTGGGTTATACTACCATTAACAGGGAAATTAAACCCGGCATAGAACAATCACTTGATGTTGTGCTGGAAATGGGGTCATCCCTTAAAGAAGTTGTTGTAAAACGGGGGAGAGGTAAGTATCGGAACAGGAACAATCCTGCAGTAGAATTGATTGATAAAGTGATTGAGAATAAAGACAAAAACAGGATAACTACCTATGATTATGTTCAGTACGAACAGTATGAAAAACTAGGTTTATCGCTTGCCAATAAGCCGGAAAAATTGCAAAAGAATCTGGTTTTTAAAAATTACAAGTTCATGATGGAAAATATAGATACGGTTACGCTGCAAGGCCGGTCTATATTACCAATATACCTGCAGGAAAAAATAACTCAAAGGTACCTCCGCAAAAATCCTGAAAGTTCAAAAACGTATATTTTAGGAGAGAAGAAAGTTAACTACGGCGATCTTTTTGATCAGCAGGGACTTACCAATTTCTTAGATAATCTGTACCAGGATATCAATATTTACGACAACAATATTGCTTTACTCAATCAGCAGTTTTTAAGTCCCATTGCAAATATTGCCCCATCTTTTTACAGGTATTACATTACAGATACCATCGAAATTGAAGGGATAAAACTGGCAAGGCTTTATTTTACTCCTAAAAATCCCAACGACTTAATTTTTAGAGGTACTATGTTTATTACCCTTGATGGTAATTATTCTATTCAAAAAATAGATCTCGCCATTAGCAAAAAGGCAAATATCAACTGGACAAAAGAATTAAAAATCAGCCAGGGGTTCGAGAAAGGGTTTGATGGGCGTTATCATCTTATTAAAAGTGATATGATTGCAGAATTTGCCATTATCAACAATGCTTCTGGCGGTGTAATTGGTGAAAGGCTGGTTACATTAAAAAACTTTCAGATTAATAAACCTGCTGCTGACAGTGTTTACAAGGGAAAAGAAGAAATTAGTTTAGCCGGTTCAGCTTCGCTGTCTGATAGTTTTTGGGTTGCCAACCGGCACCAGCCATTATCTAAAACGGAATCAAGAACTTACAGTAATATCGATAGCCTCCGCAACATGCGATCGTTTAAAACTTTTACTACCATCGTTACTGCTTTGTTTTCAGGTTACATTACTTTAAATAAATATGAAATTGGTAATACCAACACTTTTTATAGTTTTAATCCTGTAGAGGGTTTTAGGCTTAGGGCAGGGGGAAGAACCACGCCTAAATTTAATGAAAACCTCTATTTTGAATCTTACCTTGCCTATGGGTTTAAAGATGAGCAATTTAAATACGGCGTTTTTGGCACCTATTCATTTAATCACAAATCAATTTACTCGTTTCCGTTAAATTACCTGAGGGTTGGTTACCAATATGATATGAAAATTCCCGGACAGGAGCTTTCATTTGTACAGGAAGATAATTTTTTGCTGTCTTTTAAAAGAGGTAACAACGATAAATGGTTGTACAATAACGTGTTTAAAGTAGAATACATGCGGGAGTTTGGAAAAAATTTCTATTACTTATTTACTTATAAAAACTGGAAACAAACCCCGGCAGGAGCCATCGTTTACGAAAAACAGGTTCCGGCCAGTGAATTGATTCCCGATGTAACTACATCGGAGTTATCTGTAGAAATCAGGTGGGCGCCCAACGAACAATTTTATCAAACAAAAGCATTCCGAAGCCCAATCATAAATAAATACCCGATTTTTAAATTCCGGTACATTCAAGGTATTAAAGGGCTTTTTGGGGGCGAATATAATTTCACCAATTTAAATTTATTTGTTGAAAAAAGATTTTACATGTCTCAGTTGGGCTTTACAGATATTACCCTGCAGGGTGGGTATGTATTTGGTCAATTGCCTTTTCCTTTACTTAAAATTCATGAGGCCAACCAAACGTATAGCTACCGGCTTTATGCCTATAACCTGATGAATTTTTTAGAGTTTGTGAGCGACCGGTATGTTGCTGCTAATTTTGATCTTCATTTAAATGGTTTTATTTTTAATAAAATCCCAATCATAAAACGATTTAAGTTAAGAGAAGTAGCTAGTGTTAAAGTTTTGTTTGGGGGTACAAGAGATGAAAATAATCCCAGCAAAAACCCCAATCAATTAAAATTCCCTTCAAATTCAATAACTGGCGACCCCACTACCTTTAGTCTTAATAATAAACCCTACATTGAGGTGAGTGCAGGCGTTGCCAATATTTTTAAATTCATTCGTATTGATGTTGTAAAACGCCTTACTTACCTGGATAATCCGTCCATATCAAAATTGGGTATCAGGGCACGTTTAAGATTCGATTTTTAAATATTGCATAAATAATTTAATGAAAAATAAGCTACAGCAATTGATTTACTTTATAATCAATCCATTGGTAAAGGGATTGATAAAAATTGGATTTACACCCAATTTGGTTACCGTAACTGGCTTGTTTTTAAATGTAGGCGTTGCTGTTATTTTTATTAGGGGTGCCGAAGAGGGCAACAGGGGCGATTTATCTTATGTTGGATGGGCAGGTGCGTTGATATTATTTGCCGGCTTATTTGATATGCTGGACGGACAGGTGGCAAGGTTGGGTAATATGAGTTCCACCTATGGTGCACTTTTCGATTCTGTGCTGGATCGGTATAGTGAATTAATAATGTTTCTCGGTATTTGTTACTATTTAATATCACACCATTATTTTTTAAGTTCTTTATTTGCCTTTATTGCCATGATGGGGTCTATAATGGTGAGTTATACAAGAGCCCGAAGTGAAGGGTTAGGCATAGAAAATAAGGGAGGGTTAATGCAACGTCCGGAGCGGGTGGTATTAACAGGGGTTTCTGCAATGGCATGCGGTATTACCGGCTATTTTATTGGTGGTGACTATAAGTTGTATATTGATGTATTGCCGTTTCATGTTTTTGAAACGATGTCCATATTTACTATTCCACTTACCATTATGGCTATACTTACCAATATTACAGCACTTAAAAGATTGTTTCATGCTAAGAATGCTTTGGAAGGCAGGTAGTATTTTAAGCAGAATTTTTGTGTGCTATTATTTATTTATGTTTTTAATCAATGACTTTTAGAAATTTATTTTCAGGCATAGCGATAGTTACTTTTCAACTAATTGGTGGTAGTTTACCGGCACAACCGGCCAGTTATCCCGTGCCTTCCGGCAATAGTAACCAATTGTTTTTTCTGCAGCGAACGCCCAACTTTAATACCATTGTTTGTGAGCTTAATTATAAAAATGGTAAAGTTGACCCTTCAGAACCGGTTCATGTATTTTGGTTAAGATATGGCGAAAAAGGTCAACGGCAGGAATTGAATTATATCCAGCGTACTTTTGCATACGGTATCAGGCATCGTAAAATGGCAGAAAACCAATATGAGCTTAACTTTGTTTCTTATAAAAAAATAAGGATGTATTTATTGTTGTCTGCAGATGGAAAATTCCATGTATATAGTATGATCAATAAAAAAATGTGTATTCTTAACAATATCTATTTAGAAATACGTGGCGGCACTTTTTGGGCACCTAATGTGGAATATGTTGAGTTAACAGGACTGGACCCTGCTTTAAATCATCCGGTAAAAGAAAAATTGAAAATTTAATTTATCATTATAAATAGTTATTCAATGAAAAAAAATTTTGTTTCAAACAGTGAGGATAGTACACGGATGTTTAAGAGTGGCTTAATGGAAAGCCTTTCAAAAGTGCATTATTCGGTGCCGCTTTTTATTTTTATACCGGTTATTATTTTTTTTAGTGTGCTGGCATTTACAAATAACATCGGATTGGCAGGCTTTGTGCTTTTTTTCTTAATTGGCCTGATGGTATGGACTGCAACTGAATATTTACTGCACCGTTTTATTTTTCACTATCATCCCAGTTCTGAAACTGGAAAAAAGATTCATTTTATTTTTCACGGGGTGCACCACGATTATCCAAAAGATAGAAAACGCCTTGTATTGCCGCCATCGGCAAGCATTCCGTTAGCAACCGCTTTTTACTTCCTGTTTTCTTTGCTTTTTCAGCCTGCACAGTTATATGCGTTTTTTCCGGGGTTTTTATCAGGTTACCTTATTTATGATATGCTCCACTATGCCATGCATCATTACAATTTTAAGTCGGGCCTTATGAAGAAAATAAAGCAACACCACATGTTGCATCATTACCATGACCCTGAAAAAGGTTTTGGAGTAAGTACCGCCTTGTGGGATAATATTCTTCGTTCACAATTTTCTGACAGTCCAAAAAAACTGAATGAACAACAGTAATGCAATAAGTCTTTATACTTCAAAAAGTTTTGCTGTAGCAATTTTAACTTCTATAGCTTACCTGGCAGTGTCGATATTGCTTATTGGGTTTAAAACAGATCAGTTGTTCCTGGTGTTTACTTTTAATGCCTGTTATTTCTTTAGTGAGCAAAGCCGTAAGTTCATCATTGGTTTTTCTATCTTCATTTGCTTCTGGATCATTTTCGATTTCATGAAGGCATTCCCCAATTATCAATTTAGCAGCGTACATATAGCCGATCTGTATAACGCTGAAAAGGCTGTTTTTGGCATTGCATTAAATGGTGAAATAGTAACACCCAACGAGTACTTTCTGCAAAGGCCGTCCGTTTTTTTAGTTATGTTGTCGGGCATATTTTATTTATGTTGGATACCCGTTCCACTTGCTTTTGCCTTTTACCTGTTTTTAAAAGATAAAAAGTTGTTCCTTTATTTTTCGCTCACTTTTGTTCTTGTAAATTTAATTGGCTTTATTATTTACTATACTTATCCGGCTGCGCCACCCTGGTATTATCAGCTACATGGAAGTACATTTATTAAAGGCACACCTGGTAATACAGCCGGCCTTATAATGTTTGACCATTATACCGGGTTATCAATTTTTCAAAATATTTATGCCAAAAGCTCCAACGTATTTGCGGCCATGCCCTCCCTGCATTCTGCCTATCCTTTAGTAGTGTTATATTATGCGGTTAAAAAAAATGTAAGTATCGGTTTAAAAATAGCACTATCAATTGTAGCGTTGGGGATATGGTTTGCCGCAGTATATACAAGTCACCATTATGTATTAGACGTAATTGCAGGCATAATCTGTACCATTATCGGCCTGCTGATTTTTAAAAAGGTATTTCTATCAGCTGCCTGGTTTCAGCGGTTTATAGAAAGATTTTTGGTAAAGATTGAATAGCAGAAAGTACCTTATCATTTATTTCTCAAAATGGGTTGGAGGTTGTTTGCCTGTATTATTATTGGAGCTGATACCCAGCAAACCATAAAAAGTTTTTTCATCCAGTTCCCTCACTTCGCCGGGTTTTAAATTGCCCAGCTGTATATCGCTGATAGATAAACGAATAAGGCGGAGACAGCGGTGCCTTGCCGCCAAAACCATTTTTCTTACCTGCCTGAATTTTCCTTCCGTAAGTGTTATCAGCAGCCAGGTATGTGCAAAAATCTCCCGACGGTCTGTAGCAAAGGGGTACAGTGCTGCCGCATTTTTTATTATTTCTATCGATGCAGGTTTAGCATTATACATTTCCCCATTTTTTATTTTAATGGGAATGCCCTCTTTTAACTGCTGAAACGTTGCTGCAGTTATTTCATTCTGTACCATTACAAGATAGGTTCTAAGGTGCGGCTTGCTGGCTAAAAAAAGTAACCGGGTAACTCTTTTATCAGTAGTTAAAATCAACAAGCCTTCGGAGTCTATATCAAGCCGGCCAATGGCATGGGTACCTTCCGGAAAATTAAAATCCATATCGCCCAATAGTGCCACTGTGTGCGGACTCACAAACTGCGATACCATATTTGCCGGCTTGTTAATGATGAAATATCTATGCATGATTATCGCAACTTTAAAGCATAGGTAACTTATTTTAAATTTAGTTTTAAAATAAATTGGGAGCAATTTAAATTATGGCAGATAAAAGGGAATGAATAACCCCGTCAGCCGTTAAAAACGCTGACGGCGGTTATGATTAAAACTACATCAGATAGCTATCGGATTTTAATTGCACCTAACAAATAAATCATCTACCGTACAATCATAACAGAACCCCGGTAATCAAACAGTTCTCCACTGTCACATTCTGTTTGTAACTGGTACACGTACGATCCTGTCGGCAATGGCTCCCCATTTAAATTGCCATCCCAGCAATTGTTGCGGTCACCGATGCTGATATTCTTTCTTTCAAAAATTACCTTACCCCACCTGTTGTAAATTATGATAGAACGGATACTTTTTATTCCGCTGCCATTTATAACAAAGCGATCGTTAAGGTTATCGTTATTAGGCGAAAAAGCAGTGGGGATAAACACCAACTGGTTATTACAAACCAATCGCAGGGTTACATCATCTTTGGCTTTACAGCCATCATCATTAAAGGCTGTAAGTGTATAAGTAATAGCCGATGTGGGCTTACTAACCGGGTTAAGGCAGGTAATACAATCCAGGTAAGTAACTGGTGACCATGCCCAATTAATTGCTCCACTAATAACGGGTAAAAGTGTAATGGGCGTGCCTCCAATCAGTTCTTTATCTGCACCTGCATTTACCAGTGGTAGTTTACTGAGGCGTACAAAAATGTCGGCGGTATCTGTAAAGCAATTGTAATTGTCGTAACCAACAACGGTATAAGTAACAGAGCTTTTTAGCAGGGCAACCGGATTGGCGATATTGACATTGCTGATTCCTTCCGTAACCTTTATCCATTTGTAAATATCCGCACCGGATGTATTGAGTTGTACAGGGCTTCCTTCGCAGGCAAACATAGCACCCGGCACTGTTAAATTAACCGGCGTTATTACTTTTACAAAAACAGAATCTATGCTGCTGCAGCCGATTGTTGTATCCGTAACTTTTACTCTATAAAATAAACCGGTGGCAGGGCTTACAGTGGCGGAAAAGTTGTTTGCATTTAATAGTGCACCAACAGATGACCATTGGTAAATATTATCACCGGAAGCAGTTAAAATTGTGCTGCTGCCCTGGCATACAAATGGGGTAGCAGGGGTTATGGCAATTATTGGATGTGCATTTACCTTTAACGAATGATAAGCAGTATCAAAGCAGTTTCCGTTATTGACTATTAAAGTTATTTGCTTTATACCGATGCTGCTAAATTGTTGCGGTGCAGGATTTTGAACGATAGCACTTGCGCCGTTATTGAAAGTCCATTTCCATTGTAACAAACCGTTGGCAGGTGTGGCGTTGCCTGCAAAGCTGGTAATATCGTTCTGGCATAATTTATTTACCCCGGTTATTGCTGCCTGCACCCCTTGTTTTACAGAAACCGGCTTGCTGATATTTTGCTGACAACCGTACATAGAGGATACGGTTAAACGAACGCTGTGTTCACCAATTTTAGTAAAGAAATGACTGGCTGTTGCATTGTACGATGTATCAGCTACAGCAGCTTCATTGGTTATCCACCTGTACATAAGCGGCGATTGCAGCAAGGCATTTGATAAACTATTTACCTGCGGTGAAAACAGGGCTAAAGCTGAATCGCAAATGAAATTTGGTGTAACGGTAAACGATGCCCCAAGACTATCAATGATTACTTTTTGAGGTAGCTCCGATGTGGCGCTGCAGCCGCCTGCATCTTTTAATATTAACGCAGGCGTGTAAACTCCCGGCGTAAGGTATTGATGAATGGCAAAAGTGTCTTTGGTAGGTACTACGGTGCCATCTCCAAAATCCCAGGTGTAATCTGTGGCATTTTTTACTTCGGCTGTAAGTGTTACCTGTAGCGATTTGCAGGCATATAAAGTATCTGCTTTTAATAGTGCATAAGGACCCTTCACTTCAATAAAATCCTCTGTACTGTCAACACCAATATTACTGTCATAACTATAATGCACCACTCGGTATAAACCCGGTTTGTTGTAAGTATGCGATACTACTTTTTGGTTACCCGCAATACCTCCATCCCCAAAATCCCAGGCAACCCTTGCTGCATTGGTAGAAATACTTGTAAATGTTGCAATAACGGGCGGGCAGGAGTTGTTATTGATATATGAAAGTTGATAGGTGAAAGCACTGTTTACCTTTCTAACAATGATATTTTTTATGATAGTATCCGGGCAGCCGGTGATGTAATTGCTGGTAATAAGCTTGATCGGGTATGTGCCTGCTGCTGGAAATGTAACGCTGGTGTTGTAATCATCTGTTGAAAAAGTGCTGTCATTTATTTGCCACTTTGCACTTGATGTGTAGTAATAATAATAGTAAAATTGAGATGTATTGGTCAGGTAAACTGTAGTGTTTGGCGGCACGGTAAATGAGGAAGCCGAGAAATCCGCTTTTGGTCCGCTTACCGTAACGTTGTTGTTATAATACCGGGTTGAGTTGAAACAACCATCGGCATCGGTAACTTTTAAAATTACATAGTAGGTGCCCGGTGTACTGTAAAAATGAGCTACAGAACCCGAAGCCGTAAGTGTTTGAAACTTGCCATCTCCAAAATTCCATTCCCAGCTTGCAATTTTAGAAGTGCCAAAATAAGTTGAGGTATCTGTGAATCTTACTGCTTCTTTAAAACAGCCAGAATGCGGCTCCTGTTTAAAGCCGGCTTTAGGCCCGTGAATTTTCATGGGGATAAAATTGGAAGTATCGGTGCAGCCAAAAAAAACCGAAGTAGTCATCATTCTTAAACCTGTTTTACCCGGATCTAATTGCTCAAGTGTACCAACTATCTCCTGATCCCAGTAATAATTTGGGGAAGATAAAATTGCATTGCAGGCAGTAGAATCATTGTACTCCTTATAATTTATATTATAACCATTGTTATAGTACAGATAATAGGGATAGGGGTTTTTTTCATAATTATAAAGCTTAAAATCAACGGAAGCACTTCCGCAGGCGTCACTCTTTGTGGAGGAAAGCAACGGTTTTTGTTTCAGCAGTACATAAGCAGTTGTAGAATCTTTTACTGTACAACCAGCATTGGTTGCACTCAATACTACCTTGTGCGCTTTGGTGGCATTAAAAGTATGCCGGATTGTATCTTTAAATGTGGAGTAAGTATCCGTGCCTCCATCACCAAAATCCCAACTCCATTTCAGTGCTTTCTTTGAATCTTCTGTAAACCTTACATCGCCCCTTGTACCATCGCAGGTATTAAATACTTGTTGTATGTGTGGAAAGGGCGGCAATACTTTCAGATAATTTATCTTCGTAACTGTATCGATGCAATTTCTATTTGCTGCAATAAGCTGCACAGTGTAGGTGGTATCGTGGCTAAACTGGTAAACTACAGAGCTGCTGGGAGAATAATTGTAATACTCCTCATTAAACTTCCAGAAATAATTCCAGCCTGATGCAGCAGGTGTGGCCGTAAATGTTGTTGGTGTGTTGCCGCATATTGTTTGGTTTGCGGTAAAGTCAAATACTGGTTTATCAACAACAGTAACATAATTGTAGTTGGTGCTTCCTATGCATCCATTTTTTGTAACATACGAAAGTGTAACAAAAAAATTGCCGGCTATATTAAAATCATGCGTTGGGGTTGGCTCAGTGCTTATCGGCGTATTATCACCAAAATCCCATTTGTATGTAGCAATCGATGTATCAGGGTAAGCTGCAAATGTAATTTTTAAGGGTTTGCAGCCCTGATTCACTGAAGAATTATTTAAGGTGATGTTGATATTGGGTTTTGCATAATTAACGTATTTCCCAACAGTACTGCTACATCCTGCAGCATTGGTGGTGGTTAAATACACATTTTCATAATCGCCGCTGGTGTAGGTAAACGATGCATTTTTTGTGGAAGCAAAAGTAGTGCTGTTGGTGTAATAATTTTGCCATTGCCAGCTTACAGCATCGGTGGAAGTGTCTTTGTAATTAATGGTAACAGGCACACCGCAGGCACCCTGCAAATCAGCAATAAAGCCGCTCAGCTTTGGCAAATCATAAACGGTTACGGTTTTTGAAAGGGTGTCGGCACAGTTACCATAATATACAATGAGCTTCATAATATGCTGCCCTGATACATTAAAGTAGGTAGTTAAACTTCCATCTCCATAGCCAGAATATCCATAAAGTGTGTTGTCAATATACCACTCTGCCCTGTCGAAAGGCCTGGTGCTTTTATTGTTAAATCCTGCTTGCTGATTTAAACAAATTTTTGCCGGAATATCGAAATCGGCTACAAAATTGGCAACATTAATGGCGGCCGATTGTACCGTTGATGAACAGCCATCACTGCTGGTTGTAGTTAGTTTTGGAACATAGGTGCCACTTGTTGCATAAACATGCACCGGAGATTTTTCAGTAGATGTTTTCGAATCCCCAAAGTCCCATGCGTAAGTGAGCGTACCACTTCCTGTGCTGTTGTTATTAAATGTTACAGATTCTCCTGCATTGCATAATGTAAAAGTGGATGGGGTAAACGCAGCCTGCACAGCAATTACAACTTCTACCAAACCGCTTTTACTTATTGTAGTATAGCAACCAAAACTGTTGGTTACATTCAGCGTAATGGGCGGCGTTTGCGGTAGCGTATAAATATGGGTAGTGCTGCTATAATTGATGCCTTGTACATTGGTTCCATCGCCAAAATCCCACAGGTAATTGGCAATGCTGCCATCACCCGCTGTAGCGTTGGCCGTATAATTTACCGTAAGTGGCACGCAACCCTTTGCTGGTGATACCGTAAAATCGATGGTAGGCTTTTTATAAACTGTTACGTCTATTGTTTTGGTAGAAGTTGCTGTGCCATCTTTTACCGTAAGGGAGATGCTGTAGGTTTTCTCTGTAAAGTAAGTAGCACCGGCATCTTTTAAAACCGAGGAATTACCATTGCCAAAATTCCAGGCCCAGGTTGCAGCTGCAGAGGCACCGGTGGTTGTGTTGGTAAATTTTACACTCAAAGGCGAACAGCCGCCTGTTTTATCCACAGTAAAATTGGCTTGTAACTGCGCCGTTGCATTTATTCCGCAACAGCAACATAACAACACAGTAAAAAATGTATACGGAAACCTGCTTATTATTTGTTTCATGGATGCAGCGTAATTCTTGAAATAGTTTGGTAATGTGGTTAAGGTTTAGTCGGATATTGCAGTTATAAAGTAAAAATAAGAGAAAAAATCAGGTAATCCAATTTTGAAAAAAAGTCTTTACGTTAAGGTTTGGAAGTATGTTAATCGTTTAGTAATGAGCGGGCACCAATAATAATAGCGGACTTAAGTTTAGATGTTTTAGGAGTGTAGCCCTCCTACAAAAAGCATACGATCAATAATATCGAATAACGAACAAGGAATAATTATCCTGTCCTTGCAAGCACCCAGCTGTAGCCAAGGACAAATTATCAACTACCAACTATCAACTACAAATTATCAACTATCAATTATCAATTATTCAATTATCAATTATCAATTATCAACTACCAATTATCAACTATCAACTATTCAATTATCAACTATCAACTATTCAATTATCAATTATTCAATTATTCAATTATCAATTACCTTTATTCCATGCTTACAGTCAGCGAATTATTTATTTATCCCATCAAATCATTGGGCGGCATTGCACTGTCTTCAGCCACGGTTACCGACAGAGGTTTTCAATACGACAGAAGATGGATGTTGGTAGATGAGCAAAATAATTTTATTACACAAAGATCATTTCCTCAAATGGCATTGCTGCAGGTAGCGGTTACAGTAGCTGGCTTAAGTGTACAACATAAAATAACAGGCGATGCCATCAGCATACCTTTTACACCGGCATCAACTGCAACGTCGATGGTACAAATATGGGATGATACCTGCCCGGCACAGTTTGTAAGTGATAGGGCAGATGAATGGTTTTCTCAAATGCTGTCCATGCCCTGCAGGTTAGTTTTTATGCCGGATACCAGCAGGCGAAAAGTGGAAGAAGGATATGCTGATAACAATGAAATTACCAGTTTATCGGATGGCTATCCTTTCCTGTTAATCGGGCAATCATCGCTCGATGATTTAAATAGCCGTTTAGCCGGGCCTTTGCCCATCAACCGTTTTAGGCCTAATATTGTATTCACCGGCGGGCAGGCTTTTATAGAAGACAGTCTTAAACATTTCATCCTTAATGGTATTAATTTTTTCGGAGTTAAGCCTTGTTCAAGATGCCAGGTTACCACCATTAACCAGGATAATGGCGCCATTGCCAAAGAGCCTTTAAAAACCCTGGCCATGTACCGCAGAAAAAATAACCATATTTATTTTGGGCAAAACCTATTGCACAATGGCGATGGAATTGTGCAGGTGGGTGATGAGATTATTGTACAGGAGTTACATGAAAATAATCCGTAGATTGATGATTAATGCTGGCGTAAATGAGGGTGCACAACTCCAGGGATAATAAAAATAGCCATTCGGGAGATTATTTTCTAAATTTGTAATCACATTTTAAACAAAATATGAAAGCAAAATATATCAACCCTTTTACTGACTTTGGTTTTAAGAAAATCTTTGGCGAAGAGGCAAGTAAGCCATTGCTCATTGACTTTTTAACCAGTTTGCTTCCAGAAACTAATATTGTTGACCTTACTTTTAAGCCAAAAGACAAATTAGGAAACGCAGCAGATGATAGAAAAGCCGTTTATGATATTTACTGTGAAAATTCGAATGGAGAAAAAATAATTGTAGAGCTGCAAAAAGCAAAACAAAAATATTTTAAGGATAGAACAATTTATTATTCTTCATTTCCCGATAAAAAAAAAGTCAATTTCCCTTCTCTTTTGGAGAAGGTGCCCGAAGGGCGGATGAGGTTGAGCAGGCAGAAAGGGGAGAGTGGAACTTTGAATTGAAAGCTGTTTTTTGTGTCGGCATTTTAGACTTTGAATTTGAAGAGGATAAAGAGAATGTAGACGAAGTGGTTCATACGGTACAATTAAAAAATCAGCATAACCAGGTTTTTTATGACAAGTTAAAATACGTGTATTTAGAAATGCCAAATTTTAAGAAAGCGGAAAAAGACCTGACAACAAGATTGGACAAATGGCTATATTTCATCAAACATTTAGAAGATTTTCAAAATATTCCTGAGTTATTTAAGGATGAAATTTTTATACAGGCATTTGAGATAGCAGAAATTGCAAATTACACGGAACAGGAAAGAACTGAGTACGAACAAAGTTTGAAGTTGTTTAGAGATTATAACAATACCCTTGATACAGCTTTTGATGAAGGAAAAATAGAAGGAAAACTAGAAGGCGAGGCAATTGGCGAAAATAGAAAAGCAAATAAAGTTGCTAAAATTTTAAAAGACAATGGGGTCAATTTTGAAATAATTTCAAATTCAACAGGCCTTAGCATGGAGGAAATTGAAAACCTCTGACAAATGCACTACAGTTAGTTTTGGAGTTGCTGTAAGGTTCACTATTTGCCAGCTTAGGCGGCAGTCCTCTACGGGTATAAGCTGAAGATTATCGAAGAACTTTACTTCTTATTATTCGCAAAATATTTTTAATTAAGTACGGGTGTAGAAAGCTGGAATACTATTTCCATACTTCCACAAAGGTATAATCTCTTTTATACCCGGTAATTGTTTTAATACATACCTGCGCTATTTTTTCGCCAAATACTTCTCACCATTTTTTTCTTTCTATAAAGGAATGCTTAATTTACTGCCCCAATTAATTCAATTACTAAACCTAAAAATGCCGGTATGAAAGGACAAATGATGCACTACCCGCTTACCACCAATACCATTATTGAGTTTGGTAACAGGGTATTTCCACACAAGGAAATTATTTCAAGGCTACCCGATGGCAGCCGCCACCAGTATAGTTTTCACGATATGTACCTGCGCTCAAAAAAGCTGGCGCATGCATTGGTGCATCAATTAAATATACAGCCGGGAGATAAGGTAGCCAGCTTTGCCTGGAACCATTACCAGCACATAGAATTGTATTATGCCATCCCCGGTGCAGGTGCTGTTTGTCACCCGCTTAATATCCGGCTTTCCGGCGATCAGGTGGAATACATTGTAAATCATGCAGAGGATAAAGTGATTTTTATTGATGCCACCCTTGTTCCGTTTTTTGAAAAAATAGTTGCACTTACGCCCATGGTAAAATGGTTTGTTTTGCTGAATGCCCCAGCCAATTTTGTTACCACTTTACCCAATACCATACAGTACGAAACACTGCTCGCCAATGCCGGGGACGATTTTGAGTGGATGGAAGTGGATGAAAATGACGCTTGTGCTATGTGCTATACAAGCGGTACCACAGGAGCGCCCAAAGGAGTCGTGTACAGTCACCGGAGTGTTTATTTACATGCACAGGTTTTAATAACACCCAATGCTGGCAATATAGGCATGAGGGATAAAGTGCTGTTGGTGGTGCCGCAGTTTCATGTGCTGGGATGGGGGTTTCCTTTTGTATGTGTAATGGCAGGCGCCGATATGATTATGCCTTCCTGCCACTTACAGCCGGCTGCATTAATTGATTTGATACAAAAGGAAAATATAACCCTTGCCACCGGTGTACCAACCATTTGGATGGGCATCTACGAAGTGCTAAAAAACAATCCTCCTGCACAACCATTAACCCTAAAAAAATATATGGTGGGCGGTTCGGCATTGCCATTAAGCCTCATAAAGGGATTGGATAAAGATTTTGGTATTACAGGTATTCACGCATGGGGCATGACGGAGACTTCGCCCCTGGCAACTGCCTGCAGCCTGCAACCATTGCACGATGCGCTATCAAGGGAAGAACAGTATAAAATACTGGCCAAACAGGGGATTGAATTACCAGGTGTTGAAGTGCGTATTATTCAGGAAGATGGCAGTGCTGCGCCAAAAGATGGAGTAACTGCAGGAGAGCTTCAGGTACGGGGCGCATGGGTAATTGAGAGCTATTATAAAGTGGAAGACAACAGCCCCTATTTTTCGCCGGATGGCTGGTTTAAAACAGGTGATGTTGCCACGATGGATGCAAATGGATACATGCAGATAACCGACCGTACCAAGGATTTAATTAAAAGCGGCGGCGAATGGATATCGAGTGTAGCGCTGGAAGTAGCACTGATGGCGCATCCGGCGGTAAGCGAAGCCTGTGTTATTGCCATACCAGACGAGCGTTGGCAGGAACGTCCGCTTGCTTGCGTGGTGCTTCGGGATGCTGCTACCGCCATAACAGCGGCAACGTTCCGGGAGTTTTTGTTAAGGGATTTTGCCCATTACCAGGTGCCAGATCACTTTGTTCCCGTACCACAGATACCAAAAACAAGTGTGGGTAAATT
>Ga0163148_10002811_pt1 | contig 20140 bp, 17 predicted proteins | sample OliLakLV19MP7P2_FD_148606 | JGI IMG/M metagenome (GOLD analysis project Ga0163148, IMG submission 148606) | Freshwater microbial mat bacterial communities from Lake Vanda, McMurdo Dry Valleys, Antarctica- Oligotrophic Lake LV.19.MP7.P2 | ecosystem: Environmental > Aquatic > Freshwater > Lake >...
CCGAATTCGTGGCTTTTTGCTTAACGACGTTTGTTCTCATTCGGCTCGCCCTGAGTACGAATTACGTGCGACTCGTAGTGCTCCCGAGCTTCTGCGGCGAGCGTTAGCCTGACATCGAGACCCATTTTGGCTGACGATCTCCTGCGTTCGCGCTCATCCGCTCCTTTTCGACCTCGGCCTTGAACTGCCGGCGCATGGCCTCCACATCTTTCTGGGCCTCTTTCAACTGATCTTCTGGCATCATCCGAGTCTTGGCATACTCCAGCTTCGCCTGGAGCGAGATGGCTTCATTCCGGGTCAAAAGCCAGAGGAAGCAGCAACCAAGCGCGGCGGCGGAGGCGAGGATCGCGACGAAGAACATTCAATGGCTCCGGTAGAATGAGGGACGGCCAGACATCACTCGCTTATTCACTGCGTGTGCGGCGAATTACACTTTTACTGGGCGTTCACGGGCATCTACGCCGGATTCTCGGCAGACGCCGGGCTAGAAGAGCGCTTTCTCGTCGCCGGCGCTGGGACCGATCCCAGGCCCGAGATTGGGCAGGGCGGCAGCTTCGAGCGCGGGCGCCAGCGCCCCGGCGATGTCACGGCGCAGGGCGGACAGTTGGCGGTCGCGCTCGGCGATCGGCTTGGTGAGGTCGACGGCGAGTTCTTCGGCGCGTTCGCGCAGACCATCGCCCAGCACCTCGGACAACTGCCAGCCCATCATCTGGAAGCGCGACCCGGCGTAATCGGCGACGCGCAGATCGGCGGCCAACTCCGCCTTCGCCGCCGGCTTGCCGGCGCGCTGGGGCAGGTGCGCACGCATCTGCTCGGCCTCTTGCTTCAACTGCGGCGTCAAGGCGCGATCGTCGGCCAGCAGCCCGGCGTAGAGCGCGAGCGGCAGGGTCTGACGCCGGCGTTTGGCGGCATCCTCATCGCCATTGGCCTGGCGCGTGGCCCAGGCGGTGAGGAAGTCCAGTTCACCGGAGTTCATGCCATTGAGCACCACCCCGAGCAACATCTGACCAGGCATGTCGTCGAGCGGACCGCGCAGGGCCTCGGACAGACGCGTGAGCAGGGCCGGGGTCGGCGCGTAGCACGCCAGCGGTACGACCTGGTAGAGATGCATGCCATCCTGCGCATCGGCGAGGGTGGCGGTCAGCAGCGCATCGAGCGGCGCGGCATTGCCCCGGGTGAGGTGGAAGGCGGCCAGCAGCGGGGCCAGGTCGCCCGCGACCGGCCAGGCCGCGATCACCGCGAGCAAGCCGGCATCGTCGCCGGCCGCGGCGATCACCGCCGCGATGGCATCGTCGTCGGCGTTGGCGGGCGGGGCGGCGGCCCAGGCCTTCGCCGCCGCAGCCAGCAGGGGCGCGCGGCGGGTTGGCGGGCGCGCCGCGAGCAAGCGAGCCAGGTCGGCCGGCTTCATGGTCGGCACGGCTTCGACCAGGATGTCGTCGAGCGCCCGGCCCTTGCTGGAGATCCGCCACGCGCGCAGCGCCGCGACCGTCGCGGCGCGTTCTTCGGCGGTCCAGGGCGCAGCCGGGTCGCGGGCGATGAACGAGCGGGGATCGCAGCAGAACAATGCCCCGATGGCGCGCAGCGCATTGTCGCCGAGGGTGCGCGCGCGGCCGCGGTCTAACCAACGACACGGGCGCGGGTCGTCGAGCAGGGCGAAGAGCGGGTCGAAATCTGCTTCGCTGGCGATGAGCGCGGTGGCCTCGTGGTCCGACTGATGGAACCCGCCGGTGGGGATGCCCTCCTCGCCGTCCTTCTGCTCAGCGCTCGCGAGCGCCCCATCCCAGACCGCCAGACGATCGGCGAGCGGCGCGTCGGCCGCGACCTTCTCAGGCAACGCCGCGCGCCCGCGCAGCAATGCCAGGTCGGCATGGGCGGCGGTGTCGGCCGGAGTGAGCAGCGTCGCGGCGGCAGCGAGAGCGACGTCCGGCGCGACCCCGTCGACGGATGGTGTCGACGGCGCAAAAGGGTTCATCCTGCTTGCACCGCCAATGGCGAGTGAACGGAAATGGAGGAACAGACCCTGGCGCAGGCTGACGGCCGGGTCGGGAACGGTGACCTCGTCCGGCTCCTCGGACATGAACGAATCCCAATCCTGCTCATCAGCGCTCAGCACCAGCGGCGACGCCGGTCCGGCGAATGCCAGGATGTGGGGATTCATCCCCGACCCCGACCACAGTCCGGCGAGCACGGCAACGTCATGTGCGCACGGCGCTTCGAGACGGATCAGATGAGCCACCGCCACGGCCGGTTCCACGCCACCTTGGAACATGTCCATCACCACGGGCAGGGCCGACGCCGCCGCACGCACGCGATCGCGGTCGCTGGGCTTGATCTGCGCAATCATGCCGTCGATGGCTTCGGGCGTGATCCACCGGGCGGAATTCTCGCCCATGGTGGCGAGCAGCGCGTCGCTGGCGATCGGCTTCACCTGGTTTTCATCAATCTCGAGATCGGCGGCGTTCTTCAGCGTTTGCAGACCAACCAGCCAGCGTCCGTCGGCAAGCTTGGCATGCAGGCCATTGACCTGATTGACGTTCTTGTTGGTCGCATCGTGATGCCAGACCACGCCCAGCTTGCCGCGATGCAGGGTGGCGCCTTTCGCGTCCGGCAGGCCACCGGCGATCGCCAGCTCAACCACGGCAGCGAGTGGCGCGACGCGATCGGCGGGAGCCGTCACCGTGGTCGGCGCGGGGGCCGGCGCTTCAGCGGCCAGCAACGGCACGCAGAGCCCCGCGAGTGCGGTTAGGGTCAATGAGAGTGCGCGTACCATGATCGGCTCCCGGGACGAGGGATCGGGGAGCGCATACCTAGCCACCGGGGCTCAAGACGCAAACCCTTGCGAGACAGGACCTGCCCCAGAGTTCGCTTGTCAGCCACCGTGTCGCCATTGTGATGCTCGCCCCATCCCTGGACCAGCCCATGCGCACCCTGCTCGTCGTCGTCCTCTTGCTTCCGCTCCTCTGCCTCGCCGCCTCCACCGCCAAGGATCTCGAGGGTCACTGGGTGGTGGATACCGATGCGACCTGGACCTTGATGCAGGAGAATCCCCAGATGAAGGCGCAGTTCGGCAGCATGCCGCCAGAACAACAAGTGATGATCAAGAACATGGTCATGGGCAAGATGGCGAAGATGAACTGGACCTTGAAGGACGGCCAAGCGCAGATCACCGAGCCAGATGGGGCCGTGCGCACGAGCACCTGGTCCGTCGCCAAGGTCGAAGGCGGGACTTTCACCATCGATGCCAAGGATGACCAGGGCGCCGTCCGCACCGGGACCCTGACCGTAAATGGCGAACACCTCATTGCGCGCGGCTTTTCAGAACCGGGCAAGAACCAGGTTCAGCGCGATACCGCGGTGGTCATGAAGCGCAGCGTGATTGCCGCGGCGCCTGCTGCGGCCAAGTAATCCGGGGCGAACGCCGCCCCGAGGATTCAGTCCCCGCCGCGGATCTCGACCTCGGCCTCATCGGAAGCGAACGAGCTGAGCGGGTTCATCGACTCCTGCTGCGCCTGCGACTTGCACCACAGCAAGGCTTCCTGCTTGCTGGCGAAGGTCCGTTCGAGGAGGCCTCCGGCCGGGCCGGCGTGCCAGCCGTCGGTGCGGTGCGAGATAGTGTAGAACAGGTGTTGGGTGGTCATGGGTGTCGCCTCCGTCAGCAGCGGACACGGCCATGATACCGTCACCCACGGCATCCTTGGCCACCCATCGTAAAGGATTGGACGCTTCTGTTTGACCCCCTGGTACGGCCGCATACGTCAAACGGTCCACTCTTGGAGGTTTCCCATGCCCAGCGTCCTCGTCATCTACGCCACCGATTATGGCAACACCAAGGCGATGGCCGATGCCATCGTCGAGGGCGTGCGCAGCGTCAGCGGCGTCACCGCAACGCTCAAAACTGCGGAAGAAGCGACCTATCACGACATCAACGACCACGATGCGCTCGTGCTCGGCACGCCGGTGCACATGGGCAGCCCAGATTGGCGGGTGAAGAAGTTCATCGATACCCAGTGTTCGGGCGTGTGGATGGGCGACACGGCGGTTGGCAAGGTCGGCGCCGTGTTCGGCACCGGCAGCGGGTTCGGCAATGCCGGCGGCGGCATCGAGATGACGCTGCTCGCACTGCTCAACAACCTCGCCGAATTGGGCATGCTGCTGGTGCCGTTGCCGAAGAATACACCCGGCTACACCCATGCGGGCCTGCAGTGGGGGCCGTATGGCCGCACCGGGGATGAGAAACTCAATCCGATCGGACTGAAGCCCGAGCAGCTGATCGCCGCGCGCGCCCATGGTGCCAACGTGGCACGGGTGACGGCAGCGGTGGCGGGGAAGAAGCTGCTGGGCGGGTGAGGCCGACCGGCGGCCGATGGGCATTTTCGGTGGCTTCCGTGAGGCCCCCCTGACGCTCCGCTCGCGACCGCATGTCCAGCCCAGCCGACATTCTCATCCACGAACTCGAGCAGGCCCGCACCCACGGCGATGATGCCCGGGTCCTCGGCTTGGCGGCGGCGATCCTCGCCCAGGGTGACGACGCCGGGGGGCGGGCCCTGGTCTGGCTGGAAGAGTCGAGCGAACGGCTGATCGCGGCGGTCGGCGATGACCTCGATGCGGCGGTGGTTTGGGCGCGGACCTGGGCCAGGTACGCCCGCACGGCGCGCGCGCGCGAACGCACGGCCGAACTCGAGGACCTCCTGGCCAGGGTGCAGTCGGCAGAGCAGGTCATGCAGGGCGCGCTGGTCGCGGGCGACATCGCTTCGCTGCGCGCCGCCCTCGCCGGGCTGCCCCCAGACGGCCGGCGCCGCGAGACGGCGGCCATCGCCCAGCACTGCGCCGCCCTGCTCGAGGATCGCCTCGCCGAAACCCAGGCCCTGCATCGCGACCTCGCGCAGCTGGTGCCGTACCAACTCGAACGAGCCATCGGGCTGGCCGCGCGCCTGGCGACGATCGCCCCCGCCACCATCCCGGCCCGCGACGACCTCGCGCGTCGGCTGGCGGCGGTCAACGCGTTGCACCGGCAGGCCGAAGCGGCCTTCGAGAGTGGCCCGGTTGCCCCCCTGAGGGCGGCGGTGGTGGCGCTGCACGCCAGCCCCGACCGACGCGGCGATAGCGAAGCGCTGCTGACCCTGTCCGAGGCCGAACTCACCCGTCGACAGTCCCTGGTCGGCGAGTTGCGCACCACCTTCGCCGCGGTGGTCGAGTCCGATATCGACGCCGCCGCCGACACGCTCATCCAGCTTGCCGCGCTCGATCCGTCGGCAACGGAAGCCGCGCGCCTGACCGAGATCACCACCGCGCGCATGCGCCTGTCTGCCTTGCATGCGACCATCAAGTCCGGCTTGGCGGATCCGACCGTGCCCGAGGTGCGCGCCGCCCTGCGCGAGCTAAAGCGCTCGCCGTTGCGTCGCATCGACAGCGACACCCTGGTCACGGCGGCGCAGACCGGTATCGAGCGCATCCGTCTCGGACACCGCAACACCACCCGCACGCTTGCCGGCTTCGGCGCCCTGGCCGCCGGCGTGGCCCTGGTGGCCGGGCTGCTGTGGTGGCGCGACCACTCGGCGCGGGCCGAGATCGGGCACGCGGCTGATCCCGAACACCAGTTGGAGCTGGTGCGGGCCTACAATGGCAGCTTCCACCTCTTCGCCGTCGAGCCGATGCAGGCGCTTGAGACGCGGTTGGTGGAAGAGTGCGATCAGCTCGCCTTCGACCGCGCGCGCCGGCAGCCGACCATCATGCGCCGCATCGGCGACCTCGAAGCCTACCTGCTGCGACCGGGCGCCCGTCGCGTGGCCGAGGCCAGGACTGCGCTCGCCGACCTGCGCACTGAAATGGAGGACGCCGCCTTCGCCAGCGCCAACCGGGTCGCCGACCCGGTCGCCCGCCTCAGCGCTCTGGCCGACTACGCCACGCGCGCGCGCGACCCCGGCCGTGCCGCGCGCGCGCGGGAACTGGTTACCACCCTGCGGCGCGAGATCGACGACGCGGCGTGGGCGTCGGTGGCCGCCAGCGATCCCGCGTCACGCGGCGAACGCGCCGCCGACTACCTGCGCGAAACGGCCAACGTGCTCCATCGCGACGAGGCCGAACGCGTGGTCACCGCGGCGCGGGGCGACGCCGATCGCCGGTCAGCCAAGGCCACCGACGATCAGGCCTGGGCTACGGCACAGGGCAGCCTCACCGGCGCCCGCGACTACCTCGCCCGGCCGGACGGCCGCCACCGCGCCGCGGCCGAGTCCGCCGTCGCCGCCTTCCTGCGCGCCGACGAGGCTGCAACCAGGGCCGCGGCCTGGGCCGCGGCCGCGGGCGACGGCCCACCCGAGGAGCGCCTCGCCCGCCTGCGCGCCTTTCTCGCCGACGACGACCAGCGCGCCCACGCCGACGAGGCGCGCGCCGCTATCGCCACCATCGAACGCGCGCTCGACGACGCGGCGTGGGCACTCGCCACAGAGCCCGGAACGCAGGACGAGGTCAACGCCCGGCTCGGCGCCTACCTCGCCGGACCCACCCTGGGCGCGCATCGCACCGAGGCCGAAGAGATGCGCCAGGCCCAGGCGCGCACGCTCGATGCCGCGGCGTGGAAGTCGGCGATGGCCGCAGAGCCGCCGACCGCGCGCATCACCGCGCTCGACGCCTACCTCGCTGGGCCCACCGCCCGCGGTTACACCTCGGCCTCCAAGGAGGAGCTGGCGCGCTGTTTCGCGCGCCTCGCCGAGGCCGACGTCAACACGTTGGCGGGCCTGCCACGTGGAATCCTGGTGCGGGTCGCGCCAGCGGCGCTGGCGCGCCTGCCGACGGCGACGCTCGCCGCGCTGCCGCTGGCTACCCAGGCGCAGGTGCCGCTGGCGCCGCCCTGGGCTGGCGAATCCGGCGTCGACGGAACCGGCCGCTGGGCAACGCTGCCACTCGACACGTCCGCCATGCGCCTGCGCTGGATCTTCCCAGGCACCATCGCCACCGCCGACGGCAGCATCGCCTGTGCGCAGGGCTTCTGGCTGGCCGAGCGCGAGTGCAGTCAGTCGCAGTGGATGGCGGTGATGGACGGTGCTTTCAGCGACGGCAATCCCAGCCACCGCCAAGACCCCCAACTGCCAGTCGAGAACGTCACCTGGCGCGACGTGCGCGACTTCGTCGCGGCCTGCAATGCCCCCTTGAAGAAGCGCAAGCTTGCGCAGCGCGTCCGTCTCCCCAGCGCGACCGAATGGGCGTGGCTGGTCGCCACCGCCGCAGACGGCCCCGCCGGCATCGACCGCGGCACGGCCACGCCGTGGGATGAGGCCCGTCTGGCCACGCTGGCGTGGTCGAGCGAGCAGGCCGGCGGCCAGACCCGCGCCTGCGCCGACGGCAGCGCCGATGCCTGGGGTATCGTCAACCTCTTCGGCAACGTCCGCGAGTGGGTGGGCGCACCCGACGACCGCAGCGGCATGGCGACTGGCGGCTCGTTTGCGCTGCCGCGTGCCGTCGCGCTGCGGGCGCCGCTGGCCCTGGCGCGTGAAGCCCGCTTCGCCGACCTCGGCGTGCGCCTCGTCGTCTCGCCGTAGATCGCGCCCCAGTCGGGTATCGCGACCGAGCCGCTATTCCCTCGCCGCAGGTGCTGGCACCGCCAGCGCCCGCCGCCACCATCGCGCATGCCGGATGCTGAACGCCGCCGCCTGACCGAAGACGCGGCGCGCACCACCAACTGGAAGCGCTGGGGACCCTACCTCGCCGAACGCCAGTGGGGCACGGTGCGCGAGGACTACAGCGTCGATGGCAACTGCTGGGAGTCGCTGTCGCACGACCACGCCCGCTCGCGCGCGTACCGCTGGGGCGAGGACGGTCTGCTCGGCTTCAGCGACCGCGAATGCCGGATGTGCGTGGCGGTGGCGTTGTGGAATGGGCGCGACCCGATCCTCAAAGAGCGCCTGTTCGGCCTGACCGGGCCCGAGGGCAACCACGGCGAGGACGTCAAAGAGGTCTACCACTACCTCGATGCCACGCCCACCGCGTCGTGGTGCAGCGCGCTCTACAAGTATCCGCTCGACGGCTACCCCTACGCCGAGCTGGTCGAGGGCAACCGCCAGCGCGGGCGCCGCGATCCCGAGTTCGAGCTGGCCGACACCGGCGCCTTCGCCGCCTCGCGCTACGTCGACGTGCGCGCCGACTATGCCAAGGCCGGGCCCGATGACATCCTGCTGACGCTGACCCTCAGCAACCGCTCGCGCAAGCCGGCCGAGGTCCACGCCCTGCCCACGGTGTGGTTCCGCAACAGCTGGATCTGGGGCTGCAAGCACGATGGCTGCGACCTCAAACCCGCGCTGCGTTTCGCCAACGGCGGCCTCGCCGCCGAACACGACACCCTCGGCCGCTTCGCGGTGCGCGCCGACGTCGCCAGCGACGGCACCGCGCCAACCTGGATATTCACCGAGAACGAGACCAACACCCAGCGTCTGTTCGGCGTCGAGCACTACACGCCCTTCGTCAAGGACGCCTTCCACCGTTGGCTGGTCGACGGCGAGGCCGACGCGATCAATCGCCAGCAGGTCGGCACCAAGGCCGCCGCGCATTACCACCTGACCCTGCCACCGCTGGGCGAGGTGGTGATCCGCCTGCGCTGGCGTCCGGCCGACGTGGCGGGCGAGTGGTTCGGTGCCGACTTCGCGCGCGTGGTCGCCGCGCGCCGCGCCGAGGCCGATACCTTCTACGCACCGGTGCTGCGTGGTTCGCCCGACGAACGCGCGGTGGCGCGCCAAGCCTACGCCGGCCTGATCTGGTCGAAGCAGTTCTACCACTACGTTGTCGCCGACTGGATCGACGGCGATGTCGACCAGCCGCGTCCGCCAGCCGAGCGGCGCGAGGGGCGCAACGCCGACTGGCGCCACCTCTTCGCGCGCGACGTGCTGTCGATGCCCGACGCCTGGGAATACCCGTGGTTCGCTGCCTGGGATCTCGCCTTCCACGCCGTGCCCTTCGCGCGCATCGATCCCCATTTCGCCAAGCACCAGCTGCTGCTGCTGACGCGAGAGTGGTACATGCACCCCAACGGGCAGATCCCGGCCTACGAGTTCGCCTTCGGCGACGTCAATCCGCCGGTGCACGCCTGGGCGGCGTGGCGCGTCTACCGCATCGGCAAACGCGCCGGCGATCAAGACCTCGACTTCCTCGCCCGCATCTTCCACAAGCTGCTGCTGAATTTCACCTGGTGGGTCAACCGCAAGGACGTCTCGGGGCGGCACCTCTTCGCCGGCGGCTTCCTCGGGCTGGACAACATCGGCCCGTTCGATCGCGGCCGTCCGCTGCCCGGCGGCGCCCAGCTGGCGCAGGCCGACGGCACCGCATGGATGGCGTTCTACGCCGCGCGCATGCTGGTGATCGCGCTGGAACTCGCGCGCTACGACCCGACCTACGAGGATGTCGCCTCGAAGTTCTTCGAGCACTTCGTCGCCATCGCCGACGCCATGAACTTCTTCGGCGGCAACGGCCTGTGGGACGAGGAGGACGGCTTCTACTACGACCAGCTCGCCGAAGGTGGCGCCTACCGCCCGGTGCGCGCGCGTTCGATGGTCGGACTGATCCCGCTGCTGGCGACGGTGGTGCTGCGCCAAGAGCACCTCGAACGCTTCCCCGGCTTCGCCAAGCGCCTGGCATGGTTCGTCGCCAACCGCCGCGACCTGGTCGGCCGCATCGCCTGGCTCGAAGCCGGCGGCGCCGACGCCGGCGCGCGCCTGCTGGCGATCGTCCCACGCGAACGCCTGGTGCGCATGCTGCGACGGGTGCTCGATGAATCCGAGTTCCTGTCGCCGCACGGTCTGCGCTCGCTGTCGCGCGCGCACCTGGACGCGCCCTGCGTGCTCGAGGTCGGCGGCGAACGCTTCACCATCGGCTACGAGCCGGGCGAATCGCAGACCAGCCTGTTCGGCGGCAACAGCAACTGGCGCGGGCCGGTGTGGTTCCCGCTCAACCACCTCTTGATCGAGGCGCTGCGCATCCACCACGAGTTCTACGGCGACACCCTCACCGTCGAAATGCCGGTCGGCTCCGGGCACATGGCCACCCTCGGCGAGGTCAGCGACGAACTGGCCCGGCGCCTCGCGGGGCTGTTCCTGCCCGGAGCGGACGGCAAGCGTCCCTGCCACGGCGACGACCCGCGCTACGCCAATGACCCGCACTGGCGCGACTTGCTGCTGTTCCATGAATACTTCGACGGCGACCACGGGCGTGGCCTGGGTGCCAGCCATCAGACCGGGTGGACGGCGCTGGCGGTGGAGTACCTCGGCGGTCGGCCGGGGTAACCCCGTCCCTTGCCAAGGTCGGCGGGGCTGGTCGGCTGCGCGCATGCCACCCGCGCTCGCGACGATCTCGCTCCTGCTCGTCTCCAACGTATTCATGACCTACGCCTGGTATGGCCACCTGCGCGACGGCCGTCAGACCAGCGCGCTGTGGGTGGTGATCCTTACCTCGTGGTTGATCGCGCTGCCCGAGTACGCGCTGGCGGTGCCGGCCAACCGCATCGGCGCGACGACGTTCACCACCCACCAGCTCAAGATCCTGCAGGAAGGCCTCAGCATCCTGGTCTTTCTGGCGATGACCGCGGCGATGTGGAAGGAGCTGCCGCGCTGGCAGGACCTGCTCGCCTACGCGCTGATCATCGCCGGACTGGCGGTGGCGCTCCTGTCGCGGCCCACCAGCAATTGAAGAGGTGCGGGGCGCAACCATCGCATCGATTTGCGCGCTCGGACATTGCGGGGTAGACTGGTGGGTCATGCCTCCTGAAGCCCTGCCCCTCACGCTCCCCCCTCCTGTCCTCGAGCGCTTGGCCGGGATGATCCGCGAGGACAAGCTCGAGCTGCCCGTCCTGCCCGAGGTCGCCGGCCAGGTCGTGCGCCTGACCAACGACGACACCACCGACGCGCGCAAGCTGGCCGAGCTGGTGACGCGCGACCAGTCCATGGCCGGCAACCTGCTGCGCCTGGTCAACTCGCCGCTCTATTCGCCGACCGCGCCGATCGTCTCGCTGCAGCAGGCGGTGGCCCGCCTCGGTCTGAAGAAGATCCGCGAGATCGCGCTGATCATCTCCTGCGAGAGCAAGGTCTTCACCGTCCCGGGGCACGAGGCCTGGGTTCGCCAGCAGTTCCGTCACGCCCTCGCCGCTGGCGCCTTCGCCCAGGAGATCGCGCGCAGCCGCCGCTGGAATGTCGAGGAAGGCTTCCTCTGCGGTCTGCTGCACGACGTCGGGCGGCCGGTGCTGCTGCAGGTCCTGGTCGACCTCCATAAGACCTGCGGCTGTGCCTTCCAGGCAGCCGCCGCGGACGCCGCTATCGGCAAGCTGCACACCGCGATCGGCAGCAAGCTGGTCAAGCAGTGGGCATTGCCCACGCGATTGTCCGAGACCATCCTCTATCACCACGATCCGCTCAGTGCGCCCACCGCGCAGCAGACCGCGATCATGACCAATCTCGCCGACGACCTCTCGCATTACGCCTTCGGCGCCAACCTGCCCGGCGCGCGCGCGGTCGACGAAGCGGCGCTGCGCGTCCACCCGATGCTTGCCCACCTCAACCTGTATCCGGAAGAGCTCGAAGCGCTGCTCGCCAAACGCGAGACGGTGCTGGCCATGGTCAAGGCGGTCGTGTCGTGAGCGGGTGCGGAGTCCGTGGTCCCACTGCCGGCGGCAGACGCCTGTCTCCAGGCGTCGAGAGTCGGTGGTCCGTGGTCGGACGAGCGCGAGAGCCAGGGATCGATAGTCTAAATAAGCCCTACATCGCCCGGGCGGATGGAGCACGCGTTTGACTTCTCCCGACCACGGACCACCGACCACGGACCACGCACCCGAGCGCAGCTCGTTCGACGTCGTCGTGCTTGGCGGCGGCCCCGCCGGCCACAGCGCGGCGATGACCGCGGCCCAGGCCGGCCGGCGCGTGCTGCTGGTCGAGCGCGAACTCAACGTCGGTGGCGCCTGCGTCAGCCGCGGCACCATCCCCTCCAAGACCCTGCGCGAGACCGCGGTCTCGCTGGTCGGCTTCCGCCGGCGCAGCGGCGACGTCTTCCCGGTGCAGGTGCGCGAGGACCTGCAGGTCGTCAGCCTGATGACGCGGCTGGAACAGGTCGTGCACGCGCACCAGGCGACCATGGGCGCCCAACTCGAACGGCACGGCATCACGCGTTGGCACGGGCGCGCGCGCTTCCTTGCCGCCGACCAGGTCGAGGTGCGCGGCATCGACGCCGTCGCGCGCGCGGTGACCGCGGGCACGGTGGTGATCGCCGCGGGTTCGCGTCCGCGCTCGCCGGCCGAGATCCCGATCGATCACACCAACCTGCTCGACAGCGATTCCTTCCTGTCGATGACCTACCTACCGCGCTCGCTGGTGGTGCTCGGCGCCGGTGTCATCGCCAGCGAGTACGCCTCGGTGTTCGCCGCGCTCGGCGTGCAGGTGACGATGATCGACAAGGGCGAGCGCCCGGTGTCGTTCCTCGAACCCGAGCTGACCGACCGCTTCGTCGCCGCCTTCACCGCCGCCGGCGGCTGCTGGCGCGGCGGGCGCAAGACCACCAAGGTCGAATGGGACGGCTTCAGCGAAGTGGTCGTCACCCTCGACGACGGCAGCGAGGTGCGCGCCGAGAAGCTGCTCTGCGCCCTGGGTCGCGTGGCCAACCTCGATGGCATGGACCTGCCCGCCGCCGGCCTCGCGGCCACCGATCGCGGCCTGCTGGCGGTGAACGCCGACCTGCGCACCACCGTGCCCGGTATCTACGCCGTGGGTGATGTGATCGGGCCGCCGTCATTGGCTTCGTCGGCGATGGATCAGGGTCGTCGAGCGATCACCCATGCTCTCGGCCTGCCCGCCGGCCCGCCGGCCGAATCGATGCCGGTCGGCATCTACACCATCCCCGAGATGGCCGCGGTCGGGCTGACTGAGGCAGAGGCGCGCAAACGCCATGGCGGCTGCGTCGTCGGTCGCGCCAACTTCGCCGACCTCGCCCGCGGCCAGATCGCCGCGGTGCAGGACGGCATGCTCAAACTGGTCGCCGCGCCCGACGGCAAGAAGCTGCTCGGCGTGCACGTCATTGGCGAAGGGGCAGCGGAACTCGTCCACGTCGGCCAGATGGCGCTGGTCGCCGGCTTCGATGTCGACGCTTTCGTGATCAACACCTTCAACTTCCCAACCCTGGCCGAGGCATATCGGTTGGCGGCGTTGGAGATCCTCGTGGCGCGCGCCAAGGCCTGAGAGCCACTAAGAGCTCAGTCCTTCGCGCGCAGCCCGACCACGACTGGTCGGTGGTCGCTGCCGATCACTTCGCCAAGCGCACGCTCGCTGATAGCGAGCGCGTCACCGATCAGGACATGGTCGATGGGGATGCCGAGCACGCCCAGTGGTGTCGGCCAACTCGCCTGCTGACCGATCCCGACGCGGCTGTCACGCAGGCGGCCATCGCGCAGCAGGCGCCGGAACGGTGCCACCCACGGCGTGCAGTTGAGATCGCCGACCAACACCGTGCGCGGATCGCCGGCCACCCGGGTCGCTAACTCGCTGAGCATCTCATTGCGGACCTCGGCGTAGGCGCGCGAGATCGGCGGCGGGGGATGTGCGAGCACCAGGCGGAGCGGGCAATCCCCGCCCAGCCGCACGTCGATCACCGGCAATTCGAATGCGCCGGGATGGACGATCGCCTGCTCGGTCAACGGCCGCCGGCTGAAGAGAGCCACGCCGAAGTTGTCGTCGCGCGTCTCGACCACCCGGTAGGGATAGGTGGCCTCCAGTGGCCGCAACGCGGCGAGCCAGTGGTCGTCGACCTCGACCAGGGCGATGACATCTGGCTGCTCGCGCTCGATCAACCCGAGCAGGCGCTCGCGCTGCAGGTTGCTGGTCAGCACGTTGGCCACCAGCACGCGCACCTGTGCTGGACCAGCTGACTCGCGCGGCGGCAACCAGCCCAACGCCGGCACAACGTGGACGACGGCGAGCACGCCGCACGCGGCCACCCAGCGCCACGCTCGCGCCAACGCCAGGGCGGCCCCCACCACCGCGAACGCTCCCGCATGCAGCAGGGTGAGGTGCATCGGCAACTCCGCCCACCACGGCAACCAGGGATGCAGCCAGGCAACCGCGCTGGCGGCGAAGCCGATGACGGCGGCGGCGGTCAACAGACCGCGACATCCCAAACAGGTCACTGCCATGCCTCCAACCTACCAGCCGGACACTCGACCGCGAGACGGTCAGCGCCTCGGTGCGCCGACCATCTCGCCAAGCAGCACGGTGCAGCCAGCAATGACACCCTCTGTGCCGCCGGCCAGCACCCGGGCGATGGATGCGAAGGGATAAGCCAGATCGAAATCGTTCAGGCCTTCGCCGCCCCCCAGCAGACCCCGCTGATGCAGGTCCGCAAACACGGCCACGGTCTCAGCGATCCCCTGCACGAGCGGTATGTGGGGCAGTCCGGGGTGGTCCCGGCGCAAGGCCGCGTCTTCGCGCCGCGACGCGATGGGCAGATCGCCGCCCGAGCAGGTCACCAGCTGGGTGGCATGCCACCGCCATGCCGGTGCGGATGGGCGCCGCCGAAGTCGGCATCCCCGACGTCGCCCAGTTCGCCAAGCAGGTGCGCCGCACCTTTGGCAAACCGCAGCGCGAGGTGCGCGCCCTGGCGCTGACGTGACGCCTGCGCGGGCTTGACGGCCCTGCCAGCATCCAAGCATGGGCGCTCCCCTGTAGGAGCCCTCCGTCATGCCCATCCGCCGCGCCCTGCTTTCAGTGTTCGACAAGACTGGCATCGTCGATCTGGCGCGCGCGCTGCACGGTTCCGGGGTCGAACTGCTCTCGACCGGCGGTACCTGGAAGGCGCTCAAAGATGCCGGCCTGCCGGTGATCGAGGTCGCCGACTACACCGGCTTCCCCGAGATGATGGACGGCCGGGTGAAGACCTTGCACCCCAAGATCCACGGCGGGCTGCTCTGCGTGCGCGATGACGCCCATCACATCGCCGCGGCGACAGCCAACGGCATCGGCATGATCGACCTGGTGGTGGTCAATCTCTACCCGTTCGAGGCCACCGCTGACAAACCGGGCGCCACCACCGCCGACAAGATCGAGAAGATCGACATCGGCGGGCCGAGCATGCTGCGCTCGGCGGCGAAGAACCACCGCGACGTCACCGTGCTGGTTGATCCCGCCGATTACGCCCGCTGCCTGAGCGAGATGGCAGCCAACGCCGGCGACACCACGCCCGCCTTCCGCGCCGCGCTGGCGCGCACGGTGTTCCGCACCACCGCGCGCTACGACGCGCTGATCGCCGACGAGCTGACGCGCATCGCCGGCACGCCGGCCGAGGAAGCCTTCCCCAGCGAGCTGGCGATTCCGCTCAAGAAGGTGCAAGAGCTGCGCTATGGCGAGAATCCGCACCAGCTCGCCGCGCTCTACGATGTGCGCCTGCCCGGCGTGGCCGGCGTGACGCGCATGCGCCAACTCAACGGCAAGGAGCTGTCCTACAACAACCTGATGGACGCCGACGCGGCATGGTGCCTGGTCAGCGAGTTCGCCGACGCGGCCTGCGCCATCCTCAAGCACACCAATCCCTGCGGCTGCGCCACCGCCGCCAGCCTCGAACAGGCCTTCGTGCGCGCCTACGAAGGCGACCCCCAGGCGGCGTTCGGCGGCATCATCGCCTTCAACCGCGAGGTCGACGCCGCCACCGCCGAGGCGATGGTGCCGCGCCAGTTCATCGAAGTGGTGGTCGCGCCCGGCTTCTCGCCTGAGGCGTTGGCAATCCTCACCACCAAGCCGAAGTGGAAGACCAACGTGCGCCTGCTCGCCCTGGGCGCGCCGGCCGCGATCCCGCGCGGCGCGCGCTACGTGAAGAACGTCCTCGGTGGACTGCTGGTGCAGGATTACGACACCCTCGGCTGGGACGCCGCCGCGCTCACGACGGTGACCCAGCGCGCGCCGACCGCGGCCGAAGTGGGCGACCTCGGCTTCGCCTGGCTGGTCTGCAAGCACCTCAAGTCGAACGCCATCTGCCTGGTCAAGGACCGTGAGCTGGTCGGCGCCGGCGCCGGTCAAATGAGCCGGGTCAACAGCACCTGGATCGCTACCACCCTCGCCAAGGGGAAGGCCGCCGGCAGCGTGCTCGCCAGCGATGCCTTCTTCCCCTTCCCCGACGGAGTCGCCACCGCGGCGGCGGCCGGCGTGCGCGCCATCGTCCAGCCCGGTGGCTCGAAGGGCGACGAGGCGGTGATCGCCGAGGCGGACAAGCACGGCATCGCCATGGTTTTCACCGGCGTCCGCCACTTCCGCCATTGAGCCTAAATCCGGCGATAGCGGCCCATCAGCGGCGTTGGTCGTCAGTGGCGATCACCTGGGCAGGGCCCCAGGTGATCCCCGCAAGCAGCGCAGCTGCGCGCCAGCACTGAGGGCGCAGGCGCGTAGCGCCGAGCATCAGTGCGAGAGTGGCTTGGTCAGTCCGATCACCTGGGCCAGGGCCCCAGGTGATCAGTCCGACAGGATGTCCGCGCAAGCGCGCAGGCGGTCGAGGCGGGCAGCAGAGGCCGCGGCGTAGTGGGCAATGAAGGCGAGCCGGGTCTCGTGCGCTGGCAGCGCAGGCCGGCCGAGATCGATGGCGAGCATGCGCACGAACCAGCCGGCCTCTGAAACGCACTGGTGCACGAACTGCTCGCGCACACTGCGCCCGCGTCGGCGCGGGTCGGCCGGACGCCAGGACAGGTCATCGTCGGCGAACATGCTCCACACGGCGAGGGTCTTCTCGCGTTCGGTGGCGGCGGTGTCGAACAGCAGATCGCGCATGCGCGGATGATGCGGCAGGCATGGGGTCGTCCAGCGTCGCAGGCTGCAGCCATCCGGCCCGACGACGGCCCCTTCGCGAGCGCAGGACCTTAGCGGCGGAATGTCAGCCCGATGGTCCCGATGAGGTTGTCCTCGTCGAGGTCGGGCCGATAGAGCACGCTGGCGCTGAACCAGCCGATGCCCGCGCCCGCCGTGAGGAATTCACCGTCCTCGAAGCTCGCGGTGTATTCCCCCGGGGCCGAGCCCGCATCGCCCGTGCGGCGCTGGACGCGGCCGCCCACCCACGCCTGGGCCATGGCGATCCGTCCGACTAGGCGCGCCTCGGCATCGGCCTGCACCTGGCCGTCGCTGGTCGCCGCCAGCGGCGCGACCAGTTCCAGCCCGACGGGCCATGTGGGGCCGACCATGGCCCGGGCATAGGCGTAGACCAGGGCGACGTCGCTGGCGCCCTCGTAGGATGAATCCGCATATTCGTCGTTGAAGAGAGCGTGGCCGTTGCGCTGGATGATATTGCCGCCGATGTTCCCGCGCAGACGGCCACCACCGCCCACTGCGCCGTGCGCGGCGAACCGGTCATCACGCCACGAACCGAGGGCGCCGACGGTGAGGGTGACCTCATCGATGCGCCGGCCGATGCTGCTGTCGTCGAGCGTGCTGTAGTCGAAGACCACCACCACCGGGTCGGCGACCACGCCGGCGGTGGCCTGGAAAGTGCGGCGGTGGTTGGTGCCACCGAAGAATTCGCGCGGCGAGAGGTCGTCGTCGGCCCACGTGAGCCACACCACCGGCGGGTCGCCGGGGGCGGGGGTCTCGGGAGTTCCAGGCACGGCCGCCAAGGCGGCGGCGGCGAGAAGCGCTTCTAACATGTCCACTCCGATCCGATCCAGTCCAATGCCTGCACGCCGCTCCGCGGCGGGACGCGCCACCCCAGGCGAGGGCGTCGACGACGCCCACGCACCCAATTGGTGGCGAATCCATGAAATCCAGGAGCGTCCTGCTCCCCACTACCTGGCCGGCCAGGGCACCATTCCCCCTAGGAGTCTGTCGGGGATAGCGAGCTTCGGCTGGCTCGGTCTCGGACGGCATCTCCTGCGTTGGCGAAACGGCCAGGTAGCGATGCTACCTTGGGCCGTTTCGCCGCCTTGGATCTGCCATCCGATCCGCGTCGCCATCCTCGCTCGCTATCCCCGACAGACTCCTAGCCCCTGCGAACGCTGGCATCCTAGCCACCACGGGTGCGGCCGCAGCACGCGGCGGCACGCGCTTCAACGCCTGCGTATGCTCGCCGAGAAGCGCGCGTCGCCGATCGTGGCCGCGGCAATCCCCGGATCGACACGCCAGCGTGCGCGGCAGGCCTCGAGCGGACCAGGATCGGCGATCAGACCCCGTTCCAGCGCCAGGGCATCAGCATTGCCAGGCAGCAGCACGCGCAGATCCCAGCGCGGCACCACGCCCGGCCAGCGACGCTCGAGGTGGTCGACCAGGTTCGAGACGCAGGTGCTGGCGACGGTATGGTAGAACTCGGGGTGGGTGCGCAGGTCGTCGGCGCGGCGGACGAGATCGATGAACAGCTCGCGCAGCTGCAGCGGCGTCGCCTGCAACGGATAGAGATAGACCACGTCGCGACGGTGCACCACGCGCAGGCCGATCAGGTCACGCTCGTCGCCGAGCACGTAGCTGAGTTCGAAGCGGCGGAACAGGCCGGCCACCGGCGAGTAGCGTTCGCCGATCTCCTTGCGGATCTCGACCGAGACCGCGAGGTAGTCATGCCCGCCCGCGTCATTGGCGAAGCCGAAGCTGAGGAAGGCGTGCGCCAGGGGCGAGCCTGGCGCGAACCGTTCGAGCGCCAGCCAGCCTTGGTCGAGACGGGTGAGATCGATCTGGCGCTCTTCCCAGGTCACGTCGAAGTCATCGACGGTGCGGTACCGGCAGTGACGGACGTTGCGCACCTGCAGGCGATCGGGTGTCAGCTGATCGACGATGGGCTGGCGGCTCTGGTCGGGCGTCCAGGCGCGATCGACGCGCGGCCGGGGCAGCATGAGCAGGCCGAGGATCACCAGCAGCGCGGCGCGCGCGGCGAGGAGGCGCCAGCTGGAGGCACCCACGAAGCCATACCAGCCGAGGGCGAGGAAGCCCAACCCGGCCACCATCGCACGTGGCAGGGACGGACCAGGCAGCCAGGCATAGGCGCCGAGTGCGGCATAGGCGCAAAGCAGCGCGCCGGCCACCAGCCGCGCGCCCCGCGCCCAGCCCCTCATCCTAAATTCCGTAGTAGAGCCGATCTATGTGGTTCAAACCAATTGGGCATCGTCAGTGGGTCGCTTGGCAGCTTCTCACCTATCAGGTGCACGCTGAAATCCGGTGAGAGTGGCCCAACTGCAAGGCGGGAGGAAGGAGCGTGGCAGCGCCACGTGACTGACGACCAACGCCGCAGATGGGCCGCTATCGCCGGATTTAGGCTCATGCCAGCCGCATGGCGAGGGCGATCGCCGACACCAGGCTAGTGTGCGTGGCGCGGCCCTGCCAGGCGATGTCGAAGGCGGTGCCATGGTCGACCGAGGTGCGCACGATGGGCAGACCGAGGGTGACGTTGACGCCCTCGTCGAAGGCCAGCGCCTTGAACGGGATCAGGCCCTGGTCGTGGTACATGCACAGCCAGCCGTCGTACTGCGCGCGCCGCGCGGCGGTGAAGGCGGTATCGGGCGGCAGCGGGCCATCGACGTTCCAGCCGAGCTGCAGCAGCTCGGCGATCGCCGGCACGATGGCGCGCTCCTCGTCGCCGAACAGCCCGCCCTCGCCCGCATGCGGATTGAAGCCGAGCACGGCCAGCCGCGGCCGCCGCCCACGCAAACGCGTGAGCGCCTCGGCGAACTGGACGCCGATGCGCGTGATGCGCGCAGGGTCGAGGCTGGCCGGCACGCTGACCAGGGACTGGTGCACGGTGACCAACGCCACCGCCAGGGTGTCGCTGTAGAGCATCATCGCCTCGCCACCGGCGACGCCGCAGCGGTCGGCGAGCAGTTCGGTGTGGCCGGGGAAAGGCACGCCGGCCGCGTGCAGCGCGGCCTTGTTGAGCGGGCAGGTGACCATCGCCGCGTAACGCCCGGCGCGACAACCGGCGATGGCGGCATCGACCCAGGCGACCCCGGCCGCCCCGCACGCAGCTTGGATCCGCCCCGGCTCCACCGCGGCGGGATCGAAGCCGGCCACGCTGGGATCCTCGATCTCGGCCGGCACGCCCAGCCCAAGCCGGTCCGCCACCCGGGTCAGCAGCGCGCGGCTGCCGATCAGCACGGGCCGGCAGAGTTCGCGCACGGCGGGATCGGCACAGGCGCGCAGCGCCAGCTCGGGCCCAACGCCGGCGCCATCACCAT
>Ga0163148_10002813_pt1 | contig 20136 bp, 18 predicted proteins | sample OliLakLV19MP7P2_FD_148606 | JGI IMG/M metagenome (GOLD analysis project Ga0163148, IMG submission 148606) | Freshwater microbial mat bacterial communities from Lake Vanda, McMurdo Dry Valleys, Antarctica- Oligotrophic Lake LV.19.MP7.P2 | ecosystem: Environmental > Aquatic > Freshwater > Lake >...
CGAATACATCGAGGTGTTTTACAATCGCAAGCGCAGACACAGTTCGTTAGGCTACGTCAGCCCCGAAACGTTCGAGGCGAGCCTGAACTAACAAACTTCGAGCGTCCACCGTTCGTGGGGAAGCTCATTCCTGATTTTTAAATTGTTTGGAATTTGCTGCGTGTCATTTGGAACTTTAACTCAACGCGGTTGATTCGTGCGACCGTTCATTTTAGTCAGTTCTTCTTCTTTATGTTTTTTAAGCCCGCGATGGCATTCAACACATCGCCGTGTACTTCTTCAATCGATCGCGAACCATCAATTACACGATGTCGCTTTGGATCGATTTCCACCTGCGCGAGGTAATTCCGGCGAACCTGCTCATGGTACACTTCGGGCCGCTGTTCGATGCGGTCTTTGACCACTTTCACCTGCTTACCAGAGAGCGTTTCCGAGCGGTGTTCGAACTTGGCGCGCACGCGGTTGCGGCTGCTTTCGACGGGCATATCGAAAATCAGCGTGAGGTCGGGCCACCGGCCCTTGAGCGCGATTTGAGCGACGGAACGAATCTCGTCCGCCGTCACGCCGTCGCCGCCGAGCTGGTAGGCGAGCGTGCTGCTGACAAAGCGGTCGCAGAGGACGACTTGGCCATCCTGCAGCGCCGGCAGAATCGTTTCCACCATCATCTGCGCGCGGGCGGCCATGTAGAGGAGCATTTCGCAGCGCATGCCGATTTCTGTGTGATCCGGGTTGAGCACAATCCCCCGGATAAGCTCGCCGACGCGCGTCGAGCCGGGGTCGCGCACCAGCAGCACGCGCGCGCCGTCGGCTTCAAGCTTTTGTTGAAGCAATTTGGCCTGGGTCGACTTACCGCACCCCTCGCCGCCGTCAAAAACGATGAATTTATTGTGTTGTGAAGCCATGCCAAAGTGAACCGCCGGAGTCTAATGCCCTTCGCTTCCGCTTGAAAGTCGGCGCTTCGGTTTCTACAGTTGGGCGACATGTCGGATGTTCTCTCGGCGGCAAAATCGAAGTTCGAACAGCTTTTCGGCGCCGGGGGCAGGCTGCGCGTGGTGCGTGCGCCGGGGCGCGTGAACCTCATCGGTGAACATACCGATTACAACGACGGCTTCGTGCTGCCGATGGCGATCGAACCATTCGTGCTGGGCGTGTGCCGGCAACGTGGCGATTCGAAGATCGTGCTGACCTCCACCGCGTTTCCGAACGACCGAATCGAGTTCGACTTAGCCGAACCCATCAAAAGCGCCCAGCCGCAATGGGCCAACTATGGCCGCGGGGTGGCGGCCGAGATGCTCGACGCGGGCATTCCACTGGTGGGCATGGACCTGCTCCTGCACAACACCCTGCCCGTGGGCGGCGGGCTTTCCAGTTCGGCGGCAATCCTGGTCGCCACCGCGCTGAGCATGCTTACGCTAGGCGGGAACAAGATGGACCCCGACCGCATGGCGCTGATTTGCCAGCAGGCCGAACGCGCCTACGCCAACGTGCCGTGCGGCATTATGGATCAAACCATCGTCGCCGGCGGGCGGGCCGGCCACGCAATGCTGCTCGACTGCCGCGACCGCACCAGGCACTTCGTTCCAATCGATTCGAAAGAACTGCGTGTCGTCATCGCCAACACGATGGTACACCACGAACTTTCCGACGGCGCCTACGCGCATCGTGTCGCAAGCTGCCATCACGCGGTCGACTACTTCAGCCGCCAGGACCCGGCCGTACGCGCGCTGCGCGATGTTTCGGCCGAACAGGTAGCGGCGGCGAAGGGGAACGTGGATGACGTCACCTATCGCCGGGCCAAGCATGTGGTGACCGAGATCGCCCGCTGCCGCGCCGCCGCCGAATCGCTGGGCAAACGGCGCTATGAAGAAGTGGGTGAGCTGATGAAGCAAAGCCACGATTCGCTTCGGCTCGATTACGAAGTGAGCTGCGCCGAGCTTGACTACCTGGTGAATGAAGCGAACGAAACCAAAGGCGTTTACGGCGCGCGCATGACCGGAGGCGGATTCGGCGGGTGCATGGTGGCGCTCGTGCAGCCGCGCTTGGCCGAAGGCCTGATTACGCACCTGCGCGAAGCGTACAAAGCAAAGTTCAACATCGATGCCACCGTTTTCTCCACCGCCGCCGCGCCGGGCGCGAGCGTGGTCGAATAACTCCACGGATGATGAAAGACCTCCTGCTCAAGCTCTGCCGCCGTGAAGACTTAACGCGCGACGAGGCGCGCGAGGCCTTCGAAGCGATCATGACCGGCGCCGCCGCCGACGCGCAAATTGGCGGGCTGTTGGTCGGTCTGGCGGCCAAGGGGACGACGGTCGATGAGCTGGTCGGCGCGGCGCAGGTCATGCGCGAGAAGGCCGTCTCGGTGACCGTTCCCGCGTCGATGCAGCCCGTGCTTGATACCTGCGGCACCGGAGGCGACGTGCGCGGCACGTTCAACATCTCCACCGCCGCCGCCATCATCGCTGCGGCGGCGGGCGCGCGGGTAGTGAAGCACGGCAACCGCTCGGCATCGAGCAAATCAGGCTCGGCCGATGTGCTGGAAGCGCTAGGGGTGAAACTCGAGCTTTCGCCGGATCAGCTCATCCGATGCCTGGAGACGACGGGCATCTGCTTCGCCTTCGCGCGATCGCACCACCCGGCGATGAAGCATGTGGCGGCGGCGCGGAGCGTGCTGGGGATTGCCACGATTTTTAATCTGCTCGGCCCGCTGACCAATCCCGGGCGGGCGCAGCATCAATTGCTGGGCGTATTCTCGCCGGAACTCACCGACCGCCTCGCCGCCGTCTTGCGTGATCTGGGCAGCAAGCGGGCGTGGGTGGTTCATGCCGACGACGGGCTGGACGAACTATCAACGCTCGGCCCGACACGCGTGAGCGAGCTGGCCGACGGGCATATCAAGACCTGGTCGCTCGATCCGCGCCTGCTGGGCTTCGAATACGCGCGGCTGAGCGATCTGCAGGCCGAAACCGCCGCCGACTCCGCCGAGATGATCAACGGAATTTTCGACGGAAGGAAAGGCCCTGCCCGCGACATCGCCCTGCTCAACGCCGCCGCGGGACTGGTGGTGGTAAGTGTTGAATCGAATCTTCAGCGCGCCCTCGTCACATGCGCGACGGCCGTCGATTCGGGCAAGGCGCGTGCGGTGCTCGACGCGCTGGTGAAGGCGTCGAACGCTGCATGACTTGCATGTCATCGAGTGGTGCCAAGCGCCATCCATGTTCCACGCGCCCTTCGGGCGCCACTACTTGAGTCTCAGCTCAAGTGGTGCGAACACCAAGTGGTGGTTTGGAAATTTGCCGTCCTAAAAATTCAGCCGTCCGTCGTTCGCACGACTTGGCCTGAGAGCCAAGATCGTGGCACCCTCAATTCCCTCTTTCGAGCGGGACAACAAAATGAAAAGAGGCCGGCACCCATGGCCGGCCTCTGTATCTTCGCGCTATCGGCTCTCCGCTCTCCGCTCCCCCATCACAGCCCGCCCGGCCCGCCGCCTTTGCGTTCGCCGCCGCCCTGGGCTTGCATGGCGATCTGGAATCCCGCGGCAATCAACTGGCTGATGAGTTGCGTCGGGGCGTGTGCGTCGATGCGGATGGCCGTGCCTTCGGTGCCGGTGCTGAACGCCAGCGGCGGAAGGTCGGGCTGCATCTGCACGTTCATGCCGAAACCGAACTGCTTGGCCACACCGAGTCCGGTGGTCACCACTTCATCGATCGGAATGTAGAACGCGCCGCTCTTATTCGCCGGAAGCTGCGCGGTGACTGCCTTGACGCCGGGCACTGCCGCCAGCGGGTCGCTACCGTCTTTGGCAGCTTTGATGGCGGATGCGATCGTCGCATCATCGACACCAAAGGCCTGGATGAGCTTGTCGGCGCCGAGTTCGGCAACGTAAAAGTTCATGCCTTCGGGACCGTAAAGAAACTTCATCATCTGCTCGGCCTCCGGGCCGGCGGCGTCGAGCTTGAAGTCGCCCTTGATCTGGTCGAACGCCACGCCTTCAATGGTCTTGGCGCCCTTGGTGATCGTGTACTTCATCTGGTCGGCGGGCATACCGAACGCGGCCATCAGGTCGTCCTGGCCTTCCATCAGCTTGAAATACGCGGCCTTCATGGCGGCGGCGTCGCCGGTATAAACGTTGATCGCCTGCAGCAGCGCCGCCTGGCCCACTTCACCCTGCGGGGCGAACAGACCAACCGACTGACCTTTGACGGCCTTCACATAATCCATGAAGTCGCCATACATGTTGCTGATGGCATCGGCTTCTTTGCCGCCGGTTTTCTTCAGCTCGGCGATGACCGGTGCGATTACGTCATCGATGACTTTGGCGGTAAGCGCCGGATCGCCCTCATATCCGCCGAACATCAGATACTTGCCGGCCGGCAACCCGGCGGTGAACGACTGGGTGGAGTTCTTCGACCCTGCGGCGATATCGCCGAGGTAGCTGCCTTGCGTGAACTCGGCAACCACCGAGATGTTCAAACCTTCGGGTACGAAATTGATGGCAATCGTCGAGGCTTCGGCGTCGCGCAGGAAGGTGTCGGCGACATCAAGCAGGCGATCAACCGCCAGCTTGATCGTCGGCCCGAACTTGGCCAACTCCGCTTCTTTGCCCAGTTCTTCTTCAATGTTCTTGTTGATTTCGCCTCGGCCTTCGGCCAGCAGCGGCTGCAACTTGGCACGGATCGTTTTGAAGTTGGCGAGGAACACCATGTCCTTGCCGAGTTCTTTGGCGCTCACGCCGTTAACCTTCATGCCGGTGGGCTTCATGCCGACGATCTGCTTGTTTTGCGACACGGCGGCGTGCTCGCCCCACTGTGCGGCAAACAGTGCCTCGGGCGTGCCCGCCGGTGTGAATTCGGAAATCAAGCCTTCGGTCTTGGCATCGGCAAAGTTGCCGATGAACGCCGCGTAGTCCGACACCGGAATCAGCACGACGAACGACTTATCGGGGTCGCCGCCGGTGATCGCCGGGTCGATGTACGCAAAGGCCAGGTCGCCGGTATCGTTCGTGCCGGCCTTGATGCCTCCCTGCTCGCGGATGAAGCCGAGCGGGTCGGAAAGAGGCGGCGCGAACGCGGCCACGCCGAGGTCGGTGGAGAACTTGGCGAGCTTGTCGCTGGTGGCCTTGATGCTGGTTACCTTGATGACAAACAACGACTCGCCGGGAACCTGATCGAGCACGCCGGCCCGAGTCATGCTCACCGTGACGAGCATTGCCATTGCGAAGGTGGCGACGGCCATGCGGGAATTTCGAAACATTTCGTGCTCCTTGTAGACTATAATTTTTCAACGACTTCTGGTTCCCAATATACCGGGTGAAAATCTAACCCAGCATAAAGGGCCGGAAACCTAACACAAACCGCGACCGGGGTAAAGCCGACCAGCAAAGCGCGGTCGGATTGGGCATTCGGGCGCAATCATCTTGACGATCGCGCGGGATTATGGCGAACCTTATTCGTGGCAGACGATAGTATATTTCCTGAGATTCATGCAACTGCCGGTTTTGCCAACTTCGCCTTTGCCGCAAGTGTCGACGCCACCGGCGTTTGACACCGGCCCTCGGTCGATCGCCGCGGTGCAGGTTTTGCGCATCAGCGTCACCGACCGCTGCAACTTCCGCTGCGTCTACTGCATGCCCGAAGAGGGCGTGCGCTGGTTGCCCAAGGACGACATCCTCACGTTTGAAGAAATCACCGACGTGGTTCGTGCCGCGATCGATATCCACGGCATCCGCCGATTCAAACTCACCGGCGGCGAGCCGACGGTTAGACACGGCATCGTCGATTTGGTTGGTAAACTCGGGCGAATCCCCGGCGTGCAAGACCTGTCGCTCACCACCAACGGCTTCTGCCTTGGCGACTTGGCCGAACCGCTGAAGCAGGCGGGGCTCGATCGTGTGACGATCAGCATGGACAGCCTCAACCCCGACAAGTTCCGCAGGATCACCCGCACCGGCGACTTATCAACAGTGATGCGCGGCCTGCGCCGCGCGATCGATGCCGGTTTTGAAAATGTGAAGATCAATTGCGTCGCCATGCGCGGCACGAACGACGACGAGTTTGCCGATTTCGCGCAGCTGTCGGTTGACTTGCCCATCACCGTGCGGTTCATCGAGTACATGCCCCTGGGTGATGCGGCACTGATGCACAACACTGCGCCAAAGCCGATTCTGAGTGAAACGAAGAGTCGGATCGCAGACGACGAAACCGGCCCGGCCGGAGGTTGCGGCGCGCAGGACCGAGGCGCCGATGCCTTCATCCCCGAACCCGAAATCCGCGCCGCCATCGAAGCGCGTCATGGCGACCTCGTCCCGATCAACCGAACGGCTGAGGCGGGTGTGGGGCCGGCGATTCCCTATCGCATCGGCAAAGACAACCCGAAGGGCAAACTCGGCTTCATCAGCGCCATGTCAGCGCCGTTTTGTTCGACGTGTAACCGGCTGCGCCTGACCGCCAACGGCATCCTGCGGTCGTGCCTGTTCGAAGGCGGCGAGGTCGACTTGAAACCCGTCATCCGCACGCCCCATTTACCCGCCCCGATCGGCGATCGTGCCAAGGCGATCGCGCATGCCATGACCGAGTGCGTGCGCCTCAAACCCGAAGTCCACTCCCGCCGCGGAAATGAGCAGATGAGTCGGATCGGGGGTTAGCTTCGCACACCTGATTGTCATGGCCAAACCCCGCAACGATTTTATCGACCGCCTCCAATACGCCGGCCTGCGCATCGTCACCATGTGCCTGCACTGCTGGCCGGTGGAACTGTGCCTTGATGTGGCCAAGGTGCTGGGCAACATCATGTATATCGTCGACCGCCGCCACCGCAAGCGGGCGATGGGCAACCTGCGGCGCAGCTTTCCGCACAAGCCCGACGCCGAACTGCGCACCCTTGCTCGGCGGAGCATGCAGCAACTATTCATGCTGTTTGTTGAGACGCTCTTCACCACGCGGCTGATTCGCATCGACACCGTTGCGAAGCATGTGAAGCTCGCCCAACTCGGGACGACGCTCAAGTTGCTCCTGGAACAGAACCAGGGCGTGATCATGCTCACCGGGCACTACGGCGCGTGGGAGGTGCTCGGCTACGCACTGGCTACGCTCGGCTTTGAGACGACCAGCGTCGCGCGCCCGCTGGATAACCCGTACGTCAACGAATACCTGCTGGGCGTCCGCGAGCGCATGGGCCAGCGGATCATCGACAAGAAGGGCGCGACGGCCATCGTCGTTCCGCTGCTGGAGCGAAACGGCGCGGTCGGCTTCATCGCCGATCAGAACGCGGGCACCAAAGGCATGTTCGTCGACTTTTTCGGGCGCAAGGCCAGCACGTATAAGTCGATCGGCCTGCTGGCGATGGAGTTCAACGTGCCGGTGGTCATCGGCTACGCGCGACGCAAGCAGGACAAGTTCGAGTTCGACCTGGGCGTGCAGGACATCATCTGGCCGAAGGATTGGCAGCAACAGGACGACCCGCTTCGGTATATCACGCAGCGCTACACCAAAGCCATCGAAGACTTTACCGCCGCCGACCCCGGGCAGTACCTGTGGGTGCACCGCCGGTGGAAGACGCGGCCCAAGGGTGAGGCGCCGGAGCAGTTTGATTGACAACGTGGCACGGGTTTCCAACCCACACCATGTTTATACCTCCAATAACTTTCGATATTGCGGCAGCACGACGTCCCACGAGAACCGCTCGCGCACCGTTTGAAGACCGTTGGTGATGAGCCTGGTCCGCAACGACACGTCATCACGCACTTCGAGGTATGCCGCGTAATAGCCGTCTGCCTCGGACGCGCCGCCGGTGGGGTTGCCGTAATCCTCGCGCCGAACGAGCAAGCCATTTTCCATGTGCGTGACCACTTCCAGCACCCCGCCTGCGCCACAGGCGATCACCGGCACGCCCGCCACCATCGCTTCGATGAGCACCAGCCCGAACCCTTCGACCGCCGACGGCAGCATGAGGCAATCGATCTGCCGCAATGCGTCGGGAGGGCCGGCGACCGTGCCGTGAAATACGATCCGCCCGCGCGTTGCGGTTGCCCGCGCTGCTGCTTCAAGCGACGCCCGCGCTGGGCCGTCACCGAAGTAGTGGAGTTCGACGGTTTCGTCCACCCGCCGCATCATCCCCAGAAGCAGCCCCGGGCGCTTGGCTGGGTCGAGCCGGCCGATGTATCCGATTCTCTTCACCGGCCCGGCGAACACGCGCGTCTGTTCGTACGATGCCGGATCGACCGCGTTCGGGATGACCACGCATTTCTCCGCCGGCACACCCGATCGCTCGCCCGCCACGCGCACAATGGCGTGCGACGGCATGACGATTTTCCCGGCACAACCCTGCACCATCCCCTGCAAACGCCAATGCCACGCCGGCTTCGCTTGAACGGTCTGAATCGACTGAATCCCCAACACGCTGGGGCAGAGCCTAAGCGCCGCCGCGGCTACGGCGTTGGCATGCAACAGAAAGCTCAGCAAGGTTTCAATCCGATGTTCGCGGACGAGTTCGCGCACCCTTCGAACGGTTCGCGGCAGGTGCCACACGCGCGCCGCATCGAGCGCTGTCACCGTCATGCCGGCGTCCCGCAACGGATTCGCCACCGGTCCCCACTTCTTCAGGCACGCTACTTCCACATGCGCGAACGGCTGCAGACGAATCGCCAGCTCGCGCACGACCGTCGGCGTGCCGCCGATTTGCAGGTCGGTGATGAGTAGGAGGATTCGCCGGCGCGTCACGACGGGTCATTTAACCACAGATGCACACGGATGAACACGCCCGTCCGGCGTACCGTTCGGGGTGACAGTTTGTTTGTCATCCCGAAGTTCGCGCAGACTTTTCCACGAGCAAATGGAATAACTTCAGATGGTCCGAATTATCCGTCATCCGTTCCGGGTGCCACTGCACGCCGAGGAAGAGTGGGAACGTGGGGTCTTCAATGCCTTCGATCACGCCGTCGGGGGCGGTGGCGATGATCTGCAATCCCCGGCCCGCGGTTCGGATGGATTGTTTGTGGCTGGTGTTCACCGTCACGGACGTTTTGCCCAGGGTTTTGGCGATGAGCGAGTCGGCGGCGAGCAGCACGTCATGCCGGCCGGCCCATTTGCGGTTGAGGTTGCGATGCTCGATCTGCGTGGCGATGTCAGGAATGAACTGGTGCATCGCCCCGCCGCGGTGAAGGTTCATCAGTTGGCTGCCGAGGCAGATGCCCAGCACGGGCATGCGCCGGCGTTCCACTTCAGCGATCAAGGCCCGCTCGAACTTTTCGCGAAGCGGATCGACCGGCACCGCATGCGCGTGCCACGGTTCGCCATACGCCGAGGGATCGAGGTCGTTTCCGCCGGAGAAGACCATGCCGTCGAGACGATTGAGATACGCATCGACCAGCGACAAGTCGACGCGGTACGGCAGCATGACCGGCAACCCGCCGGCTCTTTCCACGCTGGCCGCGTAGCCGTGCGGTATCAGGTACTGCTTGAATTCCGCGTTGTGGTCCGAGGTGATTCCGATGAGAGGGCGTGGCATGATAAGTGCTCAAACAATGTCAATGGCGTAACTAACCAGCCAGATATCGATCTGTTTGAAGCGCATCTTCAAGGTTTCTTTGAATTGCTGGAAGAACACGCGTGCATCGGCGTCGTCGGGCACATCAACAAAAGCTCGGATAAGTTCGTCTGAATAGACGCTTCCGGCATGTTCCCACTGCCCCTTGATAACCTGCGTCTCCGTCGATGCGGCCGAAAATCGTGTGCGAAGCTCAAGCAAGGTTTCACCAATGTATTCGTCGGGCACTTCCATTCCGTCATTGAATCGCAGCGGCAGGAGGATTTCGTACCTTCGGAATTTGCTGGTCATAAGACGCCTGCCCCTCAACGACAAACAAAATTCCCGCGCCGTTCATTACTTGAACTGCCGCTTCAGGCACGAGCGTGGTGCCGTCGTCTCTCGTACGAATTGAGAAGCGGCGAGCGAGAAAACCAAGCGCCTTCTTTTCCGACTGCGAATCTGGGAAGCGAACGACAATCATAGGAATATTCTAGAGATCGCTGGCCGCATCGGCAAACACGAATTGGAAGTTTTTATGACACACGCCATACCGGCCGGTTTAACCGCGATAGTCGGCCTCTCCTGAACACTTCATCATGATCCGAGCGTCCAACCTCGCTGCAACTCCTTCGTCTTCTTACCCCTCCACCTCCACCGTCCTCTTCACCCGACCGCCCTTTTTGCGGGCGTTTTCGGTCAAAAGTTCCTTACGAAGCCGGATGAAAGTGGGCGTGACTTCGACCAGTTCATCTTCTTCGATGTACTCCAACGCCTGCTCCAGCGTCATCTTGCGGGCGGGCTTGAGGATGATGTTTTCATCGCTGCTGGTGGTGCGCATGTTCGTGAGCTTCTTCGCGGTCGTGGGGTTGACGACCAGATCATTCTCGCGGGCGTTTTCGGCGACGATCTGGCCTTCGTAAACTTCATCGGTAGGCTCGACGAACATCACGGCGCGATCCTGTAGATTGTTGAGCGCAAACGCGTTCACCCGGCCGGTGCAGTTGCTCAACATCACGCCATTCCCGCGGCTGGGAACGTCGCCGCGCATGGGGGCGTATTCGTGAAAATTGTGGTGCATCACCGCAGTGCCCTGCGTGGCGGTGAGCATGCGGGTTCGCAAACCGATCAGCCCGCGGGCGGGGATGGTGAATTCCAGGTGTACCGCGCCGTCGCGGTTATCCATGCGGGCCAGTTCGCCTTTGCGATTACCCACCAGTTCCATCACGCCGCCCATGCTTTTTTCCGGTACGTCGACCACGAGATATTCAATCGGCTCGTGCAGTTCGCCGTCAACTTTATGCAGAATGACCTGCGGCTTGCTGATCGAAAGCTCGTATCCTTCGCGGCGCATGTTTTCGATCAGAATGCCCAGATGCAGCAACCCCCGGCCCGACACTTTAAATACGCCTTTGTCTTCGGTTTCCTCGACCTTCAACGCCACGTTGCTTTCCAGCTCTTTGTTGAGCCGTTCACGCAGATTGCGGCTGGTGACGTACTTCCCGTCTTTGCCGACGAACGGCGAATCGTTCACACGAAAAAGCATCGTTAGCGTCGGCGGCTCGATATCAGTCGCCTGCAGCGGGTGCGGGTCGTTAAAATCGCAAATGCTGTCGCTGATATCGACCGCATCCAGGCCGATCAGCGCCACAATGTCGCCGGCTTCGGCGTCGTCAATGTTCTTGCGGCCCAGACCGTCGAAGCCCTGCAACTGCTGCACACGCGTCTTCACCTGTGTGCCATCGCGCTTCACGATGACGACGGGTTGGCCGGTCTTCACGCGGCCGTTGTAGATGCGCCCAATGCCGATTCGCCCGACGTAATCGTTGTATTGAATGCTGCTGATCTGAATCTGCAACGACTTATCCGGATCGCCGTGCGGCGCCGGAATGTGCTTGAGAATCGCTTCAAAAACCGGCGTGATGCCCGTGCCGGGTTCTTCCAGCGACCACGATGCCGTGCCCGCCCGGCCGCTGGCGTAGAGCACGGGGAAATCGAGCACTTCATCATCCGCGCCCAGTTCCACGAACAGATCAAACACTTCATCAAGCACCGCGTGCGCGCGGGCGTCGTTGCGGTCAATTTTATTGATGACCACGATCGGGCGCAGCTCGTGCTGAAACGCTTTTTTCAACACAAACCGCGTCTGCGGCATTGGCCCTTCGGCGGCATCGACCAGCAGAAACACGCCATCGGCCATGCCCAGCACGCGTTCGACTTCGCCACCAAAGTCGGCGTGGCCGGGGGTATCGATTAAGTTGATCTTGGTGGCGATGCCCGTTTTCGGATCGGTATAGATAATGGCGCAGTTCTTGGCCAAAATGGTAATGCCGCGTTCGCGTTCCAGCGGGTTGCTATCAAGGAGGGTATCCTGCGACACTTGGCTGTCACGAAAGTTGCCGCTCTGCCGGAGCAGCGCGTCGACCAGCGTGGTTTTGCCGTGGTCGACGTGGGCGATGATGGCGACGTTGCGAATATCGTTACGCACGTGATTCATGGTACGGTCACTTCATTATAATAGGATCGACTCAGCTCGAAATACGGCACTCGGCCGCCGACATCCATACGGTAGATCGACCGAGCCGGGTCCGCTTGGGAAACTCGAATTGGCTGTTGTAACAGATTTCCACCTCACGTTCACGCCGCTCGGATTCAAGCAGGCCAGACATCCAGGGCCAACGCGTTTAACGAGCGGCGAGCGTCAGCGACCCGATTCCCTCACCACAAAAAAAAGATGTTATTGGGGTCAGAGACCGTGACAAATTCCGCCTAACTTCTTATTCAGTAATATTTTACGATGAACGGTGCCGACTTGGCGCCCGCAAAAAACCGCGTCCAAACCGTGTCCCAATCGTGTCCCAACCGTGCCTTTTTAGACCCATTTCGACCCCTTTTGTCCCCACTTTGGTCCCATTTTGGTCCCGCATCGACCCTCGACAATCCCTGTCTCATTTCCGAACGCGCGACACCTCGTCGGTACAATCGCGATAAAACCTAACAATATACAAACATACCCACCGAGTCAAGGGAAAAACCCGTAAAATCTCATTCCGCTCATCGTTGTCTGCGCAGGGCTTTTAAAACCACAGATTTGGGAACGCGCCTGGTTTTCTCGCCTTCACGAATGGCGTTACATAGCGCCAAATCTTCGAGCACTTCGGCGAACAGATCACGAAATGAGTCGCGGTTTTCGTGCAACCCTTCGGAAATCGCTTGTTTGATGGTTTTTTTGATGGCGGCCTGCGTCATGATTTTGACGAGTATAAGAATTGCCCCGCTAAACCGCATGGGTTAAGCCGACACTTACCCGAGGTTGCACATGTGGATCAGATAACCATTGAACGAGCACGCCGAGGGGAGCGAGATGCCTTGGCAGCCCTGCTTACGGGCTTGCAGGACATCTGGTTCCGCTTTTGCGTCAGCCAATTGCGCGACGCCGATCGGGCCCGCGACGCCGTGCAGGAAACGGCGTTGCGGTTCATGCGGCAGATCGGCAGCTTTCGAGGAGAGAGCCGGATCGAAAGCTGGTCGCTGGGCATCGCGTTGAACGTGATCCGCGAGCAACGCCGGGACGACCGCAAGCTGGATTTGGAAAAAATAGCCGCCGGGGTAAGCCGGCGCGACGATCGGGCGAATGACGTTGACGAATCGCGCCCCGACATCGACGAGCTCAGCCAGCTTCACGCGATGTTAGACGAACTTCCCGACCGGCAGCGGCAGGCGATCGTGCTTCGATTTTTCGAAGACCACAGCGTCGAAGAAACCGCCGCCGCCATGCAGTGTGCAGCAGGAACAGTCAAAGCAACCGTGCATCAGGCGTTGCGAGCGTTGAGAACGAAATTGTCGGCGATCCAATGAGCGAACTGCGTAAACAACTTCAAGCCGCTAAAGCGACTTACCGCTCGATGAAGTATCCGGGCAATCTTGCCGCTCAGGTGCTTTTGCCGGCGGCGGTGAACCATTCCTGGCGGTGGAAGCTGATGACCGGCGCCCTGGCGGCCGCGGCGGCGCTGGCGGTGATCATGTGGCCGCGCCACACCGCAACCGACACCACGCCGACGATCGCCGGCAACACGGCTCCAACTCAGACGATTGAACTTTTGCCTGAACTCTCGCCGTCTCAACTTGTCCCCGGCGCGCCCGACATCGACGGAACCGAAGTGAGTTCCGCCGACGACGAAACCCTTTCGACCGTGATCGATGAAATCCCGTCGATGCCGCAGATCGGTCCGTTGTGGGCGGCGAACGATTTCCCCTCCGGCGAATACGAACCGCTCGTGCCGTCATTCCCGTCGTTCACGGAATTGACGAGCATCGAAACGATGGACGAACTGACCGACGAACCGACCGACGAACCCGCGAAGGAGAGCAACCAATGAACCGTACGATCCCTGCATTTCTAGGTACCCTGCTGCTTGCCGGCATGAGCTATGCCCAACCCGCACCTCCACCTGAAGGCGGCCCCGGTGGTGCCGGCGGCGGGCCGGAAGGCGGCCGTCCCCCGCCGCCACGACAGAACGATGAGCGTCCCGGGGATCGTCAAGGCGATCGTCCGGGGGATCGTCGCGACGGACCCGGCGGTCGACACGATGGCCCCGGCGGTTCCGGCGGCGCGGCGGCGCGCGGCCCTCATGACGGCCCCCCGCGCCCCGGCATGCAACTCGGTCGCCCCGGCCCAATCGAGCAGATGAAAAACTTTCTTGATCTGGTCGACAAATACAACGCGCTCGGCAAAGACGCCGACGCCACCGCCGTTGCCGCCGTGATCAACACCGTCGACATCCTGCGCCCGCGCGGGCCCGAGGCGATCATCGTCAAGCTTGAGAAAATGCTCGCCGAAACCAAAAACGCCGCCGTGCAACGCGTCATCCGCCTGCAACTGGCCGATTTTTATCGCCAGACAAATCAGGCCGACAAGGCGCTGGAACACCTGGATGTGCTGATTAAAGGTGCGTCAGCAAGCTCGAACTGAAACACGACAGTTCGACTGCACCGCGGTTGACGTACACGATCCCAGCCGCGAAGCGGCGAAAGATAGGTAGCCCAGGGCGCAAGCCCTGGGTTTTTTGTTGCGCGCACAAAAGCCGCAACGCGGCGAAAGAACGGTCCTTTCGTCGCGTTGCGGCTTACGTCTCGGAAAATTTTTGCCCGGGGCTTCGTCCCCGCCTACGCTTCTTACGCCGCGTTGCCGCTAGCTAGATTCCCGTTCAGATCTTCGCCCCCGCCAACTGCAGCCGCAGCAGCAGCACCGCCGCCGAGAGCTGTGGATCGACGGCCAGCGCGTCCTTCTTCGCCGCGTCGGCGATCACTTCGGCCGGCTGGGTTGATGGAATCGCCGCGTCGCGCAACACGTCTTGTTTCTGACGGGCTTCGATGGCGTCGCCCATCTGTTTGCTGGTCATGGTCACCGTGACATCCGGCTCGACTCCCCATTTGTCGCTGCTTTCCTCACGATGGATGCACTCGCCGTTGGGCAGGTAGTAGTGGCTGGTGGTGAGCTTGAGAAACGCCAGCCGGCCATCGACCTGGAACAGCATCTGCACGCTGCCCTTGCCGAACGTGCGTTCGCCGACCACCAGCGCCCGCTTCTGATCGCGCAGGGCGCCCGAGACGATTTCGCTCGCCGACGCGCTGAACTGGTTGACCAGCACGACCATGGGCAATTTCACGTCGTCATCATCGGCGCGGGCTTCGGTAGTTTGTTCATCCTGCGGGCGGCGATCACTTTTGGTGCTGACGATCTTGCCGGCCGATAGGAACCGATCGCTCACTTCGGTGGCCGCGTTGAGCAGGCCGCCGGGGTTGTAACGCAGGTCGAGAATCATCGCCTTGGCACCGACCTTTTTCATATCGGCCATCGCGGAATCAAGTTCTTTGGCGGTCGACTTGGTAAAATTCGTCATGCGCGCGTAGCCGATGCTGCTGTCTTTATCGACCAGGTAATCCCACCCGCCGCCGGGCTTGCGGAACCAGCCTTTGATGCTGGCGACCATGATCTTTTCCCGCTTGATTTCGTACTCTTTGCTCGTGCCATCCTCGCCGCTGCGCACGGTGAGGCGGACGGTGGTTCCCTCGGGGCCGGTGATGTTTTTCACCGCCTGATTGATGGTGATCCCCTTGGCGTTCTTGCCGTTAATGTATGTAATAACGTCGCCGGCCTTGATGCCGATACGGTACGCGGGGGTGTCTTCGATGGGGCTGACCACTTTCAGCCCGCCGTCTTCATCGGTATCAATCTGGATGCCCACGCCCTGGAACTCGCCCTGCGTGCTTTTGTTAAATTCCTCGACATCGTAAGGCCAGATCATGTTGGTAAAATCGTCGAGCTTGGCGAAAGCGCCGTCGGCAAACTCGGCGGTGAACACTTCTTCGGGGAGTTCGAGCGTGTCTCGATTGCTCTGCCACAACTGGGCGAGCGTGCGCGTCATCAGCGAATCATCCGTCGGCGATTTTGACGCGCTGACGTTGATCAGCAATTCATTGATCGAGTTCACAAACGCATCGCGCCGCTGCGGATCGCTCATCTTTGGGAACGCCACATCCAGCCCCGGCGTGGTGGCTAAGGCGCGCAGGCCTTCCAAGCCGCCGGTGAGCAGGTCTTTGTAGGTGACATCGCGCCAGTAATGCCGGCGCGAGTCGCGCAGCGCATCCCGCAGCATTTCCATCTGAATGCCCTTGACCGTATCGCGCCAAACAATTTTGAAGCTGTCGTTGCTTTCGCTGGCCGGCTTCGTACTCGGCCCGGTGCTCGGCTGCGTGGCGGGCCTGAGAACGGCGTCGGCCACGCGGCGCTTTTCTGATTCGATTTCGGCTTGCTTCTTAAACTCGTCCGGCGCGTACACACCCGCCAAACGAATGCGGCGTGTGACCAACTTAAGCTTGTCTTTCCACTGCGGGTTGGCCGGCTCGATCACATTGAGATATTGATAGACGCGAGAAGCGCCGATCCAGTTGCCGACTGATTCATACTCCGTCGCCTGATTGATGCTCTTGGCGACGATCTCCTTCACCCACGATTGATCGTGAAACGCATTCTTGTCTTCGGCGAGCAGGTACGCCCGGCCGGCGGCATCGATCGCGAACAACTGCTGGCCGCCGTCAATGAGCTTGTTCACATCAACCACGGCCGCGTCGTATTGCTTGCGCCGTTCTGCGGCGAATTCCTGCCGCTGATTTTCAAACTCCGCCACCCATGCGCTCATTTTCGCCAGCGACGGATCGTTGCTGACCTGCGCGGCCTTGCTGATGAGTTCGCTGGTTTTGGTCCACTCGCCCGAACGAATGGCTTTGATCGCTTCGGTTTGAAGCATCTGCACTTCGGCGCGGGCATCGGTTGGAAGGGGCGACTCGGCGCGCGCCGAAGTAAGACCGAACGAGGTCGCCGCGACGGCGGCGGCGAGGACCATTTTCCCGAAAAATCGCTTCATGTTTCAACGTCCTGCGTGAGGGGTTGCGATCAATATTTTGTTCAACACTACAGCCTATCCGACGCCGGGATCAACCGAATGTTCGCGCGTGGATTAAGTTTGCCGCACCAGCAATTATCGGCCGAATGCCCCATTCGCTAAACCGTTCGTTAAACCGGCCACTATAGTCGCGGGCGGATCAATGGTAATATGCGCGACTTTGCCCAAAAGTTACACCCATGGAAACGATCCAACAATCGCTGGAATCAGCATTTAAGCAAGCCATCCACGCCGCGTTCGGGGTGGATGCCGACCCATTGGTTACGATCAGTCAGAACGAACAGTTCGGCGATTACCAATCCAACGCCGCCATGGGGCTTTCCAAGACACTTTCGGCGCAATCGGGGCAAAAATTGAACCCCCGACAGATTGCCGAGCAGATTATCGCGAAACTGCAACTCGGCGTGATGGCTGCAGAAACCCCCAATATTGCCGGCCCGGGATTTATCAATGTGAAGTTATCACCGGCGTGGTTGGCGTCGAAGCTGCATTCCGTCGAAGGTGATGAACGCCTCGGTGTCCCGCTTGCGGCGGCGCGGAAGAAAACGGTCGTCGATTACTCCGGCCCTAATATCGCCAAACAAATGCACGTCGGCCATTTGCGCTCGACAATCATCGGCGACGCGATTTCGCGCGTGATGGAGTTTCAGGGAAACGAGGTTGTTCGACAGAATCACATCGGCGATTGGGGAACGCAGTTTGGCAGAGTAATGCTCGGCTTATGGTACGAGGCCGCGAGCGCACATTTCCGCAACGAATCAACGCTCACCGACTGGATCGCGCGAGCAAAGCGAGTTACCGCTACGGAGACACCGCGCGATGAGCTTATGAGAGTGTTAGCCGAAATGGCTGCCCTCCATCAGCAATGGATCGACGCCGATCCAGACGGATTAGTGTTCTTCGAATCATACCTTGAGCTCCAATTTCCTAACCTTGAAAGGCTTGAGGAGCTCTACACCTTTGTGAGTTCGGTTTTTGATTCAAAGGAGGCGCGCGAGGTCAGTGTGATGCATTGTCGACATGGGCAACGCACATTTGCGGAGTTACCACGCCTTGCAGCACTTTTTGTTCAGAAGCCAAATGAATGCGATAACCGTCAGGAAAGTTCTGCATGGAGAAAATGCACCAGAGTAACACTCGAGGTCTGTCGAGGAATCTATTCGCGTCTTGGCGTTTTGCTCCGCGAAGAACACGAACGCGGCGAATCATTCTACAACCCCTATCTGCCGCAGGTCGTTAAAGAATTGAAGGACAAGGGTTTGGCCGTCGAAAGCGAAGGCGCAACGGCGGTTTTTGTCGACGGGCCCGACAAACCCCCAATGATCATCGAAAAGACCGGCGGCGGATTTCTTTATGCCACCACCGACCTCGCCGGTGTGTGGTATCGCACCACTCAACTCGGCGCCAAACACCTCATCTACACGCACGACTCGCGGCAGGCCAACCACTTCCGTCAGGTGTTCGACACCGCTCGAAAAGTCGGCTGGGCCGGGGCCGATGTGCAGCTCGATTACACGCCGTTCGGCACCATGCTTGGCGCCGACGGCAAGCCGTTCAAAACCCGCTCCGGCGATACGGTGAAGCTCAAAGATTTGCTGGATGAAGCCGAAGAACGCGGCTACCAGGTCGCCAAACAAAAATCGGGCGATCGGGGCACCGATATCGGCGACGACCAGCTTAAGGCCATCGGTAAAGCCATCGGCATCGGCGCGATCAAGTACGCGGATTTATCCAAAGACCGCACGAGCGATTACGTCTTCAGTTGGGAGAAAATGCTCAGCATGGAAGGCAACACCGCGCCCTACCTGCAATACGCCTACGCGCGCATTCGCTCGATCCAGCGAAAAGCGCGGAGCAGTATGGGGGGTAGCACGGATTGCCAACCCGTAAACATAACGCTCGATCATCCGCACGAACAAAGTCTCGCGAAGCATCTTCTGCGTTTCGGCGAAGCCATTGAAGTCGTAGCGCGCGACCTCAAGCCGCACTTGCTCTGTCTATACCTTTACGATCTCGCGACGAAGTTCAGCGGCTTTTACGAAAACTGCCCGGTGATTCAAAGCGAAGAGCCGATGCGGTCCTCGCGGCTGGCGCTGTGCGAGATCGCGGCGCGAACGTTCGCCCAGGGTCTCGACTTGCTCGGCATTGACCACCCTGAACAAATGTGATCGATCCTCACTCCTAACTCCCCCTCGATGTACTCAGGGAGCGGGCCGGGGGGAGGGTCGACGGCGGAGTGCGCACCTCGCAGACCGCCCTCCCCCGAACCCCCTCCCGGCGTACCAGGAGGGAGAAATATAACTGTTCCCACCGGGAAATCCCCGATCCCCGATCGCGTACGGTGTCCGCTATCCGAAACTCACCAACCATGCGATCGTTCCTCAAATTACATGGAGGCTTCGATGTTGACACCAGCTTACGTCGCAAAAAAAGTCGGGTCTGAATACGTATTGGTCAGAGTTGATACACCAGGCGTCGCCATTCGCACCGGAGCGACCGTGGCCGGGCTGATGATGTGCGCGAATGCGGCCAAGGGTCGCGGGCTTACATCGGTCATCGCCAGCGCCGTCGGCGTCGCGTTGGCGTATTACGGGTGGACGGGTCGAAACCCGCTCGAATCGGTCATGAAAGATCGCCCGCGCTCCGGAAATGCCAATCAGACGCCTTCCCACGCCGGACATCATCGCAAGCAGACAAATGTGCAGATTCCCAGCGATCCGGTAGAAGAAGCGTTGATGCAATCGTTCCCGGCCAGCGATCCGCCCGGCTCGGTACGCAGCAATTCGACCCCGCAGGCCTGATTGCATCGCCCCTGAGTTGGGATCGAACGCATCATTTTTTGGCGATGGGCCTTTGTCCGCAAATTGCGTTTGCTTTGGACAGAATAATTTGAACACGAAGAACCGAAGAAACGAAGAATGATTGATAAAGATGGAATTACTCGAATTTCTACGTCGGATCTGCGAACATTTTTGCCCTGTGAGTCGTCTTCGTTTCTTCGATTCTTAGTGTCAATCTGAATTATTGGTAAGTAATTTCCAGAAATGAACTTTATACCCTGCGTCGTTGGTACGCCTGAAATCGACAAAACCCATCATAAAACGGTAGTATGCCCGCGGGAGCGTCGCGGCGGCTCGATCTTCCGGCACAC
>Ga0163148_10002821_pt1 | contig 20107 bp, 16 predicted proteins | sample OliLakLV19MP7P2_FD_148606 | JGI IMG/M metagenome (GOLD analysis project Ga0163148, IMG submission 148606) | Freshwater microbial mat bacterial communities from Lake Vanda, McMurdo Dry Valleys, Antarctica- Oligotrophic Lake LV.19.MP7.P2 | ecosystem: Environmental > Aquatic > Freshwater > Lake >...
CCTCGAGCTGTAACAATCGAACACTGCTATATGCCGGACAAAATCGCGGGGTTTGGGGCAGAGCCCCACTATAAGAAGAATTCACTATTCCTGCCTTGCTGGGTGTGGTGGCTTCATGCCTAAATTATTCTCGCTGATTTGCTATCAGCTACTTGACTATCAACACAGCCTCTCGGTGGTGAAAATAATTCTTACGCCCTAGGCCCCACCCTGCTAGTTTTATCACGGAGAAAAGTTGGGTTGGGGAAAATTCGGTACACGCTGGTTACCGATCCTACTCGTCACACTCCGCTCCAACAAACTACTGTCCCAACAAACTACTGTCCCAACAAACTACTGTCCAACAACAATCTGAATAAATAGCGATTATGTAAATTTCGCAAAGTTGGGGTGGAGAAAGTCGTGGGGGGAAAGTCGTGGGCACTAGTGTCCGGTTAAACTGAAAAAGCCTGTGGAAAAGATAGGTAACCATCTGGAATTACTAATTGCGAATCTATGAAAATGTTTGAAATCGATCCCATTTTTATGATGCATATTAGCTATATCTTATAAGGCTTTTAAGCGGTTTTTTAAAAATTTAACCGGACACTAGTGAAATTAGGTTAATTCGTTAAAACATGCTGACCAGTTACGAGTATTATTGATATCGCGTCCATGAATCCGCTGGACGGCATGGGAGTATAGTCACTGCTGTATAAATTGATAGGAATTGAATTATGTCGCCATAAGTTGCCCAGGAAACTGCCCGCACGAACGGAGCGCCGACTGCGTCTCCAAATGGTTCACAGGCTGTACAGCCTGATCGACCAAGCGATGGATTGATAAACGCAGGCTCCCCAGGCTGGGCGCGTGGTAGTGACGCAAGGGGCTCCGAGTTGCTTGACCAAGCTCGCCAAACGGTTTCTGAATCACAAAGACTCGCAGATCGGATTGAACCTCTTGGCGAAAAAGACGTGCGAAATGTCGTGAAGGGCGTCGCCGACGAAATGAAGAATCCATCAGAATTGGCAAATTTCACTACTCAAGTTGAGGCTGCTATTGCCAGAAGTCAGATGATTTCAGATGCACGGGATCTGCCAAAACAGAGAGAGCGCACACCTGGTCGTGACAGGACGGGAGTCAACTCAACGGTTCAAATTAAAGCAAAAGGACTGAAAGCTGCCGTTGAAGGACGCACAAATGAAGTAGAGCGGAAGGTCGGTGAGCTTGATGAAATGGACAACTCAAACGAAGTCGCTCAAATTGTGCGCGAGATAATGGATCTCTTGCGTCAAAATGAAAATGATAATTTACGGCTAACTGATATAGCCGAGGATCTTGAAACTCAACGTTCTAATGACGAGGTAAGGATTGCGGGCGAGCGAGATCGTTTAAAAACCTTGGCGGACCAGGCATCGACAGCGCAGCTCCATGATGCCATGCGCGAAGCGTTACAAAACTTAGCGGCGTCAGCAGCGGATCTCTCTGCGCCAGATCTCTCAGCGAATTCAGCTTCTGCTTAACGATATAGAGATTATACAGCTCGCCCCACTCCGCGCGAAACTCCCTGCGAAACATTCAAGTTTCGTAACAAGCCGTCATCAAGGCTATAAATCCAGCCGTGAACGGCGACATTCTGTCCACGCTTCCAGGCATCTCTTAGAATAGTCGTGTCGCAAACATTCGCGACCTGCTGAGCAACATTTAGCTCGCAGAGTCGATTTAGGCGCGCTGTATCATCGGCCAGGCTCTTAAGCTCTTCGCAATGTCTATTCTGAACATCAGTAACATGGCGCAACCAATTATCGGCGAGTCCGATCTGCTCCTTTAACAACGCTGCGCGCACTCCGCTACAGCCGTAGTGGCCACACACGATTATGTCGCGCACCCCAAGAACATCAACAGCGAACTGAATCACCGAGAGGCAGTTAAGGTGAGGCAGTTAAGGTCGGTGTGAACGACAACGTTGGCGATATTGCGGTGAACGAAGAGCTCCCCAGGAAGTAATCCAACGATCTGGTTAGCTGGTACTCGGCTATCAGAACACCCGATCCACAGGTACTCTGGCGATTGCTGCTTGGAGAGCTTAGAGAAGAATTCGGGGTCGCCATCTAAAATCTGGGCGGCCTAATCTCGATTCTTCTCGAACAGATTATCTAGTCGGGCCATTTAAGCTGCGGTCCATTTAGAGTACTGCTATTTGGCTTTGGAAGCCTTCTGGGCCTTCAAGGTCTTTAAGCGCAGCGCATGGTTGCGGCGCTTTAGGGCTTTAGCATCGCGTGCATCGCGCTTGTTCCAGGTGATCTTTGTAGGGGAAGCCATGACAATACTCCGAAATTTCTGAGGCTATAAATCTAATTCATTGCTTATTAGGAGCTACAAGGTAGCTATCAGTTCAACGCATGTCAAATTTGGGCTATAGGGCGCCCTGTCCAGAATTGAGCCACATCGATCCTACTTCGCTTGCCCTTGCGAACGTTTTCGCTGCGTTACCGGAGCTGCGTTACCGGAGCTGCGTTACCGGAGCTGCGTTACCGGAGCTACGGTGGATAGTTTCTGCTATTTTTTGGCCGTAGTGGACAGAAACTATATATCAAGATTTCGAATCTTTAGCGCATTCTCTTCGATATATCTCCGGCGCGGCTCAACCTCGTCGCCCATAAGCACAGTAAACACTCCGTCAGCCTCAACGGCATCCTCAACCCGAACCTGTAGCAGGGTGCGAATAGTGGGGTCCATGGTGGTCTCCCAGAGCTGGTCCGGGTTCATCTCTCCAAGACCTTTATAGCGCGTAATCGACATCCCTTTGCGACCTCGGTCATCGACCAATTTAACCAGGGCTTCGACGGTGTGCGCCGTGCCGATGACCTTCTTTTCGGCGCCAACCTCGATTAACTCATAGGGTGCTTTGCCCAGGCGGCGGCCATCGTTGATAACCTTACAAAGCTGCTGAAAGTCGGGCTGCTCAGTTAGTCGGCGCGAAATTACGGTTTCGCGCGAGATGCCGTAGAGCCGAGTCTTGACCACCAATACATGGTCCCCCCCACCCTCTGTATTTAGGCGCACAAGCGGCTCAATCGTGAACCGCCCCATATCTGCATAGTTAACAAGACGGGTCTTTAGCTCCTCTTTCAGGGCATTGAGGCTTGATGGTGAGGCAAACAGCTGAAGTGCTGAATCTGGTGTAACTACTGCGCAGTCTGCGGTCTCCTGAATCACTCGCGGATCTGATTTCTCATTAGCAAAACGCTCGCGCAGCTCGCGCAGATGCATAAGTCCCAACATAGCGCTCTTGAGTTGTGTGTCATGGGTTTCAACCCCATCACTTGATCTTGCAAAGCTCTCCGCAGTTGCGCCACCAATAATCACATCTGCAAACTCAGACTCATCCTTGATATAGCGCTCCGACTTTCCGCGCTTAATCTTATAAAGAGGTGGCTGAGCAATGTAGAGATGGCCACGTTTTACCAACTCATTCATCTGACGATAGAAAAAGGTCAGCAGAAGTGTGCGAATGTGGCTACCGTCGACGTCGGCATCGGTCATGATTACGATCTTATGGTAGCGTAGCTTGCTAACATCAAAATCTTCGGCGCCAATTCCGGTTCCTAGGGCGGTGATGATCGTGCGAATTTCCTCAAAAGCAAGCATCTTGTCGAAACGCGCCTTCTCCACATTTAGGATCTTGCCCTTTAGGGGTAAGATCGCCTGATTCTTCTTATCGCGCCCCTGCTTGGCGGAGCCGCCGGCGGAATCACCCTCAACCAGGAATATCTCGCACTCTTCGGGGTTCTCATTTTGGCAGTCTGCCAACTTTCCCGGTAACGATGCCGAATCAAGCGCGCCCTTTCGGCGCACTAACTCACGAGCCTTACGCGCCGCTTCGCGAGCCCGCCCTGCCTCAAGGCATTTATTAACTACCTGTTTTGCAACTGATGGATTCTCTTCAAGAAATTTAGAGAGCCGCTCACCAACGATCTGTTCTACAAAGCCCTTCACTTCATGATTGCCGAGCTTGGTTTTGGTTTGGCCCTCGAACTGTGGCTCGCGAATTCGAATACTAATTACCCCACAAAGCCCCTCGCGGGTATCATCGCCCTCAATAGAGTCGCCATTCTTAAGCAGGTTATTCTTTGAGGCATAGCTATTTATAGTACGTGTAAGTGCGGATTTAAATCCCGCCAAGTGCGTGCCGCCTTCGATAGTGTTGATGTTATTAGCATAGGTAAAAAGATTCTCCTGGTACTCGCCGTTATATTGCATCGCCAGTTCAAGCTGCGTGCCGTTAGCCTCGCCTCTAAAATGAATCGGCTCTGGAAACAGCGGTCCCTTGGCTTTGTTTATAAAACTAACAAAGCTACGAATTCCGCCCTCATAGAAAAACTCCTGGCGCTTACCGTTGCGCTCATCAGCCAACGTTAGGCGCAATCCGGCATTCAGAAACGCTAACTCGCGCAAACGCTGGGCTAACAGGTCAAAATGAAATCCAGTTGTGACCTGATGGAATATGGTGTGATCGGGGAAAAACTTAACGGTCGTGCCGTGGCCAGTTGAGGTTCCCGTCTCTTTCAGTGGCGCTACCGGATCTCCGCGACGAAACTCCATCTCGAAAAGCTTGCCGCTCTGCCTAACGGCTACTCGTAGCCACTCTGAAAGAGCGTTTACAACCGAGACACCAACTCCGTGCAATCCCCCGGAAACTTTGTACGCTTCGCCCTCAAATTTTCCACCGGCGTGCAGCTTGGTCATTACAACCTCAACGCCACTGACCCCCTCGGTTGGGTGGATGCTAGTGGGTATTCCGCGACCGTTGTCCTCGACCGAGCAAGAACCGTCAGTATGCAGCGTAACGACTATATCAGTGCAGTGCCCAGCCAACGATTCATCAACAGAATTGTCCACCACCTCAAAAACTAAGTGGTGATAACCACGATCGAAGGTGTCACCGATATACATTCCTGGGCGCTTGCGCACCGCCTCAAGACCCTCCAGGACCTTGATCTGACCTGCATCGTAAGCGGTATCAACTTGAGAGGACGAAAATGGCTCTGACATAGGGACTAATATGATTACAAAATGCTGTGATTTCAGCTAGTTATCTATTATAATAACAGGCCGCTGAAAGCCTTAGGAGTATACCTGAGATTGGGGGTACTGAGATAGCCCCAAAACAATGAATTATATTATTATTTTCAGATAGTTAAAGGAAGATTTCGCCTCAATTGGGACTCACTAAACCGTCCTCAACTAGCAGCTCAACGCGCTCAAACTTTGTGCTTGCCCTTGGGCGGGTTAATTCAGTGCCGGTTATGAAGGTCTGCCTGGTTCCCGAAAAAATTCGCTCGAATAAAAGATCGCTGCGAAAATTATCGAGCTCTGAATCGACATCATCGAGCAGAATAAGTGGTGATTCCTCGCGCGCCTTCTCGATCAGATCAATTAAGCCAAGTTTTAGCGCCAGTACGATGCTGCGTGCTTGGCCCTGTGAAGCGTAATGCCTGGCATCAATGTTTCCGATTGTAATTCGCAGGTCGTCGCGGTGTGGTCCTAATACGGCCGATCTAAGTCGCAGCTCCCGGTCGCCTGCCGCTTCAAGGCGATCAAATATCGCCTCCGCGGAGGGCTCAGAATCGACCTCTGTAGCTGTTTCAATCCACTCTAGTCTTAGCTCACCGTCTTGCGGCGCGAATGCTAAGTGATGCTCCTGCGCTGCAACCTCTAGCTTAGCTAGAAAATCACGTCGCGCCGTTACTAACGCCGTAGCATTGACTGCCATTAATCTGTTCCAGGGTGAAATCAATTGTGGATTAGCTTCAGCGCTTCTTAGCGTCGCATTCTTATGCTTCAATGCCCGCTGATAAGCGATAAGGTGCTCTAGTAGCGGTTGGTGGCAATCAACTAGGTGCCGGTCAATCATTGACCGTCTAAGTTGCGGCCCGCCCTTAACGATCTCCAAATCATCAGGGGTGAAATTTACGCTGGGAAGGCGTCCAAGAAATCTTGTAATCGGCTTAATCTCAGCCTGGTCTACAAATGCTCGACGTGAATCCTTCTCGAGAATTATGCCGATCTCTTCTGTGCCGTGAGTTCGCTCTACTTTACCAAAAACCGAAGCCTCGTTAGAGCCGAAGCGGATCAACTCATGATTGCGATGAGTTCTAAACGACCGGGCCTGACTCAAGAGCGAGATCGCCTCGATTAGATTGGTTTTACCCTGGCCATTACGACCGATAATTAGATTATTCTTGTCGCTAAATTTGATCTGCTGATCACGCAGGTTTCTAAAGCAAAATAATCTACACTCGCTGATGCTCACTGTTTAGGGGGTATCTACGCTCAATTATCAGCAAGACGCATCGGCATAACGATAGCAAAATATGAGCTATCGCTTACCGGCGAGATCTTACCTGGTCCCAGTTCTCCGTGTAGCTCAAATGAAATATTATGATCCTCTGGAATCGATGCTGCCACATCCAACATATATAGAGCGTTAAAGCCGACACTCACTGGTTTACCGGTAAAGTCACTCTCCAAGGGTAGCTCCTCTCGGGCGTCACCTAATGATTGAGAGTGACATGATAAAATCAGTTTATCCTTCGATACATCAAGCCGCACGCACTTTGATTTATCAGGAACAATTAGGGCCACGCGGCGCAAAGCTTGGTGCAGCGATCCACACTTAATTGTAAACTGCTCGCTGTTTCCATTTGGAAGAACCTGATGATAATCAGGAAATTCGCCGTCGATTAATCGTACCGAGATCTTTGATTCCTGGCCCTCTATAATTAGAAAACCTTCGGTAATCGCTATTCCTATATCGCGCTCACCTTCTGCCTCGAGTAGTTTCTTTATCTCTGATAGTCCTTTACGCGGAACGATAACGTTGCCGCGGAAATCAAAGCCCGATGTAGATTCAAGCTGGCGCGTAACCAATGCTAGGCGGTGGCCGTCGGTCGCGATTAAACGAAGCTCTGTTGCTGATCTCTTTGAGCCGTTCTTCGGTCCTACGGAGGAATCTCCAAGTTCAAAACATACCCCGTTAATATTAAAGCGGGTCTCGTCGCTAGAAACAGCATAAATTGTGTGGGAGATCATCTCGCATAACTGATTAGCTCGAACACGACCGCTAGTCGAAAATCCAATTCCGCTCAGACTCGGATACTCATCAGAGCTAATCCCAATTACCTTCCATTTGGACTTACCAGATAACACCTCGATCCTCTCGCCCGCTCCGAGCTTAAGTTGTACATCTCCGGTTGGCAGCTCCTTTACTATATCGGCAAATACCTTTGCATTTACTGTGGTACTGCCAACGCTAGTCACTTTGGCGGAGGTGGCAGCAACCATGGTAATCTCACCATTGGAGGCACAGATCTTTAGCTTTCCATCGCCAGCTGTAATTAGGAGATTACCAAAGATCGGCATTGTGGCCTTTTTCTCTGCAATACCCTGACAGAGAAAGAGGATTTTGGTTAGATCAGACTGCGCTAGGGTTACATCCATGATAGCTCTCTAAATTCAATAAAGGTCAATTAAGCCGAATCAATGTAGCAAATTAGTAACAATTCTCTAAGCGTTTTTACTCGTAAATTCAGATTAAATTGAACAGCAAAAAAAAGAATGTCCTTCGGATGAAAATTGCTAAGCACAAACCAACTCAAAAAACGTAAGATTTTTCTGACCTAGATCCTAAATAGATTTATATAAATAAAGAAGTAGTAGTAGGTCATCCAATAATCTGTTGATAACAGCTATAACTATCTAATTTCTTGAAGGATATAGTGTTGATAAATTGGTAGTAATAGCACTAGTAAAACAGCCATCAATTACCGGATCTGCCGATCTCTCAGAGAAGATCGATCATAAAACCAAGTAATCAACCAATTATCCATAGGTTATCAACAGTATTTGCCGGGAAAAAGATAGTAATAGTAGTAAGTTAATCCAGTTGTAAACAGTAACGGTAGATATGGTGCTGTTTATTATATAGGACGTAATTGATTTAGTATTCGATAGAAATAGGCCTAATGCGTTACAAAACTATGCCCAAGCAATCTACGCTCCAGCTCAACAACCAATTGTTTAGTGTCAGGATCGTGAGCAACCTTGGTGGCGACGACATTTGAGGCATGGATTACGCTTGAATGATCGCGGCCCCCAAAGTTTTCGCCAATTTCGGGATAAGAGAGCGTCGTATGTTTGCGACATAGGTACATAGCTATATGTCTTGGGTATGAGAGGTTGCGCGAGCGCTTCTTAGAGACCATTTCACTGACCCGAATATTAAAAAAGTCACAAATGCTCTTCTTAATATCATCAACGTTAATATTCACGGTCTTTGGCAATAGCATTGGCCGCAGCGCAGACATTGTGAATGGCACATCAATTGCCGATCCCTGAAGAGAGCTCAGCGCATGAAGGCGGGTTAGAGCTCCTTCAAGCTCGCGTACATTAGAAGAGATCTTTTCGGCGATTAAATGAGCAACATCGATCGGTAGATGGATCGACTCGGCAGCCGCTTTGCGATTTAAGATCGCTACGCGGGTCTCAAAGTCTGGAGCCTGAAGATCGGCGGTTAGACCCCATGAAAACCGAGTCTGTAAGCGCTCCTCCATTCCAGGCATCTCTTGCGGGATGCGATCAGAGGTTACAACGATCTGATGTTTGGCGTCGTATAGAGCGTTAAAGGTGTGAAAGAACTCCTCTTGAGTGCGCTCCTTGCCGCACAGAAACTGAATATCATCGATCAGAAGCAGCTCAACCGAGCGCAGGCGCTTCTTAAAATCATTCATCTTTTCAGTTCGTAACGCACTAATCAGATCGTTAGTGAATGTCTCCGAGGACATATACAAAATGTGCGCCTTAGGATTCCTAGCAACCACGGCATTTGCAATTGCGTGCAATAGGTGAGTTTTTCCTAATCCAACGCCGCCGTAAATAAAGAGCGGGTTGTAGCTGCGCCCAGGTTGCTCCGCAACTCGCATCGCGGCAGCGTGACCAAACTCGTTGCTTGAACCAACTACAAAATTGGTAAATGTATAACGTGGATTGATTCCGGGAACAGAAGTCGGCCGAACAGACACCGGCCGTGTTTGCACTCCCTGAATAGGCGCACCCTGATTAGGTATAAATTGCGAACCAAACTGCCCGGCTGATGAACCCCCGGCGGATAGATCCCCGGTTGACGGAGCACTTCCAGGATCGATTAACTTTATAGCCGACTCTCTATTAATCCTATCGCCAGCAATCCTATCGCCAGCAATCCTATCGCCAGCAATCCTATCGCCTGCAATCCTATCGCCAGCAATTCTATTGCCTGCAATTCTATTGCCTGCAATTCTATCGCCTGCACGAACCACTTCCTGCGGTCCTTTATGCGGCTCTCCTTTAACTTTATCTAGGCCTCCCCGAGGTGATCGCCGCACCGAGCTTGAATTTGAAATGCCAGAGCTCGAATGGGCAGAGCTCGAATGGGCAGAGCTCGAATGGGCAGAGCTCGAACCGGGAAGGATATCCACAATAATCAGCAATGTGCCAAGATTCGCACTAGTGGGCGCCGGCCAGATTAAACCGTGCGCCTCTAAAACTGGTCTAAGTTGTGAAATTGCTTGGCGAACTACGTTAGTAATGCGCTCTATGTATTCTGATTCTATTGTGGCTCGAACAAACGGGGAGGGCGCCGAGAGGCGCACCGTCCTCGTTAAGGGATCGAGGGATCGTAGTGCTAGGGGAGCGATATAGCCCTCAAAACGGTGAGAATCGATCTCCTTACGCAACATGGCACGACAATAGTCCCAGATTAACGCTGTGTATTGTGCTACGCTCTCGCTGCAATACCCACTGTCGCCATCCTCTCCAGTAATACTACTGTCAGGAACACCGTCGTCAGGAACACCGTCGTCAGGAACACCGTCGTCAGGAACACCGTCGTCAGGAACACCATCGCCAAGAACACCATCGCCAACTTGCCGATCCCCAGCTATCGACAGCTGGTCTGAAATAAACGGCTCTGAAAATTCCGCGACGGAAGATCCCGATGGCTGTTCTGACGAATTATCCGAAGAGCTCACTTAATCCTACTCACAATAATCCTACTCACAATAATCCTACTCACAAAGAAAAGAGCGCCAGCGGCCCAGAGATTGAAAGAACGAAAATATTAGAAACCTATAGCAATTAATTTCAAAAGACTGGCCAATTTTATTGGCGCCGACTTTTGATAGCCGCTATAGCGACAGAGATTCCGAGCGAGTTGCAAAGCTATAGCGAGCATCGAAACATTTACAAGAAGTTTATGAAAAAAAAATCTATCGATACAGAATGCATATAAATCAACAGTTCTAGAACAGAGTAATCTCGTAACTTAAAGCAGCCTAAAGTTGCGCGATCGAATTTGGCGTGATCGTTTGGCTATCGTGTAGTAAATATTTGAGATTAATTTTCAGAATTCCAAAATTGTAACCGTTCACAAAAAATGCCCCGATAACAGGGGCGACAAGAAAGAATAAGAGGTCTTAAGATGCCAAACAATGAATACCCAAAATCTGCTTGATAAGCGCTGAGCAACCCCATAGAGTGTGCAACGTGGCCATATGATCTCAGCGACCTATCGTAAACTTCTAATCACTCACCTGCGCCTTGGTGTCGCAATGTGTCTTTTGATGGCACTCTCTCAACTAGCTTTTGGTTGGGGCTCAGCTCTTGCTATGATAGGCGGAGTAATGGTCGCGCTGTTTAGCTCGTCGGTCTTAGTTTGTGTCTGTACCGTTATCGCTGGAGGTGCATCAACTCGAAGCACTCCCTGGGTGGCAGCCATGGCGATCATCAAACTGCCCCTACTATTGGGATTCCTTTATCTGATCTCAAGATCTGATCGGGATGTCTTCTGGTCCGGTATTTTAGGAGCGCTCTCCGTGATTCCAGCGGTTGTCTTGTCTGGGCTAATGACCAATATGCCGCGAGTTGGGGTTGATACGGTGCCCGAGAAGGGCACTGGGCCAATATCAAGCACTTCTCACACCTCTCAGCCCCAATAAGTTGCATTCATCGCAGTAATTTATTAAAAACACTCACGGTTTCGTAACCGTTCACGGGGGGTGCAATAATTATCGCAAACTAACAAATTGGGTGCATTTTTATCCGCTGGAAGCGGCCCTCGGCGGGACAACAAGTAACCGTTCACAAAAAATGCCCCGTTTAGGGGCGACAAGAAAGGATATAAGGTCTTGAAATGTCAAAAAATGAGACAAACCACCAAATGTTTTTAACTATAACCACCCCCCGTGAACGGTTACACGGTTTCTGTTTCGTCGCTGTTTAATCTTATCCTTGAACCATTCTTTGAATCATGGGCGCTCACTACTCATACTTTAATAGTCTTTTTGCTGAGTTAGTTGGCAGCCCAGCCTCATCAGAGATCGTTCGCAATAGCGAGAAATTGGCGATGGCCTTGGCCCTGGGCGCTGGGTTGGTTCTCGGCGGGAGAGCTTTAACTGCTAGATTGGCCTCTAGCGCTGGACAACAGACAGCGATTGTTCCCTCAGAGCGTATTACAGGCTTCGGAATTGCTGATTACTTTGTCGAGACATTTGTTAAGTTCCACGATTCGATCTTAGGGCGCGAGGGAAGACGCCATGTGCCCTTTAATGCCGCAATATTTTTCTTTGTTCTTTTTGCTAACCTGCTTGGTCTTGTGCCAGGGATGGTTGCTCTAACCACAACGGTTTGGGTTAACGTTGGGCTTGGTTTAGTGGTTTTCTGCTATTTTAACTGGCAGGGGATTAAAGCCCAGGGATTTTTGCACTACCTAAAGCATTTCGGTGGCCCCGTATGGTGGCTATTCCCGTTTATGTTTGTGTTAGAGATCTTTAGTACATGTTTGCGTGTCTTTACCCTTAATCTGCGACTTTATTGGAACATCACCGCTGATCATATCGTATTGGGGATCTTTACCGACCTTACCAGTATAATTGTGCCAATTATCTTTTATGCCATCGGGACCTTCGTTTGCTTTATGCAGGCATTTGTCTTTACTACCCTAACTATGATTTATATTCACCTTGCTTCTGCTCATGAGGGCGGCCACAAGGAGGAGCATGCCCATTAGTTTTTTACCTTAACGGTTGGAGAGAAAATGAATCGGAATATTTGGTTACTAGCACTCACTGCCATGGTTGCCGCACTAGCACCAGAGCTGGCCTTCGCCGCTGAAGAAGGCGCCACCACGGCGCTTCCACTCATGCCGATCGGTGTCGGATTAACGATGAGCATCGCTGTTGCTGGCGGAGCTATCGGACAAGGTATGGCGATCGCATCGGGCCTAGAGGCAATTGGTCGCAACCCTTCTGCTGCTGGCGAAGTCGCAAGCCGCATGTTGGTCGGTCTAGCGTTTATCGAATCGCTGGTAATCTTAGCATTCGCAACAGGTTATCTGTTGATGGGCTGAGCTAAGCGAAAGATCGTCGCTCATCTGCTCTGCTTTTTTCGGCTGCTTTTTTCGGCTGCTTTTTTCGGCTGCTTTTTTCGGCCAAGGCATCTTTTAGGGGCGCCTTGGCCGCTCATTTTTGATAGTAGCGATAGTCGCGAGGGTAGTAATAGCCTTTGCGAAATATTTCGCCCGGAGCATTTGATTATGCCCTCACGCTTTTCAAAGGTCCTAATCGCCAATCGCGGCGAGATCGCCCTTAGGGTCCAGCGCGCCTGTCATGCTCTTGGATTGCAGACTGTCTCAATAGCCTCCGAGCCCGACCGCGAATCGCTCTTTGCTCGCAACGCTGACACCCTGGAGGTAATCGGCCCGGCGGCCGCAAAGGACTCTTACCTTTCAATTGATAAGATTTTAGCTGCAGCAAAAAAACACGGCGCTGACGCGGTCCACCCAGGATACGGATTTCTCTCTGAAAATGCTGAGTTCGCTAGACGGGTTATCGATGCTGGTATGGTTTTTATCGGGCCGCGACCCGAGAGCATTGAGGCCTTGGGCAGCAAAACCGCGGCGCGCGCCAAGGTTACAGAGTTTGGCGTCCCGTGTACGCCCGGTACGCTCGGCGACCTTGATGATCAAAAGCTAATTGCAGCTGCCCGAGAGATCGGTTTTCCGATGATTATCAAGGCTATAGCTGGTGGTGGCGGTCGCGGGATGCGCGTAGTCGAGACCGCAGAACAGATGGCCGAGGTTTTACCAAGGGCGCGCGCCGAGGCCTTGAAGAACTTTTCGAATGCAGCCGTCTATGCCGAGCGTTATATCAGTCGTCCTCGCCACGTTGAGGTCCAGATCTTTGGAGATGAGCAGGGCAACGTATTGCATTTCGGCACTCGCGATTGCTCAACTCAGCGCAGACACCAGAAATTAGTTGAAGAGGCCCCGGCGCCATTTCTATCCAACAAGCTGCGTTCCGATATTCACGCCGCAGCGCTACAGGCTGCCCGTAGCGTGGGATATATTAATGCCGGAACTGCTGAATTTTTGGTAGATGGCGATCAGTTCTATTTCCTGGAGATGAACACCCGTATTCAGGTCGAGCATCCCGCAACTGAGATCGTGACAGGGGTTGATCTGGTTCAGCTACAGCTAAAGGTTGCCCAGGGCGAACCGATTGGAATGCGCCAGGAGGACATAACCTTCGATCGCCATGCGATTGAGTTTAGAATTGTGGCCGAAGACCCGGCCGCTAATTTTGCGCCAACTCGCGGAACGATCTCGCGCCTATCGTGTCCTAAGGCAGAGTGGGTTCGCGAAGATGCCGGTTATGCGAGCGGCGATCAGGTCTCGCTCTTTTATGACGCAATGTTAAGCAAACTGCTCGTTAGTGGAGCAACTCGTGAGGAGGCGATTGAGCGCGGCTATCAAGCGCTTTGCGAGTATCGGCTTGAGGGATTTACCAGCAACCTTGATTTTCATCGTTGGCTTCTGCGGCTCTCGCCGTTTCGCAGAAGCCCCCTCGATATCGGGTACCTGGAGCGTGAATTTGGCGCGCCAAGCCTTGATCAATTGAGAGAGTCTGAGGTGCGCGATCCTCGCCATCGAACCCCAGTCGGCGAGGCAATCGAGATCGATCGGCTGAGCTATTTTTCGAACGCCTTTAATTCCAGCTATCAGATTGAGGTTTCACACGAGAGCGATGGAACCTTTATAGCGCGTCCACTACTAACCTCTGGCACTGAGATCCGTAACCGCTTTTGCCGGCGCTCAAACGGATTTGAAGCAGTTGTACGAGCGTTGATAACTGAGGTTTTGGAACGGGTAGCCCCCAAGGATCTCGTTAGCTCCGCTCTACCCACCAATTAAAAACATCGCGCAGCGAGTCGCGCAGCGAAATCGTTGGCCGCCACCCTAGCTGCGCCTGGGCCCGCGCATAGGAACCGTAATTGGCGGGAATCTCAGATGGGCGCATCCGGCTGGGATCTGACTCGATAGAAACATCCGCACCGGAGATCTCAATTAGCATATCCAAGATCGCGCGAATCTCAACGCCAACACCTGAGCATAGGTTATAGGTGCCGTTACCGTGCTGTGCTCCAAGGCGATAAGCCCTGACAACATCGCGCACATCGCAAAAATCACGGCGCGCCCCAAGATTTCCTACCCGCAAAACTGGAGCAGCAAGTCCTTTGGTGATCCTTGCCAACTGCTGGGCGAAGCTAGATACCACGAACTCAACCCGTTGGCCGGGGCCGATATGATTAAAAGGTCGGGCGATTACAGAGGATATAGCACTGTGATTATAACGAGGAGGGATAAGCTCGGCCATCGCCTTGGAGAGACCATAGCTGTTAACAGGGCGAATGGCCCGTTCCTCAACGATCGGTAGATCGTTTGCTTCAATCTTGCCGTAGACCTCCGCCGAGCTGACCAACACGATCGCAACATTGGTGCCTAACTCGTTGCAGGCTTTATAGATATTGGCAACACCGCCAACATTAATCTTTAGCGTAAGATCAAAATCACGTTCGGCATCCGGAACAAAGGCGATCCCGGCTAAGTGATAAACAGCGCCTGGTTTGAACTCGAGTATAACATCGCGGCACTGAGCAAAGTTCGTAACATCGAGGATCCCAGTGGCCATGCTGGAGCGCGGGGCCTGTGCCGTCGAATCAGTTGCCAGTACAGTGTCGCCGGAGTTCAACAGGTGATCGACGAGGAATCGACCGACAAAACCACCTGACCCGGTTACTAGTGCGCGCATACGCTTTAAGTGCTACCAAACTAATCTAAGTGCGAAGCTTATCAAGTTATGCTGATTTTTGGAAAAGGGTACTTATTATAGTTGGTGACGGCGCCTCAAAGGTGAGTGGCGCTCCATCTTTAGGGAGTGCCAGGCGCACTTTATTTGCGTGTAGAACAAATCCTGCCATCCCAGCGCTCAGATCCGCACACCCATACACCCCATCATTCCAAAGTGGATGCCCGATAAAAGCAGCAAATGCGCGCACCTGATGAAGCCGCGCTGTAGGCGCTAGAACCTTAACTAAACTAAGATTTTGCTCTGAATTATACCCCAGCGGCTCGAAGTATGAGGTTGCTGGCAGTACCCGAAATTTTGCGCGCGGCGGATCGCTGAATACCCGAACCTTCTTTGCTGAGCGCGAACTGCTGCCGATAAACCCCGAGACCTCCTGAGCTTTAACAAACTTTCCGACGACGATCGCTAGATACTCCTTGTGAACCTGACCGGCCTGAATTGCATCGCGCAGAATCTGCCAAACTTCACGGGTCTTGGCGGCGACTAGTATGCCACTTGTGTCGTGATCTAGTCGGTGTACAAGGCCGCCATCTTCTGGCCTCAGAGCAACGACGCGCATCTCCGGAGATCTATTAATTAGAAAAGCTGCCACGCTGTTCTGGCCAGCGAGTGGCTGGGAGATCTCGCTCGGGAGCATTACTGAATGTGTTCCCGCTGGCTTATTAATCACCAGTAAGGACTGGTCTTCATAGATTACGGGAATGCTAAGCCCAGCCATGCCATCTGCCTAATGAATCGTTGTTTCTGAGGTTGGCTCGCTCGCCCCCTCTAAGGAACGAAAGACAAGATCGATCTGCCCATTCAGGCTGCGCCGATTTGTTTCTAAGCGATCCACAACCTCGCTCAACCGCTGATCAAAATCCGATGTAGCCCATTGCGGCGTTGATCGACCCTTCTCTTTGATGCGAGATTTGATGGATGCACGAGCAGCTTTTAGCTCAAGCTGGGTCCGCAAAAGCTGAGTGCGTGATATTAAAAGATCCTCGAGAACCGGAAGTCCCTGTAATGGCCGGTCGTAGTGATGAGATAGATCTACTAGGCGCTCCAAGATCCCTTGGTGATGGTTACTTGCTAGTTCGATCGAGGCCAGATCAGTACTAGTTTTATCAATCGCAAATGCCCGCCGCAGGAGCGGCAAGGCACGGAAGAGCACACCGCCCTTGATATGTCGATCGGCCTCGGCAAGTAGCTTCTCCTGAGCTTTAATCTGGCGTTGGCTGCCGAAGCTGCGCCAGTTTGGAAGCCAAGAGATATTCTTTGCTTGAGATCCTGATTTTGAACGGGGACGAATGAGTCCCGCACTTATAAATGCTCTGAAAATTAGCGAGACGATCCCGGCCAGGATTACGAGCGCTAGGCAGGTTAATAGCAGCGCTGAGATAACTGTGCCAAAGTCGGGCGATTCTGATGAGATCATACCGACTAGGATATGCTTTTTTCACGCGTAAGGAAATCGTGATAGCACAAGACACAGGGCGCTGCTAGGATTTCAGTATGAAGAATGAATCAATTAGCGCCTCTATAAGACTCTTCTTTTCAGGAGTATAGAGCAGCCAGCGATGAGCATTAGATCAGATTTCCTAATCGTCGGCGGTGGAATCGTTGGGTGTTGCACCGCCTATAGCTTAATGCGCCGCAATCCCAATGCCTCGATTGTGCTTGTCGAGAAGGAGCCACGACTTGCCGCGCACCAAACTGGCAGAAATTCAGGGGTCATTCATTCTGGAATCTACTATAAGCCCGGTTCTCTGAAGGCCAGGTTCTGTCGGGAGGGTAAGGCGTTACTTGAGCAGTTCTGTACCGAGCACGGCATAGCGTTTGATATCTGCGGCAAGGTGATAGTTGCAGTGCAGGATAGTGAGAAAACAGCATTGCAGCGCATCTTTGAGCGCGGGACAGCAAATGGGGTTGCATGTCGTCAGATCTCACGGGCTGAGTTAAGGGAGCTTGAGCCGCACGTAGAAGGAGTCGCGGGATTAGCCGTTCCCGAGACGGGCATCGTTAACTATGCATCCGTTACTGAAGCGATCGCCAAACTGATAACGATCTCTGGACATCAGATTCGCCGCGATGAGGAGTTGTTGAACGTACAAAATGATGGCGCCGATCTCGTCGTGGAAACCTCGCGGGGATCGTTCCGAACCGCTTTGTTAATTAATTGTGCTGGAGTTTATGCCGACCGGGTAGCGCGACTCTGCGGATTACAACCGAGTGTGCAGATTATACCGTTTCGAGGCGAATATTTTGAGCTGATCCCGGCTATGCAGGGGCTCTGCAAGAACCTGATCTATCCCGTTCCCGATCCGAACTTTCCATTTCTCGGAGTTCATTTCACCCGTATGATCGGCGGCGGCGTGGAGTGCGGCCCAAATGCTGTATTCGCCCTGGGACGGGAAGCCTACAGCAAGTTTGGGATTACACCAGAAGATCTGCTCGAGTCGCTGCAGTTCTCAGGATTCCGAAGATTTGCTGCGCGTCATTGGCGTACCGGAATGGGAGAGATCTGGCGCTCGCTGAGCAAGGCTGCTTTTGTGCGAGCATTGCAGAGATTGTTGCCTGAGATTGAAGCACACCATCTAGTGCCAGCAGAACCTGGAATCCGAGCACAAGCGCTTACTAAGGAAGGCAACCTAGTTGATGATTTTGCAATTGAACGCACGGCTCGGGCAATTCATGTACTGAACGCGCCATCCCCTGCCGCCACGGCAGGATTGCGGATTGGCGAGGAGATTGCCGAGCAGCTTACGAAAATGAACTAGCTAAGAATTGAACCTCTTGCGTCGCGACGACCTTGCTATTCTCAAACTGTTTAGTTGTAGAGCGAAGAAGGGCACCAACCGTTTTAGTAATGGAATTCAAACTCGAGGATAAAGTTACCCCCGAACTAACCGAAAGCTGCGCCGCGTTTAACTTGCTGAATAGAATCGCCCCGCTGAGCGCGATCTTTAGTTTACGCTTCTGCTGCAACAGGATCTTAGCACTCGGTGGCTTTCCATTTATCTTGGAACCGAACTCTGAAATTACACTGGCGAGGGTTGCAATACGTGCCTTTGCCTCGTCCGCAGCCTTACACTCAGGGATTCCGTTCTTATTAAAATCTAAATCAGCAACGCCACATCCGCAAAGTCCGGGCGAGACCTTTGCGGGATCGGTTTGGCAGGTGTCAAAGCAGTCGAGGACAGTATCGCCATCCGAGTCTGTATCGACAACCCCACACCCGCATAATCCTGCAACCTCTTTATTTGGATCATTGGGACAGAAATCACATACATCAGCACCATCAACTTGCCCATCGCCGTTGCTATCATCGGGAACTCCGCAGCCACAGACTCCGGGTGCAATCTTGAGTGGGTCTTGGGCACATCCGTCACACTCGTCACCGGTTAAGTCACTGTCAGCATCTAAAACTGGTTTACAGTATGTGATCGACATCTGCCAGCCATTTAGAATTCCAGTTGTAAATCCATCAGTATCTGAAGCGGTCAAGGTCCATTCACCAGTAGCTAGCTCACCGTGAAAAGCGGCTAGGGATTCGACGGGGGTGAGATTAAGCGGTACAGCGCCATCTGGAAAAGAAAACATGTCGGTGATCAAACCATCGGGGGATACATCTCCATAGGGAACCTGACTATGTGGGTTCGCCGTATTGGTGAATGTTGCAAAATGAAAGGGATCGGACTGTCCGGGTTGTCCCGATCCGATATTAGAAGTCAGGGTAACAACCGTACCGGATGGCGAGGTAAGGGCGGCCTGAACCGAGATCGAACTGGGGTGATTTAGAGGGGTATTAACCTCTAATCCACAGATTCTGCCGTTGATCCCTGGAGCCGGTTGCACCGAGATCGGCGACTGAATCGTCGCTGGAGCACCTTCCCCAAAAACTAATGGCGGGGCGCTGGATTGATATTCCTCAACAGAACTGAAGGGAAGAGTTGGCTCAACGCTAATATCCAACGACCATTTATCTAAGAAGCCCTCGTCCGCTTGAAAGGCATCATTAATCGTTAGTAACCAGTTACCGTTAGGATTCTCCCCATTAAATGCGCCAAGCGGTTCCTCGGGCACTAAACTAGTCTGTAGGACGCCGTCCTGAAAAAAAGTATCGGTAACTAAACCGTTATTCGTTGGCTGCTGTCCGGGCCCAATCTCATAAGGCACTGTACCCCCTGGATTGGCCTGGTCGTCCCAGGTTGTGCCATTAAAGACATCCGTAGTTAGTCCGCCGTTATTAGTCGAAATTGTAACGATAGTTCCGGCTGGCGATTGTAGGGTAAATTCAAGATCTCCAGCAGCCGTGTGACGAATAAAAGTTTTAAGATCAATATCCCAGATCTTAGGATTGATACCGGGCACCGAGACATTAATTGTGCTGGTCTGAACGCTTGATGATTCGATAATCAGCTGGGTGTTGTTCTCAACGTGCACTATGTTTGTTCCGCACACAACTGATGGTGGGGCGATGGCGAAGGCGGGTGCGGGAAGAGAAAGAGCTGAAAGCAAGAGGGAGATTTTGACTAGAGATATCTTCATCGCTTGCTCCATTTGGAGAGAGAATTAATAGAGAGAGAATTAATAGAGAGAGAATTAATAGAGAGAGAATTAATAGAGAGAGAATTAATAGAGAGAGAATTAATAGAGAGAGAATTAATACCAGAGACTTACGCCGTCGCAGAGTATATATAAATTGAGTGTGCTAAGCGAGAAATCAATTGCTCAAAGGAGGTAACTGATTGATCAGAATCATGAAAGATGGGAACGCAGGGCCTTTCCTTGAAGCCCATAATTACCCTGCAAGCTTGAGAGAAGTCAGCATATCAGGGGCGTATATTTTCATGACAGCGAATGTATCCGGTAAGGATTGGAGTTTAAGAAGGTTTGAGAGGCTT
>Ga0163148_10002826_pt1 | contig 20075 bp, 11 predicted proteins | sample OliLakLV19MP7P2_FD_148606 | JGI IMG/M metagenome (GOLD analysis project Ga0163148, IMG submission 148606) | Freshwater microbial mat bacterial communities from Lake Vanda, McMurdo Dry Valleys, Antarctica- Oligotrophic Lake LV.19.MP7.P2 | ecosystem: Environmental > Aquatic > Freshwater > Lake >...
CCGATAAGCCTTTCTCCTGCATCCGCAGGATCTCGACTATTTGCGTCTCGGTAAATCTGCTCTTTTTCATGTTCTTCCTCCGAATTTACTACTTTTCGATGTAGCTGTTTTCGGGGGAGCTTTCAAGAGCACCGCGTAAGCGCCGGCAATGGGCTGGGGTTTAGCGTGATTTAGGGCAGCGGATTTCATGGAGCGATTGCTAAGGCAGCGCAAAATTCCGCCAATTTGTTCACGCAAAACTCTTCAAAGTTGGTGGTAATGTGAGGGGGTTGGGGGGGGGAACGTTCTACTTTATGCATTAAGCGGATATTGCTTTTCTCCCTGTGCTTCCACGATTGACTCTGTAAGCAGGCCAATTCATGCATCACTATTGCTAATCGAGTATTGCTTTAAACAAGCAATCCTTTAAATCTAAATAATATTGTATATTAATTTTTGTTATCATATCATCGGAGAGCTCATTCAACTGCTTTCTTGCATTCAAGGGGATAAGTAATGTAGTAGCGCCCTTCTCTACAGCCAATTCTGCTAGGTTTACAGCATTGTAGATGCTGTCTAACGAACCACCTAAATTGAGCTGGCCTACAATCACCAAGCCACCTTTGATATTCTTTTCAAGTATGGAACTGCAAAGCCCAATCAACACAGCCATACCCATGCCGTTCCCACTTTTTGAAGCATCAAATGCCCTTAACTGTACTGAAAACTCATGTGAGCGGGGATCTCTATCACCAATCAACTCTTTGGCCTTGCTGTAAAGGTTTTGTTCCGCATAGCGCACCCCCTCTTGAAAAGCGGGTGGTGCCGGTTTGTTTAAAATCTTCACACCAGAGCCTGGGCCAGAATTAACTTCAATTTTATAGAGCCCAGTATTCTCTTCTTGACTACCACCCATGTTCAACGTCCATAATTGACCAGGAGGCATCGGATCTTCTCCAATAGTATTTTCGCTGTGTAATTCAGGTGTTGTCACGAAGGTTTCCACTCCATCCTCACCTATTCGGTAACTGAAATGGGTGTTTCTAAACTCTGCTGAACCTACTCGCTTCTGTTGCTCTTTCACCCTTCGTCTATACTCCAACGCAATTTTTACCGCCCATTCAAGAAGTTCATCAGAAACAGGTGTTTCGGGATTTGGCTGCATGAGTTTCAATAAACCATTGAGTGTTTTATTTACTGCTGTTGTATCCCGACCGCTTAATGCACCTCCATAATCTATTCGGGGCAATACAGAAGATAATCGACTGGTATCTCTCAAGCGGGTCCAGCACTCTGCCAGAAAGTCACTTACCAATCCAAAGTGACCAGTGAAATATATTTTATTCAACTTAGGAAAATCCCAACCTGGCACAAAAGAATGAATACGGTCCATAAAGGCGGTATCATCTCGCATCTCCTTTGGCATAGGCCCAAAAAGATGGCTGACCCGCTGCTGATGCTCTACATCTACATCAAAGTTGCCCACCATAACAATGCCACCGTCTGCTCGAATGGGTTCTTTGCCCCTGCTGAACTCTCCGCTTTCCATGTATCCCTTCATGATGTTTACGCCATCTTTTTGGTCGAAGGAAATACCGGATACTTCATCAAAACACACTATATCATATTTGCAAACTAAACCTCTTTCGCCATTGCCCATGTTCACAAACATCTTGGCTACTGTGGCTTTGCCACCCGATACCAAATGGGAGTAAGGTGAAATTTGCTGATATAAGTGAGACTTACCAGTTCCTCTGGGGCCCAATTCAACGAGATTATAATTGCGTTCGACAAAGGGAATCATCCGTACAAAAAGCACATGCTTTGCCTTCTCCGTCATAACTGGAGGTTCCATGCCAACGCTGCGAATCAGAAAGTCCTTCCACTCATCCAACGTAAAATTTTCCCTGCCTTTGTACAGCACATCCAACACATTACGCTGTGATAGCTGTATAGGACGGATATTAGCTACACCAAAGGGACGGCCGTTGTTTTCCACCGCTATTGCAGCATCGTATTCCAATTCAATTTCCGCAAAAAAGCCTCCGGTCAACATCCTGTCATTTGAACTTACCATTTCGGGTGAAATGCGAACCTTGTTCAATTGCAAACTGGGCAGCGTTGCTACATAGCTATCCGAAGCTGCATCCAAACGAGCAGTGATGATATCAATGAGCTTGATGGAGGCTTTTTCTCTTGCTCTTGATTTAAAATATTCCTCCTCTCCAGGCCTGACGGTGCGGTCCTGCAACTGCCGTTTTACAATCTCCAAGCCTTCCTGTATTTCTACTTCGTTGGTGGTGGCGCAATACCTTCCCAAGAGAAACTCAATGACATACGTTGGAACCGGATAGGTTTTGCGGAATTGCTCCAACAAATCCTTGCGCACAATATAGCCTTCAAAGGCCTTAGCCGCTATCTGGTCTAATTTATCTAATTCCATAACAGATTATTTTAATCTCCACCAACTGTGGTTGGCTTTTTATCTAAAATCCTTTCATTTTCATCCATCAACACAATAGTAGCTGCCTGGTACTCTGCAGCATCGTCCACCATCAGCGCTACTGTATTGCCATGGAGTGCCATGATTTTCGACAACACAATGGATGTTTTTGGATCATTGTATTTAGTGCGGATATCGACTTGGTAACCATCAGGCACATCGGCTGTATTAATAGTACATTTCAGATTAACCCATTTTACCACTTTAATTTCAGCAGTAACATGCTGTGCGTTTTGATTTTCAACAACCATGGTGGGCACCAAACATTCATGAACAGAAATGCCACCATGGGCATATTCTTGATTGGCTTTGAAAAATGAAATACCAGGAGCATAAGCAATGAAAATAGATGGATTCCAACGCCAGGGCAAATGCAACAAATTGGTAGTAGCTCCTTCCTTAATCAGGGCACAACGACCCCAACGGGTTTCCGTTAATCCTTCATTGAGTGGTGTTTTGGGCAATCCACCTGGCAGCAATAACCAACCATGATCGGTAACAATTTTAATGCGTTTGATACCTCTCTCAAACGCCACATCCAACGCTTCCTGAACTTGGTCAAAAAGTTCCTCCATTTGTCTTACCATTTCGGCCTGCTCTTCATGGCCCTTAGTATCTATATCCCCTATTTCCTGCCAATACTTACCATCGGACTGAATATCATTTGGATGTCTCACTAACTTGTAATCTGCAGCCTTCAGTGCGTCACGAAATACCTGAGTTTGGAGGTCTTTTCCGTTTAACAATTGGGGACGAAACTCCGTGATGTCACTTGCCGTGGAAACCGCTGTGGTAATAGGTGATACGTTGGGCTTGGCCGTAGATGTTAATGAAGGAATGGCAGACCAGCCTGCCTGTACGGATACTTTCAGTTTTTGCTTTTCGAGGCGCATGCCAAATTCAACAGCCAATTCATATCGAAACGCATCTACGAACAACACATAGGCATCGGATTCTGCTTTGGCTGTTTGTTCAGTGAAAATGCCAGCATCCAGTGCCACCAGTTTTTGAAACTTATTGGTAATGTTTTCTAACCAAGGTTGATAAAACAATTGGATGATGGATTTAACAATGGCCTTGTCCTTCTTCGATTTTACGACAGCGAATGCCTTCCGCATGTTCTGGTCAACCGTATAGCCAAGGACAGTATAGTACTCTTTTATGGCATCAATGGAGACAGTAGAAAAGTCTTCTTTCGTTTTGACTGACATAACTACCAAATACTGCAAGGCATCTGCCAAGCGAGATTTACCCAACTCAAACCACACCCAGTATCTCCTGGCAGCATGTTCCTCTTCCAATCCCTGCAGTGCCGCCAAAGCTTTGGCTACATCCTGCTTTGCCACTTTCACCAGTGCCTGTGCCAGTGCTTCTTCCCTTTGTTCATTTATCTGAGGCCAGCTTTCTTCTGGTAAAGCAAACATGCCGGAGCCCAAGTCTGTAGGCTTAGCAAGGCGAAGGAGTTCTTCTATCTCCGGGTATTTACGAGGTGCAGTAGCATACAACTGCCATACATATTTCCATGAGTTTTTATGTGAACCGAGTTTCTCCGCAATGGCTTTTATGTTTTTGTGATCGGGTTCAAATTCATATTGCGATTTGCAAAGGTTTGTGAATACTTCTCTTTTACCTGCTTCCATGTTTTGAAAGAAGGCATCGCCTTTGCACATCCATTTTAGAATAGTAGGGATAATATCCGGGAACAATTGGTTGTTCAGGTAATCCGCGTCTATGATGGATTTATTGGCCAACACATCCTTATCTTGAAATATGGATGGCAATGTTTTCTTTAAGGCATCTTTGGTGGCATTGTCTTTAGCTACTTTAATGCCTAAACCATTGATGGGGTTTTCAACAAAAGCCAGTATGCTCCATTCCCTTCCATTTTCCTGAATAAATAGTGTTCCGGTGTATTGATATTCTAACAATGGTTGCAAATTGAAAACTGCATTTTCTACGTTTCGTAAATCTGACTTTGCCACACCCGGCAGGTAGATAATAGGAATTGCTTCTGCATCCCAATTGGCTTCGGGTAATGCTTTAGCAATCATACATTTTAGCCAGATAGCGGGACCTTGTTTTCTTGTTGGTTCAAAACTGCCGTAGATTAGCAAGTGTGGTATGCTTTCCTGCAATACCTCGATCACTTCACTCCATTGGTGTTCTGGGTCTGGCCAAAGGATTACCTCTGGCTTTACCATCACATTGCTGTTGTGGTTTTCCGCCTGCTTTAATGCTTGTACAACTTTATCGTATATACTACTTGCCATTATTTTTTAGCTTTTTCTCTTGCAGCCCGTTTCTCATCCAGGCTTAAATTTTTATCATTATCTCTTACCTCTCCCCAATAACTTTTAGGTGGATTTTTCCCTCTATCCACACCCCACTTCACATTGAATTTATTACGAAGCACACCTGCTTCTACAAACGGGCGAATATTTAATCGTACCCCATCATTCAAATCGGGTTCCCAACCAATGGGTTGTTGTTCTATGGGTTTCCACCTTACAAAAATATCGTAAGGGGCTTCGCCTTCCAGTATAGCTTCCAGTTTTTCTTTGAGTTTTTGTGCGGCACTCAGCAAACCTTCTGCACCGCTTTCACCGGCTTTCTTTTTGGCTTCGCACATCCGTATCCAATCGCCCAGGTAGGTGTAGATGAGTTTGGAGAGATTGTCTTTGTCTAATTTGTGGTAATTGACCAATACTGAGAAGCCATCGTTGCGACCATCCCAGATATGCCAGATGAAGGGACGGTTTTGGAAGAGTTTGCAGTGCTGGATGAAAAATTCTTTGCGTAGGTAATCTTCTAAACTGCTGGAAGTGGCTTCTGCTTTATTCAATAGTTGCGTAATGGTTTGGTTGTTCCATTCTGCCACAAATACTTTTTGTAAATATTCTCTCAGGCGTTCTGCACCGGCTTGTTCTGTATTGACGGAAGGGATACAGAAAACACCATCCTCATCGGTTAAAGGATCAAAGGCTTTTACAGCGTCTATTAATTCTTTGGCTTCGTCGGCAAGTGTATCGTAAACGCCACTGGAAGAGGCGTTTATACTTTCTACGCCGCCATAAGCAGCATTATTACTTTCTATGCCGCCGGAAGCGGCATAATTAATTTCTATGTCGCTGGAAGCGGCGTTTTTGTTTTCTACGCCGCCGGAAGCGGCGTTTATACTTTCTCCGCCGCTGAAAGCGGTGTTTTTACTTTCTACGCCGCTGGAAGCGGCGTTTTTACTTTCTCCGCCGCTGGAAGCGGTGTTTTTGCTTTCTACGCCGCCATAAGCAGCATTATTACTTTCTACGCCGCTGGAAGCAGCGTTTTTACTTTCTCCGCCGCCGGAAGCGGTGTTTTTGCTTTCTGTGCTGCCGGAAGCAGCGTTATTACTTTCTATGCCGCTGTAAGCGGTGTTTTTGCTTTCTACGCCGCTGTAAGCGGTGTTTACTTCTGCAGGCCACCGGTAGCCCAATACTCTTGCCAGTGCAACTTGTAAGGGATCATCTGTTTTAATGGGATGCCCATGAAACAACCATTGGGTTGGATCATCGCTGTAGGGTTTGGGTAAACCGTTGGGGTATTTTTCGGCAGCTACTTTTTGCCAGTGTTCTAAATCGAAAGGGACTTTTGCAAATGTTGAAGTTGTAATACTAATTTTCTGATCAATTTTCCTGAGTGCTCGTTTGAACTCTTCAGAAGAACAAAAAGAAAATATTGCTGGGTAAACCTCAACTTTATTTGGGATAATAATATTAATATTTGCATCAAACTTATTTCCTAAATAAAAGGAAGATGGAATTTCACTCATGATCCCAATTGCTATACCTCTCTTTTTCCACACGTGTTGACCTCTCAGATCCATATGACGGTCTGGCTTCATTGACCTTGCGAGGCTTCTTAAAATTCCTTTCCCATTTTGAAAACATATAGTTAATTCATATCCCGTCCAAGGTTGATTTCTCTTTGGCGTTGTCTGATATGGTTCCCAATCATTATCGAATTTTTTTCTCTCCCAAAAATTTCGAACAAAAACAGAATCGTCTGACGTTGAAATCCCTTTCGTTGATGTACAAAAGGTGTTGAGTAAATTATGTGTTTCTATATCATCAATTACCACCCTTGCATCCGGATTCCCCAACTGCTCCTTTTGTTTCACCGATTTGAGTTCGGCAGTTTTGAGGGCATCATCTTTGGCAGCAGCATTATGGGCTTCTGAAACATCAAGGCCGACTAAAGCATGCTCGGTTGTTGGTTTTTGGTGGGTGATAGAGATGAGCATCACATTAAAATCCCACATGGGTGTTTGAAAACTCTTTGCACCAAGTCGAGCAACCACAGTCCAGGTTTCATTCTTTAAAAGCTTTTCTCTAAATTTTTTATAAGAAGTCAGGAATAGCCAATTCTGTGGAATTACACTACAAGAAACACCTCCAATTGTATTTGATTTCAACATTTTTCCGAGAAAGACTGTTGCCAAATCACCTTTTGCTTCAGAATAATTTTTCTCACAATATTGAGCCATTACTTCTTCTTGCTTTCCTCTGCTTAGATACGGCACATTGGTAATCTGCAAAGTATATTTCTTAGCCAACAACTGCCCAGCTTTAGCAATACCAGCAGCCATTACGCCACGTTCCAATTGTTCTGTATCTGCTTCGTTTTCCAAGGCTTTCTTTAAAACTGGTTGTAACTCTTCAAAGCTTGCCGTGTATAATGGGTCACCTTTTATAGTAGAAGGATCGAGCAAACTGCCTAGTTCGGGTGCCAGTTGAAAATGGTCGTACATCATGCCTATACCATTTTCTAATTTCTGCTTCCATGCAGCATCTTTTTCGTTTATAACCAGCTTTATCCAATCTTCCTTTTTACCTTTTGGAGCAATACCGCTGCAAGCCAAATTCATTTCGGGTAGTTCTTTATAATGTCCACAAAACTTCCAGGCAGTGAGTGCCAAATTAAAAGCTGCTATTTGTGTGCATCGGGCATCTAACTCTAAGCCATGCAAATTTTCAGCTATCACTTTGTCGGTTGCTTCTTCTTTGCTTAACCCTTCTTCGTACATACGCAAGGCAGCAAATACAGGAAACAGCGATGCCACAAAATGGCCGGAGCCCATACAAGGGTCGAGGGATGTTACTTGGGCAGTTTTAGCGGGCCACCCTTCAAAAGTGCCTCCGGCTTCCAGCCGGAGAAATGCATCTTCACTACTCCGGCTAGATGGCGGAGCTACATGCTTTTTAATATACTCCCTAAACTTCTCCAAAGAAGCCTCACTCCTTACCAAATGGTCAAATGACTCTTTTTGCCAAAATGCACCTTGCTTACCAATTACCTTGTTGATTTCGTTTGCGGTAAAAGATTTCCAGGAATGAAGTATGTCAGATAGTTTGTTTTCACCTAGCGGTTCCACCAATACATGCACATGGTTGGCTGCCACTACGAATTCATCCAGTTTATAACGGTCGCCATTAAAATGCTTAATAGCGTTTTCAACAATTGCTTTTATTTCAGGCTTATTTAATTCGCAAGCGCCATACCCCGCATTGAGGTATTCCTGCATTTTAGCAGGAAACCGTTCATAAAACTCTTTTTTTTGTTGTGCTGTATGTGGCTCTGGGTTTTTTGCTTTCCAAGTATCCATATCTCCCTGCCATTCTTTCAACTTTACCTGTGGCATAGAGTCCGCAGTTCTGAATGTGACAAAGTAAACTTTACCTTCTTGTCGCCAATGTGGAAGGTTTCCTTTTATGTTTTCGATTTCTTCGTAGGGGTTAAAGTAGTTGTAGTATCCCCGGCTTCCAGCCGGAGTATTCTCACTCCGGCTTCCAGCCGGGGTATTCTCACTCCGGCTTCCAGCCGGGGTATTCTCACTCCGGCTTCCAGCCGGGGTATTCTCACTCCGGCTTCCAGCCGGGGCATTCTCACTCCGGCTTCCAGCCGGGGTATTCTCACTCCGGCTTCCAGCCGGGGTATTCTCACTCCGGCTTCCAGCCGGGGTATTCTCACTCCGGCTGGGAGCCGGAGTTACTCTCAAGTATTCAAATTTAACCGGAGGTTTCACACCGGGATTGCGACTTACCCACCATGCACCCAATGTATTATCAATTAGAAAATGAACCATGTAGGGTTCGGTAAATAACTGCGTTACTGCTGGTAGTTTTGCACCATCAATTTTATCGCCACTGGCATTAATAGCAGCCTTGGCTTCGCTTTGCCAAAACTGGTACACCCAGCCCAGTGCATCATCGGCAATAAATATTTGGTTTTCCAGAGCATCAATAATGCTTTCTAACTTAATGCGTTCGTCTGTAGCATAAGCTACTTGCATTAACGGATCATCCGTTCTAAAAATAGCAGGCAGCATTTTACTGGCATAGTTGGCTGCTGCATCCCATTTATCTACAAAGCCTTCTTCTTTTGCCAACTCCTCGCAATCTTCCATCGTTACCGCCACGCCATCGGTGTGCATCAGCAGACCATTGGCTTCGAGAAATTTGGCAAACAACATTTTGTGCCAGGTTTCATAAGCCAGTTCGTAACTGAGATGCTCAATTTTTTGTGCTCCGTTGGCAGGCAAATTATCGCCTAACAAACGGGCTTTGCTACGCAGGCCGTTCCGTAGGCTACGTTGCTCAGGTGTCATGTGAGCAAAAGGCTCGGGATGGTCCACCGCCATACTGTGTAAGGCATTGAACGCACCAAGCTCAGCCACTTTTCGTGCCTGCTTTACGGCTGATTCCAGCGTATTTCGTTGTTGTGGGGTGAGTACGGCCATTTACTATATGTCTATATTTAATTCGTTTTCAAATTCTTCCACCGTAGGTAAGGTACTTTTCAGTTCGGCAGGCAAAGCCTGTGTCACCGTAAACTCACTTACCCCAATGGGTTTGCTCAGGCCACGCAAGGCATATTCCACTTCTACTTTGTTTTTATTTTTGCACAGGATAATGCCAATAGAGGGCTGATCGGTTTCTGTTTTTAGCAGGTCATCTGCAGCAGAAAGATAGAAGTTCATTTTACCGGCAAACTCGGGTGTAAATTCTACCACTTTGAGGTCAATCACTACAAAGCAACGAAGACGGATATGGTAAAAAAGCAAATCCAGGCGATAGTCTTTATCACCAATTGCCAACGGATATTGGCGACCAATAAAAGCAAAGCCCTTTCCTAATTCGAGCAGAAATTTAGTGATGTGGTCGGTGAGTTGTTTCTCAATATCCAGTTCCTGCATTTTGGCCTCCAGCGTAAGGAAGCCAAAGTTGTAGGGGTCTTTTAGTATTTGAGTGGCCATCAATGCCTGTTGCTCGGGCAGGGTGGATTTGAAATTGGTGATGGCTTTGCCCTGCCTTGGAAAAAGGTTCTGTTCGATTTGTAAGGTGAGTATGGCACGGCTCCAGTTGTGTTCAATGGTTTGGCGAAGGTAAAAGAGGGCTTCTTCAATGCTTTGGGCTTTATCCAGCAATACCACATGGTGCCCCCAAGGAATGGCCAAAAGGTCGAAATTCAGTCCAGCAGGCTGTCGGACTAACGTTCCTTTATCCAATGCAACAACTTGTTGCACTGAATTGGTATCTGCTGGCATGTCATTCAGTCCAACAGATTGTTGGACTGAACCATTAGTATAGAACTGGTAAAACTTACGAGTGTAAAAAAGGTTCGAACGGGAAAAACCTTTAATCTCCGGAAATTCCGCTCTCAGATCTTTGGCTAAATGGTCTACGTATTTGTTGCGACCTTCAAAGAGAGCCTGGTTGTTGGCAATCATTTTGCCCATGTTCCAGTAAAGTTGTATCAACGAACTATTTACCGCTACGGCGGCCTTTGCCTGAGCAGATTGTACCTGCTGCTTGATGGATAGCAGCAGTTGTTTATAGGATTGTTCGGTTGATACTTGTTTGCTCATACCCTTTGGTTATTTTAAAATGATGGAGCTCGATTCTTTTAACAGCGCTTCCAGTTCCGCTTTCAATTCAGCCACATAACTGTCAATTTCCACCTGAGTGGTAATGGTTTTACGTGGTAAGCTATAGGTTTTTGTTTGAGGGACAGAAAGCAGTACCGCATCCTCCAGGGCCGATTGAAACTGACTGGGTAAAGCTGCTCTTTTGGTATCCCAAGTGTATAAGGAGGCTTTGTTCAGTTGGTTGAGCAGGGCAAGGGAATCCAGTACCTTGGTTTCTGGCTTTGTAAGCAACTGATGCTTGATCAGGATACTATGCTTTTGATCGGGAGTCAACTTTTTGAAATACTCATTGGCTTGCAAGTCTCCCATTCGTAAATCATAAATAGAGTTGTATTGTACTTTTCGCTTGTTGAGTATGGTGAGCACTTTATCTGTGACGGCTGTCAGAAGAGGCAGAATCAGGTCAGGCTCCTGAAGAAGTATTCGATTATCACGAATCGCATCAACCTGCGTCTTGAGTTGATCCATTTCAGGGTCCTCAGGAGCGTGATTCATTAAATCAATCAACAAGTTCCATTGAGGGTTCCGCTCACTGACAAGCTTAGCTTTGTAACTCCAATCTGAAAAATGGGTCTGTAGGAGATCTTTCTGCTGAAGAATATCAAGAAGCCGATCATTGCCTTCCTTGTTTTCTATTTCTTTAATAAAATCAATATTGATGGGCACGGGCCTTGGCGCATCGCCACCAACCTGAGTGGAAAGGGTTTTAAGTTTATCAAGGTAATCATTAGAGTAAGGGAAAATTTCATGGTTGGGCGGGCAAGTGATACCGGCATACTGTAATAAAACTCTAAGGTCTTTTTTATTTGTTGCAGTCAATGTATGCACCTCTTTCTTAAATGAAGCCTGATTCATTCTGGCTACATTTAGATTGGCTTCCGTGGTGGAAATCCATCCTATGTTTCTTAGCAAAACCAAAGTTGTATCGACAGCATCCTGAGACCATCCATAAGGCGCCTTCATAAAGTGGTTGCGGATGTCCTTTCCGGTTTTGGAGCTATTGCCCATAAAGCGGAGGATTTCTGAAGACACCGGATGTTTATCTACATCACCTATGTACTTGATTGCATTCAATGCATCCGGATTTCCTGCCAAGGACTTAGTCAACGCTTGCCCCCAGTTCATGAAATCAGCTTTGCCTTTAAAGTCAGGGAACTGACGATCTGCAATGCTATTCAGTGATTCAAGAATATTCTCCTTTAGAGTGCCTGCCTGAACTTTGTTGCCACCTGCGAGGAACACTACGGCTTCAGCACAAATCTTTTCAGTCAAATCCTGCATGGCAGTCTTGGCCTGAGATTGGCGGGTTTCCATGCTCTTCTTGGCTTGCTCGCCTTCTGGGGCGGAGGGCAGGCCCATGGCATTGATTGCCAAACCGGCAGCCAAGTACTTGATAATCTCCGTTCGTAATTCGGGGTCTCTGAATTTTTTTACAAAGGCGTAGGCCAATGGAGCATTGCTGCCAGCGGCACGGATTTCATTCTCAACACCTGTTTCATTTTCAAACCAACCGTCCCGTATCCACAAATTCAGTTTATGTTCGGTGTTGGGCACGGTATCTTTATCCCACAATTCAAAATCACGCATTATTTGTGATGTGCCTTGTGTAACGCTAATGCCTTTTGTCTTGTCTTTAAAGTCCGCAATGATCTTCTCCCTGCGCAAGGATTGAATCTGATCATCACCGGAGTTATTTAGCTTGATGTATTGCTTGGTAAACTCCTGTTCCCATTCTGCGCCGATTTTAGTTTGAAGTTTGAACTCATCGTTAATCGGCATGAGTACTTTTTCATCAACCAGCTTTTTGGTCAGACTTTTAACTTTGGTACGGAAAGTATCTGAGCTGGTATTCAGGTTGTCAAGGAGCAAATCGGCTATAGTATTTTCGTTGGATTTCAGGCCGGTGTCAGAAGCATTGGAAGTAATTTGATCCAGCAAGAAAACAGCACTAAGAATTCTACCCTCAACTTCCGCATCACCTCCCTGAGCCTTTTTACCTTGAATTAAATTGCTGGTATCGTTCAATAACAAGCCAGCCTGAATAAGATCTGCACGGGTCTGTGTGAAAATAAAATCAGCAGGTACAATTTGTCCAATCTCCTTTTCCGCAATTGTTTTTAAGCTGTCATCAATTAACCGCAATTGATTGCGCAACTGGCCTGATGTCCCTGCCACATCCACCACTTGCAAAACCTTGTACCAGAATTTACGGGTAGATGGTAGCAGGGGATAATCAGCCACTAACGTGTTTTTGTCCTCTGTTAAATAACCAAAAACTGTTCCTTCCAGGTTTCGTGCAATTTCACCGGATGAAGCATCGAGTTTAGCATTTAGGGGAGTAATGGCCGTTGGTTTTTTATCCAATATCGTTTTGCGAATTACCGTTTGGATGTCGGTGTTTGTTAGCTGCACAGAAACCCTGAATCGAGCAAACAACTTTTGAAGAATTGGCGTATCAGTCAAAGCATTTTGACCGGTACCTACTAAAAGGAATTTGCCATCAAAGCGTGAACACAGGTCCTCTGCTAATAGCTGCACATCAAAGGCAAGATTGGCATCCGTGCCTATGAATTGCTGCACTTCATCCAATATGATGAGTGTGCAAGGCACTTTGTCCCCAAAAGATAGCGGCAAGATTTCTTCCCGAACGGTCTTTACAAAATCTTCTCGGCCAATGGTTTCAACCCTTGCAAACTGCGCTCTGAAAAGTTCTAGTAGTTTTGCTTCACTATCTGCCATTTCAGGCTTCATTTCTAGAACAGCTTTTGCAAGAGCTGTGGAAACGAAGATTCGCTCTATTTCAGTTTTCAGATTCTTGCCACTTGCATCTAGTATGGCATGCACCCCATCATAAATTCCCTCTTTCTTAAGCCAGTGTACAAATTTGAAATGATGGTATTGCTGTGGCAATCCTAAACTATTCAAGAAAATTTGTAGGAATGAATAGCGTATGTCTTTTGAGGGAAAATCTCTTAGTGTGCCAGCAATAGAAAGTTTACCTTGAATTTTTTGCTTGCGGTCTATTTCAACAAAAAGATCCTGAATATCTTGTGGCAAAGGCTTTATGCTTCTGGCTGTCTTACCATTTGGAAACTCAAAATCGTTCCACAGATAGCTGGCCATTTTTACCAAATGAGACTTACCACTTCCATAGAAACCGCTTACCCAAAAAGCAGGCTGCTCGGTACTGGTATATTTCTGCAAATAGTACTCGAGGACTTTCTTCAATCCTTCGTGATATTCTCCCTCACAAACGAATGTCTTTAACTCGTACTCAACTATGCTGAGGTCTTCTTTCTCATTGATGGCTCTGATCTTTGCAACACCTTCGTTCTTGAGGTTTACCTGCTCCGGATTCAGTGCGAATAGCTCTTTGTTCTTCATTGAAGTTTCTTTATAAAGTTATAGGCCTGGCTAAATAATCCCAACCATCTCTGGCATCCAGTAAACGGTAATGGTTCTGTTCAAACTCACCGGGAAAGAAAATGAGTAATCGTCCTCTGAATTGCTTGTCGCAACTCTTTAGTATTTCAGACAAACGGGCAAAACCGAAAAGTGACGATACATCTTTGATTGCAATCAATGTATGCTCATCCTGGTCAATTTTCTTGAACTCATTTTTCAAAAACTGAATGGCATAGGGAATAAACTCCGCCTCTAACTGGTCAACGATGTACTCAGGGTTTGTAAAATAATCTTCCTTGTATTCGTGGTTCGCCATCCAGTAAGGAAAACATTGCTTTAGCGAGATGACCCGCCAATTTTTTCCCGCCCTGATAGCCGCTGTTTCAAATTCTCCTAAGTGCAAATCAATTTTGCGTTGCTCTGCCGGGTCATACACCAGAAACCATATCCGTTCTTGTCCGGATAAAGCAGATGACCATGGCTCTTTAACTACCTTGGTGTAAGCCTCTATGAGTAATTCAATACGTGTTGCCATGCATTTCTATTTTGTTTAATAGATTAGAAAAACTAATTGCTGTTACGCTGCCGGCATATTGATACTGCATAAAGTCCCTCCTGGCACACTCTATGGCTAACTCTCGGAGTTTGCTTCCGGGTAGGCACAATGCCTTTACCCCTGCGCCACTCCAGATAAAATCACCTCTATCACCATTCAAATAAGCTAATAAAAATGCAAAACAAGCAACTCGGTAGCTTATGCGCGATTCTGTTCTTATGTTCCTCACCTTGCCTTCAATAAATCCAGCTTGTTTCCACGAACTAGCAATATTTTGTGACAAAGACTTTAGAGTGTTTACTGAATACTGATTGGGATGCAAGTTTTCTAGTACTTCTTCAAACAATTCAATCGTCGCTTTTTCTCCTGGCTTCACACTTTGCAAAACCTGAATACTCTCAGCCAACAAATAATCATGATTAATTGAATATACAAAAGCAATCAACTGCCTCTCATGAGAATCAGCGATTTGCCAAAAATATTTTAATGCAGCAAATGGGGGATATTGCGCATCAAAGCAATAAAGCTGCTTTAGGTATCGGGCTGTTTTTTCTACTCCGGAATTTGACTTCTTACCAGTAATATTTTGGCTCAACGCCTCTACAAAATTGAGGCTTTCAAGTGAATGGGCCATTACCTTTTCTAACTCAGCATACATTATGGTTCTACTTGTATGTATGGTTCTGACTTTCTTCACAAATTATTTAATTAAATTTGAATAATAATATTAAGCTCACCTTTTTTGCCTAATCATTCAAACCTACAAACCGAACTTTAAATTATGAATAATTAAAGATACTAAAACTTTTTCCTAACACCAAACTAACGTGGTTCGATGCCTTCTTTAGCGGACTGCAAAAATTTCGAGAAATCATCTGAGGTCTTTTTCTTTGCCCGACGGAAGTTAATCATTGCAAGGCGTACCTTCTCTTCAATTTGTTTCTCGCCATTTAACCATTTTTTGTACTCCGTATAAGGCTTGGGTTGATCCTTAAGCAAAGTTTCAAAGTCCTTATACAAATCAATAATATTAATAGTGTTTTTACAAACTTTTTCAGTATAGAACTGTGCCAGACCCTCAACAACCTCTAAATCAGAATTTGCAAAGTCCTCTGTAGGCCAAAACAAGTTTTCCAAATCAAACCCCATATGAGTTATGGCATGGGCCTTTTCATGTGTCAGAACAATAAAAGTCAGGTTGGTTATAGATATATTTTTCCAGCTTGAATAAAATGCAATGGCAGGCCAATACAGTTCGATTTTACCTTGATTGTAGAAATATGCCCCAAACAATTCATCTATACTTAGTTTAGAAAGTTTCTTATACAAATCCGAATTCTCAATTTCATCAATCAAATTTTCATAAAAACTTGCAACTTTTTTTATCTCTTCATAACTCGCTTCTGGTATTTTCTCGCGCTTATTAATAATATCATAATAATTTGTTTTAACAAAATTAATACTTGACAAGCTCGCATGTAACTCACTTAGCCTCATTATGAGTTCAATTTGGATATCAGGTAAATTTCCTAAGAGCTCCGTAAGTGCTGGTGGTAGCCTGGTGACAACATCAATTGTTATGCGTTTACTGTATTGTAATTTTGATGTATATTTTAAACCAGTCAACTCTTTTAAAACATCAGATATGTATATATTATATTGTTTTTTTACGCCTTCTACTTTCTTATGCGCATCTATATGAAATTCCTCAAAAAGATTAATTATAGATATTTCCTTTGCAAAGAAAATATCGCCTTTGTTTAAATCTTTTAAAGGCCTTCCAGAGTAATATGCGTTATCATATGCAAACTTCATAGGTATCAAGTTATGTAATAAATTATATAATAATTAAAACAAGCAGCGTTACAGATTTTAACTCCTTTTTTCATAATCCAATTCTCAACAAAGTAACAAAAAGACTGGCGTGCTCCATACCACCCCTCCAAAAAAATCTCCTTACCTTAGGACAACGCTCCTCTCATTTCCCCCCATGCTCTCTCGCATCCTCCTCTCAGCCGCGCTGGCGGCAACCGCCCTTTCGACCGTAAGCGCACAAGGCAAGCTCACCGGGGCTGTGCCGCTGGCCAGCTACACGGCCGACGAAGTGGCAGACCTGTTAACCGGCCTTGGTATTCCAACGCTTTTTTTGACGCCGAAGTACGACGTGGAGCTCTACCGGATCACGTACCAGACGCCTTACCGGCACCCGGACTCGCTGGTGCAGGCCAGTGGGTTAGTGATCGTGCCGCTGGGAACAGACGAGGACCTGCCTTGCGGCTTGCCCCTGGCGGCTTACGGCCACGGTACAGAGTCCAACGCCAATTACGTGCCCAGCAAGAACATCGGCAACGCGCAAGCAATCGTGAACATAGCGTTCGCGTCGTTGGGTTATCTGTGTGCGGCCACGGATTATCTGGGATTGGGCGATTACGATGATCGCGTGGTTGTTCACCCTTATCAACACGGGTTTTCGCAGGCCAATTCCACCATCAACATGATCCGCGCCACAAGGCATTTTATGGACTCGCTGAGCCGGACGCTGAACGGTCAGGTGTACCTGCACGGCTACTCGCAAGGTGGGTTCACGACCGCGGCAGCGCTGCGCGAAATGGAAAGCCAGTATCCGGAGGAATTTAATGTGGTGGCCTCTGCGCCGATGTCGGGGGCTTATGACATGGGGGGCGCGCAGGCTGACCTGATCGGGCTGGATGTGCCCTACCCTACGCCCGGTTACCTGCCCTACATTATTCTGGCCTACCAGGATCAATATGACGGAATCCTGTTCAATGAATATGAAGACATTTTCGTGCCGCCCTACGACACCTTGCTGCCGCCCTTGTTTTACGGCGAGGAAACCGGCATTGGTACTATAAACGAGTTCTGTACGCCCGTGCCCAAAGACATGATCCAGGACAGCGTAGTGGCCAACTTTTTCGCCGACCCGAACCATCGCTTCCGCCGCCTGCTGGCGATGAACGACATGCTGGAATGGGCCCCGCAAAGTCCGGTGCGCATTTTGTATTGCAGCGGCGATGACCAGGTGAGCTCCATCAATTCTGAACGAGCGTTCACCCGTTGGACTGAGTTGGGCGCGCCTTCTGTGGAGAAAAATGATTTCGGCGCATACAACCACAACGACTGCGCGCTCTTCTGCTTCCTGGATGCCCGCGATTTCTTCGATTCGTTTGAGAAGTGTCCACTGAGCGGGGAGGCTGGCCAAGGCTTGGCGCACGGTGCGGTGCAGCTTTCTCCAAATCCGGTTTCTACGATTGCTTTGCTCCATGTCCCCCAAGGCATTTCGGGCCAAGGGGTCCGCGTCTTTGACGCCACAGGCAGGCTGTGCCTCCAGACCGTGCTCTCCGGCCCAACCACCGAGCTGAACGTGGCGGCTTTGCCAGCGGGTTGGTATGCTGTGCAGGTGGGTGGGGGGGATAGCAGACGTGTGCTTCGGTTTGTGAAGCTGTAGGGACCAGTTTTAATCAGCATATCTTTGCCAAAAAAGCAGAAGAAGTACTCCAACAAATTCCTCATTTTCTTATAGAGGTCGAGTATGTACTTAAGGAAATTTCTAAACGAAATTAATGGGAATGGCCGTATTAGGGCTTAAAAGTCGTCATAAGGAGATTGTATAAGACATACTTCATTCAGCGCTGCCTAAAGGCATGATTGTTTATGTTTTTGGTTCACGTATAACTGAAAATATAAAAAGTCATGCAGATTTAGATCTTGTCGTAGAACAAGTTGGAAAGGAATCCATTCCCTTGGTATTGATTCTTGATCTGAAAGCAGCGTTTGAAGAATCCGATCTTCCCTTCAAAGTGGATGTTGTGGATTACACTTCATTGCCTTCTAACTTCCAGCGAATAATAGATCAACACAAAGTCATACTGCTATCGACTTAGCCCGTTGAATCCCTTTCAGCGGGGGAATACGCACTGCTGTTGCGCAACGAACAGGGGTATTTCCACCGGAAGCGATTCACCGTGCAAGAGTAAAAACTTATCCACCGTGCCCAATTTCTGCGGGCGGACTGTCCCCCCCTGCCCCAAAATTCGCGAACTTGCAGGGCCGGTTGGTTCAGGCTGAACCAAGGGTCAAATGGCCGCGTGATTCAGCCCCGATCTTGCCCCATCCAAGCACCGCCAAAAAAGATACCCTGCGTTAACTCCAATGCACCCGATTCACCTTTGCACATTTCTCCTCTTTGTGCTGCCTCGGTTTTGCGCAGTACAGGCACAGACTATTGTATTCGGTCAAAATAATTACATTGAGTACCACATTGGTACATTGCCCATCGTTATCTCCGTGCCCCATGGGGGCAGCCTGAACCCGGCGAGCATTCCCAACAGGTCCTGCAACGACCCGGTTTATGCCACCGATGCCAATACGGTGGAAATGGCTCTTGATCTGCGCAACTTTTTATACGAAAAAACAGGCTGTTATCCCCACGTGATCATTTGCCAGCTCCGGCGCAGCAAATTGGACGCCAACCGAAACCTGGCAGACGCAGCCTGCGGCAATCCGGAGGCTGTGCAGGCCTGGACGGAATTTCATCAGTTCATTGACACAGCTCAAACGCTCGCAGAATCGGTGTTTCCGGACCAGGTGCTCTACCTTGATTTGCACGGACACGGAAACCCGACGCCACGAACTGAGTTGGGCTATTTATTGTACGACACGGAATTGGCACTGACGGACGGGGAGTTAAATGAGGAACCTTATCTATCGTACAGTTCCATCGGCGAACTTGCACTGCGTAACATAAATAATCTTACGCACTCGGAACTGCTTCGCGGTGAAGCGGCGCTGGGCACGCTTCTGGCAGGCAGCGGATACGATGCCGTGCCGAGCGCCGCAGACCCTTCACCCGGTATAGGAAGCAATTATTACAGCGGAGGTTATAATACTGCTACACATACATGCTACGCTCCCGGCAACCTGGTCAACGGGCTGCAAATGGAATGCCCCTATCCGGGGGTTCGCGACAACGCGGCCAATATTCTTCGATTTACTGATAGTTTATCGAATATTTTACTTCGCTATTGGTCGCTTCACAAGGGTGTAGATTGGAGCGACTGCCTGACGGCCACCGCGCTGGAACAGACGCCAACGGACAGCATCGCGCTGTTTCCGAATCCGTTGCCACGGGGTCAGATGGCCCTTCGACTGAGCGGTTCGCTTCCCGATGAACTGCATTTCCAGGTTTTTGATGCCGGGGGAAGGGCTACCGCGTCAGGAAACGTCGTTAAGGGGGTGTTGGTACTTGACGTGGCGCTTCCGGCCGGGGCATATGCACTGCTTTTGCGCAACGAACAGGGGTATTTCCACCGGGAGCGCTTCATTGTTGAATAGCAAAAACTTATCCACCGCGCCCAACTTATGGGCCCGGCCCGTCCCCCCCTCCCCCCAAATTCGCGAACTTGCAGGGCCGGTTGGGCAGGGTCAACCAAAGGTCAATAGGCTGCGCAGTTCTGCAAAACCGCAACCTGCCTAGCACCAGCACTAGTCCTAGCACTAGTCCTAGCATCAGTCCTGGCACCAGTCCTAGCACCAGCACCAGCCCCGGTCCCAGCTCAGCCCCGCCCTGCCCTGCCAAAAAAATGCGCTACGCCGACATCATCCTGCCCTTGCCCTTGCCGGGCACCTACACCTACCAGGTTCCGCCGGAGTTA
>Ga0163148_10002829_pt1 | contig 20060 bp, 12 predicted proteins | sample OliLakLV19MP7P2_FD_148606 | JGI IMG/M metagenome (GOLD analysis project Ga0163148, IMG submission 148606) | Freshwater microbial mat bacterial communities from Lake Vanda, McMurdo Dry Valleys, Antarctica- Oligotrophic Lake LV.19.MP7.P2 | ecosystem: Environmental > Aquatic > Freshwater > Lake >...
CGACAACAAGACTCACCTTTCAAGCGTCACCTTTCAATTCGAACAAAATTGGTAATTTATGGAAGCAATCAATTGACAGAGTAGCAGTAGGAACAGATTGCACGCTTTCCGCCGTGAAAGAAAAGCTGATGTTGCTGCATTTGCCGAGGACGGCGTCCGTAGCGATCGACTCCATTTCATGCACCGGCACACTGGCATGCCAGGAATCAAAACAAACAGTGTCACACATGTGCTCAGTTGGGCTTCTCGCCCACCCGGGAAAGATTCATGGTTGAAGAGACCTGCATCGCACCAGGGTCATTCACGACAAATTCTGTTTTCGCCTTTTTGCAATCGGCAGCACATGTGATCAAAACACCTTCTATGCATCACCTGTGTCTCAAAACCTCATGCTGTGTCGTGAAACATCTTGCGACATCAAAAAAAGTCACAAAATGCCTCACAATGACTCACAATGTCTGCGAATGACTTAAATGTTCAAAAGACATTGAACACAAAACATGTGCTGTTCCAAAACGGCCAGTCAAGGCAAAAACTCAACACAGTTTTTGGGCTGAATTGTCAAAATGCAAATTAACTGCCATTTTGCATGTGTGAAACATCTCAAAATGTCTTTGCATGTCTCACAATTTCTTTCAATGTTGTGAAACGTTTTGTCTTGCGACATCGCAAAACGTCTTAGAGATCGCAAAACGTCACAAAATGTCGCTTTTTGTGTTAAGTGTTACATGAATAGCACATCACAATCAAAAAGTCAATCGACCAAACACAAAGCCCAAAAAAAACTGAAAGTGGAGAAGACAAAAACAAATTCTCATGACAGCATGACAGACATGATTCCCGTGCATGGCAGATGAAAAAGTTCCATTCACGGGACTCGTTAGTTCCAGCCCCCTTCCATGATGGGGCCAGCCCCATTCCAGAATAGGGCTAGAACGCATTAGTCCTGCATCATTGCTGATCGTCCAACAACAACAACAACAACAACAACACTGACCTGCCCTCAACTTGAATGCACCACTGTCAATCAATCCACCACCGTGACATAGCAATGGCAACCATCATGGTCGCTGCTAATCAAGATAGAATGATTCACAGATAGCTATTTACTAAATTAACAGATGCAGTCAAGAAGTGGAATGTCTCAATTCACAATGAGGGCTGCTACCAAACTGCAGCAACATCAAAACGAATCATGCTCAAGAATGAAGTGGTGAGGTGAGACACAGCTGGAAGTGGAAGGGACAAGCCATCGATTAATTGACAGCAACCGAAAACTGTTGGAGCATGCAAACACATTCTGCAGTCTTGCTGTTGTTCATTACGTAGAAATGCACATGATGAATCCATTGAGTGTCACTGTTTGTGCATTGTGTGTGTGTGTGGCAGCACAGACAATAGAAAGGATGGTCTTGTGCCACTCCACTCGTAGGATCAATAGACACATTGACATAGTTGTCCATGTTCCAGCTAAATCCCCATTTTGCTGACACACTCATCAATACAAACTGTGTTACCTCAAGGAGTCACAGTCCATAAAAAGTTATCGATACCTGGGATTGTTTCACATGTCAAGAACACACACTCTAGCTGCAAGGTGCTCTGCTTTTTTGTCCTTGTTGAATGGCATCACAAGCATAGCATCTTTGACTGCATCTCTGCAACAAATATAGTTTACATTTTCTTCTCTTTAGTGAGTCCGCTCCTAGCAGGAGCAACTTTTTTGGACTGGCCCAGCTAGGTGAAGGTAACAACTACCAGGTAGCTAGCTTCACTACACTACTAGTGCTGCTAGTAGAGTAGTAGCGCTTGGACCACCCTTCTGTTGAGTGACAGCAACTACAAGATCAACAGTACCGCATTTGAAAGAGGACTGCATTCTACGGCGTTAGTACACATATCAACTAGAGACAATTCATGGGTGCGGCATCGATGCTTGGCTAGCTAGTAGATCCAAGTGTGCTCAATGATACCAGTGGCGCCACAAATTTGGAATACAAAAATGATGTTCCCTACAAGGGTCTGTACTCTACTGCACTGCGCGACCACCAAAGCATACTACTTTTCGGTGATAGGAAAGAATCAGGTGGTTCACAAAAGAAAGTACTGCATTCCAGATCTACGAAAAGACACCCATCCAGTGCATTTTTTCCCCCCTTTTTTTTTTGGCGCAGAGAAATTGTCCGTGCGTGCCTGTGAGGTGGGACACTTCCATGCGCGCATTTCTTGCGATGTGCGGACTGAACAAGCGAACGAATGCCCAATGTAGGAACGACGATCGAGTTGCAGGCAACCTATTTAGAGCTGTATTGCTACGCTTGGTTCACCCGGGAAATGGATTATTGGACGTCCAGCGCAAAGCAACACCATGGGTTGTTGCTCTCGAAATATAATTTTGGCTTATTGTTATATTTTTACTTGTCGTATATATGGCACGCCACAAGTGCCCTACTACGCCTGTCTCCTCATTTCGGATCATTGTTGGGAAGTTAGTGTACTTTCAAATTCAATTGCATTTCAAAACTGAATTCGCTTCTGTCATTTTATCAGGTACAATATAGTAATATGATTCCATCACTGGTTCGCCTTGTCTGTGTTCGTTTATTGTTGGCGAGATTAGAAGCAGCCTGCAGTCCAGCCTCGCCAGTTTTCATTTGTCCGCCCTATTTCGTTCCGTCCTCTTTTTCAGTTATTCCTTCGTCGCCTCTTTTTCACTTGTCTCAATCCTTCTTTTTGTTGCCGCCAAAGATTTTATCAAAATTGGAGGAATATTTCTTGCCCGCACCCCAACCACTTTCGGCAGGCTTGAAGGCAATGCTGTTTTGATTTTTTACGGAAGGAACAAGCGAACTGTTTTGTTAGGAACTGTTTGATGATAGAGACCAGAGCCCTCCTATACGATACTGTTTATTACTCACTCGGTGGAATGAATTCGATCCGACTCGGGGGCCGGGGCCGGGGACGATGACGATGAGGATTCTCCAGTACTAGTACTAGCAGCAGGAGCAGGAGCCGCAGGTGCAGGTGCAGGTGCAGCCTCGTCACTACTGAAGGCTCTCATGGCGATAGTAGGGGACATTCCTTGCCGCCTCGCAGCTGTCGCCATATATCTCACCAAACGAGACGATTGAAGTGTAGCACTCGACATCATGGTTGTTTTAGGTTGAGACAGTAAGTCAAACTGGAAATTATACAAGTTCCTGTCGATAAAATATTGCAATAGATTGGCTACTCAAAATGATGGAATGGATTTTTCTGGAAGATGTTCATGTAATAGAAGTTGACCTAAGCATGGCAGAAAATGCAACTTGTTGCGAATCCTTCTTTGTTTTAGTGGTGCCGATGCGTCGACGTCAGAACCGTCGCACACAGCTTCCTCGGAGCTAGTCATCTTCATTCTTGCGCGAGTACATGGTGACGGAAGCTAAAGGGTTCGAGTAGTACGGACCATCCGTTCGATTTTCGAACCACTTAATGATGGGGTTTCCAAAGGGGCTAGTTTGTGAATTTTTTGGCAGGCCCTCACTGTCTAAAAACAGTACAAAAAAGGTCATTTAACAAGTTCAGCACGGAGCCAAAAATGTCACATCTAAAAAACCATGTTAAAACATGCTAGTACAATTTAACACAAAAGACCTGTAGATAAGATGTTTCCATCCTGTGCTTCGAGTTCTTACAGACATAGAATAATCATTTAACACATGAAACAGAAGCTGTTTCAAGTTTCAATTCTTTGGGTGCAATGCACAGGAGGGGAGCGACGAGCGAAGCGAGGAGTGAGCCGACTGGCCGTGCCACACATCTACTTCTCCATCAAGACATGCTTTGCTGCCCCCCTCTTGGGCGGGAGCGAAGCGCAGCTTCACGCTTCTAGCTTCTGCTGCACCCCTCCTGAAATCGAACTGCTTTAGCTCTGCACAATCCCGGGTAGACACGCCATCGACACCAACATGTTGTTGAATCCTCATTCATGGATGTGCCTTTAGCTCCACGTTGCATTTTCTGTGATGCCATCGTTGTTTGGCGGATCGGAAGAATATTATCCAATGGCTTTGCGAATGACTTTGACGCAGAATCTATCCGTTTCCTACTAGTATCGGACAAAGCCAAGTTCAGACGAACGACTGCTCCGATTACTTCTTCAGGCATATTTTATATTTGTTATTCGTTTCCTAGGTCGAATATTCCATCTACCAGTAAAAATTGTCTCCGAGATATTATCTGTAGCAACAAAAACGTTCATCATGTGCCCAGCTGAAGACACCTTACGCCAACGCAAAGGCAACACGGTTGCCGAAGACAACGAAACGAGTTGTACCTTTCACGACGACGAGGATGAGGATGACCCACAAGCCAAAGTGTCCAAACCGCCCAAGAAAAAACCTTCTCGCAAAACTCATCAACGAAGGGCTTCCTATGTCCACACGGAACCACCGCCCGTCTTTTACATTGTCACATCCAAAAATGCTGATGCCGTCATGGCCGCCGTGGGAGCCGGATTGTGTCTTGGAATTTTAACGTGGTTATCGGAATTGATCCAAATTCCCATGATGGCCTCCTTTTTGATTGGCACGTCGGTCAAAATGTTTTTCAATCGTGATCCACCTTCGCTCAGTGCCTTTTGGAAATCCTCCGCCATTTTAATTCCCATGGGCAGTCTCTTGCATTACGTTTTTGCCCATGCTCCCTTTTCCACCACCCTGACCAAATATTCGACGCCCATTGTACTGACATGTTCCATGCTCGTTTGGAAATTATCCCCTCACGCCGAATTATGGGCTCCTGCCAATAATTTGGCCTTATACGTGGCCGTCCAATCGGGACCGTGGGGCGCCTCGCCCTTGACCGAGTATCCCGTCAAATACCTACTCACGCCCTACGTCGTGGGACACGTCTGGGTCTATGTCTTTGCTTTGGGATGGAGTCACTTGCGACAAAAGGTCCGCGCCAAATTGGTCACGCGCGAATTTTTCATGAACGAATCGAACCATTTGCGGTCCTTGGGCAGTCCGGCACAACAACAAGAACGCTTGCGGGCTTTATTCGATCGGATGGATTTAGATGGCAATGGCCGGCTGGATGTCCACGAATTGCAATTGGCCTTTCGAAGTGCCTTGGGATGTGATATTTCGTTGGAAGAATCCCAACTGATTATGCGATCGACCGATACCGATGGAGATTCGACCTTGGATTTTCACGAATTTTGTGCCGCCATGGAAACCTTGTTGCATGGACATTAGAAGAGAAAATATTGTCGTTTTTGGAACGTACTATGGATGGATTTATTGGAAAGGAACGAAATATGGAAGATATGGATTGGAATGGAATGGATGAATACATCCTCTAGGAACGGAAGATGTGCGGGAGAGGAGAGAGAATGAACATCAAACGAAAGGTATGTTTGTGAAAAGAGAGAAACAAATCAGACCCACTCCACTCCACTCCATCACATCACAGTCACGGCACCCGTATCCATCATGGTGGAACATTCTCAAGGATGAAATAATAATTAGGAGGAGAAATTGCCAAAAAAGCGACGCCGTCTTTGGGTCTTGGCCCGGAAATGATCTAACGAAATGAATGGCATTGGAAGAACGGATGCAAGGCATCGGGCGAACGTCGTGGCGAAAGAAATGGCATGGACAGATGGCAATAATAAAGCCAAAGCAATGCCTGCTACTAGCTAGCTCGCTGGATATATATGCGTAATTCGTATGGTACTTTCTATATGAAAATCACTTCAGTGTATGTTTGTAGAGGTTTACGAAGCCATACCGCAAGAGAAGGGTCTAGAAAAGAAACGGAAAAGCTGCCGCTAAAAAAAGATTCAGATTCCGCTGGTGGTCGAGAAACACTGACACCAGGCTTCCTACATCAACATTTGCTTCTACAGAACCGATCTGGGATACGACTCTCTATCTGGGGCAACCGGAGATGTGTAGAACGTAAAAAACGGCATACGTCTCGCGCTTGATTCGTTCGGCTTTGAATGCTTGCTTCATCAGTGCGTTCACAAACAAAGAAGTGGACCGCTATAATAGAAATAGCACTGCTAAGAGCCAAAGGCAACAGGCGCACGAGCGAAAATGCTGCTACAAGCTAGATAGTTGTACCTTGGAACTTCGGTACCTGGTACTACTAGCTAGCTAGTTGAGTATTACTTTGGTCGGCTTGAAAGCGTGTGACTTGTAAAATGGATCGTCACTTTTTTCGTGGTTGCTGCCCGGGTGGTTACAAGAAACGATCGACCCCTCATAGTCGCCAGGGATGGAACTTAGTCGACTATGATAATGACATAATCGCCGGGGGCCTATCATAGCTGCTATGTTCGGGTTATGAGCGTTCGTCAAAAATTTGAGAAAGTGTGCGTACTAAGTACAAACACAACGACAAAGATCTCCAAATCTTGGATCTTCTTTCGATCATCTTCCTGCTACCTCGTCAACAACCGACACAGCAACAAGAGTAGTACGACATAGTCTACTGGTGTTACCATCGACTGGTCCATCGGCAATACTAATATTAGCTACAATTACAATTACCTAGCCAGCTGTCAACCTCCAGCAAGTTGCAACTTTTTAAAAATAGAAAATACAAGAAAACGACATTCCATCATGAAGATTCGAAGAATTCTTCCCCCCTGGGTGATCCTCCTCCTCAGTTGCTGCTTGTTCTTGGTGTTCCCATCCGCCATTTTGGCCGACTCTGCCGACTCTGCCGATACTGGCGCCGATACTGCTGCTACTAGTACTAGTAGCAATAGTGGACGTCAAGTCATTACCTTGGGCAGTAGTGGACTGGTGGGTGGATTGGTCTTGGACGAATTGCTCGCCTCCAACGCATTTGACAAGATACACGCGGTGGTGCGTCGACCACTACTATTGGAGCACGCCAAACTACATCAAATTGTCGTCCCAGATTTGCACGATATCCCCAACCACTCCGAATTCCAGGTGTTGGCCGCCACTTCCGAAAACAAGAACATTGTAGCGGCCATTAACACCTTGGGAACCAATGAACCCTTTGGTAAACCTTTGCAAGACTTTTTGGACATTGATTTGGTCTTGACACAAGTCTTTACGGAATATTGTGCGACGTCCTTGCCGAAGGTCCAATACATGTCCCTACTGTCCTCGACAGGATCCAAAGCCAATCCTGAACCGTTTTCGGAGCAAGAATTAAAGATGCAAGTCTCCCTTTGGAACATGACGCCTTTGTATTTGCGGTTGAAGGGATTGGTAGAAAATGCCGTCCTAACGTCAGGAATTGCGCATGTCACTATTTTTCATCCCGCCAATTTTATTACCGATACCTATCGCTTTGGGATCTTGGACATTGTCTTGCAAACCATTTGTAAACTTTTTAATTGGGCAACACCTCCCAAGTACAAGAGCATTCACGTCAAACATATTGCTCATGCCATGGTCCGACATGCCGAAGAAAACACCCGGAATCCAATAACTAGAACACCCACATCATCTCCTACCGTATCGCGATTGACGTTTGCCGATATGATGGCCTACCAAACGAGGCAAAAAGAAGAAGCTCCGACAACGGAGCTATAAAGAACGAAATGGATTCGTTAGTTGGTGTCCGTAGTATCCAATAGAAGGTCCACCCCAACGATGGCTGAGAAGTGGGAGTGCAGCCCCAATAATTTTTACAAATTGTGGAATCCGTGCAGGTTATGGTCCTTCAAGAAAGGAATTTCACACGACACTGTATATTGTCCCTTTGAATGAATACCATGGATGGACGCAACTAGCACTACTACTAGGTGGGTCGGTTGAGTGGTGTAAGTCAGTTCTGATGATGGATGCCTGCCACTGAATGGCCCTTCTGTGGGCATCCATTTACAACTCCCTCGCAAGTAGTAGGGGTCCATCTGTCGACAAAAGCAATGCCATTGGGATAGAGACCAAAGTCTTAATGAGCAGCAGCCATCGATAATGGATCTTCTTACTCTACTGTAATCCAGAATAGTAGTATTATCGATCTATTCATCCTTTAAAAAAACAATGCGTGAAGTATTCATCCGCACGGATAATTGTCGCCATGCTGATTGGTTGCTGCTGCTACTACTACTGCTGCTACTACTCGGGTGGATGCAGTAAAGCCTCGCATGTTGGGACTCCTGTACTACCTACCTAGCACTGCCTCTTTCCAAGACGATTCTTTTCAAAGGCTTTAACGCATTGTTCTCGCCCGCCGTTCTCTTTTAGATCTCTCTGTACCACGCGATGGTTCTTTGACTAGTGTAACGCCAAAACACATCAAAGATACAGTGGCAAAAAGGAATCTCAACAGCCCTGGTTCCAGTTAAAATAATGACACTAGTTGCATAGCATAGCATGAGAGACAGAGAGAGAAATAGATGGGATAAATAGATACATAGTCTAAAACAAGCATTCAGTGATAGGTGCAGATTGTACAAAATAGTTAGGCCTCACTAACTTGGATTGTCCTGGCCTGCACTGGTGCTGTTCCCTCGCGCCAATCAATCTCGTAGTAGGAAGATGTAGCTGGCAGTGGCGTATTGGTGGGCCTTTTTAGCAAGTCAACATGGCGTCCTCAATCTCGTGCGATGAGCACTCAAGTTAATCGAGGGCAAATAGAATTTTATAGGTCAGCCACCCTGTCTTGCTTCAAATGTAAACCAAATTGGATGCCATAGTTGCAGCAAATTCTTCAAACGTGATAGCTCCATCTTCCTGAGGGTTTAAAGTGAAACAATTGAACAGAGAATGAGCCTTCCACTCCAGTATTCCTATTTTGGCAGTAAAGGCTTCATTTGTTGTGGAATCACATGACACAGGCGGGTATATGAAGGCAACTTACATTGAGGTCGACTTCGTCGACAATCTCCGCCAATACCGCGTCGTCTATATTTGCATTTCCGCTAAGATAATCCGACAAGGCAAATTTGAGGTCAGCCGGTGTTATCTGGCCTGACTTGTCAATGTCAAAGTAGCCAAAGGCGCTCTGCAATTTCACATCTTCAAGTAGGACTTCTTCATTCATGGCCGCCATCAAAAATTCGCTGTACTCAATGAAGCCTGAGCCATCTACATCTACCTGCAGGAAACAAAGGGTTAACGAAGTTCAGTGGGGATTCACGAGGTAGCTTAAATGGTCCAACGAGTTACGTACACGAGTGAAGATATCGTCCACCTCTTGATCGCTCAGATCGGTGCAAAGAAAGTTTCGAAATGCAAGTCGAATTTCAATTCGAGTGAGTCTCCCGTTGCATTCTGTGTCTAGCCGGCGAAACACCGAGTCCGTGGCTTCCTTCTCCTCCCTGACCGGGTAAGCAAATATGCAATGGGAACGCAAGCATGAGGAGGCATTAAGAATTATCCTGCGGTTGAGATAACCAACTTACTTATCAAGGAACTGCGCTGCGATTAACGAGTACACGGCTTGCTTTAATTTGCGCTGCGCGCAAAAATTCATAACATTTGTAAGCGCTGTTCGAATAGCATCGATCTCATCCGGCTTCAATTCTGTCGATGACTTTCTCATGACGTGTTGAATCCAAGGATGACGAAGGGCTTCCTCTGCAGAAAGCCGCTTCGTCTCATCAATCGTCAACAACTTTGCCACAAAGTCTTTGGCCGATTCTGAGACAGCATCCCAGTACGGCCCAGAGAATGAACAGCTTTCGTTTTGCACAATTTCCATTACCTCCTCCCATGTGTCGCCAAAGAAAGGGAACTCGTCGGAGAGGAGGAGATAGCAGATAACTCCAGCAGACCAGACATCCGCCTTTGCAACAAACTGAAATTGAGAAGACATCCAAAGAATCAACGAACATAACATTTTGCGGCGTACCTTCTTGCCGTAGTCGCCTGCAAACACTTCAGGAGCGGAATAATACATGGTTCCCCATCTTTTGGTCAGTCTTTGGTTGGGAGCCTGTTTGATGTTGGCAGCAAAGCCAAAGTCAATCACCTTGGCAATATGGCGATAAACAACATTTTAGTAAGCAGGATATCAAAGCAGAGATGAAAGAGCGAGTCGACAGCTAATCAAACTCTGAAAAGGCTTTGTGACATGGATATGCGCGCACTAACCTTGAGAGAACTCAGTTCGCGATTCGCCTCGAGCATTATATTTTCCGGCTGTGAAAGTGAACAACAGAAGCGAGCAAAAACATTAGTATCAAGCAATTGACGCAGCCAGAAAACAAGGAGCGACGTCGTAAAAAATGAATACTTTCCTTGAGGTCACAATGGACAATATCGGAGCTGTGCAGGTAGTTTATACAACTAAGTAACTGCTGCATCAAGGCAGCTGCCGCTTCTTCAATGAAAGCGCCGAATTCATCCAGCTCTAGACAAAGATCCCCACCACGAGCAGCATCCATAACAATGTAGAAAAAGTCGGTGTCTTCGTAAAGTTCGTACTGTTTCAAAATGTTCTTCAAAAGCAAAAAAACCAAACAAGCAATTGCAGAGTGAGAATAATCATGACCGCTATATACTAAGGACTAGGCCGCAAATCTACACGTACCGGATGGTCGAGCTCCCGCAGGATCAAAAATTCCTCCAGGATGCGTTTGTTGTATTCGACATCCACCTGGGACTTGCGCACTAGCTTGACCGCTCGTTCCGCCCCCGTCTCCTTGTGTGTGCAAAACCACACAGCACCGCATCCTCCTTCGTTGACAAAATCCGTCAGTTCGTAGTAATGATGAAGCCGACCCGGGCGTTGGGCAATGAAATGTTTTGCACTAAATTTGAGGCTGAGCCGATCAAGCCACGAGGACCGATGTTGTCGGGTATAAGTGGCCTTACTGCTTGTTCCGCTGTGGATGGAAGAATCCCACGAAGGAAGTCTTGTTGGATCTGCGTGGACATGGTCCAAGGGTGCCGACTGTGCGCTAATGGTGCTCAGGCTGTCGTGTTGCGGCGCTCCAACAGGAGCTGAAAGGCGTGGTTGCGCGGGTGGGCTCTGGTGGGCCGTATCTGATTTGGGAATGGTGGATTCCAAGATGATTGCCACAAGCTCTTCCAAAGCAATGTCTCCCTTGTTTCCGTCTTGATGTCCTTCTGCTTCCACTTGCTGCACCAATTCAATAACGAAAGCCTTATCGTGTTCCGAGAGGGCGGCTTCTTCCGATACAAGATATTCACGCAAGGCCCACCCCAAGGAAGCGGTCGCAACAAGCCCACCGTGTTGTATCGATTGATGCTGTTGCTGTGGCTCGGTATCATCGAAGACTTCAAAAGCCTCGTGGATGGAATCCGTAAAGAGCATATCTTTTTCGTTTAACACGGCGACAAAAAAGTCCACACCGTCGATGGCATCGCTCTCGCTTGCGCTGAATTTAGCAAATACCTTGTCAATGGCATCATCCTCCAGATCCAGTTCAAACAACACCAAATAGGCTTGTCGTACGTCCTGCCGCGTCATTGGGTGGTGCATATTCAAATTGATCTCACTCATCAGAAGACGATTCGTTTCCAGCCATTCGTGATAAATAGTATCGTGGGCTTCCAAAAAAGTATTTAACGCTTCTATTTCGACGGCCGACAGAGAGGATGGTTGTTGCTGTGGGAATAATTCTTTCGGGCCCAATGCGGACGTGACGGTGCTGGCATTGCTGTGACAAGCATGACTAGTAGCTCCATCTGTTGGATCTTGATACAAATCTTCGTAAATTGCTTCGAGTGGTGGGCTCCCCATCGTGCCGGAATTGCCAGCAGAGTAAATGCTTTCAATGTGGTTGTCAACAGCATCCTTCGATGACAACGATTGGACGTCGTGACCTTCGTTGTTGCTGCTGCCGTCCAGAGGACCGTCGGTACCGTCGGAACGTGGTTGTACCCAAGGATGTTGCAGAGCTCGTTCGGCCGTGGGTCGATCTTCTTCCAGCGGTGCCAGCAACCGATACAAAAAGTGTTTGGCTTCGTTCGACACGGTTTGCCAGTGTGGTTCGGACCGGTACCTTGGTATTAACCAGTGATTTGGCTGTGGCGTTGGCTGTTGTTGCTGTGAAGTTGGGGATGGTTGTGGTGATGGTTGCGGCAGTGTCCCCAAGACCAATTCTTGGACTTGTCGAAAGGAGGTTCCATCCAATGGAAAGCTTCCGGTGAGTAAAACGTGTAAAATAATTCCACAAGACCAGACATCACACTTGGCACCATAGGATGTCCCCAGTGTCACAACCTCGGGTGCCATGTATCGAATGGTCCCTCGTGGCTCCATGAGTCGCAATCGACTCCCCGTGGTGGTGACACTGGTGACGGATGCGTTGGTAGGAGAAGTCGTCAAATCACTCAAGACAACGGCACTCGTCAAATCAATCAATTTAATTCTCGGTGATGACAGAGCACTATCATCATCGGTGGATGGCACAACAATAAAGGAATCCAATTTCAAATTACAGTGGACGATGTGATGTTGGTGACAGATGCGCAGGCAGGTTAGAATTTGTCGTGCAATCGATGAGACTTGCGATTCGCCCAAGCAGACTCGATGGTTCCCAGAATCGGATCTGTTGGGTGACTTTGTTGGTGACTTTTTGGGCGACGATTGTTGTTCTTGTTGTTGCAAGTAGGCGGCCAAACTTTGTGTGGTGGGATCATAGTATTCCGTCACAATGAAATAGTGTTTGGCATTTTCTAATAAATCGTGGGGTTGTAAAAAGAGCCAAGGAAAATCCTCTTCCTTATTGTCGTCGCCATTCTCGTCTCCTCCTTGTCCTCGTTGTTGAAGGACTCGCAAGAGTGCAAATTCGGAAAATAGGTTTCGGTAGGGTGCGTGATGCAGCGAGAGATGTGCTTGCGGAGGGAGATGTGTATTATCCATCAACGAGGCTCCCACCGAAGTGGAATCATGATGATGTTGTTGTTGGGGTGGCAGTAGTGATGACGATAGGGGTGGCTGTAAACTGCTGGCAGATTCAGGACTGATAGGAGATGTACACGTTTCATCCTTAAGAGAACTTTTTACAACTGCCGCCGCCAGACTGGTGATTGGACTGGCGATGGAGCTCGCAGCAGATGTAATGGTTGTTGCGATCTGTCCCGTACCCGCAGCAGCAGATGTTATGGTTGTTGTGAGGTGTCCAAATCCGAAATGATCTTGTACCAGTGTTTCCAGAGGCGGTGCATATTGTCGTGAGGTACTGGGATTCGACAAGCCACTGACATTACTGAGACGGCCTATGAAAAAATCATCATCCTGGCTGGGGCTTTGATCAATGTGATGACGATTGCTTTCATCATCGGGGCTGAGGCTGTGTAGTAGCTGCAACTGTACTGGAGGACTATTAATGGTGTCCGTGACATTATTGTTGGGATTGGCCAAGATCGCCGCCTTTTCCATCATGGTGGGATGTTTTGGAGGATGACTCCATCGTGATTTCTTGACAACCTTGACAGTAAACGGTTGCTGTTCTAGTGTATTGTTATTGTCATTGTTATTGTCAATAGTAGGTGTTGCTTCCTTGGCATAGCAAGTGTACAATTTGGCACCAAATCGCCGTCCCGACAATTGGCACAAGTAGGCACCCATTTCATAGCGGTCCTTGAACAAACTAGACCTACTACTGCTCCCATCATCATGTCGTCCTTCATTCCACCAACCGGGAAACGTCGTGGCATCACTCGTCGAAACTCGCATATGGACGTGACTGGGTCGAATGCCCGTCACGCTACCATTCGCATGATTGCTGGCTCTTCTGGCCACCGTGCTGCTCTGAGACGTCCTCATCGCTTCAGCAGCAGCCGATCCCGTGGAGGTAGCGGAAGCACGTAACTGTAATTGTGAGTCGGACGACGATTTGCTTAAAAGCAAGCGATGATCAGGACTCCCGGGAGATGCTACATCGTTGTTGTTGTTGTTGGCGCGTGGTCGAATGATGCGACTGAGACCAGTGTCAACATTCTGTTTGTAGTCTTCGTCATCGTCATCGTTTTCGTCGTCGGGATGGTTGTTTACGTCCGACATTGTATTTTGGAGGCAAAATGCGTTTCCTTGGTGTCCAATGGAAATTACTGGAGTGCCCCATGTACAGTAGCCGTCCCGCCTTTTTGTCGGGCTGTTCCTGTGCGACAAAAAATAAATGAAGCCACACAAGGTCTATACTTTGAAATATATATGCTATTGCGGTAGATATGATCCTACTACCAGCGCTACTGGCTATGGTTGGTGCTAATACTACAGTGCCATTGTCGGCAGCAATCGATCAATGGAGGACAGAGATTCGGAGTAGGATGATGGGGAATACAGTACTACAACTGTCGGCTGTACGTAAGATTCATTTTCGTTGAACACTTTGATGGCGAAAGTGTCGACGGTCGGAAGGGGCGTGTCATGAGGATTTCCTTCCAACAAGATTCGGGAGTTTCATCAGGGAACGGTTCGAAATTTCAATTTGGCGTTGTGAAACCGTGGTTTGAAAAAACTAGCTGCATGTCAAGCTTTCACTGTGACTCACACAGACAGAATGATGCTTGAGTCACATCAAGAAAATGTCTCAAGATTCACACACTTGTTTTGTTAATCTGGTGTCTTCAGGGTTTGTCAACATTTCCGTCCTTGCATGCTCAAAATTGTCAAACTTGCTCTGCTGTTCATTTTCTTTCCGGGTGGCACGGTTGAGAATGACATGTTGTAGAAACAAGCTCGGTGCAGAAGATTTGTCCCATTGGTCCCTTTTGCTTTGCTTAGCAGCTTTGATGTCCAACTGAAGAAGAAAATGAAATTGCTTCATGTCATGTTTGCAAGTTGGACTGTGACAATGAGATTTTTTCGCAAGCAATTCTCAGATGTTGTTCAATGTCAGGAACAATGTGTCCTAAATTCATATGAAGTTGGATCAGGCACTGCTTCTTTGGGCTCACATCAACATGCAGAAGGAAGTTGAGCTTGTGATGAGGAATTTTGGGCAGTCTGCAACATGTGAGCCAACCAGAGAAAACGTCATGGGAGCTGCAATCAAGCCATCGAAATGAAGGAATGCCTGCCACCCATCTTCGTTGCATTTTCGCATGAGGAATTCATGTTTTCCTCCGTTTCCTTTCCTTTTGGACCTTGTTTCCCATTTTCTTGTTCCTTGAGGAAAATGAGGAAGCATGACTCAGAGCATTTTCCTCCATTTCCTGCTCCGGAGAGCATGACTCAGATCTGAATTGTTTTGAATGTTTTTGAAAAAACAGAATCACAGACATTGTTCATCCAACTGCAAAGTGATCAGCGAATTGTGCAAGTGCTTTCAATTGTTCGGATCAAATGAGTCCACCGGACTTGGCAATGCCATGGTTTCCACAAGAGAGAAGATCCACAGACCAAGTGAGTCATGTGCCAAATGAAGTCGGTGGCAAGCCAACAGTGGTGTGTGTGTGCGTGTGTTTGTGTTGCTGGCTGCTTGCTTATGGACTTGAAAAGAACAGCTGCAGCAGTTTTGTGTTGATTGTCAACTTCAACCATTGTTTGTTAGTCTGCATGAAAAAGCAAAAGTTTGGCTGACCTTTCCTTTTCCTTCATTTTTTGTCTAATTGGTGTTCCTTTTGGTGCTTTCCGAAAGAACAGGAAAACCAGGAAAAGGATGATGAAAAAGAGGAATTCCCATGACATTGGAATTTCCTCCTCCTTGTGGACCCCTCCCCCAGGAAGGAACTTCAAAGGAAAATGCAACAAAGCCAATCATCACATGATGCAATTGGATCTTTGGTGAGTGCAATTGTTTGCCAGTCATCACAAGATTCAAGCACGGGCAACAGTGACAATTGTGTGACAAACTCTTGGAAAAGGCAGCCAGGAGTGGGATCAGCAGATTGTGCATTCTTCTTTTGAAGTGCTTCTTGAAGCTTGGCCAACACGCAAGAGACAAAAACAGATTGTCAATGACATGTGTGACTGCAATGGGTCCAGCAAACCCCAAGATGCATTCACTGTGAACTGGAATGACTTTTGAACATGATCATCATGGGGCAAAAACAGAGGATCAATGTGAGTTGTTGCATCATGGAACATGATGCTGTGTTTGTCAAGGACTGGAGCATGATCACCAAATCCATCAGCAGCCACAAATTGGTGGCTGTTGGGGGAGACAAAATGTGTTCCAACTGCAAAAGAATGTTGCACAAAGACACTTGCCAACTCAAATGTCAAGTTGTGGGTCAAAGGTTTTGGCAAGATGGCACAGCATGCATTGTTCACTGACACAGCAGACTGTGAAAGTGGGCAACACACAATGTCAAGATTTTGGTTGGGACACTGAGCAGTTTGTTCACTGTGATGAGCTCCAACCGCTGTCTGGTGACATCCACAGTGAGGCGAGACCATTGTTTGTCCCACATTGATGCTGTCAACAACCCCATCAATTGCTCCAAAGCAAAAAGATGAGCACATTGTGAGTCCCATGCAACAGCACAAAATGTTTGGTGCGCAGTCTTCATCTTTTGGCACAACCATTGTGTCAGCAGAGGTGTCAATGTCTTTCTTCAACCACTGTCACTGGACAACGCTGGTCTGCTGGCACTGGCAGAAACATGGAACAATTCTGAACTCTTGGCATTGCATTGTTGATTCCCAAAACTAATCTGGACCCCAATTGTCCTGATGTCAATGATCACTGCATGTGAACCATTGCATGCAAGAGCGACTGATCACATGCATCATTTCTCAGAGCAAGTTTTCATTGGAAAAACACACAGATTTCACAGCAACACATGATGACTCATGCCCAGTCAACTTGGCCAATCATGTCCAACTGAGAGCGGGGATTGATCCAAGTCAAAAATTCAGCATCAATGCCATGTTGTGGAGATCATTTGCTTTGGCTGTGAAGAGGCTCTGTGAACAATTGAAGACAGATGAACTCAACTGTGACTCCTTCCAGCACACAAAAGGGGACAAGGCAGCATGGCCATCCGTCCTGTCAAGAAGCAATGAATGGACCACATGCAGAATCCACTTCCCCTCAATGTGTGTGCTCCATGGTTTTTGCAAAGAGCTGTGAACAAAGCCAACCATGCAGTGCTCAACAAACAGGGCCACAACAGGCACATTGCATGCATCATTGCCTTTGGTCATGATGGCATGCTGAGTCAGTTTCTGCCTTCAAGGTCATGGTCAGATCCACAAATTGATTGGAAACTGGAGGAGCCTACATGTTGCTCTGAACACAAACTCAACCAATGGGAATGCAAGTTGGCATCCAGCCTTTGTTGTTGTTTTTCAAATGACCATGTGACACCAAACAGTTTTTTGACACTGATTTGCACCATGTCATTGGAATTGCTCACAAGGCTGTTGCTTTGGAACAAATGGAAAGTGATGTCTTTTTGGTTGGCCCTCATGCCAGCAGTGCATCCAGTTGCCAGCAGACATCAGCTGGGCAAACATTGCACATTTGATGCATGTGCCAACTTTGTGTCTTGAGTTCACTCTTTCATCATTGATTGCCCACACTGTGTCAAAGCTTGCAATGATGGAAGTTTGACATAATGCTTCTCACTGCTGTGGCTGAAGCACAACAACACCATTGCCTCTCACCGGAGCTTGCATGTGTGTTGAAAAAATGACCCACATTTTTGAGGTGTTCATCACTGTCCATTGTCATTTGATTTTGACATGTCTTGACGTGATGATGATTGATGACATGTTTTGGAAATGTGGGACCGCCACATTGCAAAGTGATTTGCCATTGACAACTCCATGTGCTTTGAACATGATGAGACACCAATTGCATTCTCTGGATCATGACAGATCTGTTGGACCACAACACCAACAAGAATTGAAACTGAAACCCCAATTTGATGAGTTTTGGGATGACACAAATGTCTGTCCTGGCAAGTTGAAACACTTGGCATCTGGTTTTTTCAAAGGACAGTTTCACACTTGGTTGCATTTTCCTTTTTGGTGTTCCTTCATGGGGGTCTCCAAAAGGAGAAGGAAAATCCAATGTTCTGGGAATTCCTTGTTTTCCTGCTCCTTTTCCTCGTTTTCCTGCTCCTTTTGAAAGTTCCAAAAGGAACACCAAATTTGAGGAAAATTGAAGGAGAAGGAAAAGCCAGCTGAACTTTTGCCATTTCATGCAGACTCACTGACACTGGTCAAAGTTGACAATCAGCACAAAACTGCTGCAAACTGTCATTTTTCAAGTCTGCAAGGAGCACAAGCTGGCAGCCAGCAATGCAAGCAAACAAACAGACTCCACTGTTGGCTTGTCACTTCACCCAGCACATGACTTGCTTGGTTTGCAAACTTCTCTCTCATGGACACCATGACATTGCTTGACTGCCAAGTCTGGTGGTCCAATTCAATCCAAACATTCAAAAGCACTTGCACATTTTGCTGATCACTTTGCAGTTGAATCAACAAAGTTGATGATTTTTTTTCCAAAAGTGTTCAAAAATGTTCAATGTCATTTGGATCTGAGTCATGCTTCCTCAGGAGCAGGAAAACAAGGAAAATGCTCTGAATCATGCTTCCTCGTTTTCATGCAGGAGCAGGAACACAGGAAACAGGGTCCAAAAGGAAAGGAAAATGAGGAAAAGAGGAATTCCTCAAAGGAAAATGCAACCAAGGTTTCAAATTGCAAAAATTGAAGTCAAGGTGACACCAGCTCTGCTGCTGAGGTGACATGCCCTCAGTGGATTCATGTCCTGCGAGAGGATGAAAATGACCCAGCATTCAGAGAATTTGACAGCCAGAGAATTTGACAGCCAGCAGTGTGGCACAAAGCAGCACCTCAAAACTGATGTCTTCACCATGGCTGGGAAATGTGAAAAATCTGGCACCCTTGGGTTTGCAGTGAATCTGCTGCGTGAATGAAGAGATGCCAAACAGATGGGTGTTGAACAAAATGCACATTTCCTCTTTTTCAACACAGGTGCATTTTTGGTCCCTTTCTTTGACACCATGCATGGATTCAGCGCTTTTCCGGGATCAGCACACAACTTTTCACACTCATGCCAAAGCGGTGTGCAAAAAACATTTGGCGGTGTGCAAAAACAGGACGGAAACATTGCTGATTCTGACAGCAAAATTCTCTCATTTTCCAAACTGTGAGAAGGGGTGTCAAAATCTGGCACTGGTTGTCATTTTTTCTGGGTTCCCAAAAGGAATGTGCAAATGATGGCACCATGCCACAGTTCTTTCACTCCCCTTTTCATTTGATTGGGAAATCAACCCAGTCATGCAGAATTTTGACACTCAATTCGTTCTCTTTCACATCTCCCTGTTGTTCTGATGGGGGCTGCTGACCACACACAAACTTGAAGAGGGGACTTCGGAATGCAATCGCACTGCTGAACTCCAAGAACAGGACGAACTTCATCCCACACGTCTTTCTTTGTGACCGGGCCCCATCCACGTTGCAACTCATCTGTGTCATGTCTCATTGTTCTGACATTTTCTTGGATCTCTTCCTTTGCACTTGCACAGGTTGGACGAAGCTGCAGCGCTGTTGTCTCATTCGAACAGTGCTCCCCGTGACAACCACCAAATGGAATGATGTTGTGGTTCATCAGGCAAGCTGACCAGGATGCCCTAACTGGCAAGCGACAAGACAGCTGAAGGCCTTCGTGGTTTTCATCGACACTCCATTTCCACTCTTCCCGATTCTTGCCATCAAATGTTCTGCAAAGGCACAGCATGCAAAATGGCTGCTCTGTGGCCGGTGCACGCCCCATGCTGTGACCAAGCGATTCAAGTTCCCGATTCTGCGCTTTGGTCTGGCCTCCTCCAAGCATCACAAGTCGATCATCTGTGTCGTCCACAACTGCGCCAAAGCCACTCAAGTCATGCAGATCTGCTCCAAGCGAACCATGCGTTGGAATGGTTTCCCTGCTCCGGTCCTTGTGCAATGTGAATCCTTCGCAGGTTGTTCCCAGTTCCAAGTCCTCCTGTCATGCAGATTCGTTTGTCTCCGCCGTCAGCGTCACTGGACATCTGGAATGCATGAGCCCTGTGCACTGGAATTGCAAGGTCTTTCATTTTTTTGCAGGTGCAAACTTGCGGAATCGAACCTTCTTCATGTTTCAGAACCACTTTGTGTGCATCTTTCCGCTTCCCTTTCTCGTCGTGCCCCCCAAGAACATGCA
>Ga0163148_10002841_pt1 | contig 19970 bp, 16 predicted proteins | sample OliLakLV19MP7P2_FD_148606 | JGI IMG/M metagenome (GOLD analysis project Ga0163148, IMG submission 148606) | Freshwater microbial mat bacterial communities from Lake Vanda, McMurdo Dry Valleys, Antarctica- Oligotrophic Lake LV.19.MP7.P2 | ecosystem: Environmental > Aquatic > Freshwater > Lake >...
TTGTTAAACATTTGGATGCTAATTTGAAATTAAAACTGAATAATTAATCCTTACTAAAACTCAGCAATTTGCCATTGGCTGTAACTAAGAAAAATTGACCTTGAGGCAATTGTTTTATATCTATCATTTCATTAGCTTGTATTATTTTCTCTATTATTTTACTGCCAATAGTGTTGTAGATACTAACTATGCCTGAGTAATTCTCTATTTGAATATAATCTTGGCTAGGATTTGGGTAGATATTCAAACTATTGTTTGCTATTTCGGTTTCTATACTATTCTCGCTGCACATCGCTAAATTTAGTTTCTTCCAAATACTATCCACTAATGTAATAGAAACATCTCCTGCATAAGATGGTGCTTCACCCATTCTAACCATTACCAATCCTTTGCTTTTCGATACACTTACAATTTGTCCGTTTTTGCCAATTCCTGCAAACATATCGGCTGGTGCGTTTGGTGCTAAAGTACCTTTGAAAACAATTTGTAAAGTAGGTATCATATATGAAGCTTTGCCATTTAGCCACCAAAGATAGCCGTAGGATAAATTCAAATTTTGAGAAGTATTAGTTGATGCATTTATATAATTTTTATCGGCAAGCATTGTATCTTTGTCCCAAATACAATCGTTTTGAAAAAGCAATCCATATCGTGCGAAACTTCTAGCTTTACTAAAAAATACATTATCGTTGTTAAGTGTTGCCCAAAGCCCAGTGATTCCTGTTTTACCAAATAATTTAGATTGTGTGTAGGCATTGATTTTCTTTCCAGTTGCAGATTCAATTACTTTTTCAAGCAAAGTATAGGGAGCATTGTGGTAAGCCCAGCGTGTGCCAGCATCTGCTTTATATGTCAAACAAGTATCAAGCAAACAGTGATTGTCTTGCACTTTGTCGTCCAAGCCACTTGTCATATTAATTTGATTTAGAATAGTAATTTTATCTTCTTGCTCGGGAGTTAAGCTAGTCCAACCTTTTCCAAGATATTTCGATGATTTATCGTTGATGCTTAGCAGTCCTTCTTCTTGTGCCTTGCCAATTAAAAAGGAAGTAAGAGATTTCCCTGCGGAAGCCCAATACCAAGCACTATCTTTTGTGAAAGTGCCAAAGTATTTTTCAAGCACTATTTTGCCATCTTTCAGCACAATAAATGCTCTGCTATTTTCTTTATCTAAGAAACTATAAAGTGAATCTATTTTATCGGAACACCAGCCTAATTGCTCTGGGCTAGTAGTTTCCCAAGTAGCAGTTTGGCTAACTGGTGGGAAATAAAGTTTCTGAGCTAAAAGTTCTGCATCTGCAAAAGTGCTAAGCAAAAATAGTAAAAGTACAAAAGATTTCATAGCCACTATTATATTTATTAAAAATAATTAGACACTTTAAAATTAGAAATGGTTTAATTTGAGCTAAAATAAAAATAGCCATTCCCAAGAGAATAGCTATTATATATTAATTATTTGCAATCAAATTATTTGCAATCAAATTAGTTCAATTTGAAAGAAGTTGTTGTTGCATTTCTTCCACCAAACTGTTGAGTAGATGAAGGAACTATATTTGTAAGTGTTGGGTCAGTAATTGTTAAACTTACAACAGTATTGCTGTTTTTAGATTTATATAAACCAACTTTATCAATAAACCAATATTTTTGAGCAACGCTTACTTTAATTATAGCAGCATCTTTAAATGTTTGACCTCCAAACATTATTGTGGCAGCACCTTCAAACACTACATCTAAATCGTAACCATTTGCAGTATAAGCTTTGCTATTTAAAGTTGCCAATTCATTAGTGCCTTTTTTACCATTAATTTTCACAGTACCATTTATTGTGCCTGTGAAAAGATTAAATACAAATGGTACATCTTTAAGTTGAGTTTCTGGCTCAGACCAAGTTGCAGCATCATAATCAGCAATTTTTACCCAATCTGTACTTAGTTTGATATTGAAGTTTGTCAAAAATGCACTTGCAAATCCATTCAATATTTTCTCGTAAGTGATAGCACTTAAATAAACTTTACTACCTTCACTTGCTATATATGTAGTATCTTTAATTCCACCATTTGTATTGATAACAGTTGCTGCAGCTTTAGATTTGTAAGTCATAGTTGCTGAGCTTGTAAGTGTGTCAGTTTGTGTAGTTAATACAGCACCCAAAGTGTCTAAATCATTGACAGCTTGTATCCAATAGTTGCCTGCAGCCAATGGCATTAGGTTTATCCCAACAGTCGTTACTGGTGGTGTTACTGGAGTAGTTTCATTGCTGCACGACATCATAAATGTAAGTGTAAAAATACACAAAAGCATTAAAAGATTTTTCATTATTTTTTCCTATTGTTAAAATTATTTAATTTTCGTTTCTTCAATTTAATGTTAAAATTCCATTATTCCAAACCAAGATTGTTAAAAAGGAACTTCCATTCCAAATATTTATTCTCGATTCTTTTATCTACTGATTGTCCGCTGCCGCCAGAGCCGTGTCCTGCATCGAAATCAACGAATAGTAAAGTTGGATTTTTCTGATTTGGCAAAGCTTGAAGTTCTGAAGCAAATTTCTTTGCGTGCAAAGCATCCACTCGGCTATCATTCTCGCCTGCTGTGATTAATGTAGCAGGGTATTGCTTGTTTTCAATTACGTTGTGAGTGGGCGAATATGTTTTGATATAATCGTAATCTTCTTTTTTGTCTGGATCGCCATATTCTGGAATCCAATAGCGAGCTATTAAAAATTTATGATAGCGAAGCATATCCAATAGTGCCACTCCGCAAATAGAAGCACGAAATAAATCAGGGCGTTGAGTGATAGTTGCTCCCACAAGCAGACCGCCATTGCTTCTGCCAGAGCAAGCAAGTTTGTTAGGGTTTGTATATTTTTCTGCTATTAAATATTCTGCTGCAGAAATAAAATCATCGAATACATTCTGTTTGTTCTTCAGCATTCCTGCTTTATGCCAATTTTCTCCATATTCATTGCCCCCACGCAAACAAGCCACAGCATATACTCCGCCACGGCGAACGAAAGAGGCAATATCTCCCAAATAGTTTGGTTGCATTGATACATTAAATCCACCATAGCCATAAAGCAAAGTAGGATTTGTGCCGTTCAATTTAATTCCTTTTTTATAAACCAAGAAAAGTGGAACCATTGTCCCATCTTTGCTTTTGTATTTCACCATTTTCGATTCAATTCCATCAGTATTAATTGGCGGATTGTCCTGCCAAACTTTAGTCCAAGCAAGTGTTGTTGCATCTAATTTATAGAGTATACTTGGAGAAGTGAAAGTATTAATAGTAACATACAAGCAATTCTGCTCTTTATTAAAGCTAAGAGAGCCAATATCGCCAAATTCTGGCAAAGCTATTTCTCTCAAAAATTTACCTTCTCTTGAATAAGCTCTTAACTTTGAAAGCACATCTTCTTTTTCTTTAGTAATAAAATAATTTGGAGTGATAACATAGCCCTCAAGCACAGCATCTGGCTTTTCAGTTAGGAATGTTTTCCAATTTGTGTGCTCTGGATTTGCCAAATCTGCCACCATCACTTTAAAATTTGGAGCATTTTCATTTGTGAATACATAAAGTTTGCCGTCTTTAATTTCTGGCTCAGCATTAAATTCCTTGCTAGAGAAAATTTCTATTGGTTCTGAGTTAGCTCCAATTTTCTTCAACAAAATTGTGCGAGAATAGAAATCTCCATCGCTATAAAATGTATAGTCATCATCTATGCTATCAAAGACCATTGACCAATTTATAGCATCTTTTGGCGCGAATAGGAATTCATCTTTGCTTCTATCAGTTCCCATTTTATGTTTATAAATTGGAAGCGGAGTTTGCTTGTCAATCATTTCTTGATTTCTCAGCACCAAATAAGCAAAGTTTTCATCTTTAGCCCAAGTAAATTCACGTAGCTCTTTGATAATTTCGCTGCCTATTTTTCCAGTTTCAGTATCAATAATTCTGTAATCAGCTATTTCATTTCCTTTGAATTGTACACCAACAGCCACTTTGTCGCCTTTCTCGGTGAAAACTGCCGCACTATTTACGTTCCAAGAAGAATTACCACTCGTATCCACATCCGTTGGGTCGAATAGTTTTATATCTCTTCCGTTAAATTTGGTATAAAGAACGTTGAATTTTTGTCCCTTTTTCTTAGAATAGAAAAACTCACGTTTGCCAATAAAGAATGGGGCAGAAGTGTAATCTCTATCGAAATAAGCTCTAAGTTCATCTTTAAGCCCAGCCACTTCTTTTCCATTATTCTTAATGAAATCAATTGTGAAATTATGCTGATTGTGCGACCATTCCTTTACTTTCGGGTCGTTCTTGTCCTCAAGCCATTGGTAGTTATCGTTTAAATTATACCCGTGCTGCGAAACGTCGTAGGGGATTTTAGTTGTTTTAGGATAGTTAAAATTCTGAGATTGCATACTACCCACAATGCCCCAAAAGGCAATAAAAATAATTAAGTTATTCATATCGAAAAAAAAAATTTAAGAATTATTTAGAAACCAATCCTTAAATTAACGATAAATTTTTAAAAAACAAAGAGTTGTGGCAAGTTTGCTGCGAAAGTTTTTAAAGCCATACCTTTAATAGTGAATAATTCTTTTGTTTATTAGCGACAAAGATTTTTTGTTATATTGATTTTAAGAGAAACTACAAATTGATACAAAACAGTTAAATAATATGAAAGCAAACGAATTACAGATAAACAACTTTTTACAAGCACCAAATGTGCAATTTGTAATTCCTGTATATCAACGAAATTATGATTGGACGAATACGGAATGTAAAGACCTACTTAATGATATTATATCGGTAGAAACAGAAAACAGAGGAACACATTTTATTGGGAGCATTGTATTTGTTCACGAAGGCACTTACAGCACAAGCGAAGTAAAAGAATTGGTAATTATTGATGGACAACAGCGACTAACAACCATCAATATTTTATATGTTGCACTTTACCGCTTTGCCAAACAAAATGGCAATAATCAGGATGCAGACAGATTGTATAATATGGTTTTAACCAATCAGTATGTTAAAAACGAATCGAGCAAATTAAAATTAAAACAAACTGACACCAATTCATTGGCTTTTAAAGCCATTATGCTTGGAACAGATAGTGAATCAAGTGCATTTTCAAACGTTACAGAGAACTATAACTATTTCAGAAGCATTATAAACGAAGATAATTTTGAATTGATTTTAAGAGGTTTAAATAGGTTGATTTTTGTGGAAATATCTTTAGAGAGAGACAAAGACGATCCACAAAGAATTTTTGAAAGTTTAAATTCAACGGGTTTAGATTTATCTCAATCCGACTTGATACGGAATTTTATTTTAATGGACTTGCCACCAAAAGACCAAAATAGAATATTTGAAACCATTTGGAATCCGATTGAAGAAAATGCAAAAGACCTTATAAAACAAAATTCTTTGGTTTCGGATTACATCCGTGATTACCTAACGCTTCGCAACAAAAAAATACCAAATAAAAATAAAGTTTACGTTGAGTTTAAAAGTCTGTACGCAAATAAAAAAGACGAAGCCTATCATCAGGAATTAGAGAATATAAAATCATTATCTATTCATTATAAAAAGTTTATTAATCCTACAACAGTTGCTGACACAGCCATCAAGAAAGAACTGGAATATATAAATCGCTTAGAGATTAATGTGGCTTACCCTTTTTTATTGCAAGTATTTGAAGACACCGAAAACGGATCGCTTACAAAAGATGAATTGATTAAGGTTTTAAAATTAATTCAAAGCTATGCTTGGAGAAGATTTATTGTAGGGTTACCAACTAGTGCATTGAATAAAATATTTATGACACTTTACGCTGAAGTGGATACCGAAGAATATTACGATTCTATTGCAAAGGCTTTAATTAAAAAGAAAGGAAGTGCTAAATTTCCAAGCAATGAAGATTTAAAAACTGCATTAAAAGACAAAGACCTATATAACACACAACCCAAAAACAGAAATTATTTGTTTGAATTGTTGGAGAATTACAACAACCGTGAATATGTAAATACAAATAATGAGCAAATTACAATAGAGCATATATTCCCAAGAAATCCGAATGAAAATTGGAATACAGATTTGCCTGCCGAAGAGTTTTTTGTTTTTAGAGAGAAGCACTTAAATACTATTGGAAACCTCACACTTTCGGGAAATAACGGAGCATTAGGCAACAAATCATTTTTAGCAAAAAAGGAAATGAATGTTGATGACAACGAACAAGGATATCAGTTCAGTAGATTATGGTTAAACTCATTCTTAAAGTCATTAGACACTTGGAATATTGCCAAATACGAGGAAAGACTGAATATTATTTACGACAGATTCTTAAAAATTTGGGAGTTCCCTGATGTAGAAATTACAGAAGGTGACGAATCAGAGGAACAAAACATTTTCGATGCTGAAAGTCCGACACATAAAAAATTGGAATACTTTATTTTTGAAAACACGAAAGTTGAAGAAGACACAGTTGCTCAAATGTATTTTTATGTGATTAAAAATCTTTATGAAAAGAATTCGCAACTAATACTCAGCAATCAAGATGTTTTTAAAATAACAAGAACTACTGCTGATTTCAGAGCGGCACAAGAGGTTGTAAATGGTTGGTATATTGAATCAAACATAGAAAGCAATTCAAAATTTGCTGTTTTAAAGAAGTTACTATCTTTGTTTGAAATGGAAGATGAATTATCAATTAAATATTTGTCAAGCACTGAAAGCGAAACAGAGCCAAACCGTTTTGGAATAAGAAAGAAATATTGGCAACAGATTTTACCTCTTTTAAATCATACTAATTTATTCGAGAATGTAAGCCCATCGAAAGACCATTGGCTAAGCACTGGGGCAGGTATCGGAGGACTAGCTTTTACGCTTATCATTACAAAGTCAAACATTAGAATAGAGTTAGGCATTTCGACATCGAGTAAAGAAAAAAATAAAGTTTACTTCAAAAAGTTATTTAAAAATAAAGAAGTTATTGAACAAACTTTTGGCAATCCTTTGGTTTGGGAAGAATTACCAGACAACAAAATGAGTAGAGTGAAATTTGAACTACAAGAAGTAAACTTATTCAATGAATCAGATTGGGGAAATATGAATAACTTTTTTATACTTTATCTTCCAAAATTTGAAAGTGCAATACAGCCGTTTATTAAGAACTTGAAATAAAATAGAAAGACAAAGTATCAACAAGTTATGACATTACCTATAAAAAAAGTCAAGCCCATAACAACGTTTAACCAAAAGAGCCAATTTTCACTTACACAGAATTTGACTGTTTTGTTTCAAGAGCTTTTCTTTTGGCAGAAAGGTTAGTGCTTCTAATTATTCAAATTATTTTAGATACAAAACGTTAGAGTCATTATAAACGAACAGACAGAATAATATGAACATACCAATTTTATTAGCAAATATTTTGACACTTTTAGCTTTCTTCATACATACATTTATAGGCGACAAAGAGCTAAAAGTTATTCAACCAGCAGAGGACTCAGACAATTGGACAAACAAACAAGAAAAATGGACAATGGCAAGGTCTGCTTGGCATTTAGTTTCATTTGACTTACTATTTGCAAGCATTGGACTTACATTAATAAACTTTACTGATTTTTTTAACGACGAAAAAACACTTTTACAAATTCTTGAAGTTTACTATTTTGGATATGCTATAGTATGGGCAATTACAATTTATTTTTCAAAACCCTTTAAGAAAAACTTTCTTAAACTTGGACAATGGATACTTTTGTTAATCATCAGCGTACTTATTTATTGCGGAACAATTTGAAAAATCAAAAAATGCTACGAATAGGCGGATACATAAATATAATCATTGCGAAAATTAACTTTCCGAAAGTTTCATAGATGACATTCCAACTTCGCTCAATGACCAATTATAAATTAGGTTCGGATATTTAGAATAAATCACTATTCTAACTTAAATAATTTTCTGCATGCAGTCCTTAGTGCATCTCTATATTTTGTTAATGTATCGTGGGTAACTGTTTCGCTTGCCGAGCCAACCACAAAAACTTTCCCTTCTTTCAATTGCAATAAGTTCAAAGTGATTACTGCATTATCTTCAAATCTTTCTATCTGTCCAGTCAAGCAATAACTAATGTCAAATTTTTGGAGAATATCCAGCTCATAATTAGTTAAGGCATTGTAATTCTCAATTAAATAGAACTTGAATTTAGTGTACATAGTGTCGCGTGTCTGTATGTCATAAGCAACGTAATCAGATGATTTATTTGCTTCCTCAAACATCACTTCACAGGCATCGTAGGAGTTAGCAAGTTTATCTTCGAATAAGTTCCATTGCTTGCGAAAATCTTTGTCTTTAAATTCCATACTACCAATTGAAAGTGTTGGCGCTGGCTTTACCCTAAGTATTGCTTCAGGCAAATTCATATAAAGATTGGTATCGCCCACAGCAGCAGCAAATGCAGATTGGAATGCTTTGAGTATTGCTGGGTCGGAAATTGAGGCATCGCCATCAATCATTTTAAATTTACGATTAGCATAGCCCACACCTTTTCTGATTGAGTCATTTTTATTCAAACTTTTTAGCACTAAGTCAATTCGCACCATATTCTCAAATCTATTCAGCGAACAATAAAGGTAATAGTCAATTCCGAATGAGCCGACAATTGAATCTAAGTTCTTAGATTTATCTTGAATAAAGATTTTATTGATACTATCGGCAAATTCCGATTTGATAATTCTGTAATTATCAGTGAATGTGGTGGCAAGAGTAGCCGCAGCCAATAACTTGTCTTGGCTTACATCAGGCAAAAATTTTGATATATTGATTTGCGAAATTAGAATCTTTTTATAAACAATGTGATTTGTATCATTTAAAGATTTGGCAAAGATTACCGAAGATGATAAGAAATATGAGTAAATTGCAAGAAAAGATAATGTTTTCAAGATTAATTGAATTTTATTATTTAATTTACTTTTTGAAACTGCATTCATAACGAATCAACATCAATTTAAAAGGTGAAACAATGTCCTCAAAATCAAATATTCTACTTGATACAGGCACAAACGAATTAGAAGTGGTTGAATTCACTTTGGAATACAAAAATAAGGAAAAACCAACCAAATACCAGTATTACGGTATAAATGTTATCAAGGTTCACGAAATAATTCGTATGCCTGAGCTTACTGAGATGCCAAATCAAACTAAAAGCATTGTTGGAGTATTCACTCTTAGAGAGAAGATTATGCCTGCACTTGATTTGAAAATGGTATTGACAGGAACGCCAAGCGATTTAGAAGAATCTAAAATGATAATTACTGAGTTCAATAGAACTCGTATGGGAATTATAGTATCAGATGTGAAACGTATTCATAGAGTTTCTTGGACTGAAATTATTTCTCCTGATTTTGTACAGGATTACGATCCAACGCAATCTTCTGTAACAGGAATTCTCCAAATGCCTGATAGACATATCCTAATGTTGGATGTTGAGAAAATCATAGCGGATATAGATGCAAGAATTTCTGCTGAATTCAATGTTGAAGTTAAGCATTTTGATAATAAACCAATTGCAGTTACAGCTGAAGATTCGTCTTTAATTAGAAAAATGATTTCAGATAGATTGGTAGCGGCTGGTTTTGAGATAAAATCATTTGTAGATGGGCAGCAAGCTTGGGATTTCCTAAAAGATGTTTCAGAGAAAGTTTCCAATGGAGAAGATATTAAAAAATTGGTAAATGTAGTCATTACCGATATTGAAATGCCAAATTTAGATGGATATACTTTAACTAAGAAAATTAAAGAGAATCAATTCTTGAGTAATTTACCAGTTGCAATATTCTCTTCTATCATTACTGATGAGCTTTACCACAAAGGAAAAGCCGTTGGTGCAGATGCACAGCTATCTAAACCACAGCTTGGCGAATTACTTGAAACTGTACGTTCACTTTTGGTTAAGTATAGTTCGATTTAATTATGTTGGTGAATTTCCCAACCATATATTTAAGCTTCATTCTCGTAGTAGATTTTATAGTATTTTCTGCCTTGGTCGTCTGTGCCTTGCTCTATAAGATCTTTACTACCGTGAATATAGATATGGAAATTCTTATCTAACTTAAGCACAGATTTGAATACTTTGGCTTGTTTCCGAACTGCAAGTGGCGAAATATCGAAATTCTTATTGATATTAAGCTCTCTGTTTATTTGGATATTGTCGTCATAGTTTCGGAACGATTCTATTATTTCTGGCACTTGAAACACTTCATCTTCAAATTCTTTTTTGTCGAACTTATCTCGAGATTGGAAATATTCTAACGAACGATTGAGCAATTCAATTTGGTCTGTTTTGCTTATTTCCAAATCCTCATTTATAATCTCAGTAACGAATGATTTGCTCAAGCCCAAATAGTGATTAGTTTGGTTGAACTCATTGTTTATTGGCTCAAGCACTAAGAAATCTGTTTTCCAAAATTGTGCTAAAGGATTTTTAGTAGTGTTATCAATCACTAAGATTTTATAACCATTATCTTCATTTGTATTGAAAATTAAGCAAGCCCTATCTATCTTTTTTAGTGGAATTCCATAATCGTGATTAATAGAATATTTTGTGCGTAAGTTGTTGAATTTTAGGAATGGATCTACAGCTTCAGTGCTGAAAATACCAATTGCATCCATCACTTCATCGCCAAGCACCATATCTTCAAAATAAGAAATATTCAAATCTGTAGCTTTAATTCGTGGGTTTTGGTGGTTGCACTCAAATAGCAAACTTGCTATTCGGTTGCTATTTTCAATATAGTTTTTGCGTTCAGCAAAAAGTAATGGAGCTATTTTATTCATTTCATTAGTTTCTATATCTTTGAAACTAAAGAATTCTTCTGGCTTGAAAGAACTTAAGAAATAACGCATTAAGTAATCAACCGATTCACTTTCTACTCTAGTTTCCACTTCGGAATATTGAGCTTTTTCGTTTTTAAGTTTGTTACCTATGTGATGAGTAATTATACGAGTCATTCTCGTTTGAGTTAAATCTAAGTTAATTTCTGCCATTTTCTTATTCTGATTAATTATTGGTTTTCGATTTTCTTTGCAATATTGATTAGCTCCAAAGTTGAGTTCCAATTTCTAGTGGTTACGACCACTTTCAATTTGCTTTCAAAGAAATTATTGCTAAATTTTGTTTTACCATAGCCACTTCTGCAATAGAAATAAATTGCGCTTTTTTTTATTTCAAATGTTTCTATTTCATTGCTAAATGTAGCTACAGATTGAATTTTGTCTTGCTCTGCTTGGGAGAAAAGAAAGCCCACATATTGAAATTTGGGATTGAACTCGTCAATAGCAAGATATGGGTTCTGATTGGCTATTGCTTCTAATTCTTCCAAACTGACTATAAGCAATGGCACATCAAAATTATACTCTTGTGAAATAGAATTTTGAAGTGCCTTGCTGATAACATTTTTATCTTCTATTGTACTTTGGAAAACTACATTGCCACTTTGAATATATGTTTGCACATTGGAAAAGCCCAATTCCGAATAAAGTGATTTCAAATCGGACATTAAAATTTTCTTTTGTCCAGAAACATTGATTCCACGAAGCAATGAAATGTAAGTTCCCATAATGCGAAAAGCTTATTGCAAAATCAAGTTAGCATATTGCAAATCAAGAGGAGTAGTAATTTTGATATTAGTTTCTTCGCCTTCAATATTTTTGATTTTGAAGCCAATAAATTCCAAAACACTAGCATCGTCAGTTGCTTCAAAGTTTGCAGCAATTGCCTGTTTCATAGCGTCTTCTAGCGATGAAGTCCAGAAACCTTGTGGAGTTTGAGCAGCAAAGATTTTGCTTCTATCCAAAGTTTTAATCCCGCCATTTCTAATTTCTTTAATTGTATCTTTCACAGCAATTGTAGGCACAACAGCACCGTAATCTTCTGTCATTTCAGCTACTTGATTGATAAGATTTGGGCTTGCGAAAGGTCTAACAGCATCGTGCACAAGAATAATTTCAGAATTAGCAGCAGTTTCTGTTCTTAAAGCAGAAGCGACAGAGTCTTGGCGTGTTCTTCCACCAATAATTAGTTCGCTCACCTTTGCACTATCGTATTTAGTCAATAGGTCTTTTGTGTGGTTGTACCAATCAGTATGAACAGCAATTATGATATTCTCAATTTTTTCAGCTGCTTGAAATTTTTCTAAAGTATGAATTAGTATGGGTTTGTTTGCTATTTCTAAAAATTGTTTAGGTTTATCGGAACCGAATCTTTTGCCGACTCCGCCAGCAACTATAATTGCAGTAATGCTCATTGTTTTCTTGAAATTGTTTTTAAACGAAATACAAATTCTGAAAAAAAAGTTAATTATTTGTGAAACTTTATGAACTTATTTTTAGTTATTCACAATTTGGCAGTCGAATTTCGTAAATTGCATTTTTATTTCTATCAGGTTTTCAAATTTTGAAATTTAATCCAGACGACATCAATTTAGAGGAAGAAGCTCCAAAAGCTGACAAAGGTAAGCTATTTGTTGTATCTACTCCCATTGGTAACAAAGAAGATATTTCTTTGCGTGCCATCCGTATTCTTAAATTAGCAGACTTAGTGCTTTGCGAAGAATTTAAAGTTGGTGCTGCTTTATTGCATCAGCATAGCATCACTAAAGATTTAGATAACTTAAATGAGCAGAATGAGCTTGAGAAAGTTATTGAAATTATTAATTTAATGAAATCGGGTAAAAGAGTAGCTCTAATTTCGGATTGTGGCACACCAGTTTTTGCAGACCCAGGGGCAAGCTTAGTGAAAGCCGCCCTTAAAGCAAATATTGATATTGAAGTTGTGCCAGGTGCATCTTCTATAATGACTGCTTTGGTTCGCTCAGGACTAGATATTTCTAGCTTCCTTTATGCTGGATTTCTTTCAAGAAAAACTGAAGATAGAATAGTAGAATTGGAACAGCTTTCCAAAGAAAAAAGAACAGTTGTTGTGTTAGAAACTCCATATCGCTTTTCTACTTTCTTAGCTGCTGCTGCTGAAGCGATGCCTAATAGAACGGCCTATATTGGTATGAATTTGACTTTACCCTCGGAATCGAACCACTATGGCACTTTCTTGCAATTGCGTGAGAAATTCGGAATGCAGAAAATTAAAACTGAGTTTGTGGTTTGTTTTTCTGGCTCTTATGGGGACGAAAAGAAAATTAATCGTGCTTTATTTGAAGACCAAAGAGAAGAAAAAAAGGATTTCAAAAATCGCAGACCAGAAGTTAAGCAAGATAAATTTGGCAATCCTATAGAAGAAGGTGCTTTTGCTAGAAGCTATAAAGATGGAAAACCTTCTTTTTTCCGTAAAGAAGATTTTTTAGCTGAAAAAAGAAAGAGTAAAGAAGAATATTATAGCAATCGCCCCGAAAAAAACTGGGATGATAGACCAGCTTTCAATAGAGACGATAGAGATAGCCGTCCAGAACGCAGACCTTGGAGTGCTGAAAAACCAGACTTCAAACGAGACGATAGAGGCGGTGAAAGAAGAGACTTTAAATCGGACAGACCAGCTTTCAACAGAGACGATAGAGATAGCCGACCAGAACGCAGACCTTGGAGTGCTGAAAAACCAGACTTCAAACGAGACGATAGAGGCGGTGAAAGAAGAGACTTTAAATCGGACAGACCAGCTTTCAATAGAGACGATAAAGATAGCCGACCAGAACGCAGACCTTGGAGTGCTGAAAAACCAGACTTCAAACGTGACGATAGAGGCGGCGAAAGAAGAAATGATGGATTTGAACCAAGAAGAAGAAGCGATTCCGATAGACCTTCTGGAGTAAGAAGATCTGGTGGCGATTCAAACAGAAAAGATGGAAGAAGTGGTGGCAGAAAAAATAGTCGTTAAAGTTAAAAGGGTTAGCCCTGATTTTACAGATTTGCCATTGCCAGTATATTCCACAAGTGGTTCAGCTGGTATGGACGTTTACGCTGCACTCGTTGAGCCAATTGAGCTAAAAGCTGGTACAGTGGAAATGGTGCCAACTAACTTGGCTATAGCTTTGCCCGAGGGCTTTGAATGTCAAGTACGCTCTCGAAGTGGATTGGCTGCAAAGAATGGTGTGTTTTGTTTGAATTCTCCTGGCACAATTGATTCCGATTACCGTGGAGAAATCAAAGTAATCCTTGCTAACTTTAGTAAAGAAAACTTTATCATAAATCGTGGCGATAGAATTGCACAATTAGTAGTAGCTCAATACTCACAAGTGAATTGGGCAGAGTCCGACACTATAGACGACACTGAGCGTGGAGCAGGTGGCTTCGGCAGCACTGGGGTTTAGAAACTAAATTACTTCACTAAATAAATTGCTACATCGAATTGATTTAATATTAGCTTTTGGGTTTTATCGGCAGCTTCTTCATTCAAATCTTTGTGCAAAGTGCCTTCAAATCTATTCAAATCAATTTCTGTTTGTTCTGATTTCATAGAAGCAATAGCAAGTAATTTCTCATTTGCTACATTCCGATAGAACGCAACCATACCGCTGCCCAAATCAATTGAGTCCAAAACATTATTTGTGAAATCAATATTGCTAAGCATTTTATTATATTCTATCATTTCGTCAATAATAGAATTTTCATTTTGCCAATTCATAGCAGCCAATGAAAAAAGTGGTAGTTTTTCCGCAGGGTATTCGGCAATTTCTTCATCTGTAAAGCCAAGTCCAGTATTTACGGGAGTTTCTTCACATAATTCAAAACCATTATGAATAAATGGAATAGATGGAAGCAGACGGTTCAACTTGAAAGTCATCAAATTGTACATTCTATTTTTGAATCTAGCGTAAGCTCTTTTTGTGTTGTGAGTTTCAGAAGTAGCAAAAAATTGAGGTATAGTTGATTCCGCTTGTGGGAAAAGCTCAACTATATCTTTGAATTTATCAGGTTCGTGTTCATCGAAACAAGCATAACCAAGCACTCCATCATATCCATTTGAAATACTTTCTTCGGAAAGTAAAAAGTTTTCTTCCCAAAAAATGAATTCGCTATTCTTAGCTCTAGCTTTTTTAATGATTTCTAGCAGTAAAGCTTCGGGCAATGAGTGACCCATATCAATCATAACTCCATCTATTCCATATTTATCTTGGAATGTAGGAATAATATTGCTGACAAATTCCCAAAGATTATCAACTTTGTTTTTCTTCTTCGCTAATTTCGCATCGTACATTCTAATGGTATTGTAAGCAATGTAGTTGAAATCTTGTGCATCGTAATATTTCAAATAAGTAACATCGCTCCAAGCTGGCTGATTGTCGTCTGGAGGCCAATCGGCAAATGCAGAAGGTATTCTGCTTTCCTGACTTTTGCCCGTGACACCGAAAATTTTGCTCTCCACTCTTGCCACTTTTAGCGGAGTTGGATTGAACATTTTTCTATGTTGTTCGTGTGGAGGGACTGTGTTTTCAAAATCGCCAGAAGCAACTTTTGCTTTAATTTCGGTCAATTCTTTTTTATTAAACATCGGCATACCATATCGAGCTTCGCTTGTGTTGCCAACTTCTCTATCTTTAATTCGAGACTGAATCCAATAGAACCACTCTGGATGTTCTAGAGCCAAATCAGAATCAATACTTGCTGTGCGAAACACAAATTCATTTACAATTGCGATACCAAGCAAATGTGCAGCTTCCACAAAAGCTTTATATTGTGAGTCAATATCTAAATCAAGTATAGGTTCTGATAAAGTTTCTTCCAGTTCAAGTGGATTGCGAATGGCATAAGGCGAACCGAGTGAACCTTTTTTGCCGTCTATTCCAATAGAAGTAACTGGCAGAGTATAAATTAAATTACAACCTAAAGATTTGATATAAGGCAATAATGCAATACATTTTAGAAAAGTGCCAGTTTCTCTGAATTGGTTTTCTTCAATCTCAATTGCAATATCTTTATCAGAATTATGGTCGAAAGCAGTAGCATAGCGTGGAAATAAATTATAAACTAATTTGTCGCTACTTCGCTTTGGTTTACTTTTAGCAGATTTAGATAGTTCTTCTATTTTTGCAATTTGATTTAAAAAAAATTGAAAAGGGTTTAGTTCAATAGTTTCTGTATTTTTGGCACAATCAATCCAGACTTTGGGAATTGCAAATTTATGTTTGTATTCTTTCTTGTCTAATTGCTCTAATCTTGTTTTTAAAATTTCTAAGTTTTCAGTATTCATTTTTTGTTTTTTGTTTCATTTCAAAAGCAAGTTAAAGTGCTATTGCTAAAAATTATTAATATCTTTTTCACAATGTCTATTTTTCCAGCCAATCAACTGAATCAACTCCATTTAATTCAGTAATTTCTTGGGTCAATACGCTGAGTATTTTTGAATTTTTAATATTAATTGTGAGAATACCTGTAAAATCATTGTTGTAAGTATCAAAACTGACGCCACTAAGCATAGCTTCATCTTTTTTGATGATTAGTTTTGTAATGTCATTAACAAGGGCTGGCCTGTCTTTGCCTTTGATAATCAGATTAATTACATAGCTCTCAGCATTTGGATTTGCAAAAATGTTATTGTCATTATTAGCTTGAGAAATTTCTATTCCACTTTCTCGGCTATGCAAGTATTTAAGTATGTCACGAGTGCTGATTTTCAATCTGGCAAGCGAGATATAGAATTCTTTTTCATTTGAAAAACTGAAATTCTTAAGTAACGCTACAAAAGTTTTTTTGTCCAGTTTTAATTCTTTAGATTTGAGTGTGTTATCCCAAAGTTCTTTGCCTTCGCAGAAGCTAATTTTATCATCGTTTTTGAAAAAACGATTTAGTTGCGATTTGGCACGGCTCGTGTTGACAAACTTAAGCCACTCCTTATTAGGAAATTGCTTATTGGAAGTAAGAATTTCAAGCTGATCGCCACTTTGCATTTTGTAATCCAAAGGAACTATTTTGGCATTTGCCTTTGCACCCACACAGTGATAGCCTAGCTCGGAATGAATTGCAAAAGCAAAATCTATAGGGGTTGAGCCATAAGGGAATGTAAGAATTTTATTTGTTGGTGTGAAAATATGAATCTCTTTCAAGAACAAATTATTTTTCACCGAATCCAATAGCTCTTTTGGATTTTCTTCATCGGAGTTTTCAAATATCTCACGTACGGAGTCCATCCATTCTTGTGCATTTTGGTTCTCGAAAACTGAAGTTGCTGGCACAAGCCCACGTTTATACTTAAAGTGTGCTGCCACACCTTCTTCGGAAACAAGGTGCATTTGCATAGTTCGGATTTGCACTTCTACTGGTTTTGAGCCAGGCCCCATCACAGCAGTATGTAGCGATTGGTAGCCATTTTGCTTTTGTGCATTTATGTAATCTTTAAATGTTTCTGGTACTGGATGATAAATTGAAGCTATAAGCCCATAAACATAGAAACACATATTTTCATCGTCAGTGTTAAGAATTACTCTAACTGCTATTAAGTCGTTGAGTTTTTCCATTGGTTGCTGGCGGAGAATTGTCTTATTATATATTGAATAGATATGTTTTGCTCTTCCAGCTATTTCCAAAGTAATATTATTTTTATTAAGGAATGGATCTTCCTTTAACTTATCTTTTATAGGTTGTAAAAAGTTCTGCAAATATTTTTCTCTTTCTTCACGTGTTCCATCTAGTTTGCTTTTAATTTCATTGAATGATTCTTTGTCTGTGAATTTAAAGCTAAGGTCTTCCATTTCCCATTTTATATTTCTTAGCCCGAATCTATTTGTGAATGGAACGAATACTTCCATAGCTTCTTTGGCTATTCGAAGCTGCTTCTCTTCCGAATAGAATTGCAAAGTACGCAATATATAAAGTCGCTCTGCAATTTTAATCAAAATAATTCGCACATCTTTGAAAAGTGAGAATAGGATTTTTCTATATTGCTCAAGGAATGAAAGATACTCAATGAAGTTCTCTTCTACATTTCGGATTTTATCAATTCCTTCTACTATTTCAGCAACTGTTGACCCAAATTCTTTGCGAATATCTTCTATATTGAAACCAGTTTCTTCTATCACAGCTTCACTAAGCAATGCACAAACAAGTGAAGTGTCGTCCAAACGAAAGTTGGTTAAAACAATTTTAGCCACATCGAATAGCTTTTGACTATACTGTTCACCAGTTGGAAGCACTTGATTCTTATGAGCTTCCAATGCAAAATAGAATGCCTTCTTTATTAATTTATCATTATGAGTTTTAAGTCTTTCAGCTGCCAATCTTAAAAGTTCAGCCAGATTTTCATCTGGGCTTTCTGTATGCATCACATATTCTTTATCTGCTAGATAACTAGCTTGATCGGAATAGGAGTCCATTAACGATTGGGTTTTCTTTATTTTTTGCTTTTCCATAAAACTCAATTTATTTTCAATATAGAGTCAGAATTTTGTTTGCAAAAATATAAACAATTAAAGAATAGTTCTAATTTAACGAAAATCTAATTTAATGATTTGAATATTACTGGAATTTCGTTAAATTTAAAAAAAAATATAAGCTAAGCAATGAAACAAAAATTCAACGAACAGCAAATAAATAGACTTTTGCAAACAGTAGGCCCCAAAACACACTTTGAGGACTTTGCCGAAGACGGGCATTTGCTGGAATATTTAAACGAATTTTTGTTCGAAAGATACACAAACGAAGAGCCATTTAGATTGGAGATGTTTGAAATCTTGCAAAGGCACACTAAAGTACCAATTCCAGAAATTGAAGAATACTACTTGAAATTTCTATCATCTACACTGAATTTTTTCTTAGAGAGCACAGCCAAATGGAAAACAATAGAGCCTTAAGCCCAGAAGTGAAATCACTTTTTGAATCTGTTAAAGGGCAGGTTAAAGAGTACAATAATTCATTCGAAATTCTTACTCGTGAAATGAAAAATCTTGAGCGACAAAGAGTATCTGTAGTCGATGCTATGGCTTTGCTTACAACTAGAGTTGAAGAAAAAATTCAAAATTTGCAGGAAATTCACGATTCTGCAATTAAGGAATTGGACGAAACAACTGAGAAAGCTGAGAACTTACGTGGAGAATTGCTCGAAGTACAAAGAGTACGTATCCAATTGCAAGAGCAAAGTGAATCTATAACTAAATATATTCTTGAGCTTCAAGGCGCTATCAATGAATTCAGGTATAAATCAGACAAGGAACTGGCTCAAACTATTGCTATGATTGAGCAAAAAGTGGAAGATGAATTAGAGAAAGAATCTCAGAAAATTGAAGTGCGACTTTCTATGAAAGTTAAGCAGCTTGAAACAAAAGTGCAAACTAACGAACAAAGATTGATGCACTTGAATGAAAACACAAAAAAAGATTTTAGAGTGATGTCAAACGAAGTGGAAGGTGTGAAATCAGACTCTTCGAGATTATCCCAAATCACCGACGAACTCAATAATGCTATACTTTTGCAAAATGATGAATTGGAAACTTCATTCTCTCAGAGATATAAACAACTCGAACGCCATATACTAACCGTTATAGACAAAGTGGAAGAAATTGAGTCTAGCGGAGGCGGCGGTGGCGGTGGCGGCAAACCCAAAGATGACTTCGATGATTGGGGCGAAAGCGATATCGGTAGCGTATCCAGTATAGCCGATAAACTCAAAGGATTGGGCGGCGGCGGCGGAAGTACAACTAAATCGCTTGCTTCATCGGGCGACAACTCTGCCTTGGCTAAGGATGTAAAAAGTATAGCCCAAAAATTAGATAAACTTATTGCAGAAAGCGAAACTATTGTAGAAAAAGCCACATTTACTGAAAAAAAAGGCAATCTTGCTCTTTATATAGCAGGCGGAAGTCTTGTCGGAATGATAATCCTCTTTATCATTATTCTAAGTAAGTAATTACAAAACTAATCCACATCACATTAAATACTCTTTTTAATAAAATATTTACTATTTTGTTAAAATTATAAATTATTTTATAATTATAAAATCTATTTATTTCAAAATAGTAGATAATTG
>Ga0163148_10002854_pt1 | contig 19910 bp, 22 predicted proteins | sample OliLakLV19MP7P2_FD_148606 | JGI IMG/M metagenome (GOLD analysis project Ga0163148, IMG submission 148606) | Freshwater microbial mat bacterial communities from Lake Vanda, McMurdo Dry Valleys, Antarctica- Oligotrophic Lake LV.19.MP7.P2 | ecosystem: Environmental > Aquatic > Freshwater > Lake >...
AAGGCCATTGATTTTCTGGTCCGAGGCCTTTCGAATTTCCATTATCTTGGATTTGCGATCCTCCTTGGAGAGACCCTGGTCTTCCTTAAGCAGCCTCATGGCTGCCATATCCTGTTTGTGGATGGCAGCGATTTTTTCAGCCTGCTCATCAGTCAGAGCAAGTTCCTTTTTCATGTGTTCGGACCGCTCTTTCATTTTTTCAGCCCTTTCCTTCTGGGGTTTGCCGTCGGAAGGGGCCGCACCGGGGGGTTTTTGATCCGGCTGGGCATGGAGGCTGCCCAGCGGTAGGGCAAGAGACAGAAGGGTGACTAGCATGTAATATCTGGATGATTTCATAGTTTTTTGTGGATTAGGTTTACAGACATTGAACCGCTGCCAGCAAAAAAAGTTGCTCTCCAACCTTGGAAAAAGCGGAATCTGTGCTTTACTGGGGATATGGATAGGACAAAAGGTTTCCCATCGCCACCTTTCCGCCGCAAGGCCTTCAGCATGCCCGAATTCCTCGTTCTCAGCGCCCTTCTTTTTTTGACCGCCTTTGTGGCCCTGCCCGCAGCTTATCCCTATTTCATGAAAGCACATCGTCAGGCTGGAACGATCAAACTTTGGGAGCAAAACACGAACGCTCTTCCCGCAGCTTATCCCTATTTCATGAAAGCACATCGTCAGGCTGGAACGATCAAACTTTGGGAGCAAAACACGAACGCTCTTAACCAACAGTCTGCGCCACTTAATGAATAAATAGGCCCTAAAAAAGGCAGCGCCGCCTTCCCTATCATGGGCCCTTTTCCACAATTAAGGGATACCTGTTCCATTCTTTCAGGTCGTAATGCCACCACTCAGCCGGCACCCCGTGAAAGCCGTTGGCGAACATGGCCTTCCTTAAAACTGTTCCATGTTTCCTGGCTTTCTCCGGCAATTCCGAAAAATTGTGGTCAGCCCGCAGGGTGAATTCGTCAAAAGCAGAAGGCATTTCCACCCTCAGACCTCTCAATGTAGCCAGGGTCACGTCCACCGTCGTGCCCCGGGTGTGTCGGGATCCCTGCTTGGGAGGCGCAACAAAATTGGCATTGGGAAAGGCCTCCCAAAGCTTTTGCTGGGCCCAGGCCGGGCGGTAAGCGTCAAGAATCACCAACTGAAAGCCCTGTTTGTTCAAGGTCTTTTGCACCCCTTTCAGAGCCCTTATGGTCTCAGGACGAAGCCAGGCGGTGTTGTCGCGGTAAATCACTTTGCCGGTAAAATTACCGGCGGTGGCATAACGCAGATCAATAAGTAGTCCGGGAATCTCCAGATCCAACCTTCGAAGTTCCGGAGCCGGTGGCCTGGGCTCCATGCCCCGGCATTCAAAGCTGAACACCAGAAGTAACAGCAAAACACGAAAAGAATCATTCAGCATACCTGCTTTTTCCATGAATTTTGTCCCCTGGCAATCCCATAGCTTGACGCACCCCCGATCACCCCTGATGATCGGGGAAATGGTTCCCGATACAGATCCCCTTCCCGTCAACGATTTTCTTCAAATCACCAAGGATCAGCTCAACCAGCTCCCGCTGATGCGTTACGACGGCCCCATCGAAATCGTCCGCAACGGAGAGGAATTGGAGCGTTTTCTGACGGAAATCCTCTCGGAACAGGTCCTGGGCTTTGATACGGAAACACGCCCCAGCTTCCGTAAAGGCCAAAACTACCTTCCCTGCCTTGTGCAGATAGCCACACGGCATTGTGTTTTTCTTATTCAAATTCAGGACGGTACAATGAGTGAGGCCTTGGCCCGCATTCTGGAATGGCCGGCATCGATCAAGGCCGGCATCGCCCTCAATCAGGACATGTCAAAACTCAGGCAACTGGGTGATTTCTCCGACCAATCCGTGCTCGATCTCTCCAAGGTGGCTTCGAAGCTCGGGATCAAGACCACCGGTCTGCGCAATCTCACCGGCATTCTGCTGAACGGACGGATTTCCAAGGGGGCTCAGGTCACGGATTGGAGCAAACTTCACCTGAGCGAAGCCCAGATCAGTTATGCCGCCACGGATGCCTGGATCAGCCGCGAACTATATTTTGCCCTCAAACAAATCCCGGATGCGGAACCCGTTTTCGCCAGCCTGGCCTGAGTTGTAATTTGTAGGGGCGTGGGCTCCACAACTGGGGCCGAGAAATGAGCGTGGGGCCGGTGCTCCGACAGAAACATTAATTAAACCGCCAAGGCAGTCTTGAGCACTTCGCTCAGGCGCTCGCGATTGTAAGGTTTGGCAATGACCGCAGAGAAACCGAAAGGCTTGGGATCCTGCATAACCGGCTGGTCAATGTAACCGCTGGAGGCGATCGCCACCACAGAGGGATCCAGTTGCTTGAGGGTATGCACCGCTGCAGCACCACCCACCCCGTGGGGAATAAGAAGATCCATGATCACCGCGTCAAAGCGCCAGCCTTCCTTGACGGCCTGGCCGTAGACATCAATGACCTCTTTGCCATCCTTGGCCACAGTCACTTCGTAGCCCAACTGCCGCAGCAACGTGCCGACAAACTTGCGCACCAGTTCCTCGTCATCCATGAACAACACCTTCTGCGGTCCCCGGGTTGTCCTGATCACCGTAGGCATCACGGACGGAACATTTGTTTTCATGGTCGGCACATACATGCTCACCTTGGTTCCCTGGCCCAGCTTGGAATCCACGTTGATGGTTCCACCATGGCGCGACAGAATGGAAAGGGCCGAAGTCAGACCAAGGCCCGAACGCTCGGGTTTCGTGCTGAAATACGGTTCAAAAATACGGTCAACTGCTCCGGGATCAACCCCCGAACCCTCATCCTCCACAAGGACACAAAGGTACTCACCAGGTGGAAGCTGGGGAGGACGGCTCTCGGAATCCAAGGCAAATAACACTTTGGATGAGGACACTGTAACCTTACCCGCTCCCCTCATCGCATCCACCGCATTATCGATGACCGCCCTGACGGCCCGGCAGAACGATGCTTGTTCCAACCTGATCTGCTCAAGGCCGGCCGGGATCAGAATCTCGGATTTGGTCGCTTTGTTCGAGAGGGCCGAACTGACAACACCTTTCAACATAGGCTCCAAAGATACCGGAACCATTTCTTCCGGTTCGTCCATCCCCAGGCTGAGCAGTCGCGCCACGACCTGTTGGGCCTGGCGGGTGGATACATCCGCACGCTCCAGATGGGAACGGACAATCTCCTTCTGTCCAGAGGCGTTCTGCGCCGCTTTGATGTGCTCAATCAGATTTTCCAGAATGTTTTTGAATTCATGGCCAACGCCGGTGGCCAGGGATGAGACAGCCTCGATTTTTTTCGCCTTGATGAGTTCGTCCTCCATCTTCTTCCGGCCGCTGACATCGCGGGCCACCAGAACAAGGCACTCCACATCCCCTTTCTCATTGGTGACGATTCTAGCCTGCGACTCGAGCAATATCCAGTGCCCTTTTTTATGGCGCATCCGGTATTCCACTTTTCGTCCCATCCCCGTCTGTAGGGATTCCTGGAAAACCTGCTTAACCAGAGGCAGATCCTCCTCATGGACTTCCGCCAGGGAGTAACTTCCCTCCAATGTTTCCGGATTGTAGCCAAGGGTGGTGAAATACGCTTGGTTGTTCCAGACACGGGTGCCGTCCGGACGGACCACAGCAAGAAGATCGGCAACATTGTCAGTAATGAGTTTAAAAAGCTGCTCAACCTTTCCAACTTCAACCCGCTCATCACGCAGCTGCTTCAATTCCACCAACAAGTGGGGTATTTCACTTTTCGGGACAAATTCATCTGGTTCAGCAGTTTCCATCGTCACACCCTTAGTCCCCTTTGGAGCTAGAGCTGTGCCATAAAATTAAATTAGTGCGATGTATCTTCTTAACACACAAAATAATTGTGAATAAGCAGGATACAGAAAGTCCAGGTAGGCATTTTTTTCCCTTTACAGTCTAATTTGCCGACTGATTCAAAGCTTTTCCGGCCAGCCCCGACTTTTAATGTAATCCTGTAGAGACTGCTTTAGTAGCCTCGCACTCTCTTTGGCTTCCAGAGCCAGATAAACCTCGTCACCTATTGATTCAGAACTATCCGCCAACGGATCCGGAAATACCTCTTTCGCCACAATCGAATAGGTCAGAAATGGCTGCACAAGTGAACGGCTCGGATCAAAAACGAAGACCGTGCATTCCACCAAAGGCCTCCTCTTAGAATCTTTCAACGCCGGATCCGGCAGCAGAACCCGGTGTATACGCCCCTGCACCAGCCAGGTATTTTCCCCTTCACCGGCCTGGGCTTTGGAAGTAGGTGCCACCTGTTGCAGCTCCTGAACAAAAGCTGTGGCGAGGCGTTCCGGGAAATCATTCTTGATCGCCGATTCTACGGCAGCAGAAACCTCCAGGCCCCAGATACAGTCTTTGCTGTCAAAAGGCAGCACTACAATTTTCTCCACTCTCAGCCGGGGGGCAGGACCGCTGGTGGCCTGCAAGGTTTTGGTCGAGATGGAGCCGCAGGCCGTCAACATGAAGGCCAGCCCGCAAAACAGGAAACGTGGATATCGCAAAATCACAGCAACACCTTAGTACAAAGAATCCCCCGAGTTAAAGACCAATCGACGCCATTCCGGCTGGTTATGAAAATCCGGCCTCCCATGATCGGAAGTCGAGGACACCACCGGCTCTTCCGCAGCCCTGGTGTAATCATAACGGCAAAACGAAGCAGTCCAGATATCCCCCACCTCCCATTGCTTGTTCTCGCACAACCGGCCCAGCGGAATGGAAACCATGACCCGCCACCGCTCCGACTCCCTCAGGATTTCTGCGCGGCTTTCGATGATTTTATCGGGTAGTAAACGACGGGTAAAGGCTCCACTCTTTTCCGCCAGGGAAACCGGATCGTAAAAATCGGCCATATTTGGAAGGCGCAACTGGAGGATCTGGTTATCCGGCGTGACGTGGAATTCATAATAAGCCTCCTGCCCTGCCGGTCTCAGAAAAATCTCAAAAGCATCGCCGGTCATCCAGGTGCGCTGGTTCATTGAAGTGGCCGTGTTGAAAATATCGATATCTTCCATCTCCGCAACCACGTAAAGATGTACGCCGTCATGAGCCGCACCTGCGGTCGCACCGTAGAAAGGTCGTGCCGCCGGAGCGCGTTTGGGTTGCTTTAACGGAACCGCTAAACCCTGACGGAGCCTGGCCAGTTCGGTCCCAAAATCCCAGGAAAAGGGATCAGTCAAACAGGAACAAACAATGGAAGACATTCCGCTCCAGCATGAAAACCTCTCCTCAGCGGTCAAGCATATCCCACAGACCTGCCTTTTTTCCAAACGTAGTCAATCGGCCCCACTTCGTAGCACAGCTCAAACCGGGCTCCACTGCCCTGTAAAAAATCGAAGTTCTGCTCCTTTACCCGCACCAATCTGTGTTTCCAGGCCCGCTCATCACGTTCAATGTCTACCACCTGCACCAGTCCCTTGGCTGGAAAACCTATGCCCTTGGGCTTGTATTTTAAAAACGCCTCCGCCTCCCTGATGCCCGCAAAAACACTCCCCTCTTCAGGCTGGGACACGTCCCCTTTTTCAATGCGCAATACCGCGTCCGAGCCGTGAGAGCATATCCGGAAAGTTTTTTCCTCTGCCTGCGTAGCATTCTCCTCGAATTGGAGTTTGGCAGAGTGAAAACGAAAATCAGTAAGTTTGTTTCCAACAGTCACAAGCCAGTCTTTATCACAATCGCTACGCAGGAAATACAGTCCTTCCTCGTAGTCCCCTTCCCGGCTGCGGAACCTGACATAAATACGATAGGCCACATGCCAGTAGGAAAAACCAAAAAGACCGGGCAAAGGCCACGGTCTCATGTCCTTGATGCGGCAGATGACCACATTATAGAATCCAAAGCCTTCACGACTGACTGCTTCCAATGGAGGCGGAAGAAGCGCGTTTATTTCCGACAATGGTGCACGGTAGGCCAGAAGCCAACAGCGTTCGATCCGTCCCCACATGGTGAATGGATTTTTGATCTGCATTACAGGCCCCAGGCGGTTTTGATCGCCACAAAGGAAAGCACTCCCACACCGTTCAGAACCAGCATCCAGAGAGTGAGAAGTTTCCCAAAGGAAACCCCTGTCTTCATCAACTGCATGCTCCAGACAGAGAACATCAAAAGATTCGAAAAAAGGATCCAACCACCATTAAGCACCAACACCGTGTCGGCAAAAATCCCGCTTTGCGTTTTGAGCCAGAGATTCAGAAGCGCACCCAGCAAAAGCCAGACTTCCCCCCAGAACATGCTGACAAGACAGACATGGGCCAGAAAAAAGGGATTCTTCCTTGTGACTACAACAAGAGCAAAGCCCAGACAGCACCAGCCTATCCCGGCAGGTAACGCCACCAACACGCCCCCTTCCCAACCCATGGGAAGGGCCGCAGTCCTGACCACCGAGTAGCCATAAATCAGCGACCCAAAGACCGCCATCAACGTCATGACGGGCCACGCCACCCAAGGAATGGACGACCAGGTCCATTCCTGATTCTGCCGTAGGGAAGCCTGCTCCCTGAAATGCATCACACTAAGCCAAAGTTCCTTCATAAATTTTTTTCCTTCCGAAATCTCCTCCACCAGAAGGAATGGCAGTTTGTGCGGGAGTGAGATCCCCATTTCATGTTAACCATTGCGTATTCGAGTTTCACAGAAACACACCCGCCATTCGCATCATCACATCCCGCACAAAGGAAACCGGAAAAAGTAAGGGCAAGGGCAGCAGGATGATGGCGAAAACCAATACCCTTGGAAATCCGCGAAAATCTTTCAGCCTTCCTTCCGCCAAAACCATAAAACCCTGTAGCAGAAAATAACAGAGCGGCCCACCATAACCCTTTCCGAGCGGCAGCGTAATGGCGGCCTCATGCAGCAATCCCGAAACCCCAAAAACGGCCATGACGGCGGTAGTCCGTCCTGCCTTCTTTATCATGGGACGCGATATCGACTGGCTTAACATCTCACTAAAAATCCGGTTCCAACGGCGACTCCAGAAATCACCCACCCCTGTCGCATTCCACGGTTCAAAAAAAGGCTGCCTGACCTTCCAACCTTTATACCGGTAAAAAGCTGTAATCAAAGTAAAGAGCCCGAAATGAAGCAACAAACTCCAGCCTACCATGACGGAAACCATTTTCAGGAACAAAGGAAACTCCAATTGGGCTACAAGAAGTAAAAGAGCTCCGGAGAAAAGACGGACACTCCCCTCCTTCAATAGCAAATCCGCAGGAAGGCTTTCAGCATCCGGGCCTTTCGAAAAAAGCGAGGGCCTCATCCCGGGCCAACACAGAAACCAAAGAAGGTTTTTCCCCGACGGCCTTGTTTGCCTTGGCGTAAAGAAAAAAACAACAAACTTCATCCCCACAAAAAGCAGCCCTACAATCGCAAGCATGCGGATGACGGGGGTGCTGTTGATCGTCAAAAAATGTGCCAGAACCACAGTCAATATCGGAACCAACCAAACCAGAAATAAAAAATTCCTCAGTTTTATCATACTCGCTGCTTTAAAAAACGTTCTCCATGATCTCTTTGTATAAAAACTCTTTCTTTGCGTCTTGTGCCTCTTGGCGCTCTTTGCATTAAATCCCCATTCTTCATTCAAAAAACAAAGTTTATCCAAGCCGCATACCCATATACCACCGTCAGGTAAACAAAACTTCCCACCAAAACAAACTCTGCAATGGTGATCCAGCATCCTTTCGGGGCCGAGGCCCGGTCGAAATAGGTGAATTGCAGGATAATCCTGGCCAACCAATAGAGACAAAGATAAATACTCATGCACTTAGCGAGGTAACTTCCGTCCGCCAGGGCCGAAGGTTTACCTAGGCAAAGAATCGCGAAGAAAATATTCGCGGAGAAAATATATCCCGCATAGGTCCAGAAGATCTGCCGGGTCAGCGGCCGGACCGAAATCAGGTCACGGTCCCATTTGAAAATGAAGGGGACCACCGCCCCCGCTCCCACCAGGATCAATTGGACCATTCCGGCACCAAAAATGAGAAGATCGATTGTTTTCATGCGTTTTGTTCCTTCGATTTGGGCGGTAAATAATCAGCCTCGCGATTGCTGACATAAAAAGAAAGGAAAGTCGCCAAAACAGGGGTTGGTGTCCAGACCAGCACCGAGGGCTCTTTGAAGGCAGCGGCGATCCAAAGGGTGAAGAGTGCGCCGGTCAGGTTATAAAAACCGCTCGCCTTCCAGAAGCTGCGGTTGCCGAACCAGGCCTGCCTCCCAAACGAATAACGGATGTTCCCGCTCCAGAACCAAACACCGGTGAGCAAGAGAAGGCTTACAAATAGACAAATGAGATGTAATTTAGAAGGAAGCTTTTCGAGCGAATCCACCTTTGACATCAACACAGACCCGAAAACCAAAATCCCGTAAAGGGCCGGCAAGAGCCCGATCAATCCCACCACCGTAAACATCCATCCGATTTTTTTTTTCATATTGTCTCCTTCATTCCTCCAAATCTCCTTTATCAAGAGGAGTCACATCCCGTGCCGAGGTGTGCTCCCCCATTCTTCAATCATCATTCAAGCTTTTCCTTAAACTTCCCACTTTTTCTCTTTTCGGAGGGCCCAGCTCCGTCTGGGCCGTTCCCCACAATCCCGGACGAGACAGAGCTCGTCCCTCCGTATTCTGTGTTCTAACCCCTAACCTCTCACTTCTGCTTGCACTCCCCATCACACTGACACAACCATCGCCCACTATCGCAGGACTCCAGTTCCTGCTTGAGATCCTCATCCGAAGCCTTCACTCCTTTTCCCAGCAAGGTGGAAATCGCCAGACGATTCCGCGCCACAGTCTCATAGGCCTTGCGCGCAAAGGGCCGCAGCAACGGATGACTCAGGCGGGCCGACAGCTCGCGATACTCCTTCAACGCATACAGACACATGATCCAGGCATCCGAGCCCTGGTAAACCGATCCGTCATCGCCCAGGACCAGCAGCTGTTCCACCAGGCGATACTGTTGGAGGGTCGGGAAGCGCTCTTCCAACCCGGGCGTCTGCAGGGCAATTAATTCCAGCTCAAGAAAAGCGGGCTGCAGCTGCAACCATTCACTGCACTCACGGCAGATCCCGCACCCAGCATCGTAAAAAACTGTCAGTTTTTTCATCATTTCTCCTTTTTTTGGAGGGCCCAGCTCCGTCTGGGCCGTTCCCCAATGTCTTCTTGATTATGTATTTTAAGTTTTAAGGGTTTAATCATTTCACGCTGACGAAGGCAGCGGAGGAGGCAAATTCCTCAGCATCGCTTTCCGGCGCATCCTCGAAAACACGTAAAGGTTGAAAAAATGCATCGCCCCCAGCACCAGTAGCACCGTTCCAATTTTGCCGCTAAGGATCTCGAAGCTCACCTGCACCGTCCGGATGCTTTCGCTGGTTTTCAGGACGAAGCTGATGAACCCGATGTTGATGAGGTAAAAACCCACCACCAATAGATGATTGACCGAATTGGCCAGGGCCTCATTGCCCTCAAAGGCATCCACCAGAAATACCCTTCCATTTTTATGGAGGGTATAGGCCACCCAAATGGTAAGGCCCAGGCTCAACACCAGATAACTCACATATGTCCATACAACTGCATTCATCGTCATTCCTTTCGTTATTATATTTTCAGTAAAAATTGAAAGTTATATTCAAAAAAAATCATTTGATCATCCTCAGGGCCAAAGGCATCAGTTGACTCTCCGAGCCATTGGCCACTTTCTCCATCACCTTATTGGCCACAGACACAAAATCACTCAGTTGACTCTCCGAGCCATTGGCCACTTTCTCCATCACCTTATTGGCCACAGACACAAAATCGCTCAGTGCCGCAATCTGCTTCTGGAATACTTCTGCTTCTTCGCCCTTGAGACCTTTGGTCGCCTGACGGCATTTCACCAGAACCTCCAGCGCAGGATCAATCTCCCGGCGCTTCCGCTCCCGCACGATGATACAGAACATCTTCCAGACATCTTTTTCCGATTCGAAATATTCCTTCCGCTCCCCCTTACGGATCACACTCCGGACGAGCCCCCAGCCCACCAGTTCGCGCAGGTTGCTGTGCGCATTGCCCCGGCTGATCTTCAGTTCCTCCATCACCTCGTCCGTGGTCAAAGGCTTCGGGGTCACCATGAGCAGCGCGTGAATCTGGGCCATGGTTCGATTAATCCCCCAGGCAGAGCCGATCGCCCCCCACTGGGTGACAAAAACATCCTTGGCCTCGATCAGTGCGGTTTTAGTGTCCTCTGCCATATTGTATTTTCAATAATTACTGAAAATACTGACTTTGTCAAGGCCTATTGCAAATGCTTACCGCAACTTGTCTCCGACCACTACGAGCCTGATCAATGGTTCAATCCAAAATGGAACTTATAAGCCAGAAAACCAACGTTTCCTTTTCTCTTTAACAAAATCCTCCCATCTCAACTCCTAAATCAAAAATACTTCATGCTCTCTTTGTAAAAAAGTTCTTACTTCTGACCCTTCGCGTTCCGTTGCGATCTTCCTGTTAATAATCCCCCGTTTCCCCGTTTCCAACGCCCTTAATCACAATATTTTAACATTTTTTGGCAAAAAGACCTTTCCTCGCCCCTTCCCCTTGTGTACGTTTTTGCACTTATGGAAATCTCAGAACGTGTAGAAAAGTTGTCGCCCTCCCTGACCTTGGCCGTGGACGCCAAGGCCAAAGCCCTTAAAGCCGAAGGCGTGGATATCATTGCCTTTGCTGCCGGAGAGCCCGATTTCGATACCCCCGAGCACATCAAAGCTGCCGCCATGGGTTCTCTCGATGCCGGCTTCACCAAGTATACCCCCGCCGCCGGTATCCCCGAACTGCGCAGCGCCATCAGCGAAAAACTGAAAGCCGACAACAATCTCGACTACGAGGCCTCCCAGATCATCGTCACCTGCGGTGCCAAACACGCCTGCTACAACGCCCTCCTCGCCACCATCAACCCCGGCGACGAAGTCCTCATCCCAGCCCCTTACTGGACCAGTTACCCTGAAATGGTGAAACTCGTCGGCGGCGAACCCATCATTGTCCCCACCACGGCCGAGAGCGGTTACAAAATCACTCCCGGACAGTTCCTGGAATACATGAGCCCCCTGACCAAGATGCTCATCCTGAACACCCCCGGCAACCCCACCGGCACCGTTTACAACGAAAACGAACTCGCCGCTCTGGCCGATGTCGCTCTCGACGAAGACATGCTCATCCTCTCGGACGAAATCTACGAGAAGCTCGTCTATGACGGAGCCAAGCACGTCTCCATCGCCAGCTTCAGCAAGGACATCTACGACAAGGTCCTCACGATCAATGGATTCAGCAAGCCCTACTCCATGACCGGATGGCGCCTTGGCTACGTCGCGGCTCCGAAGAACATCGCGGCCAAGATCGATTCCCTCCAGAGCCACTCGACCTCGAACGCAACCTCCTTCGCCCAGAAAGGCGCTCTTGCCGCTTACAAGGGACCCCAGGACTGCGTGGAAGAAATGCTGGCCGAATACACCAAACGCCGCGCCCGCGTCTGCGAAATCCTCGATGGCATCACCAACCTCAGTTATGTCAAACCTATGGGAGCTTTTTACTTCCTGGTTGATATCTCCGAAACCGGCATGACCTCCACGAAGTTCGCAGAAGACCTGCTTTCCGAAGAAAAAGTTGCCGTTGTTCCCGGTCTTGCCTTCGGTGATGACAAGACCATCCGCATCTCCTACGCCACGAGCATGGAGAACATTGAAAAAGGACTACAGCGCCTCAAGAAATTCGTTTCCTGATCCGTTTCATCCTGCAAAAACCCCGCCCTTCAAGGCGGGGTTTTTTGTTTAAAAAGGCCTTGGGAAATTAACGCAAACGGCTTAAGTCGCTAAGACGCTGTAAAAAAAGCCTATCTTATTAATTCCAAAAAAAATCCTGATTACGTCTTATATCCCTTGCTTCCTTCGGACTATCAAAATCGGCGTATAATTGCCTCATCAGTGTTGCACCTTTGCGTCTTTAACCCGTTGCGCTCTTTGCGTTAAAAAACTCCCTGTAAAAATATCCATTTTATCCGCGAAATCCGCTTGCCCCATTACCTTAGCCGGGGTGGTTAAAAAATATTCCACTTCCTACTTGCGTCTTAAACCCTTTGCATCTTTGCGTTAAAATTCTCTGTCTTAAATGAAAATCACCATGTCCAACCTCGTCACTCGTTTCAACACCCTGAAACAGCAAGCGAGGAAAAACTTTAACGCAAAGACGCAAAGAGTTTAAGTCGCTATAATACAAAATTTTTTTTTTCATATTAACTCTCAAAACACACAAATCCCACTTGCGTCTTATGCCCTTTGCGTCTTTGCGTTAAAATTCCCATTCCCTCTTTATAAAAAACGTTCCCCGTAAATTCCTTGTAAAAACATGCCTTCCTACTTCGCGTCTTAAACCCTTTGCGTCTTTGCGTTAAAATCCCCATTCCCTCTTTGTAAAAAACATTCCCCATAAACTCCTTGTAAAAACATTCCTTCCTACTTTGCGCCTTAAACCCTTTGCGTCTTTGCGTTAAAATTCCCATTCCCTCTTTATAAAAAACGTTCCCCATAAACTCCTTGTAAAAAGATTCCTTCCTACTTCGCACCTTAAACCCTTTGCGTCTTTGCGTTAAAATCCCCATTCCCTCTTTATAAAAAACGTTCCCCGTAAATTCCTTGTAAAAACATTCCTTCCTACTTCGCACCTTAAACCCTTTGCGTCTTTGCGTTAAAATCCCCATTCCCTCTTTATAAAAAACGTTCCCCGTAAATTCCTTGTAAAAAGATTCCTTCCTACTTCGCGCCTTAAACCCTTTGCGTCTTTGCGTTAAAATCCCCATTCCCTCTTTATAAAAAACATTCCCCATAAACTCCTTGTAAAAACATTCCTTCCTACTTCGCGTCTTAAACCCTTTGCGTCTTTGCGTTAAACTCTTACTCTGTGCGCTACACCCTTCATGTACGACTCCCCCCTCAGCACCTTCGGCATCTTGTATGTCATCAGCGAATGGGTCATCCGCATCCTCATGCTTTTCTACGTCCCGCGGCGCCGTTCCTCCGCCGCGACCCGCACCTGGCTCCTGCTCATCTTTTTCCTCCCCATCCCCGGCCTGCTCCTCTACATCATCATCGGAAAAATCCAACTCCCCGCCTACCGCATCGCCATCCAACATGCCGCCTCACGCAAAATCCTCGAACTACAAAGCAAACTCCTGCCCGCCGGCATCACCCCGCCCATCCCCGAATACCTACTCCCCTGCTATCAACTCGCCTGCAAGCTTGGTGACTTCCGGGCCGTCGAAGGCAACCACATCGAGATCCTCCGCGACTACGAAGAATCCCTCGACAAATTGATCGAAGATATCGAAAAGGCCAAAACCAGCGTCCATCTCCTCACCTATATTTTCGGCGACGACCGCATTGGCCAGCGTTTTGCCGAAGCCCTCGCTTCCGCCGTCCAGCGTGGCGTCCACTGCCGCCTCCTCATCGATAGCGTCGGCTCCCATGAAGCCTTTGACCGCCTCGTCCCCTGGATGCGCGAACAAAAGGTCGAAGTGATCGAAGTCCTGCCCGTAGGCCTCTTCCGCAGCAAGGCCGCCCGGCTCGACCTACGCAACCACCGCAAGATCGGCATCATCGACCACCAGATCGGTTACATTGGATCCCAGAACCTTGTCGCCCCGGATTTTGTCGAGGACCACCCCAACGAAGAAGTCGTTGCCCGCGTCACCGGCCCCGTAGTGGCACAAATTGAAGCCCTCTTCTACGCCGACCACTATGTCGAAACCGAAGTGGAACTCCGTGGCACAAATTGAAGCCCTCTTCTACGCCGACCACTATGTCGAAACCGAGGTGGAACTCCCCGGCGTCCAGAACCTGGTCATTCCGGAAAAAACCGGCAGTACCTCCGCCCAGCTTTTCCCCAGCGGCCCCGCCTATCCCCGCGCCAACCATCAGGAACTACTTGTCGCCCTCATCCACAGTGCCCGTGAAGAGCTATCCATCGTCACACCCTACTTTGTCCCAGACGACATCTTCCTCCATGCCCTGCGCACCGCCCGGGATCGTAACGTAAAAATCGATATCATCGTGCCCCTCAACGCCGACAACCGCTTCACTAGATTGGCCCAGGAATCACACTACGAGGAATTGCTCGACTGCGGCATCGGAATCCACCGCTACCGTAAGGGCTTTCTCCACGCCAAACACATCCTCATCGACCACACCATGGCCGTCATCGGTTCCACCAACATCGACATTCGCTCCTTCGCCCTCAATGCCGAGGCCAGCCTTCTCGTCTACGAACGCGCCGCCGTAATCGAACTGGAAAATCTCAACCAACGTTATCTTCGCGACAGCGACCCCGTGGACATCAACACTTGGAAACAGCGTCCCGCCTGGAAACAGGTTCTCGAAAGCCTGGCCCGTCTCGCCGATTCACTGCTTTAAGACGCAGAGACGGTAAAATACCTGAAACGAAATCTTGGTTCTTCTTTCTTTAGAGCTTAAAAACTTCGCGTTTTAACCCCTTTGCGTCTTTGCGTAAAATTCCTCTTTCCCTCTTTGTAAAAAAGTTCCCCATGAACTCATTGTCAAAAATTCCCCTCATACCTTGGCGAACCTTCGAGATCTTCCAGTTCAAATCCCCTTTGTTCTTGCCTTTTGTCGTCTAAATACCAATAACAAGGCCCATGAATTCCCGTCCGGTCAGACGGTCCCTCGCTATCCTGACCGCCATCCTCGGCCTCAATGTTACAATCCCATGTCAGACGCAAGCCTCGGAATCACGTGAGCTCATCGTCGTCTCCCCCCATTGGGAAGGTATCCAATACGAGTTCGGCAAGGCTTTCGAAGCCCATTACCTGAAACAGACCGGCACCCCGGTCAAAGTCCGCTGGCGCGATGTCGGCGGCGGCACCTCCCAGATTGAAAAAGCCATCGACGCCGGCTTCAAAGCCAACCCAGCCTCCTGCGGCATCGACATCTTCTTCGGCGGAGGCGTCGATCCGTATGAAAGTCAGAAACGCAAAGGCCAACTCCAGCCCTACAAACTTCCCGAAGCCATCCTCTCCCGGATCCCCCACGCCGTCGGCGGTTTCGAAATCGTCGATCGCGACTTCCGCGACTTCATGTTCTATGGGGCCGCCCTCTCCTCCTTCGGAATCCTGGAAAACCGCAAGGTCATCGAGTTCACCAAACTTCCCCCCGTCGTCACCTGGGAAGACCTTTGCCAACCCGAACTCAATGGCTGGGTATCATCCGCCGATCCCCGTAAAAGCGGTGCCGTCCATATGATCTACGAAATCATCCTCCAGGCCTACGGCTGGGAAAAAGGCTGGGCCGTCATCTACCAGATGAGCGGCAACGTAAAATCCTTCCTCCCCGCCAGTTCCGGCCCTACCAAGGAAGTCGCCGCCGGCGATGCCGCCTACGCCGTCTCCATCGACATCAACGGCCTCACCCAGCAATCCTTCCTCGGCAAAGACAACGTCGTCTTTAAAATCCCCCCCGGCGTCTCCGTCATCAACCCCGATGGCATCGCCATCCTCAAAGGTGCCCCCAACCTTGACGTCGCCCAGGCCTTCCTCGACTTCACCATGGGCCTGGAAGGCCAATCCCTCTGGATGAAACCAACTGGCTCCCCCGGCGGTGCCGAAAAATTCAACATCACCCGGATGGGCGTGATCCCCGCTTTCTACGAAGGCGACATGAGCCAGCTACTCGTACCAGTCAACCCCTTCGTCATAGATTACCCCTTCCAATACAACACCCCCAAGGGCAGTAAACGCTGGAGCGTCGTCAACGATCTCATCGGGCAAAGCATCATCGACGTCCACTCCCACCTCCGCAGAGCCTGGGCCGCCATCAACAAACTGCCCGCAGACCAGAGAGCCCTCCTCCTCGCCGAATTCCACAAACCCCTCGTCACAGAATCCGAGGCTGACGACTGCGCCGCCTACTGGAGAAAAGATCCCGTTCGCGCCCGCAGAATGGCCAACCAGTGGATGAGTGAATCCGTCACCCGTTTCAACACCCTGGAACAACGAGCGGGGAAAACTTTAACGCAAAGACGCTAAGGGTTTAAGTCGCTATAAAACAAAATCTTTTTTTCATGTTAACTCTCAAAACCTACAAATCCTACTTGCGTCTTATGCCCTTTGGCGTCTTTGCATTAAAAACCTTTCCGAACATCCGCGAAATCCGCTTGCCCCATTACCTTAGTCGGGGTGATTAAAAAATATTCCACTTCTTACTTGCGTCTTAAACCCTTTGCGTCTTTGCGTTAAAATCCCCATTCCCTCTTTATAAAAAACGTTCCCCGTAAATTCCCTGTAAAAACATTCCTTCCTACTTGCACCTTAAACCCTTTGCATCTTTGCGTTAAAAATCCCCTGATTAAATGAAAATCACCATCTCCAACCTCGTCACCTCTTTCAACACCCTGAAACAACAAGCGAGGAAAAACTTTAACGCAAAGACGCAAAGAGTTTAAGTCGCTATATAACAAAATCTTTTTTTCATGTTAACTCTCAAAACACACAAATCCTACTTGCGTCTTATGCCCTTTGCGTCTTTGCGTTAAAATCCCCATACCCTCTTTATAAAAAACGTTCCCCGTAAATTCCTTGGAAAAAACATTCCTTCCTACTTGCGTCTTAAACCCTTTGCACCTTTGCGTTAAAAATCCCCTGTCTTAATGAAAATCACCATCTCCAACCTCGTCAAACGCTTCGGCACCACCACCATCGTCGATCACGTCAACCTCGAGATCAAATCCGGTGAGATGTTTTTCCTCCTCGGCTCATCCGGCTGCGGCAAGACCACCATCCTCCGTATGTTGGCCGGGTTCTACGACCCCGAAGAAGGCGACATCCGTTTCGGCGACAAATCCATGATCGGCACCCCGCCCCACAAGCGCAACACTGCCATGGTCTTCCAGAACTACGCCATCTGGCCCCACCTCTCGGTCTTCGAAAACGTCGCCTACGGCCTGCGCGTGCGAAAGCTCTCCGATGCGGATCTTAAGAAACGCGTCACCGATGCCCTGAAATACGTGAAGATGGATCACCTGGCCGAGCGCAAACCAACCGCCCTATCCGGTGGCCAGCAACAACGCGTTGCTCTGGCCCGCGCCATGGTTGTCAATCCCGACCTGCTCCTCTTCGACGAGCCCCTCAGCAACCTCGATGCCAAACTGAGAATTGAATTGCGGGACGAAATCAAAAAACTCCACGCCGTGACGAAAATCACCAGCCTCTACGTCACCCATGACCAAGAAGAGGCATTGTCCCTGGCGGACCGCATTGCCGTCATGAGCGCCGGCAAGATCGAACAGATCGGCACTCCGCAAGAGATCTATAATCAACCCGCCAACGCCTTCGTCGCCAAATTCATCGGCGAGATCAACATCTACGAAGGCAACAGCCCACTGGGAAAAAAACTTGGCGGCCAACCCGGCCAACAAGTAGCTTTCAGACCAACCCGCCAACGCCTTCGTCGCCAAATTCATCGGCGAGATCAACATCTACGAAGGCAACAGCCCACTGGGAAAAAAACTTGGCGGCCAACCCGGCCAACAAGTAGCTTTCAGACCGGAAAAAACAGAAATCTGGAGGGACGACCTCCGTGTCGTCCGTGCCTCCGACCCCGTCATCCTGATCCCGCCACAGCGGGAGAAGAACCCACAGGCCCCACCAACCGACACCGTTACAATCCAAGGCCGCGTGGTCTATTCCAGCTACCTCGGCAGCAAAAACCAAGTCGTCCTCAAAACCCCCGAAGGCGAAGAAGTCAAAGCCTGGCTCCCCGACTACTACGCCGAAGGCGCCGAAATCACGATCCAAGTCCAAACGAAAGACGTTTTGAATTTTTAACGCAAAGAGTTTAAGTCGCTAAGACGCTATTTTAAAGACTTTCTTATTTTATAAATGCCCTCAGAACCTCATTTAACGATCCCCATGAACTTTTTGTTGAAAATGCTCTTTCCCCCTTGCGTCTTATGCCCCTTGGCGTCTTTGCGTTAAAATTCCCATTTCCTCTTTGTAAAAAACGTTCCCCGTGAACTCCTTATAAAAACATTTCTTCCTACTTTGCGTCTTAAACCCGTTGCGCTCTTTGCGTTAAAATCATCCCCGTGAAAAAAGTACTCCTGCCCTTTCTCATCATCTTCTTCGGATTATTCCTCATCTATCCGTTGAGCATCCTCCTGTCCGGCGCCTTCTTCATCGAAGCCGAAGGCGGCACCCGGACCTTCTCCCTACAGTATTTCCAAGTCATCTTCGAAAACCCCTTCTACCGCGAGTGCTTCCAAAACAGCCTTGTCATCGCCGTCCTCACCACGATCGCCTGCCTTCTCATTGCCGTCCCCCTCGCCTACTTCTTCCTCCGCTGCCAGTTCCCCGGGAAACTCATCCTTAGCACGCTTTTGCTGGTGCCACTTATTCTTCCCCCCTTCGTCGGCGCCATCGGACTCAAACAATTTTTTGCCCGCTTCGGCAGCCTGAACCTGCTTCTCTCCGAGTTCGGTCTCGTTGACCTGCAAAATCCGCCCGATTGGTTCGGATCCGGCGGCTTCATCGGAATTATCCTGCTCCAGGTCCTGCACCTTTACCCCATCATGTATCTCAGCGTTCAGGCTGCCCTGGCCAACCTCGACCCCAGCCTGCGCGATGCCGCCCGCAACCTGGGAGCAGGCGGCTGGCGGATTTTCCGATGCCGCCCGCAACCTGGGAGCAGGCGGCTGGCGGATTTTCCGAAGCGTCACCTTCCCACTCGCTCTGCCGGGCATCTTTGCCGGGTCGTCCATTGTCTTCGTGGCCGCCTTCACCGATCTGGGGGTTCCCTTGATGTTCGATTTCCAGACCACCGTCCCCAGCCAGATCTTTAATCTGGTGACGCAGTCCGACAACCCTCTGGGTTACGCTCTGGTCGTACTGACGCTGATACTGGTATCGGTGCTCTTCCTCATTGGGAAAAAATTTGGCGAAGGCAATTTCGCCATGATGGGCCGTTCGGCCTCTTACGACGACACCACCAAGCTCGTTGGCTGGAAAGGCTACGCCGTCACCGCAGGTGTCCTACTGCTTATTGGAATATCCCTGCTCCCGCACATCGGGGTCATCATCCAATCCTTCTCCGCCAAGTGGTTCATGAGCGTCATGCCCAGCGAGTATTCGGTTGAGTATTACAAAGAAGTATTCTCGCTGCCCCTGACCCTCAACAGCATGAGAAATTCCCTGATCTACGCCACCTCCTCAGCCATGTTCGACCTGGTCCTGGGTCTGGGAATTGCCTACCTTCTGGCGAGAGAAAACTTCCGAGGCAAAGCTGTGTTGGATGTCGTCTCCATGCTCCCCCTGGCTCTCCCCGGCCTCGTCCTGGCCTTTGCCTTCTATGTCGCCTTCAGCCGCCCGCCCTTCAACGCCATCAGTTGGATCGATCCACGAAACAACCCCACCCTGCTCCTCATCATCGCCTACTCGATTCACCGCTTACCTTACATCGTAAGAAGCGCCTATGCCGGCTTCCAACAGACCTCCGTTAACCTTGAAGAAGCCTCCGCCAACCTCGGCTGCCCACCTTGGAAAACACTGCTCAAGATCAGCCTCCCCCTCATCAGCGCCAACCTTATTGCCGGAACCATCCTGACCTTCAGCTTCGCCATGCTGGACGTCAGCAACGGTATGATCCTGGCCCAGGAAGGCAGCTTCTATCCCGTCACAAAGGCAATCTACGCTCTCATGGGACGTATTACGCCCACAGCACCGGCCATAGCGTGTGCCCTCGGCGTCCTCGCCATGGCTTTCCTGGCTCTTTCCCTCTACGGCGCGTCCAAGCTGTTGGGAAACAAAATGGGGCAATTGTTTAAAGCGTGAGGTAAGTTGTCAGTAATCCGTAC
>Ga0163148_10002858_pt1 | contig 19895 bp, 23 predicted proteins | sample OliLakLV19MP7P2_FD_148606 | JGI IMG/M metagenome (GOLD analysis project Ga0163148, IMG submission 148606) | Freshwater microbial mat bacterial communities from Lake Vanda, McMurdo Dry Valleys, Antarctica- Oligotrophic Lake LV.19.MP7.P2 | ecosystem: Environmental > Aquatic > Freshwater > Lake >...
ATATTAAACATTTTTTACTCTTGCTTAAGCCATAAATAACATGTACAATATCCAAAACAGTAACATTACAATGAATAAAAATACAAAAAAATATTATTTTAAATCAATAACTCATTTAGATCGTTGTAATATGTTTTCTAATGTTAGTTATTTTGTTTCATTTACAAAATTTCCTTATAAAAAAATACATAAATTATTAACAGCTTATGATAAAATTGGTTTTTTAAAAAAAAGTACAAGAAAAGAGTTTATAAAACATTATAAATATAATCCATTAAAAAATAATCCTAATTCTAATTTTTATGGTTTATCATTATATAATTATACAAAAAATTACAATGTAATAGGTTTAAATGATATTTTATATTTTATATTTTATAAAAATAATAATAACTTCAAAGATTTTGATAAATTTTTGGTAAAAAATTTAACATACGATATTTTTAATGATGATGAAGATATTTGGATTAAAGAATTTAATATATTTAATAGTAAAAATCTTCCCAATTTAAATATTAAACATATTTCTAAATTAAAATCAATTGATAAATATAATTTTATTATGGATCTGTTGAAAAACCAATTAATCATTAAAGATATTATAAAATGATATATTACGTTTACTATCTAAGAAACAAAGATTTTAGCATTAAAAAAAAATTTAATGAAAGCGGATTCGGTTGTTGGTATAAGTATTCATATCTGGATGGGTGTGATTTTACTTTTTCTTATGATGAAGCTTTAATTATATCACAACAACTCCCTAAAGAAAGATGCATTATCTTAACATTTCATGAAATGTTGGAAACAGTAGGCGAAAATGAAAATGAATGGATAATAAGAGATATTATTAAATGAAATATGATTTTTAAATTTATATGATACTTATATAGCTAATATTATGCACAATTCTTTATTTTAAAATAAAAAATTTAATGGTTAAATTAAAAAATTCTAAAAATAGCAATTTTATTTATAAAGATAAAACAAAAGAAGATCTGACTAACATTATAGTTAGAAAATTTGGCCAAGTGGAGAATATTTACTATAATCAAGGATGGAAAGTTGATTATACTTGTGGTTTAAATCATAAATTAACAAAAAACGTTAAAGATATATTTCAAGGAGTTTGGTGTAAGCTTTGTAATTGTAGGATTGCTGAAGAAGCTAGTAGACAATATTTAGAAAAAATATTTGATAATAAATTCCCATCAATTAGGCCTTCTTGGTTAAAATCATCTGTAACAGGAATGAATTTAGAATTAGATGGATATTGTGCTGAACTAAATTTAGCTTTTGAACATCAAGGTCATCATCACTACCTCGATTCTTATGGGAATTTAGATAGGGTTCAAAGAAACGATAAATTAAAAAAAGAAATGTGCGATAAGATTGGTATAAAATTAATTATAATACCAGATTTAAATTTTTTTAAAAATGAAAATGATATATTAGATTATATATTAGAACAATGTGACAATTTAAAATTAAATACAGTGAATAGAAATGTTAGTGTTGATCAATCATTAATATTTAATTCTAAAAAACTTACAGAATTTAATAAAATACTTAAAAATATAAAAGATCAAGGATGGTCGACAACCAATACTACTTATAAAGATCGTAATGATATTTTTAATTTATTATGTGTAAATAAACATAAATTAACTAGGTTGGCTACGAAACTTTCTTCCGGAAGTTTTTATTGTAGAGATTGTAATGAACAGAATTTTTCTATATCAAAATATAAAGAAATTTGCAATATTGTTAAAAATAAAGGTGGTATCTGTATTAATAAAGAATACAGTAAAGCTCAGGATTATTTAACTATTCAATGTGAAAATAAACATCAGTGGCAAACGGTTTTCAATAAGCTTAAACATGGCCACTGGTGTCCAATATGTGCTGATATTTTACACTCCCAAAAAACACGAGATAAACAAATATTTTTAGCAAAATTATTACAAATAATTAAAAATAATGAAGGATTATTACTTTCTGAAATAGAAAATTTAAGAAGTGATGATAAATTTTTAATAAAATGTAAAAGAGGTCATGAATTTGAAACAAAATTAAATAATTTATATAAACAGTCATGGTGTTCAAAATGTATTAAAATAGAAAGGTTTGGAGGAATACAAACCTTTATAGATATAGCAAATAAATATAATGGAACATGTTTAACAAAAAACTATAAAGATTCAAATCAAATAATGAAATTTAAGTGTGAAAAAGGTCATAAATTTAAAATTAATACAGGAAAATTATTAAGAACAGAAAAAACTGCAAAAAAATATTGGTGCCCTACTTGTGGTAATTATGAAAAATCATTAAAAAATAGAGGTAAAAAACGTGAAGATGTTATTATAAAATTAAATACTATTAATTTTACACTAGCTGATAGTATAGATAATTATGATATCATGCTTGGTAATAATAATTATTTAAATGTAAAATGTAAGAATAATCACATTACAAAAAAATCAGTATCTCAAATTTTTCACGAATATGGATGTAAAAAATGTTATGATTTAAGATCTGGTTAAACATTAAAAGTATGAACATGGCCTAGGCTAGATTCGGTGCTTCCAACACCTACAAGTATAGATCTTGGATTAACGGTATGTGTATGATTAAGCGTATTTCCAGTCTCTTGATCAACATCAGATAATAGTATTGTATGTTCGGATACCCTTAGAACATGAGTGTGTGGTAGAGGTTCATTATTTGGGCCGCGCAATATACCAATATTCGTATTAATATTAATTGGAAACATCGCAGTATCATCAAATGTTCTTACCTGATAAGCAGGGTCTGTTTTGCGCAGTCTTTGTACTGTAAATGATTGTTTTCCAGATTGACCATAAAATAATTTATTTCTAGTAACAGTTTTAACAACATATCTAAACTCTTGTTGATCTTTATCATCAAATCTAACAATGATGTCTCTCTCATTTATTTGTGGCGCAGTCAATGTCCAAACAGAAAATTGTACCGATGATTCTAGTCCAGCTTCTTCTAATTTAATTTCCTCATCAGCAGGTCCAAACCTAGCAAGCATTCTTCCGTCGGAACGACGTTCATAAAAATGTTGAGTGTAACCTTTAACCCATGTTGTCCCATAGCAAAAATTACAACGCATATCGCCATTTTCATTGTTTGGTTCATAACAACTGCAACGAATACCTGAAGTTATACGCTGTAGTAGAATAACAGGCTCACCTGTATTCTCTAAGAGCATTTCTAAATTCTGATCTATAAGAGTTGTGATTGGAATATTTGATGTGGTAACTATATCATCTTCTCCATTCGTACCTGGAGCACAACATTCAAATTTCAAAATATAACTATCACTGCATTCACCGTTTATAATCTGATCTGCTGAGTTTCTATGATAACCACTGAAACAATATGCTTTAAAATCTTCACGTTCTGGCTCAACTGCATCCCTATCTAATGTTAGCAAATTATCACCAACCCGATAACCATCAATTAAAGTAAATGAATTATTTGGATAACCAAACTTAACTTCTTCTTGAAAAACTAAGCCATTTTGTTCTTCAAGACCTTTCCAAAAAGTAATAATAGGACTACGATCACCATAACCGTCCCATCCTGCAACTGTATGTTCTGTTGGGACTGTTCCAAGAAAACCTCTTTCAGAAACGATTACATTGCCATCAAATAGATCAATAGAACCGTATCGAACAAGTTCATAGCCAATTTGTATAATACCATAAGCTGGAAATAACTCAATATCAGCAAGACCAATAACAAGTTGGCTGCTTGAAATATCTGAAGTGAGAAAAGTTTCAGGATAATATTTTAAATAACCATCAATTACAGAAGATTGATTTGGTCTAGCTGATTCAGCATCTGGTAAAAGTTTTGGATCATACCAGGTAGATTCATATTGAAATGCGCGAGAAGCAAAAAACAATGTATCACCAGGAATAAGGTTACCGATCCATGCCTCATTGAATGGAGATTGAACATTTGCGTATTTGGGACCTTCAGAAAATACGTTTTCTCGTTCAGTGGAATAATATATATTGTAACCACCCATGGAATAACCAGTGATGGGGTAGGCCTGATTATAAGTTAATTGTATAGAATAACCATCGGATGGGCATTGTGCATTTAAAAGTCCGAACTTACTCCATACATTATAAAACGGTACAGATGGAAAGCATGTCATATTAATATACCAATTTATTATTTAATTAACTGTTTCAAAACATTAATTCTAGCAACTTTTTTTTCATCCTCCGCCAAACCAATAACAGGACCAGTTAAATAACTACCCATTGCAGTATCAACTAAGAATTCATATTTAGGAAATGGATTGCCAGATAATAATTTTTTAATTTCATAAACTATATGTTCAATAAAGCGATATTCACCTGCTGCTTTTAACATTTTAGCTTCTTTATCCGTTTCAGAATTAATTCTTCTATTAAAATCATCTTCATCTTCATTGGTATAATCAGGGTGCCAAAAATCTTGGTCCTTAGTTGTTTTATATTCAATAGATTGATTTTCTTGATCTAACTTATTAAAAACATATAGTATAGCTGAGCTTCTTTCCATTTGTTTTTTTAATCTTGGATCAGGAATATTTTTTATTAAATAATTAATATAATCTTTATCTTGATTAACTGCAATTTTAGCTAATTCAACGGCATAGTCATCAAGATAATCATAATATTCATCATTTAGTTGCATCCGAACTTTTACAACGAAATCATCATATAGACTTTTAAAAGATGATATATGAACTTTTAAACCATACTGATCTTTTCCGCTAGATAAAGATTTAAGATCATTTAAAGTTTTTGTAGTATCTTTTATTTTTACCGAATCTAAATCAAAATAATCAGATTCTGTTGATGGATCATCAAGAGTAGATATCCATTCTTTAATCATTTCTTTATACAAATCAGCTGGTTCATGGTTTTTCTTACCTTTAATTTGTTGGAAAAGAGGTTTATTACCATCAACCTCCATAGTTATATGAGGTTGGTTAGAAAGATCTCTTAATGAATAAACTTTGATTTCACCAAGATCTACAGCATCACAATAATTAGTACCACCTACACAATGCTCCATCTTAAAACCTTCAGCTTGAAGATCATTTTCGGTTTTAATTTCTTTAATTGTCCAACCTTTAAATTTAGGATTAATCCAATCTGGACCATAAATAATATTAGAATTACCTTCTTGATATTCTTTAGATGTACCGATTTGAGCTTGCTGATGATGCCAGGCGTCAATAGCTGGTTTTATAGATTTGAAATCATAAGAAAAAATATCAGGTCTAACAGCTAAATACCAATCTTGAAATTCAGAATCTAAAACTTCACCAGAGAACTTGGACCAATTAACTCTTATTTCTGGATCTTTAATATAATTTAAATTATTATCTTTTGGTATTATTCCTTTTCTGATTTTTTTAAAAGTAATTAATATCCATTTTTCAACATCTTTAAATTCTTCCCAAAATTTAGCAATTTCTTTCTCCCTTGGAAGATAAGGGTCTATGCTCTGTTTATCTTCAAATGTAAAAGATTGGAGTTCATCAATAGTAATTCTAGGATTTTTTATAATGTGTGCGATATACTTTTGCTTATCTATATCAGGCAAAGCTGATATAAATTGTTTAATATCATCTGATACATTGTATTTATTAAGAACATCTTCTACACCAGCAATCTTAAGAAGAGCTAGGAATCTTTGAGCCAATTTTACTGGTAGATAATCGGAAAATTCCAAAACCTCTGTAATGTCATTTCTTGGCACATTCGATTTAGGTAATAATTTATCAATTTCATAAATTATTTGATTGAGAAGACCAGGTTCTAAATTTTGTGAAAATTCTTCATATGTACCAATATCATAATCTGACTGTTCTTGAGATTCTTGAAACGGATTTGATTTAAATGTTTTATTAAAAAAACTTTCTTCAATTTTTTCTCTTAAAATATAAAGATTATTAATAGCTGAAACAGAAGTATCAGGTGATGGTTGTGAAAATAATGATTCGTCATGCTTAATTGCAAGATCTGCAATGTTTTTAGCAATAGCGTTCATTGAAGGATCAAAATAAGGTTTTGATCCTAATTTAGATGTAAGTTCTTGAACCGTATTATTAAAAATAAAAATTATTCCTAATTGTTCTTTAGCGAGTTTCTTGAAAGGCATTTTTGTTGGAGAACGGGATAATTTGAGAAGCTCAGCTCTCCTGGATTCACGAGCAACAACTAACAATTCATCTAATTTATTCTTACGTTCTTTTTTATCGTTAACATTATGATGATCTAAAACCTTCTCAACATAATTTTCAGCATGCTCTTCTCCATACATATCACTCATATATTCTGTTTGAGCTTGGAATCCTTCTTGCTCAAATTCATTATTTAAATACTCTTCCGAAGAATTACTACCTATTGTTGGTCCTTCGCCAAAACATTGCTGAAGAACATGAGTGATTTCATGAACCATATAATGATCATCATCGGCAAAACCATCATCTAATAAAGAATTATTAAACCAAATAATACCATGTTCCGTCCTTGCTGAAACTGGAAGATCAGCAAAACCCATTGGTATATAATCCAAATAATCAATATCAACATCGTGCTCTTTAAAAAGATCAATGATTACAGGATGTTGCTTAATTTTTTGTTTAATTTTATTAATTACTTGTAATTTTTGTTTATTCTTCATAAATTAAGGCCAAAATATGAGTTATTTAAGTATTTTAACCCACAAGGGCAAAAAATCTATTTCTTGTCGTGAGCTTTTGTAGATAGATAGCTCTAATTTTGAATTATTACATTCAGACATCAGTTCTAATTTTATATTATAAACATTTTCAATTTCAACACCTTTATAATAAACTTTATATTCGTAATTTATAATACCAATGCTTGGAGATATTTTTTTTAAAACAAGCTGAATACATTCACTATCTTCGGAACCATCATAACACCTGTCTAATTCTAATGATATAAAACATGAAGTCATTTTAAACTCATTAAAAAATCTTGTATTAAGTTTTAAATTTGATAAACCATCAACCCTGAAATCTTCAAAGAAAATATAAGATTTTTTGGAGTTCTTATTAACAAGAATGGTAATAGTATTAGTTTTAATATTTTCTACCATAAGCTTATGCAGATGTAACGATAGATTCGTTTTCTAAGAAAGATTTAATTTTATCTTTAAGTATCTTAAACCTGATTTCTGCTTTTTTAGCATCAGGAAGTTGAATTGCTTCCTCAGGAGATAGAAGTTCATAATCAAAAGGTGGAAGATAAGCAGCTTTGACATTAAATATATAACAAAAGTTATCATCTAATAGATCCTGTAAATTTTTAAATGTTTTATGAGGAAGATATTTAAAATTTTGTAAAATTTTTGAAATATTATCTATCTTGATTTCATTGTATAATTTTTGATCTGAAATATATGATGACCAAATACTAGCAAGCTCATTTACAGAAGTTGGCAGGAAGTCTAATTCGAAATCATCTTCTATGATTACAATAACATCCATATTAATATGCAAGTTAAAGCATAACATTATGAATAGAATTATAAAAATAGCAAACTTGATGGAAATTAACTATAAACTCGCCGAAGAAAAGCCTGATAACTTAGCTTGGCTACTTAATCTTGACCATTCTCTAAATTCAGCCCTTAAAGAGTTTGCAACAAATCAACAATACACAAAAGATTACGGCATCCAAAATTTAACAGCTCATATTAAATTTGGAGAACCTCAAAGCACTATACAAATAGGCCCATCTGAACTTGGTGCGCTAGATAAATTTACACGTAATAGCTTTCGCCAAGATGTGGAAAATGTGGTCGATGCCATTATCTATAAATTTAACCACTCCGGTAATATTTACTTTGGTGGATATAATTTAACCATATTTTAAATAATAAAAACTATGTGCTTTTACTGTTAGGGCATATAACAGGATAAACTTTCAACATCACATAGTCTTGACCACATAACTTACAGTTAGTTATCATTCGTGACATTCCTTTGCCACCATTAATAGCAGTGTGATTACTTACTATACTGTTCCACTCATGACTGGCTTTAGCTTCATCAAATAAATCTTGCCTAGCCATGCGCTCAGCTTTTCTTTGTTGAACAGATTTTGTAGGTGGTGTAAACATATATTTATGTTAATTTATTAATCATTTAAAAGTATTTCATTTGAGACTCTAAAATATTTAGCAATATTTACGCCATTTTTATATTTAAAAAATGCCTGGTCAAGATCTTTTTTTTGGTAATCTGAATATTCTTAACTATATTTGATTCGGCTAACATCGCTATATTTCTTTTCCTATCTAAATAAATTGTAGCATCTTTATATAAATAATTACAGATTTTAGAACAAATACAGTTACCACCAAATTCTAACCTGTATATATTTTTTTGTTTTTGTATTATTTTGTATTTTTTTATTTCATAATTAATATTTTTTCTAAACGTTTCTAAAAACTGTTCCATAACAATTTTTGTACCAGAATTTTTAAAATAAATTTGAATATGATTATTTTTATTTAATGATTGTTTCCAACAACCATCTCCATCAACATATCCTCTTAAAAAATGATGAGCTAATTTGTGATTTAAAACCCATGTAGGTATAGAATATGTTAAACTTTTATTGGGAGTAATATTAAACTTTTCAAATAATGTTTTTGTTATTTCTTTGTTTGAAACAACCATTAAACAACTTTTAGTTACCAGTTTATCGGAAACAGATCTATTTGTTATATAGCTATTAATTTTTTGTAAAAACAATTTATCTTTTTGAGCCAAACCAATCTCTAAACAATTTCCACTATTTCCAGATACACAGCCATCAGCAGCAATGAAACCAGCTATATATAAAGATTCCTCAGTGTCATGTAAAAATATGTTATTATAATTATAAGAATTTTGTTTTTTAATTATATTTTTAATATTATTATTTTTTATAAATCTATAAATAGTTAGTTGGCTTATATTTAAATAAACAGATATGTTTTTAATAGATTTTGTTTTTAATAACTCTGTTATTTCTGATTTATTTTTAATTGTCATACTTTTATGTAATTAGTACTAATATATTTAATAATTATTAATCCACTTTATTTATTAAGAATTTTTATTTAAATCATTAGACATATCATATGATTTAAATGTTTTCGCCATATCGGCAATATCTTTTTTTCGCTGTAAGCAAATTGTAGAATTTTTATATAAAAAATTAGATAATCTTTCAATAATGCTGTTGCCACTATATTGGATTTTATCAAACATAAGTTCTTTTTTACCAACTAAAGGTTTACTATATCTTCTTTTTCTATAAGCAACGTTGTTTATTAACATAATATTATGAAATTGATTTAAAAAAGTATAAGTGCCCCTCATACTAAATGTAATATGATGTCTTTGGTTTTTATTTTTTGCTTTGCAAAAACAGCCATCACCGTCAATATAACCCCTTAAAAAATGGTTGATATATTTATGATTCATTAACCATTCTGACATCTCAACTTTGTATGTTTTATTTGGAACTACCCCGAATTTTGCTAAATCATTAAATATTTCCTTTGAAGAAATATGTATCTCACAAGTTTGTTTCGGAATGTTTTTTGTATAAACTCCAGATGACCAGCTAGTTTTTATTGGAACCGTAGAATTAAGTATGTTTTTTATATTTTTTAAATGTTGAATATCTTTTATAGATAATTCTATTGATGAAACATAACCTTCAGGACCGCCGCAAACCCATCCATCCGCACACCAAAATCCAGCAATATAAAATGACTCAGGTGTATCTTTTTTAAAAAAATCAAAATCACAAGTGTGCTTTCTATTATCTATAAAGTTACACTCTCTGCACCACGATCCATTAGCAATGTTACCAGCACGAACTTGCCATTCATGATGCCGTTTACATTTTAAATGTAATTTATCATGCATACTAATATATTCTTTTGATAAGCAATAACCACCTTTAATTGTTGCTATATTAATAAAATCTTGTAATTTATATTTTTTGTTACTCATAATTTTTCTTAACTTATTGATAAAATTATATATAATTAAAAATATTATTTAATTTCTCATACGTTAATTTAACTTTAACGCTTGAGAAAATACTTGTCAAGTTTTTTGCACAAGAAAAAACAGCTCGGGAAAGATCGGGATTTCTTACCTAATCATTTAAGTAAGAATTTGATCAATGTACTTCGCAAGCCAAAGGTTCTCATCTTGGTGCCCACGAAGAAGCTCTCTCGCCTCTGGTCCAAGAGTCTCTGTTGCACAGATGGCTGCCTCGCGGATAAATTTATCATCATCCTTTAACCCACGGACAATTAGAGTTTCAATTTCTCTACCGTAGTATGATTGGTCAAGCCGACCCATTAGCAGAAGCAAGGATCTCCTAGCCGACTCATGCTCCTGGTAAGCTTGGATGACCTTGTGTGCAACCTCTAGCCATGGACCACCACGAAGTAAGGACTCAGCATAATGTGTTAAGCCTGGTTCAACTGGCGATTCAGTAACCATCTTCACAACTTGATCGATATCGAAGGGTATAACAATTTTATCAACAATATCTGTCATATCAAAATTATCTTTATTCATAGTTTTCTGTATGAATAAATATTAGTTACTAATATCTTAGGGATAATATAATATATTATATTATTCTCCTAGCTCTAAGATGCCTTAGCTTAGCTAGTTGAGGTGATGCTGCAGTAACGGAAAACGTACCCAATCCAAGAGGGTAGGGTTTCATATTCTTCTTAATCAACTGTACCTTATCATACCAGTTAGTATACTCTGTGCTCCACTGTGTGCTAAGTATGTCAGAAACAGCTGGAGGAGTAAATGACGTTCCGTTATCATTAAAATTAAATTCACGCCCCCTCTCAATGAGTGCCTTACTACTTAATGAATATATTACAGCGTGTTGCAATATTACTTCAAAAAACATATCCATAATGGAATTATCACAGAAAGTAAAGAACGTAAAGTGAGGTATTTGATTAAAAGCTGTAAGGGCCGTTGCTATAAAAGTAACTAGCTGTTCTACACTATAGATATCACAATTTTCGTAAACAACATTGCCATATTCATCTTTTCGTCTAGATTTACCTGAGCTATTTAATCTAGCGCGCAAAGCTTTAATAAATTTATTAATTACTAAGATTTCATTTTGAGAATAGTTAAAAGGAACATCATCTCCGAGATGTATGTATCCATCACTATTAATTCCTGGCAACTGACTTTGAGCGACAACAAAGTTATATTCATTAATTTCAATTCTATAACCATCAGAGCTTGCCATAACACCGCTCCACCGATCTATATACACACCTTCATAAGTAGCATAAGGCACAGCATAGATAAAGTTATAAATACCTACACCAACTCTACTAACACCTAAGCTTGTATCACTGACTAACACATTACCATTAGGTTGGACGATAGATATTGTAGGGAAGGTAATTGGATCAGCAGGGCTACCATTCCAATTTCTAAATACGGCATCGAGCAACACGGAATGTGAAGGTTCAGCAAATTCGCCACGGGTTTTAATGGTTGTCATAATAATATGCTAAAATAGTATATTATTATTTTATTGTTAGGGCATAATTTATTCTATTATATTAGAAATCATTGATAAAATTTTAGCTTCTTTAAATGTTAAAGATTTTAAATACGTAAAGTCTACTGAAATATAGGCTAATTCATTTTGAAATAGTTCTTTGAAGATAAGTTCGTTTAAATTCAATTTATGTAAATTGTTTATAATAAATTTATAGTTTTGCGTTGTTAACCAATCGGGGAGATAATGGGAATTATCATGATCCTTTACATTTAATGGACTAACAACAATTGTTTTATATTTCATATTATTTGACGGTAATTTATCACAATAAATATTAAAAAATTTTATAATATTATTATATTTTAAATTAGTGTTTAAGATACAAGATAAATAATAATAAAGTTCAGGGTCTGTTGAAGTTTCATTTTTTAAGACTGTATGTTGTACGGTATAATACATTATGCAATAGTAGTTTTAATCATCATATTAATTTGAAATTCTTTAAGAGTTTCTGGCAGATCTTTGTTAAACAATTTGAAATCAGAATAGATATCATCTGTTAAATTTTCGGAAATTTTATAACCGACATACAGCAAGTGACTAGTATTAAAATACTGTTCATTTTGGCTATAAAAGTTTAGGATTGGTGGAGCTTTCCTTCCTGGAAAATATTCACATAGATATTTTTCTTCAGTAATTTCATTAACAACATTAAAAGCACCTAAGGATCCCATTAACTTACCAAACTGAGTGTTGGTGGCATACTTAAGAGTAGCATGTAAAAAATCCAAAGCGGCATCTTTACTTAGAGATGTTTTAATAAATTCGTGACCTAACTTTTTATGACGGTCATCTGAAAAATCATAAATTTTAATTTCTGGTGTTTTTGTTTTGCTTTTTGTCATACATTCTCCTTGTGAATATGGAACTATTATAACTATACGCTTTTTGAGTAAAAAGTCAATATTTATTATTTTAGCTTATTTTTAATATGTTTTTATATTTTCTTTAGCACGACAATTTTTTCACCTTTTTCAATATTCTTAATTCTTGGAGCATCTTTTCCACCTTCTTCTTTTACGGGGTTACGATGAAAATGATTGAGAGCTGTTTCTTTATTAACTTCGATTTCTTCTACAAATTCCAAACCAAATTCGGGCATTAAGCAAACATTTTTCATATCTTCGCGATATTTATTAGATATAATAAAAGCAAAATATTTAACAGATGGTTTGAGTGAAGATTTTACTGTATTGTACCACCAACCATGTAGCCAAGCATCATACTCTGGGTGAGTAGATGTTGATGTTTTATCATGCTGATACATTTCAGTAATAAAATATGGTGGACAAGTGAATACACAATCATAATTTTCTTTGGGTGTAAGTGTTGCTGAATCTTGGTTATAGAAATATTTATTAGCTGATGTTCCTATTGATTTATCATTTTTAAACATTTCATATATTTGTTTTGCACCACTGACTGATCTTTCATCAATATCATTATAGATATACTCTATATCCCAAGAACCAATTAAGCGATGGCCCCAACCACCGCAAAAATCATATACTGATTTGATTTGATATTTTTCAGTAAAAGCTTTAAGCCAAAGAGGAGAGTGTTGAGAGAAGCCATCACAAATTCTAGAAATACGAAATTGTCTTAAAATTTCACCACAAAGGATACCTTTTTTATTTTTACCAACTTCTTCGCCAGCATATTCATAATCTCTAACTAAATATTTCATGAGATTTTCGATAATCCAACGACGATGGACAGATTTGTTATAAAGATCTTTTTCTTGTTGATAAAAATGAGGATTAATTGTACTGGTAATTTTATTATAAGTACACCCGGCAGAAAAATCACCTTTTTTTGTTTTAAGGTTTTTCAATTCAGAAACCATTTGATTATAATTATAGGTAATATTTACGCCATGAATTCTGCGATGAATTTGCATTAAAACATCTTGTTCATCAAGGAAAGAATAAATTTCTAAAAAGTTTGCATTTTCGGCGTCCATCTTTAATGATTTATTATAATCGACAATACACCACTGTTTAATAAAATCAGATTCTTCTGCATCAATTAATTTATTTAAAAGATTTTGTTGAATTCCATTACCAGGACGATAAAGATTATAATTATTAAAGCGTCCTGTTCGGTCTTCAACAATCAAACCATTTAAAGATGGAATTTTATATTCATAAATTCCAATTTGTTCTAAATCTTTATAATTTTTAGAAAGTATAGCAAATAAAGAATCATGTCGTTCCTGGTAGTATTCAGGATTATGAATACGATTTTTAGTTCTGGCCACAAATTTAGCAACTTCTGGGTTTTGAATATTTTCACGACTTTTAACTGGTTTAACTTCGAAATTTACTCCATCAATAATCATAATTCACTACCTTTGCAAACGTATTGGTAATCTTCTTCTGAAATTTTGCCTTCAATCTTAGTATCATAAATCTGAAGCTCTTTGCAAGGCTTAAGGAAACGTTTATGAGAAGTAAGTCCCTTATCCCAGCCTCCTGAGCCACTATTGATCAGTGTATCTTCTGGATAAGATTTCATTAACCAAACATGCATAGCCTTAACAGCCTCAAATCCTGGAATTTGAATAGAATAATCAGCATAATTTGTATCAAGGATAACTCTATTGGGTAAAATTTCTTCGCAAATAGAGGCGATAAGAATTTCTTTTTTATCCACATTTTCTGTAAACTTTAATATTTCAAAATATTTAGCACAATTTAATTCATTAAACCAATCATGACAATAATCTCCAGCTGATTTAATTCCATTTTTTCGTTTTTCAGCTGACCATCTTTCTAAAAGAATATTGTTATTTTTTAAATCTAAATCAGTTAGATAGTTCGAAGTATTCTTGCTTAATTTATTTTTAACTAGAATTTCCAATCTATTCCAAGCATAACGAAAGTTAGCAAGCTTTTTAGATGAAAATGTATTATATAAGTTCGGATTATAAATCATTTCAATGTTATCTTTTTCTTTTGTAACTTGTTTTTTTGTTAAATTATAAAGTTCAAGATCTTCATCAGAGACTTTTGTTTTAATTCCAGCTAAACGAAAATCTTCTATTACTTGAAATTCTTTTTTAAGGTCTCCTGTTAAAGAAATTGGTGGAAGAACTAGATAACAAACTCTATTGCCAAATTCTTTCTTTTTCTTAATTAAGATAAAACAATCATCAACAAAACCATAGAAAAAATATTTCCTTTCTGATTTTAGATATAAATATGATTGGAAGAATCTTGGATATTTGCGATTTATGAAAAAAGCTTTTTGATAAGGTATTATTTTTTCTAAATCATCCGCAGGCATATCTTTAAATAATTTAAAATTCTTAATTTTTTCGTAAACTTCTTTCATTTAAAAAATTCCTTATAATGTTTAATAATATTATCTTTTTGAGAATGAATTAGAGATTCTATACCAACACCTTCACCTTCGCAAACTTTTTCTCGCCACAAAAGTTCATCGGGGATTAATCCTTGAAAAGCATATCGTAATAATGGTTTCATTCGTTTATTCTCTAACCTAAATTCAACAGGAATATTTATCGCATATTCAACAAAATTTCTTTCCAAAAATGGGGATCGAATTTCTTGAGAGTATTTCATCATACATTTATTTTCACGAATAACATTGCTTTTATGAATTTTATTAATTAGATTATGACGAGCTTCATTATATTTATCATCATAATAAGACCATCTTCTTTCAGTTGGATAAGATGCAAATAATTCATCAGAACCTGAACCAGAAAACACAACTTTGTAGCCATGTTTCGCAATCTCTTTAGCCATAGCAATATGAGGAAGACCAGAGCTTACTTGCGTCCATGATTTATCTTCAATTGTCTCAATAGTATTATTAATATTATTAAAAACATCATCCTCAGTTAAAACAATTTCATTTAATTTTATATTTAAAAATTTAGCCATTTCTCTGGCAAAATATAAATCATTATTATTTTTCTTTTTACCGTCACCGTTTAAGCTAACTGTAAAAGCCTCCAAATCAGGGTTAAATTGTTTTAATATATAAGCAATAATTGATGAATCAATTCCTCCGGAAAGTAAAACTGTATAAGGGACCTCTTTCGGAATCTTTGTTTCAACGGCTAACCATATCATATCTTTTAAATTAGTAATAATGGTTTCTTTTGAATCATTAATTATTTCATTTGGTATAGAATAATATTTAGTGATTTCTAAAATATCATTCTCAAAAGATGCGTAAGATCCAGGTGGAAGAAGTTTTATCTCTTTTGTTAAAATTGAAGAATCAAATTCTTTAATAGCTTTAATTTCACTTGAAAAAACAAATTTATTTTTATTATGATAATAGTAAATTGGAATTTCACCAATATGATCTCTACCAATAATTAATTTATTATCTTTTAAAAAAGCAAAAGCAAACATCCCAGACATATCTTTTAAGCATGTTGGTCCTAAATCATAAAGAGCTTTTGTAAACTTCTCAACATCTCCAGAAGTTTCAAATTCATTATTAAAATATTTAAGAGTTTGTTTATTCCAAAGTTCACCATTATAAACAAGAGCACAGTCTTTATATAAATAAGGTTGGTTTGATTTGTCAGAAAGGTCTTGTATTGATAGCCTATTGTGAGCAAAATGAAAATTATTAAATTTTATTGTTTTTTGAAAGTCAGGCCCGCGATATTCCATACTTTTTCTTGCCCGCTCAGTATCTTCTATAGTTTTATAATTAGCACCAAATATTCCGCACATAGTGAATCCTTTCTCTCACTATACCATACCAATATGTATTGTCGATATATATTTAATATAAAAAATTAATCATCATCGCTACTCATCTCTTCAGCAAATGATTCATCAGAAAAATTAAGTTCTTCAAACTCTTTTTCTTGTACAACTAAACTGGCACGAAGTTTTGAACGTTCAAGCCATAATGGAATTTTAGTTATGATATTTCCAGACTGAATTGGTTTAGGTGGCTCAATTAAACGGACCTTAACACGGTCTCTTATATTGTAGAGAGAACCTTCTTGAGCGGATTTAACTATTTGTAAATATGTGAATTTAAAATTATTAGATAATAAGTTTAAACTTTTACCAGCAGGTATGTAAAAACCCAAATCTGCTATTTTTATATCTTTTTTTGTGATATTAGATATCCAAAATTCTGATTTAGGTTTTTTTCTCATATTAGCCCGATATTACAACAACTTCAATAGCTTTAGGAATACCTTTATTATTTTCACCAATTTCAAACTCAACCACTTGATCTTTTTTAAGTGTACGAAACCCTTCTTGAACAAGATCACTAAAATGTACAAACAGGTCCTTATGCCCTTCATGGAAAATAAATCCGTATCCATCACCGCTATTAAACCAAATCACAGTCCCTGTATATTTTTTCTTTTCCATCTTATCTTTACCTTTCTAATTATTTACTATTATATATACATTATGTATTAATATTATATGATTAAATGAATTTCTTTTTCATATTGTTTTAAGAATTTGATCCAATAATTCTCAATATGGCTATCAAAACGTATAGCATTTTTATTACTTAAATTATTTTAATGAATTTCTTTAAAATCTTTATCGGCAGGAATAATAATTTTACCATCAACTACTAATCCGTTTTGGGCTCCTATCCAAGTGTATAAAGCAGCAGACCCCATTGTTGATATTTGTTGTCTCTCCTGCTCATTTTTACAATTTTTTAATAAATTATCATATTTTTGGAAAATCTGTAAAAGATCGCCATGACAACCATTTGCGGTAGCCCAAGTCATTAAATTTTTTCTAGTTTCAAACTCTGACATAATTTTATTACTCATCTTTACCTTTAAATTTTTATTTTTTTATTCATTGGTTTATAATATGGTTTTTCATTTTCCATGCCGGGAAAATTACACAAACCATCTTTTATATAAACTAATATAACACCAGGAGGTTTAGTTGATGGCCAAACACCAATAATTTTAATGTTTTCAGAATGAACTTTTGAATGACAAGTAGGGCAAATTACAGCCAAGTTATAATTATCATTATTTGTTTCAAATTCAGTTTGTTCTATTATATGATGATAATGTAATATTTTACTATCTTTTTCTTCGCAAATTTCACATTGTTTTTTGAGTCTTTTCACTTTTCCTTATGCTATAATTACCAGTTCTTAAAATTTATATATAACATCTTGCTGAAGTTATAATTGTATTAAGAAATTAATTATAAATCATAGATATAATTATAGATCAACATATGAGCATTATAAGAAAATTTGCGCTACTTGACATTTAACGATCCAACTAAGCCATAAGATTACTTAGGTCCTAGTTAATGTATAATTTCCTGAATTTATAACGTCTGAATAATAAAAACCAACTCTAGGCCAAGTAATATGTGTTATTATATAGCCATCAGTTAATAAGTTGTTTATAATGTCGAAAATCTGCCATGTTTAATGATCTTTATTCGAAATAACCACTGTAAGTAATTGCAAAAGTGAAAGTTTGCGAAGCTGTAGTAGTATAATTTAAAAATCTTAACACTGTCTGAACTCGCTCTCCTTGATTAATCACTAAAGGAATATCAAAACCTAAACTTAATTCATTTGCCAAACCACCAATCGGAACAAAAGCAACTAGACTTTGTAAACCAACAGGCATTATTCTTCGCGCTTTAACAATTGAAGATTCGCCAGTTGCTAGCGAAACACTTGTGCCTCCGGCAGCCAAAGCGATCGCCCAAGTAGTTGGGGTTCCAGGGCCCGACGCGCCGCTATTCATCACAGATATTTTATAATCCCTAATATAAAGAGTTCTTCCGGGAACAGTCGATGAACCAACGGGATTTAAATATGATTGAATTATATAGTCAGTTGTTAATGCTAATCCGGAAACTGTAGTTAAAAATAAACCACCTAAACCAGTTGATCCTCCAGGCTCGGTAGTATTTGTCGGAGTATAAAGCGCGGGGGCGGCGTTGTTTGCCCATTGTGCAGTTTGAGCTACAGCGGCGCCAGTTGGAGCTTGTATAGAGCTTGATCCAGCACCTGCTAGAATAGAAGACCAGGGTTTTCCCGTCTGACAGTCACCAACTACAACTGCGCACATACTTACACGCATTTGTTGAGCTTGTGATGTAATACCTGTATTATAATTTCTGAAAAATACAGGAAGCTGATTTGATGAAGTTATCGATGGTGAAACTATTGGTCTTAGAATTCTAGCAACCAAAATATTTTCAATCCAAAAATCAGCAGCATCTTCTGATAAGTTTACGGCAAAATGCTTACCATTATTAATTCCAACATTTGCATCAAAATTAATAATACCTGATTGGTTTTCAGTTCCATTATAATTAATAACACCTCTTAATTCGCCAGTAGCATTAATTCTAAAAAATGCACCATCTGTAGGAACTGTAGTACCTGAAGCAATACCAAAACCCCATTCGCAAACATTATTTGTTTGAGGTTGAATTGGAAAAGAAATAATCATTTCGCAAGACAAACCCATAGTTGATAATACAGGAAATGTACGCCAACTTTGAAGTCTTGAAACTGCGTTATTAGCAACAGAACTATTTGCATTTAATAAAGCAACACCGGTACCAACTGTAACTGTTGATGTAGTAACAGGTGCTGTCCAAATTGATGTATTAAGTACAGTTCCAGTAAAAAATTCATTAAAAAAAGTAGTATCAGAACCAGTACGTAAACGAAAATCTTCAGTAACTTCTAACGCTCTAGTTACTCTTGATCCAATAACAGATCCTCGATCAACTTCAGAAACAGGACTAACAAATCCTGCATTATTTTCTATTAATGTTGTAGCAGTGATAGCATAACCATCTGCATTAATATCTAAAACGTTGCCATCACGTCCTTGTATTGTAAAACCTGAAGCCATAAATTTTTCCTTATTTTACCTTTAAATAACTACACTAATATCTGATTATTGATTATTATATTTGATTATTGATATTCCCACAAAACATTGTTTAATGATCTTTATTCGAAATAACCACTGTAAGTAATAGAAAAAATGAAAATTTGATTAGCTGTAGAAGCATAAGCTGAAAATCTTAACACTGTCTGAACTCGCTCTCCTTGATTAATAACTAAAGGAACATCAAAACCTAAACTTAATTCATTAGTTCCCAAAGAACCAATCGGAGCAGAAGCAGCTATGCCCTGTAAACCAACAGGCATTATTCTTCGCGCTTTAGCAGT
>Ga0163148_10002860_pt1 | contig 19888 bp, 25 predicted proteins | sample OliLakLV19MP7P2_FD_148606 | JGI IMG/M metagenome (GOLD analysis project Ga0163148, IMG submission 148606) | Freshwater microbial mat bacterial communities from Lake Vanda, McMurdo Dry Valleys, Antarctica- Oligotrophic Lake LV.19.MP7.P2 | ecosystem: Environmental > Aquatic > Freshwater > Lake >...
CCGACGTGGGGAAAGACGCCTCACCCCCGACGTGGGGAAAGACGCCTCACCCCCGACGTGGGGAAAGACGCCTCACCCCCGACGTGGGGAAAGACGCCTCACCCCCGACGTGGGGAAAGACGCCTCACCCCCGACCCCTCTCCCAAAAGCAGGAGAGGGGAGAAAAGAAGTGGGCGATGGGAGATAGAAGGTAGCTTATGCCAATCATCAGCAGCCAAGTGCTTGCCATGATCCGACGTGTGACTGAGACCAGTTTCAGCGATACGTGCTTGATCGAGCGCGAGTCGAATGCGGTAGGGACGTATGGCGAACCGACGCATCAATGGGAAGTGACGGCTGCTGATAAGCCGTGCAGGTTGATCTCGGTTGGGGCGCGGCGGGGCAGCGGGATCGCGGAAGCGGGCGCGGCGGAGTCGCTGGAATATGAATATCGGTTGATCGTGGCGCAGGATGTGACGCTGGCGGTAGATATGCGGGTGACGATTGCCGCGCTGGTGTACAACGTTGTGCGGATTGAGGACGCGCTGACCGATGAAGCGTATCACAGCGCGATTTTGCAGAGGCGGGATTAGATGACGGTCAGGCTGAATAAAGCCAAGCTGGAACGGTTGATCCGGGAGACGCCAGAACGCGCCGACCAGATGCTACGCGGCGTGGCGACGGAGATAGTCAACGATATAGTGTTGAGCTTCGGGAGCGGCGTGTCTGCTGCGGGTGATCCGCCGGGCGTTGATACGGGGACGCTGCGGGCGTCGATGCGCTGGTCGAAAGACGGGGAGCTGCGCTATCTGGTTCAGGACGGCGTAATCTATGGGATTATGCTGGAATGGGGTACTGAGAATATGGCGGCGCGTCCGTTTGTGACCCCTGTGTTTGAGGAATGGCGTCAACGCAAATTCGCGGACTATGTGCGAGACTTCGGGGTAATGCGCTAATGGCTGAGGTCGCACTGGCGGCACTGTACCGGACGGTTCGCAACCGATTGATCGCATCGAGCGAGATTTGGGGGACGAAAGCGTTTCCCGACCTTGCGCCCGCAAAAACCGAGCGCCCGTATGTGGTGTTCAACTACGCGGGCGGTGGCGAACTGAATGCGCGGGTGAGTCAGGATGCGGAGATCGTGCTGACTATTAAGATCATCAGCACGGAATTAGGACAGGCGCTGTATGGGGCGCAGCGGATCAGCAGCTTGTTTAATGACGCGGATTTGTCGAGGGCTGGGGCGTTGGACGCGGGCAGCGAGTGGGTGATCATCCACGTGAAGCAAGAGCAAATCGTCCACATGGTTGAGATGGTGGAGGGTGTGCAGGTGTATCACGACGGCAATCGGTTTCGCTTTAGGATGGAGAGGATTTAGACGATGGTCAGTTACGCAGAAAATACGGTTTATTTGACGATGGGCGGGACGGCGGTACAAGCCTATTTTAAGGATGTGCAGCTTTCCCCGTCTAATTCGGCGGTGGATATTACGACGGGTGCGGGGGTGGATCATGTGCAGCGTGCGCCGGGTCTGAATGACACGAGCATCTCGATTACGCTGGCGTATGACCTGACGGACGTACAAACGTACATCCAGAAGATCGCGGTGGGGCAGACGATCAGCATTGAGTACGGACCCGAATCGAATGTGAGCGGCAAACCGCGCCACGTCCAAAATTTCGTGATCACGGGGTCTGATCATCAAGTCAGCGTCGATAAGTCGGCGGTCACGTTTAACATCGGCGGTGAAGGGGCGGCTGCGCCCAGCGTGGATATGTTCACGGGTGGGGTGTACAGCTAGACGAGCCTCACCCCCGACGGGCGCAAAGAAGCCTCACCCCCGACGGGCGCAAAGAAGCCTCACCCCCGACGGGCGCAAAGAAGCCTCACCCCCGACCCCTCTCCCAAAAGCAGGAGAGGGGAGACAAGCAAAGAAAGCGAGAGGAATGGGTATGACAGACGAAAATAGCGGGATTGTGATTGATCGCAGTCGCATCACGCACAAGCAAGCGAAACAAGCGTCTTTGTTGCAGATCAAGGCGCAGCGGGCGCAACGGGATTTTGACCTTGAGGCGGCGACGGACTGTTTCGAGGAAGTAGATCGTTTCCTGGCGCAGATCGTGGTCGGCGTGCCGGAGGGGTGGCTGCCAAAAGGCGTCAAGATTGGTGACGCGGGCTGGTTGGATACGCTGAGTCAAGACCACTACGAAGAGATCATGGCGGAGGGCAATGCCAGTCAGCCGGGAAAAAAAACGGGCTAGGGCATTCGATTTGGATGCACCGCAAGTTTCCTAAGCAGATCATTTTTGACGAGGACGAGGTGTGGCGAATCAACCGAATCCGAATTGCGAAATGGTTGGGCGTGAAACCAGTCGAGATTGACAGGATGCCCGCCAGCGACGTTGAGGACATCATGGAAATTATGTGGGCGGACGAACAGAAGTAAGCGAAGAGGCGAAAGCCTCTTTTTTGATTCTAGCCTCACCCCCGCCCCCTCTCCCAAAAGCAGGAGAGGGGAGAGGCGCGTTAATGGACCGGTGGCGCGGTAGGCTGAGTGGAATTGTGATCGGAGTCTCACTTTGTTCGGTAGCGCGGTTGAAGTCGCCAGTTTATTTGGAACGTTGGACTTACGCGATAATGCGACGGGGGCGCTGCGGCAGTTTGATGGGGCGATGGATCGCTCGATGCAGAAGATGCAAGGATTTGGGACGAGCATCAGCAACATCGGCGCGGGCATGACTCGTTTCGGCGGTCAATTGACGGCGGCGGCTGCACCGCTGGCGGCGTTGTTCGGGGCGGCTGCGGCGCAAGCGATGAACTTTGAAGCGGCAATGGCGAACGCGGGCGCGGTGTTGGGAAAAACCGCCGCGCAGATGGGCGAGATCAACGCTGAAATTCTTGCGCTGGGCGAGGTGTCGCTGGCGGGACCGCAAGGGGTAGCGAACGCTTATTACGAGATCGTGTCGGGGGTAGCCGACGCGACTACGCATATGGCGATTTTGAATCAAGCGATTGCGACGAGTGAAGCGGGGCAAGCGGATTTGACCGCGACCACGAGCGCATTGATCAGCGTAATGAATGCTTACAATTTGAGCGCCGATCAAGCCGGGAACGTGTCGGACATCCTGACGCGCACGGTGGGACTCGGCGTTGGCTCGATGAACGAATTTGCGGCGGCGATCCCGAATGTGACAGGGGTCGCGGCGCAATTGGGCATTTCGTTTGAGGATGTCGCTACCAAAATGGCGTTTTTGACCACGAAAGGGTATTCGGCGTCGCAATCGGCGGATTACCTGCGCGGGGCGATGATTGCGCTGATCAACCCCAACGCCGCCATGACAAACGCATTGGCGGCGATTGGCGCGTCGAGCGGTAGTGCTGCATTAGAAATGTACGGGCTGACAGGGACGTATGAGCGGTTGAATGGCGTGATGTCCACCGATGAATTGGCGAATGCGGTGGGGCGCGTCGAGGCGCTGCAAGCTGTACTCGCCATCACGGGCGATACATTTGAGGGATTCGCGCAAAGTTTCGCGGGGGGGGTGGCGGGCGCGACGGAAGCGGCGCGGGCGATCCAGCGGGAGAGTCCGGCGTTCCAATTTCAACTGCTGCAATCGAAAATTCAGGCGACGGGGATCGCGGTGGGGAAAGTGCTGCTGCCCGCGCTCAACCGATTGTTTGACCGCATGTCGCCGATCATTGATCAGGTGATGGCGTGGGTCTCGGCGAACCCAGAATTGATTTTGACGATTGCGGGTATCACGGCGGCGGCGACGATACTAGGACCCGTGTTGATGGGAATTGGCGCGGCGCTATCGCTGGTGGGGGGATTGATAACCTTCATTCTATCGCCTATCGGGTTGGTGACGGGCGCGGTTTTGCTGCTGGCGTCGGTGTTCAATGTCGACCTGATGGGCGGGCTGGGCGCGGTGATCGGGCAGATTGGCGTGTTCTTCGGGAGGCTGGGCGAGTTTGACGGGGACATTGCCAGAACCCTTCAAAGCATGTTTTCGACTGAGGAGGACGGGTCTAGCTTCCTGAGTACGATCCTTGAAGGCTTCGGGATGACACGGGACGCGGCGCAGGGGATTGCTCAACAGATTGAAGTGATCGCCAATACGTTGAGCTTTCAAACGACGTACACGTTGGGGAATATTTGGGAGTCGCTACGCCCCGCGTGGGAGACGCTGCGCGATTGGTTTTCGGGGGACCTGTTTCCGGCGTTGGATGATACTTTTACGAATCATATCACGCCGTTGATTCAGACTTTTAGTGACACGCTGGGCGGAATATGGGACATTGTAAGCCCGGCGCTCGGCGATTTGAAAGACTGGTTTATCACGGACGGGCTGCCGGGGGTTTTGACGTATATCACAGATACATTTCTCCCCGGCTTCAATGATTTTGTCGATGACGTTAAGGATATTTGGACGGATACCAGTCCCGGACTCACTTCGTTTTTAGCGTGGTTTACTACGGATGGTTTGCCTATCGCCATTACGTGGATTGAGCGGGCATACACATCACTTCAGATGTTGGTGGATTTATGGGCATTGACGTTCCCCCCAGCGGCGGATACGCCAGCGGCGGACTTTGGATCGCCTGAAGGCTTATTCCCTGAGCTGATACCGGGGAATAGACCGCGTGGGCGTGCGCCGGGGGCGATCAATCCACCGGATTGGCGTAACCCTATCGCGGGAATGCGGGCGAATGGCGGGGGCGTGAACGCGGGGCAACCGTACATTGTGGGGGAGCGCGGCGCTGAGATGTTTGTGCCGCGCCAGAACGGGACGATCATCCCGAACGACCAGATGGGCGGCGGGGGTGGCGGAGTGACATGGAACGGCAACCTGATCTTCAACGGGGAAGTGGCGGACGATGATCAGCGAGTCGCTATCGTGGTGATGGCGCTGGAACGGATAGCAGGGGGGCGACGATGATCCTCACCGCGCAAGTGTTGATTTTCCCGGCGGCAAGCAGCAGCGCCAGCGTACAGGCGTTCCCGATGGCGGCGTTCTGCGATGGGATTGAATATCCGCAGGAAGTGTATGCGCCGGATGCGGTGTATGACGCGGGTGAGCCGTTTATCACGCTGCGATTTCCATCCTTGTCCCCCGCGCAGTATGTGATCACGCTGGCGCGGGCGGGACTGACGACCGCCAAGTATGCGGCGGTCACGGTGGCTGTGCCGGGTGACGACGGATTGACGTATGTGTTCTATAACGGGCAGGCGGTCAACCTGCGCCGGGTGACGCGACTCCAATTGCAATACGACAACGTTGTGATCCTTGTGCGGCAATTGGAGACGTTCTAAATGGCGTGGAATGATCATCCGCAGAGTGCGCGGGGCTGGCTGTATATCCTTGCCCCAAGCATTGTGATGAAGGCGCGGGTTAATATGGCGAGTGTGACGTACCCGCTGGCGGCGATCACGTATGACGGCGCGTCGGTGGGGACGTACAGCGACATCAACATCGGTCAAACGATCCTGATTGGGTCAACGGACGGGGCGTATGATTTGGGGCGAACGTACCTACGGGCGTCGCCTACCAGCAGCAGCTTGCCGATTGGCTGGTCGAGCCGGGGGACGCGAGCGGGCGAAGTCAATGCGACGGATAACGCTTACATCACCGTGATTGATACGTATGAGGTGTGGAAAAAGGTTCAACGGCTGGATCACATCACCGGGGAACTGTACAAAGATTACGACCTGAACGGGACGACGCCGCCTAGCCCGATTATGCAGATCGGCGATTTGGGCGGGTTGGGGCGCGTGGGCTTCTGCGCTTCGAGCGGGGGGGTACTGACGCTCAACGCGCTTAACTGGGGCGGATCGGCGTTGGTCAATGCGGGCGAAACGTGGACAACGCGCAATTGGGAATTTGCGGGCGGAAACCAGACGGTTGGCACAACGACCACTCAAGCGGCGACGGTGGAATTTACGGCGGGCAAACGGTGGATACGGCTGTTTGGTGAAGGCAGCGGCGGCGGGTACACGTATCGGCGGTATTTGGTGGTGGCGCTCGATCCGGCTGATCCTGATACGGTGAAATTTAACGGACTGAAAATTAAGCGGACGGCTGAGGGGCAAACGCTCACGGCTGATTTGCAGGAGTATCTCGACCCGGCGATATACTTGCCGGGAACAATCGTGATGTATCTGGCGCGGGAAAAGCGCGGAAGCACCGTGACGATTGTTCAACGATTCGCGGGGTGGTTGGACACAGAAAACAACTTATCACAAGCCACACGGACGTACACCAAACGCGGCGCAACCATCACGGCGGTAGATGTGTCAGGGAAGTTGACTCAACTGAAGGCGATGCCGACGATGGTGGCGAATGAAGCCGCACAGGATACATGGCTTCATATGAAGGGGGCGAACCCTGATCGCTATATTCACCGTGAACTCGCGTTCGGATCGACGGCGCTGTCGTTGAGCGATTTGACGTTGAGCGGATCATCGGCGTACCCGGTGCGGAGCTACAGCACGACGGGCGGCATGATTTACGGTGTGTGCGACTCGCTGGCGCGGGCGTTTGCGCGGCGGCTAACGTGTGACTCGAACGGGCGGCTGGCGGTCAAACTTGACCCGCTGCGGCAGGATACTGGTGACCGGACGGCTACAGTCCAACGTCATTTTGGCGAGAGCGATTGGGCGGCGATCAAGGTGGCGGCGGTGGCGCGGGCGTCGGTTGGGGTGCTGAAATCGCAGAACGTTGTCATCAGCAGCGGGTATGCGTCTGTAGATGCCACGCCGTATCCTGATGTGTTTTCGGTTGCGCCGGGTGAGGCGGCGGGGCAAGGCGGGGGCGATTCGTCGGTGGAGCGCGGGATCGTCGTGTCGCAGACGGAAGCGAATGCGCGAATCGGACACGATTACGCACGAATGACCGCGCCGGAGGGGTTGTACACGCTTGAATCAGCACATGGCGTCGATGCGGATATTGAACCCGCAAACATGACGTGGGTGACGGTCACGGCGGCGGCTGGGAGTATGGGGTATCGCGGGCGGTCACTGTCGACAACGCGAGGGCTGCCGATCAGCGTGGAACTGGCGGTCAATGCGGAGACGGGGGTGAGTACGCAATCGTTCACATGGGAGCGAGAGGTGATTGGGACGCCGGGCGTGCGGGACCCTAAACCAACAGCGAGTGATTCGTATGTGCCACCGACCACGCCGCCGATCCAACCGCCCGCGAGGGATTTGATTTACACATTGAGGCTGAATACGGGGACGATTGCCGCGTTCACGACGGGGAATAAGCTGCTGATCACGCGGGATGCGACGACGCCAGACGCGGCGGGCGGTCCCACGTGGGCATCAACGGATTTGACGGGACTGGCGAACTGGGGTGGCGGGACGCTGATTGATTTCACAGTTGACCCGTTTTCGCCGCTGTATTTAGCGACGGGGACAACCGTCAACGGTTGGATTATGACGACGACGAAAGTCCAGCGAATCACTGACATTTTTGGGACGGTGGCGCTAGGGACGGCGCATAGTTTGCCGATGGATACTGTCGCGGGGAGTTTACGGACGGAGCGGGGCACGCAGAATTGGTTGATCGCCGCGCAGTACGGCTCAACGGGGACAAAGATCGCGTACAGCACGAATGGCACAAGTTGGACGAACGTCACGGTGAACACGAACGTTGACGCGAATTATTTCAACAATAGTGACTCGTGGACGCCGGGCATTCATATTAGCCCGCACACGGCGGGGAAAGCGTATATCAGCGCGTTCACGGCGGGGGCGATCAGCGATGGGTTTGTGACGACGGATTATGGCGCAACGTGGGCGGCGATCAGCAACCCCAACATTAGTCCGAGTCAATTTCCGGTGAGGTCGATTGCTGTGCCGTATGCGGATATGACGGATACGACGGTTTATTATGGCAACACGGACATCGGCGTTTCTGGTGTGGTAACACGATTGTCGAGGGCGATTGGCGCGTCGAGCGTGGATATATCGCCCGCGATCAGCGGGAAGTCGTTCGGGGTTGGATACGTGGGGCGACATAGTCCGCGTGCGGTCAGTGTGAGCGACAGCAACCGTCAACTGCTGGTGCTGTGTGGCATCCACATTGATCTCGTTACGGGCGATCTCGGACATGCAGTGTTTTGGACGGATCGGGCGGAGACGGTGACGGCGGGATCATCCGACTGGAATGTGCTGGTCAACACAGGTACGACTCTTACGTACACAGGCTGCTATGTGGTGGACGGCGGAATCTTCCTGATTGGGGTGGGATTTGCGCGGTGGGACGGGCAAGTGTTTCACGACATGAGCGGGGATATGGCGCTGGCGGGCGCGTCGATTAAGGGGATTTGCGGTGGGTGACATTGAGCGCGGGCGACAGGCGCTAGAAAGCATCTTCTCACAAGCGCGGGCGGCTGAGGAGCTGAACGGCTATATCGGATTGCCGGATGGGAGCGGCGGGCATACTGTCCCGGTTTCGCATCACCCGGGCTTCAATTTTGTCCGGCTGGTGGATGGGATTGAGGCGTCTATCGGTGAGGCGATCAACATGGGGGCGATGCAAGACCCCGCGTTGGGGGTGCGGATTGTGCGCGAAAACGGCGTGCTGGTCGTCAAGTCGCCCAGCGCGACGGATGCGATTTACATCTACGGAGACAATGCTTCGGGGGCGGCGAACCCGCCAAGTATCCGACTGCCGCAAGTGGGCAGCGACACGCTAATCGGGGAGATGTCGCTTGAGGGCGGGCGGCTGACCGTGTTCTCGGCTCAATTGGCGCGGCTGACCGGATTACAGGTACGAGTCACGGCGTGTCATCACCGAGGCGGGTATTGGGGCGGCGAAACGTTGATCACACTGACGCCGACAGCGACGGCGAGTCAACATAGCTGGGCGCTGGTGGGGATCAACACGAAAACGAACGCGATTACCCAGTCATTGACGGCGAATCGGTCACTGGCGCAAGGATTGTTGCAAGCGGATATTGCCAGCGTGATCGCCGCAAATCCCGACGTGGATTGGCGGGGGGCGGTTGATTTGGCGAATGGCGATACGACGGTCAATGTGCTGCGAATAATCAACCTGCGGAATTTTGGTCAATCCAACCAAAAGACGAATTTCAGCGCGACGACTGCGCCGACGGTAGCCGATGATAGCGCCAGCGGGTACGGCGTGGGGTCGGTGTGGATTGATACGACGAATGATTTGCTGTGGGCGTGCATGGACGCGGCGGCGGGGGCGGCGGTGTGGAAGCTGCTGTCCACGTTTGCGATCAATGCGTTGACGAGTGCGACGCTTGACCCGGCTGCGGATTACATCCCGTTTTATGATGTGAGCGCGGCGGGCAATCGGTATTCCACGCTGGCGAATATGCTGACAGCGCCGCCCGCGATTGGCGGGGGGACGCCAGCGGCGGGAAGTTTCACGACCTTACGTATTGGAGGAGCGGCAAATCTGTCGTTAGGGGGGATTAAATTTTCGGCAAACGGAGACCGACTTTACCTGCCAAATCCCAGCAATAGCACTGACTTTGGTTTTGAATACTTATCGACGTATTTGGCTGTTTCGCTTGGGTATTTTGCTGGCGCTCGGATTCGATGGCATTCAGCAGGCTTCTCAGCGACTATGCAGGGAGAATGGATATACGCATCGGGGGGTTCTTACCCGTCGCCAAGTCTAGGCGCGAATAACAACAGTAGTAACGATGTGCGACTCGCCGTGAGTAAATCTGGCAACGGAGCGGATAGAACGTTGACGCTGGCGACTCAGCGATATGCAGTAGATGGCGGACAGCCCTACCTCAAATTGGTAGCTCGAACGTTTGAGTTTTGGACACGAGCGACGGGCGAGGCGGCTGTCGGCGGCTTGGTGAAAACGTTAGATATGGCTGAATCGGGATCTTGGACATTTTACACACCAACCTCTATTGCCCAAACGACTGCGGGATCGCTTTCATCCGTCGTCAACACCGCCATCCTCGGACGCAATGACACAGGTACGCCACTGGCGGGGTTTGGCAGCGGATTGGCGCTGCAACTGGAAAGCAGTACGACGCCAGATACCTCGATTGGTTCAATCGACTGGTTGTGGAACGTGGCGACTCATGGCAGCCGTGCGCCCGATATGGTGTTCAAAATGATCGACTCGGCGGCGACGCGGGAAATCATGCGGATGCGGGCGAACGGGAGCGCGGGGGCGATTGGATTTTTCGGCGCGACTCCGGTGGGACGAGCGGCGGCGCTCACCCAGACGTACAGCACGGCGGATAGGACGTTATCGGCGTATACGGCGGATGACGAAAGCGCCGCGTATACGGGGATTGATAATCTGCAATCTGGAACGATCTACGGACAGGTGGCGGATGTCAATGCGCTGCGCGTGGCGTATGAGAATTTACGGGCGTTCACTGAGGATTTGGCGGCGTTCGTGAATGCGCTGGTGGATGATATGCAAGGGTATGGCTTGGAGCAGTAAAGAAGCCTCACCCCCGACCCCTCTCCCAAGGGAGAGGGGAGACAAGCAGTCTCACCCCCGACGCGGGAAAGAAGCCTCACCCCTCGCCGGGTGAAAAGACGCCTCACCCCTCGCCGGGTGAAAAGACGCCTCACCCCTCGCCGGGTGAAAAGACGCCTCACCCCCGACCCCTCTCCCAAAAGCAGGAGAGGGGAGACAAGCAAAAATAGAGAGAGAGAAAGATCGTGGCATTGACGGCACAGGAAAGTAATTTTATCGGGCGGTTGCAGCAGAAGGCAGCCGCATTATTGGATTTACGTGACGATTTGCAACGGGAAATTGCGCTGTACAACGCTGAGGGATTTGGACAGAGCATCACAGACGCTGACCTGCAAACGGTGGGCGATTATGGGCATATCACGCAAGCGAAGATGTTGGGCTGCATCACAGCATTCTCTGACGTGTTGACCGCACTAGGTGACGATGTGAGCGGGCAAGCGGTCAACCTAGTCAAGATGCGAGGGTAATGTTATGAACCCGGAGATGATCGCTGAAAAGCTGCGACGAAATGAGGAACGCGAGATGAGCAATCAGGAGTGGGCGGCTGAGAAGCTGCGACAAATTGCGGAGCGCGAGAAGATGATCAACGAGACGGTGCAAGCGCATCAAATGGTGATCAATCAACTGTTGACTGAGGCGGTAGAACTGCAAGGTCAGCGGAAACTGCTGGCAGAAATGCCGTCTGATGGGTCGTAGAAAGGTTATTATCGTCGCGCTGATCCTGAGCATGGGGCTGCTGATGGCGCTGTATTATGCACGGCAGACTTATCCATCGTGCCTGGAGTCCTGCGCGGCTTATCATCAAGCGATTATTGCGGGGACGGCGGATAGTCCGCATCGGTATCGCGTGCTTGCGCCGTTCGCCGTGCAAGCTGCGTTTGCGCCTACCTCTGCCGGGTCGATTGGCGTGGCGTATGTGACTGCTCATATGATCACGCTGCCGACCATGCTGCTGATGATGTTCGTTTGGTTTAAGCGATGGGTCGGCGGGTCGGCAGCGCTGGTGGGCGTGTTGTTCGTGGCGGCGTACAGTCCGATCATGTTTGGCGTGGGGGCATATGGAATCAGCCTATATACGCCTGTTGAGGTGATATTTTTGATCGCGGGGCTGATGTGGTTGACGAGCGGGCGCGGTGGCGTGGTGTTTGGCGTGATCGTCGCACTGGCAACGCTCAATCGTGAGACGGCGATTTTGCTGGTGATCGCTTATGGCGTGCTGCGCGTATTCGTCTCCCCATCGAGCAGAAAAGACGCATCACCCCCGAGCAGAAAAGACGCCTTAGTCCCGACGCCAGAAACGACGCCTCACCCCCAACCAGCAAAGACGCCTCACCCCCAACCCCTCTCCCAAAAGCAGGAGAGGGGAGACAAGAAACTGTTGGCGATCTATGCGGGGGTGTGGGCGGTGATCGTCGTGGGCGTGCGCGTGTGGCGTGGGGCAGCGCCGGATCAGGTGACGGCGGCTGCGATTTTCGCGGCGAACTTTGGCGGCGGATGGGTCACGACAGAAGCGATGATCAATCACGGGGTGCTGATTCCGCTGTGGCTGCTGGCGATTGTGGGGCTGAGACAATCAACCCCGACGATGAAAAAGATCGCGCTGATCGGCGTGCCGTATGTGGCGCTGCTAGGCGTGTTCGCCATGTGGAATGAGACGCGGTTGCTACTGCCGCTGATGGTCGTGTGGATGCCGCTGGCGCTGCGGGCGATTGAGAATCCAGCGCGATTAAGCGAGGTGAGGTCGTGAGCGGGTTTGTGTACCGATTTAATCCAGATCAGTTGAAGCCGGATGCGCGGGGGTGGTATGACCGCTTGACTCCACTGCTCGATCAACCTGTGGCGCGGGGGCGGACGAATGATGATTATGCGCGGACGGTCAAGGAACGGTACGCTGCGATATTGGCGGCGTATTTGGCGACGGGGGATGCCGGATTGATTGAACGGCTGGTGATGTTGATGGATGAGGCGGCGCTGCATGAGATGACCGTCGGGGTCGATTTGTGGGAGTCGTTTGTGTGTGCGACGATGGCGCTCCATGCGCTGGTGTTGGCGCAACACGGGCGCAATAGGGACTCGATCAGGTGGGTCAATCGGATCATGGAACGGTACAAGCGCATCCCGCAGGATAATTTGGCGCATCCCTACGCGGCGGGGATTGAGAGCCTGCACTATCTGTCGCTGCTGGGGGCTGATGGTGATTACGCTGCGCGGCGGGATAAGGCGGTTGAGGTGTTCAAACGGCATGTGGTCACGGGGGATGATGGGACGGTGAGTTGGGATCAGCGTATGCCGATCACGAAAAGTCATGCGGCGCTGGGGAGTCCTGATTTCAATTACGTGCGGTACACGGTATCAAGCGTGATCCTGCTGCATGAGGCGGGGTGTACGCTGATCGATCCGGCGGTGCTGGCGCGGACGATTGCGAACAAGATGTGCGTCGGCGGGAAGCTGGCGTACAACCTTATTGGTGATGCTGTCGGAAAAGATGGGCGCACGATGAACCTGGATAAGTGGCGCACATCGAATATGGCGCTTTTGGCACGGTGGAACTTGGATTTACGACGGTTCAATGAGATGGCGTGGCGGGCGGGAAGCCTGAATATCGCGGCGGCTCAATTGTGGACAGGGCTGGGATAAGCGTCATTCTAGCAACCGTGAAAGTGTAAGCGAGGATTACCTCTTGAAACTGAAAAGCAACCGCCCGATCAAACTTGATCGGGCGGTTTCTTTGGGGGGAAGGGAATTGTTGACCAGCGGGAACTGGTCGGGGGTATGTGATGATTATAGCAGATGGGGGGGGGAGGATAACGCGCACAGACGATCATGTGCGTTGTGGGGCGTAATGAGCAGCATAATCGATATTTAAGTGCGGATATGAGTGACTGAAAAGGGGGTCGCGGCTTGATCGACAAGCAAGAAGTTGAGGCAATGATCAACGCGAAACTTATGCCGCTCGCACACAAGCTTAGCCGTCGTCGGATTGAGTGGATTGTAGATGAGCGGACAAAGCCATTAACAGATCGCGTTGCACAGAATGAGCGAGATATTCAACAGGCGCTAGCGGGGTACACGCTGGTGCGCGATTTGATTGAGGAGAAATTTGCACGGCTGGATTTGACGAGCGCGAATCAGCAAAGGCAAATTATGCAACGGTTGGATTTGGCGGAGGGGTGGATCGGCAGTCGGCGGCGATGGGAGCGGGTGGCGGTGAGGGTGTCACAGGTGGCGGGGCTGCGGCTGCTGCGGGTGTGGCTGCCGTTTATCACGCTGGTGTTGGTCATGGTTGGGATGGTTGTCGCATTATTAGGAGGGCTATCGTGAATTTTACGGCTTATGAATTGGTGATTGTAGTGCTGGTCGCGCTGGTGATGATTTTGGCGGCGGCGCAAGTGCTGTTGTCGGTGAAGTCGGGCGAAAACAGCAAGGTACAGTATCCGCCGGATACTCTGGATCGGGTCGAAAGTTTGCTGGCGTTGGGCTTCAAGCTGGCGAGCGTGACATCGACGAAAATTGACGACGAGGGGTTAAAGATCGCGGCGGAAGCGCTGGGATTCAAGGTGGAGATGGGCGCTGATGGGACGATGATTTTGAAGCGTCCGCCAGTGGTGTCCCCGCCCGCAGCGGCGGGGTAAAGACGCCGAGTTGGTGACAGGTTGTAAGAGACTGAAACTGGTCGCTTTTTGATTCCGTCAACCGCTTACAAATTGTAAGAGGTCGACGGAAAGACGCCTCACCCCCGACCCCTCTCCCAAAAGCAGGAGAGGGGAGACAAGCGAGCTTACGAACGGCTGCCCCGGCGTGGATTAGTCATCCACACCTGAAAATCGCCTACGCGGATGGCGTACCGCCCCTTCTCGTCTTTTTTGGCGGGCAAATTCCCGCGATCAATTTCGTTTTGGACAAAGCGCCGAGTCACCCCCGCACGCTCGGCGGCGTCGGTGACGCGGATTGTCTCATCGTCAAGCAGGACGCGCCCGCTTGCCCCCCGCGATGTTTGCCAGAGCCGGAAGGCTTTTGCGGCGACTTCCGGCTGCCCGTCCGCCAGCGCGCCGAGCGCCATGAGCGCCAAATTCCACTGTCCATTCGCGGGGTAAATCACGTTCTTGGACTCCATCCATGCACGCGCTGCTTCAAGCAGCGCCTCCTCTTCGGGCAGTGTTTCCGAGAGGGCGATGAACAGCGCCCGTGCCTCTTTAATTTCCATGATGCCTCTTTCTGAGCAGTTTAACGCCATGCTCAGGGCGATGGAATTATTCGCGTGCGCTCTCAGCGACCTGCGCGAGTTTTTCTAACTCGTCCAACACCGCTGAGTATTCATCGGGAGACCCATACTCCCGAACCGCGTATAGGGCGCTTGAAACTGAAAGGCGGATGTACTTACCAGTTTCAAGGGCGTCTTGGAACGCCCAATATATACGCTGCCAAGGGGACTGTAGCTCCCACTCCTCTCGTACCGCAATACTCTTAGCCAGGTTTCCGATTGTCTCTCCGTGCGCTGGCTTCCACATCTCCAACACCTTCGCCAGATTGTTTTTGTTCAACAACCCCGCGATTAGCCCCGCGCGGGCGTCCAGTTCTTTCCCGCGTGCGCGGGCTGCATCTGTTGCGGCGAAGTGGATGATTTCTTCTGCTGCGTTCATGTTATTCGTTCCTTCTGCCCCATTGGGGCTGATTTTGGCGTCTGGCGGACGCTGCGCTTATTACAACACAAGGGTAGGGCGTGGAGTTATTCGCTGCCGAGCAAAAACTCATAGCGTGACGAGACGCTATCTGCCCCAAAATCGTAGGTGCTTGTGGTCTCCACGAGGTAAAGTGTCCCCGTAGTCCCCTTGATTTCGACCGCACCGAGATCGGTTACTTTCATACGTTTGCTTTGATTGCAACCGTATGAGGGATAGTGCTTGTACACCGCAGTCGGTGCGGTTGCGACCACTGAGGTATACAACCCATTATGAAAAAAGATTTGTGCCAACATTGTGTGTTTCCTTCTGCCCCAATGGGGCTAATTGTTGGCGTCTGGCGGACGCCTCGCTTATTCACTCAATCAATCAATCAATAACACCATTATACTCCTAAGAACTTGTGAGTGTCAAGTAGGCAAAATTCAGCCCCCCCCTAGAAAAAGGGGGGGGCTGAGGGAATGCACTTTCTAGCGCCCTCGTAGGGTAAAGACGCCTCACCCCCGACGTAGGGTAAAGACGCCTCACCCCCGACGTAGGGTAAAGACGCCTCACCCCCGACGTAGGGTAAAGACGCCTCACCCCCGACCCCTCTCCCAAAAGCAGGAGAGGGGAGACAAGCCGAGGGCATTATTTTTCAGGAATCCATACATGATCCCGATGCTCAATCTAATGCTATGACCGGGCGAAAATTACGGGTAGATGATGCGCTGATCGGGCGATGATTTTGAGGCGTCCGCTAGTGGTGTCGCCGCTGATTAGTAATCGGGGTCGTCGTAATCGTCGTCGTATTCACCCGTCTCGTACTTCAACTCTTCTAGGCATTCAAAACAGACGCCGTGCTGCCCCATCGTGTCATCATCACCACTGCCCAGAACGAAGTATCGACACATGGGACAAAACCCCTCTTTGCTTGCCTGTTCCCATGTCAGCCCCGCGCTCGTGCCATCGGGATAGGTGTATTCCTGTTTTCCTTCTGTGTTTTCGCTCATGCTTTTCTCCTTAGACGAATTGGCGAGTAGTGTAAAGACGCCTCACCCCCGACCCCTCTCCCAGAAGCAGGAGAGGGGAGACAAGCCGAGGGCATTAGCGCAGAGTCACGGCTGCGGATTTGTGGCGCAGCAGCTTAAGCATCTGTTCTGTTGTGAGGACGGGGCGGCGCGGAAACTCGACATAATCTTTGGACGTTGCAGGAATAGGGCGGATAACACGGTATTTCATTTCACTTCCTTATGCTCACTAATGGCTATGCAGCTTGTGGATTGATCGACAATTACGCTTGTATGGCTGTCGTCGAGATATATACGGAATTGACCAATCTGTAGGCTAGGACTCTCTTCGGATGTACTTACATGCCGGAAAGGTCGTAATTCACCATCATTCGCCTGATACCGCACTTTATATTTACCCGATCTCCAATACTCCTCTTCACTTACAAGTAGCTGCGGAACAGTCAGCATAATCATAACCCCCCCCTTAACCGAACTGGACATAATTGGCGAGTGTGGATGTATCATAGTCTGGTTTTGTGCCGATATAGCGGAGAGTCACGGCGGCGTCTTTGTGGCGCAGCAGCTTCTGAATGTCTGGAATGGACATGCCCGCATCGTGGGCAATGGCGGCGGCTGTGCGGCGGGTATCGTGCGCTGCAAGGGCTAATGAGTCGCCCAGCGCGGCGCGGGTCGTGCGCTCGATGATGTCCCGGATGCCCTGCGGGGATAACCCCCGTAATGGGGTGAAGCCGTTCACCCCATTGTGAGCATAATTATCCCCGTGCAGCATCGGCTGCCAAACGGGAATATCCCCGACGATGCGGCGGGGATCGTCGTCGGGGAGATCGGCATTGTACATTTCGACCCACGCCATGATGTCGGCGTAGGCGCGGGCGCTGATTGGCACGGGGTCTACATTGGAACGTTTGCCGCGCACGGTGATGAGGTAGACCGTGCCGGAGGGAACTATTGAATTGAGCGTGATGCGCTGCAATTCAGCGAGGCGTAACCCTGTGCTGAATGCGACGTGCAGTAGGGCGTAATCGCGCAATCCGGGACGGTGTAGACGGTTGATTGAACGAAGCACAGCGTTGACCTGCTGCATTGAGAGCCGGATAAACTGGGGGTTCCAGAGTGGCGCTATGTTGGTGGTCGTGTCGGGGCGGGGGGACTTGACCGCCCCGGCTGCCCGGATGTGGTCGCGGCAATCAGCAATATAATCGCGCTCGCTGCCTGTAAAGCCGGTGATGCGCTGCCCGGCTAGTTTGGTCAAGTAGAGGCGGATGGGCGCAAGGTATTTGCTGCTGACTGTTGAGGGCTTGAGATTGCGCGTGGTGAGCAAATGCGCAATGAACCCGCTCATCAGGTCTTCGGTGGGTAGGGCGACATTTGCCCAATCGAGGAAGTAACGCAACCCGTCTTCATAGGCACGCCATGTGTGCTTTTCAGCGGTCCGTGACGACGGTAGGGTAGCGACGTGAGCAGCAACAGCGGCGAACGCTGCGCGGGGGTCGAAGTAGCGCAACCACGCGCTATCGGTGAATGAATCTTGTGATATACTCCCACTGAGGGGTAGAGCAAGTGCTAACGACATTCTATCCATCCTCGCTTTCCATAATCGGTTTTCTACCAACCCTGTAGACGCCGGACAAAACCCCGATTTAATCCATCGGGGTTTTTGTTTGGTTGATATGTAACCCATTATACAGTCAAAACCCCGCCTATGTCAAACAATTGATACGATATATCATACGTAATGTTTGACAATATCAAAAATCCGTATTAGTCTTATTGTAGGGTGAAAGGAGAACCGATGAAACGTCAAATTCTACGCAATCGATTTAGTGTGCTGCTGGCTGAGAAAGCCTATCGTGAGGGAAAGGCAAGTATCCCAAGAAGCGACGTGGTTAAGAAAACGGGACTGGCTAAAACCACTGTAGATCGCATAGCACATAACGCCGTGTCAATGTATGACAACAAAGTTGTGATCGCAATTTGCAATTATCTTGGCTGTACGCCGGGTGATTTGCTGGTGATAGAGGAAGTGGAAGAATCTAACGGGATGCCCGCGCAGCGCCTAGCCGTAGCAAGTTAGCACGCTGCGCGGTCACGACCCACAGCACAACTATAGCGCATTTGATGCACGAGGGGCAACCAAACTTCGGATCGAGCCGGAGCGTGTACATCGGTGATCCCGCCTAAAGTTTGACGACCAACAGCGGGATCACCTAAAGAAATGAAAGGCTGCGAAGTAGGCAGCAAAGCTCCTTAACAATCTAATCGGGAATACTTTTAATCTCCTAAACGGAAACTAGCAACACTCGAACAGAGGTTGCCAAAAGGAGAACCCCCAAACAGAGTCAAGGTGGGGGGGATCAGGGTGATCCCCCAGTCGGGGTAGCGGGACTTGAACCCACGACCTCTTATACCACGATCAATGTTGCATGTATAAAGGGTTCTCCATTTGAAGCCCCCAAAGCGAGGGGTTAGCGCCCAAATTTGACAATATTGTCGGGGGAGTCTTTAAGGGTGGATGGATCGGTTGCCAATTCGTGCAAGGTTTTCTTTGCTGATTCCCAGTCACCCGGATAATAGCTATTTAAGGTGATTAGCACGTCGGAATGACCGAGTGCGGTGGCGGCGATGGAAGGGGCAATACGAGCGTCGGCGTACTGATGCCCTTTACGGTGGCGCAAGGAATGGGAACTGAGAACCCGGACGCCCGCTTTCGCGGCGGCGCGACGGATGATGAGACTGATATTTTCCGGCTTCATCAACGCGCCATCAAACGAGAAAATATAGACACCCGTGAGTGAGCCTTTGAGCGAACCGCGATAGGCGAGCCACTTGACTAGCGCGACCTGACAATGTTCCCCGAATGCGATAAAGCGCGGCTTATCCCCTTTTTCGGTCACTTTCGCCGTCCTCTCCCGCCAATTAATGTCTTGAAGGCGCAACCCCGCAGCCCCTCCCCGACGGCAACCGCTGTCTGAGAGGAAAATCACCAGCGCATAATCTCGCGGTTTGTAACGCACAGCGTCGATGATGGCAGAGAGTTCTGCATCGGACATGGCTTTATCACGGGATATGGCACGGGGCAGCTTGCGCCCTTTGATGACCCGTGCGGGGCTTTTCTCCAACTTATCAATTTTCACTATCCAGTTGAAGAACGTCTTCACCGTGATCACGTGCTTCTGCACGGTGGCGAGGGCGTATCCCCGTTTGCTGAGCATCTGGAAGTATTCAATCAACAGTTCTGGCGAAATGTCGGACAACTCGCGGGCGGGACCTACCCAGTCTCGCAAAGATTTGAGCGGCTGAAGATAGGACTTGGCGGTGGTTGGTTTGTGTTCACCGAGAAATAGGTCGATGGCTTTCAGTAGATTCATAAAACATCCCTCTTGAATGAAGTCAATGTAGATGCAAAGGAACGAGGTAACGCAGATGGACGATCAACACGCAACTTTTAAGGATATTCAAAAACCGCGAATTGAGATACGCACGTTCGCGGGGATGGTCGGGCAAGCGGCTGATGAACAACTGGCAGCCGCCATGAACGACGGATGGGAAGTCTTGAAGATCAGCGCGACGAGCATCCGACTGGGTGAGGCGGACGGGGTGGAGCATTTTGAGGTCGTCAAGCTGATGCGGTTGGTCGATGAAGACGACGACGCCGCAGCCCCTGCAACAGAAGCCGCCGCAGCCCCAACCCCTGCAACAGAAGACGCCTCAGCCCCAACCCCTG
>Ga0163148_10002873_pt1 | contig 19830 bp, 15 predicted proteins | sample OliLakLV19MP7P2_FD_148606 | JGI IMG/M metagenome (GOLD analysis project Ga0163148, IMG submission 148606) | Freshwater microbial mat bacterial communities from Lake Vanda, McMurdo Dry Valleys, Antarctica- Oligotrophic Lake LV.19.MP7.P2 | ecosystem: Environmental > Aquatic > Freshwater > Lake >...
ATACTTTTTTGATTTTAATAAGGAATTTCCTAAATTATGAAAGGCCTTCGCTAGCGTATCTTTTGAAGTGGCGTGATGAGTTAATAATTGGAATTGGTTAGCCGCTTCTTCATATTTCCCTTGTTTGTAATAAGCATCACCTAAGTTAAATGATCCTTTGTATGAATCTTTATTTTTTCCTAATGCTTTGTTGTATTCCTTCTCAGCAGTTGTATAATCTGATTTTTTATAAGCTTCGTTTCCATCTTTGATGTGTTTTTTTTCTGATTGAGCATAATTCGAAAATGGAAATGAAAGGCACAGCACAAGCAAAAATATGCTTGTATTATAAAAGTTTAAGATTGTAGTTGAACTATTGCTTCTCATTTCCAAATAAGTTCAAGCGTTGATAAAGTTTACTTTTGCGCTCCGTTAGAAGCGTTTCAATTAATAATAGTAAAAATGCTCCCGTAATAAACCACTGGAAACGGTCTTCATAATCGCTATACATTTTGCTTTCAAATTGTTTTTTTTCTAATTTATCAATCGCATCTAAAATATTATTCAAGCCAGCATCCGAATTGGTTGCTCTAACGTAAATTCCATTTCCTGCAACTGACAATTCTTGCAACATTTGTTCATTCAATTTTGTTACAATTGTATTTCCATCTTTGTCTTTTTTAAATCCTTCTCTTACATTTCCTTTGTAAACTGGAATTGGAGCGCCTTCTGCGGAACCCATCCCGATAGTATGAATAGTAATGCCTTTTTCTACCGCTGATTCAGCAGCGTTGAGAGCATTCTGATCATGGTTTTCTCCATCTGTAATAATCACTATTGCTTTGTTTTTACCTTCGTCCTTTCCAAACGAAGTCATGGCCATATCAATTGCTTTTCCAATATCTGTTCCTTGTGTTGGAATCAAATCAGTACTTATGCTTTCTAAAAACAATTTCGCTGCTGAGTAATCGGTTGTGATGGGCAGTTGAACATAAGCTTCACCACCAAAAACAATAATCCCAATTCTATCGCCTTCCAGTTTATCGATTAATTTTGAAAGTGCTTGTTTTGATTTCTCTAAACGGTTTGGTGATAAATCTTCGGCCTTCATGCTATTGGAAACATCCAAACAAATCATTAAGTCGGCACCTTTTCGTTTTACCTCTTCCAACTTACTTCCTACTTGTGGATTGATTAATCCAATGATTAATAAGGTAAATGCAAATAGATACAATACACTTTTCCATATTCGTTTTGTTTTTGAAACATCAGGAAATAACTGTTGAATAATGTTTATGTCTCCAAAGGTTTTCAATGCTCTCTTCCTCCATCTGCTCACAAGCCAAAGGGTAACAAGCAGAACAGGAATGATTCCGAATGCAAAAATGAAATATGTATTTTCTAATTGAAACATTTTTATATTTTTCACCTTTAGCCCCTTCTCCATATGGAGAGAGAATTTAAGGGAAGGTTTATGGTATGCTTTTAAATAATGTATTTTTTAATAAAAATTCTATCAATAATAAAATAGCTGCAGTAATTGCAAATGGCAAAAAATGCTCGGATTTATTCGTGAAGTTTTTTTCTTCGAAAATTGTTTTTTCCAAACGATCAATTTCTTTGTAAACCTCCTTTAATTTTTCATTGTCCGTTGCCCTGAAATATTTTGCACCCGTCATGTCAGATATTTCTGTCATTGTTTTCTCATCAATTACCACTTCTGCCCATTCGTAAGCATAGCTTCCATCAGGATAGATTCCTGCAAACGACAATGCTTTTCCCATTGACCCTAATCCAATGGTATACACTCGTATGCCAAATGCTTTAGCGATTTCTGCTGCCGTTAAAGGAGCTACAGAGCCTTGATTGTTTACGCCATCTGTTAGAAGAATAATTATTTTACTTTTTGCTTTACTGTCTTTTATTCTACTTACAGAGGTTGCTAAACCATTTCCTATGGCTGTTCCATCAGCCAACATTCCTAATTTTATTCCTGAGAACAAATTTTTAATAACATCATGGTCGGAGGTAAGCGGACATTGTGTAAAGCTTTCTCCACTAAATATTACCAGTGCTATTCTGTCATTTGGGCGACTGTCGATAAATTTAGTTGCTAATTCTTTAGCTGCATCCAAACGATTTGGTTTAAAATCTTTTGCAAGCATACTTGAAGAAATATCAAGGGCTAACACAATGTCAATTCCTTCTGTTTTAACATCCTTATAACTTGAACGGGATTGTGGACGCATCAAAACAAGAATCAAACAAGACAATACAGCAAGTCGGATTACAATAATGATGTGTCGTAAGTACTGCTTATAAGATGCATTTATTTTATCAAAACCACCTAATGAAGATGTTTTTAATTCCGCATTCAATGTTCTGCTTTTAAAAATATACCAAATGATAATCACAGGAATTACCAGGAATAACCAGCGTAATTCTTTGTTTGCAAATGTGATATCATTAAAAAAGTCAAACATGTTTTATATTTTACTATCTTGATTCGTGCTCTTAACTCCCTTGTTCTCGCCCTTCAACTCAGCTCTGGGTGACAAATCGAACTGAAGGGTATTTAATTGTCTACTGTTTATTGTCTACTACTTTCTTTGTTTCTTCCATACCACTGTAATCCTGCTTTGTTCCATGAATAAAATCATAGCTATTTACCATGCTCATATCGTTCTCAGTCGGCAAGGGCTGTTCTTTTGCAAATTTTACTAAATCGGCTAGCAATAGCACGTTTTTTAATTTTGCTTTGCTGTCTTCGTCAATGGCTACTTTTCTGAAACCGAATAATATCTCATCCGTTGTTTGCTCCAATGCTGCAATTTTAAATCGGTTTTCTATGTATTCGCGAACAATGTCTGTTAACTGACTGTGATATAATTTCAGTTTACCATTTTGCCATAAGTTTTCTGTTTTTAGTTTATCCAGTTTTTCAAAAGCAATGATGTGAGCAGGAATTTTTGGAATTTCAACTTCCACCATTAATGGTTCTACTTTTCTTGTGTATTTAAAAATAAGGATAAGAATAACAATTATTAGAAGAGCACCCAGTATCACCCAAAGTACAAGCATGTTGTCTTTTAACCAATCAAGCCAGGAATAAGTTTGTTCATAAGGCTCTTTAATATCTTTGATTGCTAGTGTGGTATCAACCGCCATAGTAGTCACTTGAAGTAAAAGGGGGTCGGTGAAAATTCCGTTGGTATCGCCTGCTAAAAATTTAAAAGGTGGAATTGCCCAATAGCCTGAGTCGAAAGAGGTAATATTTAGTATTTGTGTTTGAGTAAATAAAAATGGATCATTTTTATCAACGATAGTGTCGATTTTACTCTGACTAACAATTTCAACTTCTTTGCGGATGGTGTCAGCAATCTCCGGCCACAATACTTGAATTCTTTTTCCATTATCTACACGGTACTGAATACTCAATTTCAGTTGTACTTGCTCCCCAATTTGAATTTCATTATTATCCAGTTTGGCCGTTGCTTTTATTTGTTGAGCATAAGAACTTGGGTGAATACACAACAAAGCTAGGCATAAGGTGATTATGCTATTAAAATGTTTGTATTTACTTTTTGTATTCATAGTTCGATTTGTAATCTTTTCCTCCCCCTGCTCCCTCATAGAGGAGGACGCACTCCGATTCATAATTCGTTGTCACCCTGAGCGCAGCCGAAGGGCGTTATCTGTACTATCTTCTTTTAAATAAGTTCGTTAAAGGAACGATGTATGATTCTTCGGTATTAATGTTAGCTGTATCCACGCCACTTTTTGTAAATGCTTCTTTTAAATTAGCTTCATGCTTTTTTGCATTCACCATAAACTGTGTTCTTACTTTTTTGTTGGATGTGTCCACCCATTTTAATGTTCCTGTTTCAGCGTCTATGAGTTTCAATAATCCAACGTTTGGTAACTCCTGCTCACGTTTGTCATATATTCTCAATGCTACCAAATCATGTTTTTTGTTTGCAATTTTTAAAGCATCGTTAAAGTTGGAGTCCATAAAATCAGAAATCACAAAAGCGATACTTCTTTTTTTAATTGCACCAGTTAAATATTTTAAAGCCAGTTCAATGTTTGTTTTTTTATGTTCAGGTTTAAACTCAATTAAGTCGCGAATGATCCGTAAAACATGTGTTTTCCCTTTTTTAGGAGGAATAAATTTTTCTATTTTATCTGTAAAAAAGATAACACCAATTTTATCGTTGTTCTGAATTGAGGAGAAGGCAAGTACAGCACACAGCTCCGTAATTAAATCTTGTTTCAGTTGTTTGCGTGTTCCAAATTCTCCTGATGCACTTACGTCTACCAAAATCATCACGGTCATTTCACGCTCTTCTTCAAATACTTTTACAAAAGGAGTGTTAAAACGAGCTGTAACATTCCAATCGATAGAGCGAATGTCATCGCCTGGTTGGTATTCACGAACTTCAGAAAAAGTCATACCACGTCCCTTAAAAGCACTTTGATACTCTCCAGAAAAAATCTGGTTGGAGAGACCTCGTGTTTTTATTTCAATCTTTCTAACTTTTTTTAATAGCTCAGCTGTTTCCATTTACTAATAACAAATTTTTGCGAATATTACGAATAACGAATTTTTACGAAACTCTTACAAACCGATTCTAAACATAGAGATTCATAAATTCGTTTTGATTCGTCATCTGTAACCTATGGTACTTCAACCGTATTTAAAATTTCATTGATAATCATTTCAGAAGTAATGTTTTCTGCTTCTGCTTCATAAGTTAATCCGATACGGTGACGCAAAACATCATTGCAGATTGCACGAACGTCTTCAGGAATTACATAACCTCTACGTTTAATAAATGCATAAGCTTTTGCAGCCATTGCCAAGTTGATACTCGCACGGGGAGAACCACCAAAACTGATTAGTCCGGCAAATTTGTCCAATTTATATTCTGAAGGGAATCGGGTAGCAAAAACAATATCGACAATGTATCGCTCAATTTTTTCATCCATGTAAACATCTTTCACAACTTTGCGAGCTGTTAAAATATCTTCCGGTTTTAAAATTTGACTTACGCTGGGATATTCATTCGCCAAATTGTAATGAATGATTTTTCGCTCATCTTCTTTTGTAGGATAGCCAATAACAACCTTTAACATAAAACGATCCACTTGTGCCTCTGGTAATGGATAAGTTCCTTCTTGTTCAACAGGATTTTGAGTTGCTAAAACTAAAAACGGATTGGGTAGTTTAAATGTTTGTTCGCCAATGGTTACTTGTTTCTCTTGCATGGCCTCTAACAAAGCACTTTGCACTTTTGCCGGAGCACGATTGATCTCATCGGCTAAAATAAAGTTGGCGAAAATGGGTCCTTTTTTTACAGAAAATTCTTCTTTTTTCTGACTGTATATCATTGTTCCTACTAAATCGGCTGGAAGCAAGTCTGGCGTAAACTGAATACGGTTAAAATCAGCATCAATACAACTTGCTAAAGATTTTATAGCTAAGGTTTTTGCTAATCCGGGCACACCTTCTAAAAGAATGTGGCCGTTTGATAGAAGTCCAATCAATAAGCGTTCAACCATGTGTTTTTGTCCTACAATTACTTTGTCCATTTCCATGGTTAGCAAGTCAACAAAGGCACTTTCTTTCTGAATGCGCTCGTTTAATTCTTTAATATCAGTCATTTGTTTGATTTTTTTAGTCCCGGATGAAAGGGATTGTTTAGCATTTTTAGTCGTGGCAAAATTAACACAAACCTACGCTAATAGCTGATTAGGGCTGTTAAAAATTGTTAAAGCAAATAGGTTGTTTCATGTCATTTCAAGCAGAGTTGAGAAACAATTTTGAGCATTTAATTCCTTACATTTGTCGCTTCCTAAACATGCTTTAGGACTGCAAATCTTCAATATGTTAATGAAACGTTATTTTATTCAACTTTCCTATAACGGAACAGCTTACCACGGTTGGCAAGTTCAGTTGAATACCCTTTCAACCATTCAGCAGGTAATTAACGAAATGCTTTCGAAACTATTAAATGAAGGTGTAACTGTTATGGGTTGCGGACGAACAGATACAGGCGTTCATGCAACAGATTACTATGCACATTTTGATACTTCGGTAGATTTGTTGGCCGATAAAGCAAAATGGATTTTTAAATTTAATCATGCTTTGCCAGCAGATATTGCAATTCACGATATATTAAAAGTGAAAGAAAATGCCAATGCACGTTTTGATGCAGTTGCAAGAACCTATCAATACATCATCAATAAAAAGAAAGATCCTTTTCGTATTGCCAGTTCTTGTTTTATTTATGGCGATTTAAATGTGGCTGAAATGAACAAAGCTTCAAAAGTATTATTTGATTATGCTGACTTTTCTGCATTTGCAAAAAGTAACACACAAACAGGCTCTAATATCTGTAAGCTATATAAGGCGGAGTGGAGGGAAGAAAATGATTTGTTGATTTTTACTATTTCTGCAGATAGATTTTTAAGAAATATGGTGAGAGCAATTGTTGGGACCATGCTGGAGATTGGAAAAGGAAAAACTACGATTGAAGAGTTGCGAGAAATTATTGACAGTAAAAATAGGTCAAATGCTGGCTTGTCGGCTCATGCATGCGGATTGTATTTAATAAAAGTAGACTACCCAACAGATTATTTTAAACAGATTGAATGAGTGTAGAAAAGAAAAAAACAGTTATTGGTAAAGCAGTTGATGTTGCCATTCTGAAACGAATATTTGTCTATGTAAAACCCTACAAGAAAAATTTCGTGCTGGCAGTATGTACAACTATTTTTCTTGCTTTCCTTTCACCTGTTCGACCGATATTGATTCAATACACTTTAGATCGATTTGTTTTTGATTCACCGCAAATTACTGATGACCAAGCATTTGATGTTCATTCTTTCATTGATAAATTTATTCCAATTGGCGATAGTTCAAATATGGCTATGTTGCTTTTTATGACCATGGTTTTGGTTGTGTTGCTTACGTCTGAAGCGTTTTTTCAATTTGTTGATTCTTACTTAACAAATAGTTTAGGACAAAAAGTAATCAAAGATATTCGTGTTCAACTCTATAAACACATTCTTAATTTACGATTAAAATATTATGATAACAATCCGATTGGAATGATGGTAACACGTGCTGTATCGGATATAGAAGTGATTGCTGATATATTTTCAAATGGATTGATTGTTATTATTGGTGATATTTTAAAAATTATTGTGATTGTAATTGTGATGTTCTTTATCAACTTTAAACTTACTTTAATTGCTTTAACAACCATTCCACTTTTATTGATAGCTACTTATATTTTTAAAAAATCCGTTCAAAGATCATTTCAAGATGTAAGAACACAAGTTGCGCGCTTAAACACATTTGTTCAGGAACACATTACTGGAATGAATATCATTCAGATTTTTAATCGTGAAAAAGCAGAGTATAAAAAGTTTGATGATATAAATGCAAAACATAGAAATGCAAATATTGATTCAGTTATGGCGTATTCTATTTTCTTTCCTGTTGTGGAAATTTTATCATCCTTAGCACTAGCATTAGTTGTTTGGTGGGGAGGAAAAGGTGTTTTGCAAGGCGAAGCAAGTGTTGGACAATTGGTTTCATTCATTATGTTTTTGAACATGATGTTTCGTCCCATCCGTCAGTTAGCGGATCGTTTTAATACTTTACAAATGGGAATGGTTTCTTCCGAACGAGTTTTGAAAGTTTTGGATACTGTTGAGATTATAGAAAACAAAGGAACAAAAGAAGCAAACGGAATAGAAGGGGATGTGGAGTTTAAAGATGTTTGGTTTGCATATAACGAAGAAGACTGGATTATAAAAAATGTTTCATTTTCTGTAAAGCAGGGAGAAACAATTGCATTGGTAGGTGCTACAGGAGCAGGGAAATCCTCCATCATTAATTTGTTGAACCGTTTTTACGAGTACAATAAAGGAAGCATTGCAATTGACGGAATAGATGTTAGAGATTATGAATTAATTTCTCTGAGAAAGAACATTGCTGTAGTTTTGCAGGATGTCTTTTTGTTTTCGGATACCATTGCAAATAATATTTCATTGAATAATCCGGAGATAACCCGCGAACAAATTGTTGAAGCTTCAAAAATGGTGGGAGCGCATGAATTCATCAGTAAGCTCCCGGGTGCTTATGATTACAATGTAATGGAGCGGGGCGGGATGCTTTCAGTAGGACAACGACAATTGATTTCTTTCATTAGAGCATACGTTTATAATCCTAAAATATTAGTGTTGGACGAAGCAACATCTTCCATTGATACGGAATCAGAAAAATTGATTCAAAATGCAATTGATATTCTAACAAAAGGAAGAACATCAATTGTGATTGCTCACCGATTAGCAACTATTCAAAAAGCAGATAAAATTATTGTGATGGACAAAGGAGAAATTATTGAAATGGGAAATCATCAGGAACTGCTAAGGAAAAACGGACAGTACAAACGCTTGTTTGAATTGCAGTTTAAGGAGGAAGGAGTGGATTAAGTTACACAGATTTCAAAACACTCAACTTCTCCTTCAAATAAGCTCCAGTATAAGAACCTTTGCATTTTATTAAACCTTCTGGAACACCTTCAAAAACAATTGTTCCACCATCTGTTCCACCTTCCGGACCTAAATCAATAACCCAGTCGGCACATTTTATTATTTCTGCGTTGTGTTCAATTATAATAAGTGAATGTCCTTGTTTAATCAATGCATTGAAAGCATATAATAATTTGGAAATATCATGGAAATGCAATCCTGTTGTTGGCTCATCAAAAATAAATAGAGTGGGAGTGTTGCTGTTTTGTCCTATTCCAAGAAAGGATGCTAATTTTATTCGTTGTGCTTCTCCACCGCTGAGCGTGCTGGACGGTTGTCCAAGGTGGACGTAACCCAAACCAACATCCGAAAGCGGTTGTAGCTTTTGCACAATCTTTTTTTCTGTATTCGTTGGTCGTTGTGGTAAACTGAAAAAATCAATTGCATCATCAACGGTCATATTTAAAATGTCAGAAATGTTTTTATCCTGGTAAGTGATTTCAAGAATATCTTGTTTGAAACGTTTTCCGTTGCAGGATTCGCAAACCAGATGAATGTCCGCCATGAACTGCATCTCTACCGTTACTTCCCCTTCTCCTTCACACACTTCACATCTTCCTCCATCCACGTTGAATGAAAAGTGAGAAGGTTTGTATCCTCTGTTTTTTGCTAATTGTTGGTCGGCAAACAATGCACGTATTTCATCGTATGCTTTTACATAGGTCACAGGATTGGAGCGTGATGATTTACCAATTGGATTTTGGTCAACAGCTGCAATACTTTTGTAATCTCCGTTTAATTTTTCAAATGTTCCAGTAGCTTCACCAAATCCTCCGTGAATTTTTTTCAAGGCAGGATATAATACGCGTTTTACTAAAGATGTTTTTCCGGAACCGCTCACACCCGTCACAACACACATTACATTCAAAGGAAATTTTACATTTACTCCTTTTAAATTATTTTCGCGCACACCGGTAAGTTCAATCGATTGATTCCAATTTCTTCTGGACGAAGGAACAGGAATGCTTTCTTTACCAGTTAAGTACAATGCGGTTAAACTTCTTTCTTCCGTTGCCAAGTCTTTATGTGTTCCTTGGAAAACTAATTCGCCACCATGTGTGCCGGCAAGCGGACCAATGTCAATCAGTTGATCGGCTGCACGCATAATTTCTTCATCGTGTTCAACTACGATAACCGTATTGCCAATATCTCGTAAAGAATTCAATACTTTAATTAAGCGTTCGGTATCGCGGGAGTGTAAACCAATACTGGGCTCATCTAAAATATACATAGAACCGACCAAACTGCTTCCTAAGGATGTTGCTAAGTTGATACGTTGCGATTCTCCACCCGACAAACTATTCGATAAACGGTTGAGCGTTAAATAACCTAATCCAACATCATCTAAAAACTGCAAACGATTTTTTATTTCTACTAAAATTCTTTTTGCAACTTCTGTTTCGTAAGTCGTTAATTTTATTTTCGAAAAGAATTCCAATGAATCTTTGATGGGCATCAACACAACATCGTTAATGGAATGCTCTGCTACTTTTACATACGTTGCATCCTTGCGGAGACGGGTGCCTTGGCAATCTGGACAAACAGTTTTTCCTCTGTAACGAGAAAGCATAACACGGTATTGAATTTTGTAGGCTTGTGCTTCTAGGTGTTTAAAGAAATCGTTTAACCCTTGAAAATATTTATTTCCCGTCCAAAGTAATTTTTTTTCTTTCGGAGTTAAATCATAAAAAGAACGGTGAATAGGAAAATCGAATTTGTGAGAGCTGTTTACCAAAACATTTTTCCATTCGCTCATTTTATCGCCTTTCCAACAAACTATTGCATCTTCAAATACAGATAGATTTTTATTTGGAATAACTAAATCTTCATCAATGCCAATAACACTTCCGAATCCTTCGCATAATTTACAAGCACCAATCGGGTTGTTGAAGCTAAAAAAATTGGTAGTTGGTTCTTCAAACGTTAATCCATCTAATTCAAATTTGTTTGAGAAAGACCTCTCCGACCTCACCCCGGCCCTCTCCGAAGGAGAGGGAGTTAGCTTCGATTCCAGATTCTTCTTTGATTTTTTGGCTTTAGCTTCGTTAGGTGAAGGATTTGTAGTTTCGATTTTAGACTCTTCACCCATTACTTCTATGGAGCAATTGCCCGCTCCTTCATAAAAGGCAGTCTGCACCGAATCGGAAATACGATTTTCATTGTCTTCATCATCCGGGCGAACCGTTAAACGATCTACTACAATATAAATTTGCTCTTTTTCCGAAAATTTGGAAGCAACAAAGTCTTCAATTTTAGAAACTATTCCGTTTTGCTGGATTCGTGTAAAACCTTGTTGAGCCAAAAGCTCTAATTGTTTCTTGAATGTTTTATCCGTTTGTTTTGTTATTGGAGAAAGCACCAGAATCTTTGTTTCAGGAGCTAATGAATTGATGTACTTAGAAACATCATCAACAGTATCACGTTTTACCTGATTTCCGGAAACGGGCGACATTGTTCTTCCAATACGAGCATATAATAGTTTCAGATAGTCATAAATTTCGGTAGAAGTCCCAACAGTAGAGCGTGGATTTCTGGAATTTACTTTTTGCTCGATTGCAATTGCAGGAGAAATACCTTTTATGTAATCTACTTCAGGTTTATCAATCCGACCTAAGAACTGTCGCGCATAAGATGAAAGACTTTCTACATACCGTCTTTGGCCTTCCGCATAAAGTGTATCGAATGCCAATGAAGATTTCCCCGAACCTGAGAGTCCTGTGATTACAATAAGTTTATTTCGTGGAATCGCAACATCAATATTCTTTAGATTGTGCACGCGGGCTCCTTTGATAAGGATATATTCTTTCGAATTTAGGTCTTCTATGTTTTTAGGCTTAGCCATATAACGTTCTCGATGCTCTATCAGGTTTAAAAATTCAAACACATACCTGCTGGTAGGTATGGACACGTGGTTTTTACACTAACAAAACCAATAAAAATCCTTTTTAAGCATGAAAATCATGATAATCTGCGTTCCATTTTGCTCAAGGCCTGCAAAATTAATCAATTTCGTTTTGTTTTTAAGGATAACTAATGTATATTTGTTAAAGCGAAAGGAATTATTTTCAAGTTCATGCAACATTTAAATAATTTCTGCGTTAAACTCAACATATTTCAATTTATTATTCACCCAAGGCGAATTAACAAAATTTGTAAAAGCCTTTAAAAACTGAAGAAACATAAGGAAACCTCTACTTTTTTATATTAATTTTTTACATAAAAAAAGGAGGCCCTATGCCAATTCAACAGTTTGTAGACGACCAAGAGCTCGTTAACCAGTACATCAAGGGTGATGAATCAGCACTATCTTTATTGATTACACGCCACAAACGTAGAATTTTCAGCTACATTATGTTAACTGTTAAAGACAGAGCATTGGCCGAAGACATTTTTCAAGACACCTTCATTAAAGTAATTAATACCTTGAAAAAAGGTAATTATAATGAAGAAGGTAAGTTTTTACCTTGGGTGCTCCGCATTTCACACAATCTAGTTATTGACACATTCAGACGTGATAAGCGTATGCCTACTATCAGCGGTGGAATCAATGATGAAGGTGAAGAGTTTGATATTTTTAGTGTGTTGGGGGTATATGATAAAACTGCCGAAGAAGAGATTATTCAGTCTCAGGTTCGTAAAGACATCCGTAAACTGGTAGAAGCTTTACCTGCCGAGCAAAGAGAAGTATTGATGATGCGTCATTATTACGATATGAGCTTTAAAGAAATATCTGAGCAAACCAATGTGAGTATTAATACAGCTTTGGGACGAATGAGATATGCTTTAATTAATCTTCGTAAAATGATAGAGGAGAAAGAGTTGATAATAAGTCACTAGGTGATTAGGTAACTAGGTGATTAGGTAATAAAGTAAGGGCTGTTTCGAAAGAAATAGCCCTTTTTTTATGTCTTATACAATAAACCTGATTTACCTCCGTTATCTTATCATAAACCTCTAAACAAACTGAATGAATAAAACATCTACTAAAAAAATTATTGAACCAACGAGTGCCGAGATGAATGATAAACGTGATGATAGAAAAGAGTTTCCTTATGAACCAGGAAATAATGTTATCAACAACATTCTAAACTATTCAAAAGCTCTCTCCATCCGTAAAACAAAAAGCGGTGAACATTTTGAAATGGTACTAAACTAAGGTCAAAAGAATTTGAAAACGCCCTTCCGAGATATCGGAAGGGCGTTTTTTTTGCATATATTTGAGATAGAATCAGTTTTTTATTGAGCTTATATGACAAAAAGAATTTACTCTTTCTTTATTGCTTTCACTTTTTTATGCTACTTCCCCTCAGTAGCACAAATGAACTATTATGATTCTATTCTACTAGTCTCAAAAACCACAAAAACAGATACTCAAAAAGTTCGAATGTTGAATATTTTGAGTGAAGAGCTTTGGCAAGTGGGAAAATATAAACAATCCCAAACATTTGCTGAGCAAGCATTTGTTTTGGCAGATAAGAATCTTGTTACAACTAATAGTGAATCCCAACACATTTTTTTGAAAGAAAAAGCAAATGCTTGTAACAACCTTGCCATTATTAATCGGTTTTTAGGAGATTATACCCATGCTATCAAAAATCATTTTACGGCTCTTAAAATACGAGAAGAAATTGGCGACAAAAAAGGGGTGGCACGTTCTTACTTAGGTATTGGATCCATTTACAATTTTATGGGTAAAAACACTGAAGCTTTGGACTATAAGTTTAAATCTAAAAAAATAGTTGAAGAAATTAACGATTCTGCAGGAATGGCTAAGGTTTACAATCATATTGCTTATATTTTTTATGACTTGAATAAATATGATTCGGTTGATAAATACAACAACAAATCCTTAATGATATATCTGAAAAGTTTCAACATTCGTGGAATGGCTGATGTGTTTGATTTGTTTGGCTTAACATATCTAAAGAAAAAGGAGTATAAAACGGCTATTGAGAACTTTAATACTTGTTTGCAATATAGAACATTGTTGGTTTCTCAAAATGAAATTGCAGAATCCAATATTTTTTTAGGCCTGGCACATAAAGAAATTAAAGACTACAATAAATCCTATGACTATTATAAAACGGCTTTGTCGCTTGCCAAACTTATTGGTAGTAAAGAGCACCAGAAAAACGCATATAAAGGACTGTATGAGTTGGATAGCATAACAGGAAACTTCACTTCAGCATTTGCAAATCACAAGTTATATGTTACTTATCGTGATAGTTTGATAGGACAAAAGACTTCTGAAACAATTGCTCAACTTCAAGGTCAATTTGAGAATGAAAAACGGGATCAGATTAGAGCTTTGGAAGAAAAACAAAAGGAAGCCAAACGAACTTCGGAAGAAAAACAACAGAAAATAATTTTATACTCCGTTTGTGGAGGTTTATTATTGATGATGGTTTTGGCTATTGTTATTTACAGAGGCTCCAAACAAAAGCAAAAAGCAAATATCGAACTACTGGCTAAAAATGAAATTATTGAGCAACAAAAGCATACAGTTGAGGAAAAGCAAAAAGAAATCATCGATAGCATTAAATATGCTAAGCGTATTCAAAATTCATTGTTGCCTACCGAGAAGTACATTGATAAATCATTTAAACGTCTAAAGGATTAATGAAATTATTATTATCGAGCATCTGCCTCCTTTTTGGAGGAATTGCTGCAAACAATATTGTGAATAGTTAAGCATATTATGATAAAGAGAAAATTAGTATTGGTCGCGTTTTTTATTTTTTCATTCACTTCCTATGGTGTTGCAATTACAGATACTACAAAGTTTGTTAAGTTGTTTAATAGCTATCCTATTAGCAGTGATATTGGCTCTAAAAGAGAATTTATTAGAGAAATATTTGATAGTCTTAGGTCAAATGGAAATACCGAAGAAACTTACTATTTCCTAAAAACAGCAATCAATTATTTTAAAAAGAAAAACGAAACACTTACCGAAGCTGTGTCTATAAACTCTTTGGGATTGTTTTATAATAACATAGGCAAGTATAACGATGCTATACAGACCTTTTCGAAAGGAATAAATTTGCTGGAGAAATATAAAGCGAAAAACGAAAATATTGACGAGGTACATTCTGTTTTATATCTGTTGTATTTGAATTATGGCAATACTTTTTATTTTTTGGATGAACCCAGCAAGGCTCTTGTGTTTTATAAGAAAGCCTATGCTGAAATAAAAAGCAAGAAGAAATACGATAGAAGCGACAGTCTTAAAATTGCACAAGTGTTTAATAATTTTGGTATTACTTATAGCCAAAAAAATGATAACGAAACAGGAATGTATTATTTCAATAAAGCTTTAAAAATGAATGAGCAATTGAAAGATACTTCTCGTATTGCTAATGTTTTAAGCAACTTGGCAAGTTTGCATTCTACTAACAAAGAAATTGATAGTGCTTTAGCGAAGTATTTTATTGTAAAAAGTATATATGAAAAAGAAAACAATAAAACAGATATTGCATTTATTAATGGTCAAATAGCTTCTGTTTATTTGAATAGTGGTTCACCTAAAAAGGGGTTGCCTTATGCCTTGGTTGCTCTTTCTAATTGTGATACCAATACTTTTTCTCATGAACTTGTTGAAACATACAATGTTTTAAACAATATTTACGGAGAATTGAAAGATTATAAAAATGAGATTAGATATTTGAAGTTATATATTGCTGTCTCCGATTCTGTAAACAAAGAGGAAACGGTAAATGAAATTAATAGAAAAGAAATGTTAGTGAACTTTAATGCATTGCATGTAACTGATAGTGTTAAAACGGCAGAGGAGTTGAAGCGGAAAGATTTGAATATTCAAGCAAACAGACGCCAAAGCTTTTTTTTAGTAATAGTGCTCATTCTAACATTTGTTGCTTTGGGGTTGATTTATTCTCGTTTTAAACTTACCAAAAAACAAAAAAATATAATTGAAGCTCAAAAGAAATTTGTGGATGAAAAAAATAAAGAAATCACTGATAGCATAAGATATGCTAAACGGATACAAACATCTTTATTGCCTACCGAAAAATATATTGATAAAAATTTAAAACGACTAAACAATGAATAAAAAGATGAAAACAAAAATTCTTTTATTATTTATTGTTATAGCCTCTGCTTTAAATGCACAGGTTAGTCCCGCTACAAATACTATTAGTTTGGACGTCAGTACAGCCCCTCAGAATGCAGTATTCAATTATGATTCTTGTTTTACTATTGGTGATGAAATAGGAATTGGAAGTGTTGGGATGTTTCAGAATTGGACCAATATTGAAACAGCTCCAGGAGTTTTTGATCTTTTTCTTTTCGACATTGCTAATTACTATTATCCTTTGCATGGAATGCCAGTTGATTTAACCATTGCGCCTATAGCAACCAATCAGCTGGAAGTACCGTCCGACTTAACGGCTGTTGCTTTTGACAGTCCGACTATGATCAATCGTTTTAATGCTTTGTTGGATAGTATTCAGATTCACATTCCAAGTGTTACGCTTGCATCGTTGGTGATAGGTTCGGAGCATGATATTTATATTGGTTCTAATGCAACACTTTGGAATCAATACACTACTTTTTATAACAGTGTTTCTGCACATGCAAAAGTGCTGTGGCCTGGATTAAAAGTAGCTACTGAGTTAACCTTTGCTGGTATAGCCAATTATAATTCCTTTGCACAAGCATTAAACACTAGTAGCGACTACATTGGGGTTTCACATTATCCACTTAACAACGATTTTACAGTAAAACCAATTTCTGTTCTGTGGGATGATTTTGATACACTTGTAAACTTATATCCTTCCAAACCAATTTGCTTTTATCAATACGGTTATCCTTCAAGTACTTCCTGTAACAGTTCCGATGCATTGCAAAAGCAATTTATTACGGAGACATTTAATGTATGGGATGTGTATGCTACTAATGTGCGTATGATCGATTTTACTTGGTTACATGATCTAGATACGGCTATGGTTAATTATTACGGAACGTATTACGGAATAACAGATACGGTGTTTCTTGAATTTCTTCGCACCTTGGGTTTTCGTAACTGGAATGGGAATGGAAGTGATAAGCCTGCATTGGTCGAATTGAGATGTCAAGCAAAAGCGCATGGATTTAATGCGTTACCGATTGTTTGTAATGTTGGAATAGAAGAAACATCTTTTGAAGAAAATTCTTTTTATTTTTATCCTAATCCTGTAGCGCAAACACTTTCAATCGTGCTTAAAAACATTGGTAGTAAAGAAACAGTTCAGATTTACAATTCAATGGGAATGCTTATGAAAGAAATGGTGCTGACACAATCTACTCAAATTGATGTGGGTTCTTTGGCAGGCGGACTCTATTTTATTTGTGAAAAGAATCATCTGCAAAACGGTCAAAAATTCATAAAAGAATAATGGATTTTAAATTTCATTTTAATAGAACCTAGTTGGGGTTTATTGGTATAGGCCTTGATGAAGTTTTTGTGAAAAAGAAGAAATACTAAAAAGTAAAAATGTGATGAGGGTAGCGAAAAAATGTTTCATAATAAAGTAGTAGTTTTAGAATTATATTATTTGAGAAGCGAAATGATGCGATAAGGTTGCACATGTTAGACAACGATTTGGAAGTTTCAGTAAACGTCAGTTTTTGACGAAGATTTAACGATTTATATTTCGATCAACCAGCGGCAGATGCATTTGAATGTTCAAAAATGATGACTTTTGACGAGAACAACAGTTTGCTTTCTGAGCTGAAAAAGGAATAGTGTTTTTTATTTAGTTGCCAAATAATATTCCAATTCAGGACATTGGTATTTTCTGAAAACACTTGTTTGTGAATATTTTCTGTAAAGAGCAAATGTTTCCTTCTCAGGAATAAAATTAGGAGCCTTCGTTTCATAAGGCAGCTGATTGACATCAAAATCGTAGGCTGCTTCATTACAACAGTAGATCATTAAGCTAGCCATGGCTTTTTCTTCATTGTTGATAGCGTATTTTAAAGCAGATTTATAATACTTTTTAGCAAGAGCACATTTGTAATAATTTTTTTGTTGCATTTTAGTTCGTTTTTCGAACATGCCTCCAAATAAGTAATCATTGGAGAATGAATAATCTTCATCGGTTCCTTTTCCATAGTTGGTCATCATCCAGGAATTGCCCCAGTATGAACAGTTGAAATAGGCGTGTCCTACTTTTATATAATTCCCTCCTTTTTTCGCATCATTTGTATCTGCTTCAGCAAGCAATGATCGTATTTCTTTTATAAAAGTTAGTTTATTGAATTCGTAATTGTAGTTTCGCTTATATGCATACGACAATACTTTTGGAAGAAAAGGATCTTCATTCAAATAATCTTTAAACTCATAATGTGTATTCCAGTAATTTTTAGGAATCTCAGCCAATGTTTTTTCGGTCAGTTCTAAATTGTCATCTCTGAATGCAATGGTGGCTTTTAAATCTTTTAAAGCATTTATATTGGAAAAGTGTTTCTCTCGAATGTATCTTTCAAAAGGTGTTGGCATTTTTGATGTTACCATCAGCATCAACTCGTCAATATCCGTTGTTTTTGCATACCTGTCGAAATAGGCGAGTGGCCAATAGTAATCTTCAAAGAAGTATTGATAGTCATCATATCCCCAATCTTCATTCTTAGTTTCATAAGAACTTTTGTACTGCTCCGATTTAAGAAATAGCAAACCGGAGATAGCAATTCTGTTTTGCTTTTGATACTCTTTGCTAAGGATTCTAGTTAACGAATAAAGACTTTTATAAATATCGTAATCCAGTTTAGCATTTTTCTCTAATTGCATGAGATTGTTAACCAGCTTTTCTTTTGTAGTTTCAGCATTGATATCTTCTGATTTTAATGTGATTAATGCTAACTGAATGTTTTTTTGTCTAAGAATGGATACTGGTGCATTTTTTCTGACTGCGCTTAAAAAGAGCTTCCCTGTTTCATTCTCATCATTAATGAAACATAAATGAGCAATGGCAACAGACAAAAGATCTTTGAGGTCTCCTGCTTTTGTTTTTTTATGACAATCGATCAAAAATCTCTTTAATTCTTTCGAATATGCTTTGTCTATTTTCGCATTTATTTTTTTTGTTTGCTCAAAATCAGTATACCATTCTTCACCTATTTGTACGGAAGGTCCATATTCCGTTAGCATTGGTGTAAATATCCAATCTTCCACTTTATTAATTTCTCTCATTACCAATGCGCCAAAATAATGATCGGAAGGTTTGTAGTTAAATATTTCTTTCAATTTTGGCAATGCCTTTCCGGGATTTCTCAAACACGCCATCGTTAAAATCACACTTCGTTCGTGATCATCTTTTGCTAACAGTAAGGTTCTTTCTACCATGCTTGGTTTTTTATTGAACCATTGCATGCAGACGTATTTTTTTTCTTCACATTGATCGAACACTTGACTGTATAAATAATTGGCTTGAATCGTATCGCCAACTTTGTCGGTGGCAAGTGCTTTGTATAGCAAGGCCCATGGCTGTAAAATGGTTTCTTCTTCTTTATCTGAAAAGTGAGTGTCATATAATTTACAGGCTTCGCCCAAATCATTCAGATAATAACTGATTTTTATAAACTGAAAGGCATAACGTTTTATTAAAAAAACGTCTTTCAATGTTTTTAGTTTTTCTTTAAGCAAAGAATAGTCATGTTCAATCTTTACTGTAAATCCGTAATGCCAGCTGTTCAGATCCACCCAACTTTCCCATTTTCCGTCCGATTGAAAATTACAGTATTCAAGTTCTTTAGAAAACTGAAGGTAAGTAAGGAGCTCCTTGTTCTTAGGAAGTATCAGTTTTTCAATAAAAGTATTGCCACCGAAATTCTTTTTTAATTCATTCTTTTCACAGGATATTTCAAATGCTTCGGGCGAAGTGTTATAAAGTATTAAATAGATGTCATTCATTTTCACACCTGTTCCCAACTTCGTTTGCCATTCTTTGCAGTTTTTGTAACGGTCGATCTTTGCATCATCCGGAGATGTTGTATTGTAGAAATCTGCAGAATAATAGAAAGGACGGAATCCTTCCATATTTGTAAGCTCTGCTCTGAAAAATGCGAGCCTTGTAGTTTCTGAATTCTCATACCAACCACAGCCATAACCGAGAGTCGTTTTGAGGACGAGTAAACTAATGCTCAAAAAACTGATAATATTTTTTAATGTTTTCAATACCGTAGGTGTTTATATAAGTTGTATCCCAGGAAAACAGTGTTATTCTGCTATCATTATCTAATTCTAATTTATCG
>Ga0163148_10002877_pt1 | contig 19825 bp, 10 predicted proteins | sample OliLakLV19MP7P2_FD_148606 | JGI IMG/M metagenome (GOLD analysis project Ga0163148, IMG submission 148606) | Freshwater microbial mat bacterial communities from Lake Vanda, McMurdo Dry Valleys, Antarctica- Oligotrophic Lake LV.19.MP7.P2 | ecosystem: Environmental > Aquatic > Freshwater > Lake >...
ACTAGAAGGTTTTGCTGCAGGATAGTATCGTCAGGTATCATGTCGAAGAATTAGGTAAGTTGGATCAATGAGCGATTGAAGTTGACCTCAAAATACTGTTTTCTTTTTTTTCCCCCATCACTCCCGTTCAAACCCCTGATTCCCAAATTTTAGCGTACGTCCGTTTTCTGTAACGATTCGTACAACATGATCTGGGGCCCCAGCGGGGATATAAGCTTCAATCTCTAACGTAATCTTCACCTGGGCTCCATCAAGACCGGCAAGATGCGCAACAACAGCCTCTCCGATTCGGCTGGCTTCCAGACCAACACGCGTGCTGTCAAGCGTAACTGTACCGTAGTAGCGGCGGGCTAATTTCTCGGCAGGAGGGGCGCCATCCGAGGGCTCAGGAGTAAAAAGCCCGCTTGGGTCAGGGTCAGGGGACACTCCAACGGGTGCTTTTTCAACAGGCCTACCATTTCCGGCATTTACCGAGGCTATTTCAGCTTCCAGTTGCGCGGCTGCAACATCCGGTTTCACCAGAATGCCCGTAGAGTCCACCATCAAGTGAACCAATTGTCCGGCCTGAATTCCCTTGTACCGCTTTGATGCCTCATCAAAAGCGTCTGCATAGGCGAATGTGTCCGTTCGCCAAGTCAGCGATTTTAAACCGTCCTGAATAGCTTGAATGAGCACATCTGCAGAATTTAACCTTGGCAAATACAAGTAGCGACAGAAGTATTCTACCAATTGCCTGATGGAAACGTGATCACCTTGCCAGAGCGGAACATCATCCAAATGCTTGCGCAAAATGACCGAACTCATAGAGAAGATGAGCGATTCATCATGCCGCAGTTTCTTGACAATCCGAACCGCAAGCGGCTCATTGCCACTGAGTCGAATGTGCTTGTAGACGATGGCCGAATCGGGTTTTTGTTGTTCAGGAACCAGGGCCCATTGATACGTTTCTGGAATTCTTGCCGTGACGGTTGAGCTGACTGCCTGTCTTTGGTTCTCTGCCTGTCGGACCTGGTTGGGATCCAGGTTGAGTTCATCTTTTTCCTCCAGGATTGCCTTCCAGGCCAAATACTTACATACTGCCTCGTAAAGGTCGGTGAGCCGTACTTTATCTGCAGCAAGGAACACCAGTGTGTTGCGGTATAAGCGCGGAGCGTTGCCCCGCAATTCTAAAATAGATTTGGCGGCTGCACCTGCGGCGTTTTCTCCATCTTTTGAAAAGGGGTATTCCGGGGGTAGTACGACCAGGCCGGTAGAGTAGTCATCTGGAACATCGGCGCCGCTCCGAGGGAAAGGATGTATCCGGATAAAGCCACCATTGATTTTTAAGTCGGTCCGGATGCGAGTATCCAATTCAGCGGCTATTCTATCTGGTTCGCGGCTGTATTGCTCTGCTCGATCGTCAGCAAGTTTGGTTACCGTAGGTTGGGTGGAATACCAAGCTCTGTTTCCATCCTGGTAGAGGTAGGTGGCAGCAGCCGAAAGGCGGCGTAAAGCATCGCCATAGATTGCGGGCGATTCGCCTGGAATGACGCAGCCAAGTTTAATCCGGCGGTCTTCAATTCCGCGATGCGCGGCTCCTGAAGTAGGAGCGGAGCCCAGGTAAATGGTACGGGCAACGCGGCGCGTAGCGTGAAGCCTTCCCAAATTGGCAACTTCCCCATCAATTTTGAGGGGCAGTGAATCCGGACCATCAATATCTTTTTCTATGATTGGAGTCCAGTTGTCCGATAGATAGCGGGTAAGCTCTGCCTGTACGCGTGGGTCATCCAGGGGAATGGTGGACGGTAGAATGAGCGGGTTTTTATCGCCCTTTTTCCACAAGCTGTGAATCACCGCAGCCATTAAGCGCAAGACACCCCGCGTGCGCTGAAACTTTGCCAGTGTGGACCAATCTGAATAAAGGCGGTCAAATATTTCCGGGTGAATGGGGAATGCTGCCTGAATCCGCTTTTCGTACTCAATCGTTCGGCATTCAGGAGGAAAATCTGCTGGAGATGCCTGGTACGCTTCTACAAATGCCCGCGCCGTCAGGTCCCTTAGTTTGTAGTGGGTAGAATCGGTGAGCGGCTCAAACAAACGCCGCCGCACAATTTCAAAACCTTCCTCTGCCGTAGCAGGACGCCAGGATGATTCAATCCGGCCGACCACATTGCGCAAACGATCCAACGCTTCACGGCCACGGATGCCCCCAACTTCCACTTCGTCCACTTGGGTATGCGGTGATCCTGAAGTGTCTGATGCCGGCAGTGAAACCACCAGCAAACAATTATTGGCAGCTTTTGCAGACTCGGTCAGCGCTTGTGCAAAGCTGAACTGGGTATCAAAATCGCCGCCAGGTAAATCGCTGGAATCGTGCAACTGGCGCGCATAAGCCACCCATTCGTCAATCAGAATCAAACAGGGTCCGTATTCAATAAACAATTCGCGCAAGCGGTCGCCGGGGTTGGTGGCCCGGATATCATCTTCTGCTATCTTGTCAAATGCGGCTTTTCCGCCTAATTGGTAGGCGAGTTCACCCCAAATGGTTCTGACTACCGTGCCATCGCTTTTGGTAACCGGATTTCCGGGCGAAATTTTGTTGCCCACGAGCACCACCCGGCGAGCTTTGGGCAGTTCTTTCACGTCGGCGGCTGCCATGACAACCTCCATTCCTGGCATGTCCTTGGCACTTGCTCCAGAGCACATATGGTACAAGGCCAACATGGAGTGCGTCTTACCACCCCCAAAGTTGGTCTGCAATTGCACCACTGGATCACCGCCCTTTTTATTCAAGCGCAGCAAGCCCCCAATCAACAAACCCTTCAGGCTCTCCGTCAAATAAGTGCGTCTAAAAAACTCGGTTGGATTGGCATATTCCTGTGACCCGTTGCCCAAGTGGACCTCCCAGAGATCAGCAGCAAATTCGGCCTGCTGGTAGCGCCCGCTGGCTACATCAACATGGGGAATAACCAGTTCTCGCCACGGCTTTAACGTGGTATTGGCCGAGTCAATGAGCGACCCGCCTGACTTGCGCTTTTCATTCCGGAGTTGTTCGTCAAAAATGAGACGGCGCAACTCCAATTTCATTTTGGATACTTCTTCTGCAAAAGGAGAAGAAATGGATGTCAGAAGCCGGTTTATGGAGTCCAAAGCCCGGTCGGTGTCATCGCTGCTGAATTGCTTTTGATGCGCCCAGTCGTTGCGAACATTGCGCAATTCAGAAACCAGTGTGCGCTCGGCAAAGCCCAGCGTGCGTGCAAAAACATCATTCCACGCTTCCCACATAACGTGCAGTAGTGCCGCGGCATCCCATTCTTTCATGGGAAGGTTACTTTTTAAACGCTCGCTCTTGAAAAAGCTCTCTGCCTCTTCTTGAGCATGTTTTCCGTATTTACTCGTGAACTCCCGCTGAATGTAGTCTGCTAAACCCTGCTTCAGCAGGGTTAACCCTTTTTCAACACGTTGTTGGTTGGAGATAGCCATAGCTTAACTTTCCAGATTCTTAAACAGTGATTGCTGCTCAGCACGAGCGATGCCCGGTTTTTGCGAAAGCACCAGAATTTCTGGCCAACTCTGTACAAGGCCATTGTAGCTGAGTGCCTCTGCTGCGCGCTTCTTGCGCTCGCAAAGCGTATAGAGGCGGTAGCAAAGCTCCCGGGCAATTTCAGCCTTAGCCCCAAGTTGGGCCATGAGCGCTGCTGCGGCGCTTTCCCCGTTGCCTTCCAGTGCCCGGATCAATTGGTGAACTACCTCCCAAGCGGTTAATCTTGTATCGGTCGAAGGGTTCCAGTTTTCGGGCAACTCTTGGGGGCGAAGCAACCGCACTTTGCCTTTTTTTGACTCCAGGATACCCGCCTCTACCATGCCCGTTACACTGGTATTTTTAGACTTGCTAAGTTGTTCTGCCATGCCATAATCCCCTTCGGCGAAACCCTGCTGCTCAAACCAGGTCAGCGCCCAGCGGCTGTCGGCGTCAAAATCACCTTCCTGCTCCGCGAGGGCTTCATCCAACGTTTGGTTGATCAGTGCCAAAGCTTCGCGCACCGTCAACGGTTTGCCTTCGGCATCAAGCACTTTTGAAAAACGGGTGTAGACGGCCATTCCAGGACCGATGGCGGCTTGCGCAAGGTCAACCGGAGCGATGTTGCCGCGTTGCAAGTGAGCGAGTGCTAGCGGCAGCTCATCTTTCAAAGCTGTTACAAAATCACGTCGTGTGGCTGTTGGGGCATCTGAAGCCCGCTTGCGGCAGACCAGGATGATGCTGGAGGCCAGGGCGTTGGTGTCATTACCTATGACCCGACCTTGCTTTTCTGTGCGCATCGGCCACGTTCCGCTGATAGTAAAGCCAGCTTGAATAACGGCAGCCAGAAAGGTGTCCCAGCCGGTGCTTGCTGTTCCATCTACACTATCACTTTCGGATTGCTTAAAAGCGTAGTAAATGGTTACAGGAAAAGCTGGGTGTGCTTGCTTTGCAAGCCGATGCATCGCATTAGTCATGCCATCAAGAAAAAATGCTTCTGCTTTATTCTTGCCGCCATGACGATATGGTGTAGCAACGAGTTCCTCGATTTTCGGAACCGAAATTGTAGCGAATAAATGAGGATATGTATGCAATAAAGAATTTTTCAGCCAAACGTAAAAAAAGTCTGAAAGATCTGCATAGCCAATATTGTCATAATAGGGGGGATCTGTGGATACAACCTTATTCGATGTTAAATTCTGGATTGCAGCATCAGCTTGGTCTGAGCTGCCGATTATAGGGGCAGATGGCAAATGTAGAATGCTCTTTTGCACCCATTCAACTGAGTTACCCATCCAATGGCCACAAGACTCTGAAAACGGATTTACTTCTGTGAAATCCCAAGTCATTGGGAGTGCTTGGCGTGCAAAAGTATTTCGGGATGCCTCAACCTGATTTCGCCATGTTACAATTGTACTCCACGCGTCTGCTGCTCGGCTGGAGCCGAATCCCAAATACACCCCCACCCCCTCCGCATACGCCAAGGCACCAGTTCCACCATCCCGGAGTGGCTTGTTGTCGGCGGGGAGGCCGGCTTGGAGAGCATCGTGCTGAATACGTTCGCGTGCTTCCTGCACCAGATCAGAAAAAGTTGTTAGTGCCACGAGCTGGCGTGGGGTGAAGAGGTCTGCGAATGTCGTCAAACCGTAATTTGGTGTCTTGAAATCACGTGGGTTAACTGGCAAGACTACTTCAGGCTTCCAAGTAGGTCGAGCCGTCAGGGCTATTGCTTCCATTGCAGGTGTCGGCCCAATGTAAACTCGGCCACGGTCACCCTCAGCTACAATCGCCATCAAACGGGCACCCATACGTCCGTTTTGTCCGTCACTACGAATGTTGTCGTAGGAAATTGGCGAACCTGACATTATGCACTTAAAGGCTGCGCGCTTTCCAGCAGAAGTTCCGTTCTTCGCCGCCTCCGCATCTTTCGGTTTTCCCACCTTCACCGTAAACCGATAATGGCCATTCTCAATGACCGGCTCCACATAAGCTTCTTTACCGGCTTTGGTGGAGAGCATAAACGTAGAGGCCAATGGCACGGCCACTTGCGCAAAAGCAGGGTTTGGGCTTTTCACAGTTCTTGCCCAAAGCCAGGCAATGACGGTGAGTTCTCGGCCGAGGTAAGGCTTTAAGTCCGGTCGTTCGGCAACCATAGTTGCGGTAATCGCTACTTTGGGATAGAGGTGGCCAATGCGTTTTTCGGCTTCATCGCGCATCCATTGGCCATAGTATCTTACGTCTTCAGCCAAGCCTTGTGCGCCCTTCCATTCTCGTTTAAACAAGTCTTTGTCCTTTTGAGCATCCGGGTTTATGGGGGGCTTGCCGGCAAACTTTGGCGGAATCTCGATCATGGCTTTGTTGATCAAGACAGCAACCGGGTTCAAATCGCTCGCATAACTTTCCAGTCCGAGTCGTTGGGCTTCAAGCGGTATGGCTCCCCCTCCGGCAAACGGATCGTGAAAGGCGGGCAGTTTATGGCGGTCAAATAATTCCTTGGCCCTGGGGTGATCCGCATTTTCTGCGCAGGTGTACCGCCAACTTTGCCAGATTTCATCGCGGGCGGCCTGAAGCACGGTTTCATTGGTCGTGTTTTCCCAAACTACCAGGTCTTCGATAATCTTGAACAAGCGCTGCCGTTCTTTTTCCTGCTTTTTTTCTGTGGGAAAGAGGTCCGGATGTGCCGAAGGGTCGTCCACCAATTGACTGAACAGCACAGCCCGGGCAGCCGCTAAAGGCCGGCGAGCCCACCACAGGTGCAAGGTACTCGGATGCCCATGACGAATGGACTTTTCTCGCGCAGATGCCTTGTTGATCGCTTCGAGGGGCAGCGCAACTTCAATCAGTTTTTTCTTGTAAGTCATGAGGGTTCGGAGCCTTGGGCAATCAATGCTTTCATGTCGTAATTGGAACTGGTCACGTTAAAGTCCGGCTCCCGCTTGAACGGATTGCGAACGTAATAAACCTGATGGTTCTGATCTTCTTTTAATTCAACAATTGCCAATATAAAATTTTCCGGGTTGTTGAGTGAATACAGAATTTCGTTCCGTGTCACCGTGATAGAATCTGCGCCGCTGATTCGTCCCTTCACTTCAATGAAGCGCAGTTTTCCCTGGCCGGGAACCCGGCTTTCAATGTCGTAGCCGAGCTTATCCAATTCGCGATCCACCGGCTCAAAGCCGAGGTTCTTTTCCACCTGCATGACAATTTTGCGGGCTAACGCTCCTGCCGCCTGGGTGTCTTTTGCCTGGGCTGTTAACGAGGGAAGGGGTTTTCCGTTCATGAGCGCCAGCAGGCCTGCCGGCACGACCACCAGGCCGCCCAAAACAGCGGGAGGCAGCGTGCTGAGCTGTGCTTCAGCGCTTAACTCTTCCAAGCGTTTATGAAGCCTGCCTTGCAAATCATCGGCACGGCGGCGCGCTTCCGCCGAGTTGAGTCGGGCTGCGGGCTTGCCGGCTTGTTCCTGCAATTTGAGCTGTTCTGCCCGGAGGTCCCAGAACGAAATTTCTTTGGTAAGGCGGTCTTTTACGGCCGCTCTTGTTTTGTCAATCCAGTTTATGCGCCTGTCTCGCACTTCTTTCAAATGCTCGGGCACCATTTTGGCGATGGCGTGGTTGAGGGCGTCTTTTTCTAACTGCCGCGTTATCCAGGCACATTCAGGCCTGTTTAACAGGTCATCAATTTGCAGTTCCTCCTTTTCCAGAGGTCGGTAGTCGAGGTAGGGGGCATAGTGCAACGGCCGCGGTAGGTTTGACGGACTCAATTCTACATACAACATTCGCTTGCTGATTACCCGCCTTTCTTTTGAGGGCAAAAGACTGCCATCCTGGATAGCGTGCTCCAGGTAGAACAGTACGCGAGGTTCAGTTCCACAGTCTTTTTCGTCCACCAGGATGGTACCGCGGCGCAATAAGTCGCGTTCTCTTTCCAGCGTCAGGTCCAGTACACTGTCTAAAAGCGGATGTCCCGGACAGATAAAGGCAGCTTTGGGTTGCCCAGGCATTTCCAGCGCCTCTTTTTCAAAGGCTGCTCGCTCGTACCTCGGCAAAACGGGATCTTTTGTACCAATGATTCGGTCGCGGTTGCGAATGGTGGCGGGAACGTGCGTTATTTCGTAGCGCTTAATTTCTCTTTGTTTGATGCTTCCCCCAAGACGCTTAAAGGCTTCCAGAAAGAAAGCCTCCACGTAATGTGGCTGCAACCGTCTTGCTTTGGCGCGCTCCATGTCTTCGCGGACCCTCGCCACGCGACTGGCATCCATCACGTCCTGTGCCAAAGCGTTTTGATCCATCAGTTGCACCAACGCGGGTTGATCGACAGCCTGAGTAACCGCCTGTGTTAAACGCGCTCTGACTTCCGGTTGATCGCCATATCGAATGGCTTCAAGGAGCAATTCACGAAGCGATTTACCTTCAAACTGCAGCTTGCCCAACACGTCAAAAATCTGGCCGCCAAGCGAATGACGGGCTTGTTCCAACTTTTCAAGCAGCGTGCGGTAAACGTCCCCTTCCCTCGTTTCACTGGCAATCAAGTTCCACAAATGGCAGACTTCCGTTTGCCCAATCCTGTGGATGCGACCAAAGCGTTGCTCCAGGCGGTTCGGGTTCCAGGGCAGGTCATAGTTCACCATCAGGTGAGCCCGCTGAAGGTTGATGCCTTCGCCAGCCGCATCAGTAGCCAGCAGCACCTGAACTTCCGGGTCGTGCAGAAAGCGCTCCTGGATTTTGCGCCGTTCATCACGCCCTAGACCACCGTGTATAGTTACCACGGCTTTAGGACGCCCAAGCAGGGAGCTTATTTGGCGTTCCAGATAAGAAAGAGTATCCCTGTGCTCTGTAAACACCACCAGTTTCTGCCGGGGCGATGGAATGAACGGAGCTATTTCTCCAGCCCCGAAAGGCGTTTCAGGGTCATCGGCCCTTCGACTTAAACCTCCTGGGGTAAAAATCTCGCCCAGCAATTGGGACAATTGCCACCACTTGGTGTCCTGACCGCTTCGGCGCACATCAGCAGCCAGTTTTTCCAATCGCGTCAGGGTAGCAATTTCCAATTTCAGTTCAGCGATGGTGCTGGCTGCCGTTGCTTCATCCAAGACTGCTTCTTCAGCAGCCTCAAACTCGTCGCCTGGGCCTTCTTCTAAATCTTCTACATCGTCTGCATCCAACAGAGGACCGGAATAGGCGATGGTTGCCTGAATGTTTGCCCCGCGCTGCAACAGCTCCATTTCGCGCGCTTTCTTTTCCAGCCGTTCTCGTCTGCGTTGCAGTGATTGAAAGATAGCCTCCGGCGAAGAGGCAAGGCGCCGTTGAAGAATGGTCAAGGCAAAGCCTACGGTTCCGGCTCGCTTATCGTTCTGGAGGGCTTCTGCCCGATTAAACTCGGCTTTGACGTACTCCGTGACCTCTTTATAGAGGACAGCTTCCAAATCTGACAGCTTGTAAGGAACCGTGTGTGCAATGCGCTCCGGGAAAAGGGGTTTGCCGTCAAACTTCAACAGACTTTCTTTGACCATCCGACGCATCAGGTCAGACACTTCTACTTGATGAACCCCGTCCCTGAACCTGCCCTCAAACCGATCCCCGTCCAGCAAGGCAAGGAACAACTGAAAGTCTTCTTCCTTCCCGTTGTGCGGCGTAGCCGTCATTAATAAAAAGTGGCGGGTTAACCCAGAAAGCTGCTGGCCCAAGCGGTACCGTTTCGTGTACTTGACCTCACCCCCAAAGAAAGTGGCCGACAGCTTATGCGCTTCGTCCACGACAATAAGGTCATAGCGGCATTCCGGCGCACTGAGCTTATCGCGCACGTCCTCATTTCGCGCCAACTTATCCAAGCGGGCGATGGTCAGGTCGTTTTCCAGAAACCAGTTTCCGGACCTTGCCGCTTCCAACTTGTCATTGGTCAGGATCTCAAAGGGCAAATGAAAGCGTCGCGACAATTCATCCTGCCATTGCTCCGCCAGGCTGCCCGGGCAAACAATAAGACACCGTTTGAGGTCGCCCCGAACGATCAACTCCTTGATTAACAAGCCCGCCATAATAGTCTTACCCGCCCCTGGGTCATCAGCCAAGAGGAAGCGCAAGGGCTGTCGGGGCAACATAGCCTCATAAACAGCCGTGATCTGGTGGGGTAGGGGCTCAACCTCTGACGTGTGCACCGCCAAGACAGGGTCAAAAAGATGGGCAAGTTTAATTCGGTAGGCTTCTGACACCAGCCGGAACAGGGCACCGTCGCCATCAAAACTCCAAGGTCTACCTTCTTCAACCAATTGTAGGCGAGGTTCATCGTCTTTGTAAAGTATTTCTTCGGCTACTTTTCCGGCTTGCGTTCTATAAATGAGCGTAAGTGCTTCAGAACCATGCCACTGTACACTAACTACGGTTACTGTACTATCAGGTAGGATGCCGCGAAGGATGGCATTGGGTTGGATGTCAGAGAGGGTCATGGGGGAGATAAAGGTAAGAGTCCAAACTTATTTATCGATCTTAAATTCACTTACCAACCACCTGTTGGGTTTGACGCTAGATGGCGGACCTGTAACACACCATAATGCATGTTGCATTTAGAAGTGATGGAATACATTGGAAACACAAAGGTGCTAATAAAATAGCATATATTAATAATAATATTTTTATCATATTTTGCAGAATCAATTTATGATTGTACATTGCGGATAAACTTGTAGATATGCTTAGTAAAATCACTTGGGTTGTTGTCATTTCGTGTTTCATCCCATTCATTGGTAGATCTCAATCAATCATCGCAGTACAAAATGCGACAGGGGCGTCATTTTATCAAACGCTGAATGATGCCATCACGAATGCTGTTTCTGGCGATAAAATCTATATTCCGGGTGGAAATTGGAACTTAACAGTGCCCATTGACAAAGAATTACATATTTATGGGGTAGGCCATGATCCTGATTCAACTTTGGCAACTGGTATTACTAGTATAACAGCCAACTTAAACTTAACCACGGGAGCAGATGGAGGTTCTTTAAATGGCTTGAAATGCGATTATATATATTTTGGCACAAGCACCTCAAACAATGATGTAAATGGATATGCCATTACAAGAGTAAATGCATATTATATAGAAATGCGCGATAACAGTCCTTCAAATATAATAATAAAGGAAGCTGTAGTTAGGGAGCATATATACATTCGTGATGCACAAAACATATTGATTTTAAATTCATATATTGGCAGTGTGATCTTTCAGGCCAATGGAAATGTTTTAATTGATCATTGCATGGTAATGAGCTCCGGTTCTTCTACAACTCTATCTGATATTACGAATGCGGTGGTTTCTAACTCTTTTATTAAGGGTAATGTGTCTGGTTCTACTGGTACAATTTTTAATAATAATATTTTTGGTTCTACCTTTTCATTAGTACCGGGCTATGGTAGTGGTAATTTTACATTTATAAATTTCAATTCTGGGATTTTTATGAATTTTACCGGGGGTAGCGCCTGGAGCTACGATTTTGATCTTCGTTTGGCCCCTGGTAGTATCGGTGTAGGCGCGGCAACTGATGGTACAGACATAGGCTTGTTTGGCGGCTCAGAGCCTTTCAAGGAGGGGTCTTTACCAATTATTCCACATATTGAGTTTAAATCCATTGCCACGCATACGAATGCAGACGGATTGCTTGATGTGAACATTAGAGTGCGTGCACAGACCCGTTGATTAATGAGAGCAGCATTATTCTTTCTGGTTGGTTTCCTCCTGCTTGAAACACAAGTGATGTCGCAATCTTGCGGTACAGTAGGAACTGAGGCAAATAGGATCTACAAAGAGTTAACCGCATCCTCCAGATTTGCTGGAGGGCCTTCTTCTAATTGGGAATACATTCCGATAAAGATTTTCATCATACGGGATGATGTTGGGTCGCCAGGACCTTATAATGCAGGCGATGGCGATAGCGATAATGATTATTATGCATATACTGAGGATATGGTATACGCTGATTTAGCGTTTTCTAACGATGTATATGAAGATGGTAGATTGAAATTTTATATTGATGGCAGCATTGAGTATATAGATAACAGTCTATATTCTAATGAAGCGGTTGCTCAAGCATATCTTCCAGGAAGTCCTGATGCATCAGAATTTACGATAGAGGGTGAGATATGCTCAAATTATAATTACGACAGTGTTTTGAACGTTTACTATTTACCCGCATTAAAAGGAGCTGGCGGTTGGGCATCTTTTCCGGGAGCAAAGAGGTGGGCGCGCGACAGGATATTTATTGATGCAAGAGGTGGAAGAAGCGTACTTTCGCATGAGATAGGTCATTATTTAAATTTGTATCATACACATCAAGGCATAAGCTATGATCTCGGTATCACTCAGGTGGAATATGCAAATTCCGCAAATTGCGGTCCTGGTGTTGGCGATGAAATGTGTTCAACAAAAGGTGATCCAGTACTTAAATGCTACAATAGGGCGGGCAGCATCAGGAATGTAGATCCTTCTTCATGTAACTACATAGGAGGTGGCGAGTATCCAGCAGGAGTACCTTACGACCCACCTGTAAAAAACGTAATGAGCTATGCTATTTGCTGTCAGAACGAGTTGACTTTGGAACAATTAGAACGAGCAAAAACTTCGTTTTATTTAGATAGGAGTTACTTAAAATCTGAAGGACCAATAGGTAATGTGCCTTGTTTAGCTGTAGGGTTAGAAGTACAGGAATATTATACAACTGGGAATACTTATGGGATCACAAACCCGTATAGCTCTAGGGGGTCGGGGATCGCATGTCAACCAGTTGAGTACAAAGACATCTGGTTCATGTTTAAAGTGCCAGCAGATGGAATTGTTTCTATAAAATTGGAAAATATTTCATTCCCAAGTGCAAACTTGAGTGCTGCATTATATGCTGGAAGCAACTGTATTTTTCCTGGTTATATTGGATGTTTTTTGAATGGAAATGGTCAAATGCCAGCCGTTGAAAACTATGATCTTTCAAGTTACACAGGTCAAGAAGTGTATCTTAGAGTTTGGCCAGATCCATCAACACTTGAGACCGGTTTTTTTGATCTATGCGTATACAATAGTTCTAGCGTCGTTGGTGGGCTTTGTAGTAGCCTTGGAACTATCCCAACATCTTTGGTACCGGGGACTGTAGATATTGCGTTTCCCGAAGTACTATATTCAACAACACCAACTCTGGTATGGGAAGGCTCTGGTCCAGCATTGGATGCCTTCGATGTTTATGTGTATGGTTTTGGTGGTACATTGGTTTACAGTACACAAACTAGCAACACCGAAATTTCCATTCCAAGTGGGTATTTGTTTGCTGGCCGGAAGTATTATTGGAAGGTTGCTAACAATGTAAGTGGCATCCCCGGGTGTTTAGATTTTCTAAGCAATGAGCGGCATATCAGCATTTACAACGATGCTTTACTTCCTTGTAGTGGACTAAGTTCAGCTGTAGCGATTCTAAATGCTCCAGGCAGCCTCTATGCAGGTGGATCGATTTCTCTATCCACAACGCAGCCAATGTTTTCTTGGACGCCTGTGCCTGATGCAACAGGGTATGAGGTTTTTGTAAGACAGGATCCACCTGATGGCCCTTTAGTTATTGAGGAATTTGTTGGGGGAACAAGTTGGACTCCTCTAATTCCAACTTTACTATCGGCGGGAAGCGAATATCGCTGGAATGTTCAGGCCCAGTTTGGCTCTTTTTGCGAAGGCGGATATTCAGAACGATTGTATTTTAACATTGATAATGATTCTAGTTCTTCAGCTAGAATAATTGCATGGGAATATTGGTTCAATGAGGATTTTGATGATCGAGTGTTTCTTATTGCCTCGGGTGGTAGTGATTTTACCTTTAGTGCAAAAGTGGATGCTTCAATGCTGAGTGGTGGCATTAATGAGCTTCATTTTCGTTTTTTTGACTTAAAAGAGGGCTGGAGCCATGTTTCAAGCCAATTTTTCAATAAGATTTCAACTATTTCAGTTTCTAATGAGTTAACCGTATTAAACTATTGGTTCGATGATAATTATGATGATGTTTTTTCTACTGTGCTTTACAGCACTGCATTAGCCAATCTTGACTTCTCTGTTAATACTAATTCACTTTCGAGTGGATTGCATGTTGTCAATTTTCAAGTGGTCGATGCTAATGAAAACAGCACTGCTGTTCAGAGTTCATTCTTTAACAAAGTTTCAAATTCTGATGTTTCAAGTAGCTTGATAGTTGGTTATGAGTATTGGTACGATAATGATTACTCAGCAAAGGTTTTTAATGCCATTGATCCTGCTGTTTCGGTGGATATCTCAGCTTTGATCAGCACAGGAGATGTTTCCGAGGGTCTCCACAGCTTAAACATGCGTTCTCTCGATTCAAAAGGACGATTGTCTTCAACTTTGTCAAGTTTCTTTTATCAGGACAACAAAAGTAGTTCCGTCGCAGTTCCGATTACCCAATTCGAGTATTGGTTTGATTTTGATACTTCTAATATATTTATATGGAATACTGCACCTGAAATAGATCTCACCTTTGTAGAATCTTTAGATGCGAGCATGTTGACAGAAGGATTGCACCTGCTCAGTTTCAGATTTAAAGATAGTCGCGATATTTGGAGCGCTGTTTTTACGGAGAGTTTTATGGTGTCTACAGCACTACCGTGCAATACTCCTTTAGGTCTAAATGCAACTCCTTCCATTAATTCAGCGCTACTGAATTGGTCTGTAGTGCCAGATGCCTTGGGCTATAGGGTTGCAGGCAGGAAATTAGGTTCAAGCAGTTATTCCTATTTGCTTACAACTGCATCTACAAAGTCAGTTTATGGTTTGTTGCCTGGAACCACTTATGAGTGGTTTGTCCAGGCAAATTGTGGTTCTGGATTAAGTGTTCCGTCCTTGGTTGATTTCTTTATTACCGGAGTAGCTAAGCAGGGTGATAGTGTTATACCAGTGGGCAAATCTATAGTTTATCCTGTACCATTTGATGATATTTTGATCGCCTCTATCGTTAGTACGAAATCCGTCAAGGTTCAAATAGTTGTGTCTGATATAGCTGGCCGCATTGTATCTGGGTCTTATCACACATTAGAAGTGGGTTCAAATGTTATTGAGTTCACTACTAATATATGGCCGGCTGGTGTGTATAACCTGCTCATTTTGGTAGATGGTGAAGAGCAGATTTTTTCTGTTACAAAGATTTAGGGATTGTGTGGTGCATTAGCCTTTGCGATTGATTTAGAAGAGCGCCGCTAACCTGTTTTCATAAGCACGTTTCCGATTTTCATAAGGCCGCCTACTATCCTCAGCTGAAAGCTCCTCTAATTTAGCCACACTGAAAAATGAATGTTTAAAAATCATGAGCCTCTCCCAATTTTCAGTGCAACAGCTTGTTGCACTCGGAAGTAATAACTCAGTCCAACACTGTGTTGGACTGAACAGTTTATTTTCTCGGTGTCAATTATCCAAACAAAGCCCTTTTTTTACTGGCAATTGACTATCGAGAAAAATTGGAGCAGAGCAATGTTTACCTAACAAAATAAATATATATATTTTACAAGACTAGGTAGAGGTTCTACCAATTTTCACCAACACTACCGGAGCAACACGCAAGGATGGCCGACCAAAGATTCATAGACCTTTACAATCAGTTTTCCAACCCTGGAGCCTAAAGACCCAGAGTTAGACGTAGAACAACAGCCCCCTCCACCCCCCTCACATTACCATCAACTTGGAGGGGTTTTACGTGAACAAATTGGTATAATTTTGGGATGCCTTAGCAATCGCTCCATGAAATCCGCTGCCCTAAATCACGCTAAACCCCAGCCCATTGCCGGCGCTTACGCGACGCTTTGACTGCTGGTCTGGCTTTGTGCAGCGATGTTTTCTACGGGCATCGCAGGGCAAGGGCATCCGGAATCAAGCTATGCTGCTGTCAAGCAAGCCCGCCATCCAGCTAACGCAGACGCGGCCTTCTCCCACCTGCAAGCAATAGCAAAACCGGGCTACGACGGGCAGCCGCTTAAGAGCAAATCGGCGCAACTGCGCTTTCTCGGATTGCATACCTACAGCGAGGTACCGGACAGCAGCACGATCTGGCATTTCCGGGAACGCTTGAAAGAAGGCAATGTCGTCCAGCACCTTTTTAAACGTTTCAAAAAGGAATTGGACAAGCAGCAGATGATCGTCCACAAAGGTAAAATTGTGGACGCTTCGGTTGTGCAAGCACCCCGACAGAGCAATACCCGGGAGGAAAACCAGTCCATTAAGGACGGCGTGATACCGGAGAGTTGGAGCGGGAAAAAAAAGAGCCATAAGGATATAGAAGCCCGCTGGGTAACGAAGAACAGGCGACACAGCTACGGCTACAAGAACCACATTGCAAAATCCACATCAAAGTGGACAGCAAATCCAAATTTGTGGAGGCCTATTGCCTAACTGATGCGAGTGTACACGACAGCCTTGGCGTTTTGTCACTCTTGAGCAAAAAGGATCGAGGACAACTCTTGCACGGAGACAGTGCGTATTCAGGCGAACCTTTTGATCGGGCTGTGGCAAAGGTCAAGATGAAGAACAAAACGCACGAGAAAGGCTATCGTGGCAAACCCTTAACGAGCCAGCAGACGAAAAGCAACACCAGAAAATGTCGTGTACGTGCAAGAGTTGAGCATGTATTCGGATTTCTGCACCAAGCAACCGGAGGCCTAATCATTAGGACGGTAGGCAAGGCAAGAGCAGAAATCAAAATTGGCTTGATGAACCTTACCTACAATCTTTGTCGGTACAGTTTTATACCACAGGGTTGATCGGATAGGTGTGTCTGGTTGAGAAAAAAACAGGCCAGCCGGGCACGAAAAGGCCTAAAATAGATTAACCTATGCCCTGAATTTTGCAGAAAGTGGCATTATCCAGTCGGAAATTGTGAAAAATCGAGAATTGGCGCACCTTGGATGTCGTTTTTAGAAGTACATTAAATGCAATGAAGTTGCAAAACCCATTTAATGGACTTACAAAATTAAAAAAATAGAATTAAAGTACTCTCTAATTAAATGTTATAGTGAACTAGCTATCGTTGGCAGGCGTTAGTGAAGGGGCTGCCGGGAGAGGATGAAGCCGTGGCGGAGTAAGAAGCAGATAAATTGATTCGTTAACTTGGGGAACGTATAATGAGCAGCAAATTACCAAAAGCGCCTCTACAAGAAGCCATCTTTGAAATGCGCTGGCCGCTGCAACCGGATTCCTCTGGCCAGCAGCTTCATGATGCAGAATATCCCTTTGCTCTGGGTAAGTTCCAAGAAGCATTGAAACCTCATTTCCCGCATCATGTGGCGAAATTCCCCAATGACATTCCGCACCAGCTTCTAAACTACCAGGTTGCCCATCAGTTCTGGAAAGGGGAAAACACTTGGCCGGTGAGCCAGCTCGGCCCGGGTATCGCCACACTAAATGATACGGAAAAAAACTATGAGTGGAACAAAACCTATCTTCCCAATGTAAAAATTGCCTTGTCAGCCCTGGAGATAAGTTACAGACATTTAACCTTTAATGCATTGTCGCTGCGTTTCATTGATGTGGTGAGGGTTTCCGATTATGGAAAAAAGACCTGGGAAGAATTTGTGAACGATCATATCAATTTCAGTTTCAGCAACCATTACAACACGCGTGGGAGTTTAAAGCATTTCCATTTTGAGCAGAGCTTTGAAATGGGTGATACCGACCTTTTGAGCGTAACGTTTTCCACCGCTTTTAACAATAAGAAGGAGGAAGTATTCATTTGTCAAACTGCGGTGAATCACCATGGAAAAGTATCAGATGAACAAGTGATCAACTGGCTTGAAAAGGCTCATGATTGTTCGTCTGTGATGTTTAAGGAAATTTGTAAAAATGATTTCTATGCAAGCTTTAGTGAATGAGCCGACTGCACTTTATGGACAATCTACTACGGCATCGTTTGATGCTGAATTCATGCCATCAGCGCGGTATTCCTCCAGCATTTATCTCAGTAATGACAGCCGTTTCCCTGATCATATTGCCGCGATGTTCCAAAAATTGAACCGTCTTGCGGCTTTGCCTAAAGCTTGGGATAGCTATCGGGCTGAGGCTCCTTCACCGGTAGCCTTGGATGAAGCGCGATCATTTATTATTCATAATTATATGTTGGATCTGCCCTTTTACTTCCTGGCACCCGGAGTAAATGGAGAAGTAATGATCGAGTTTCAAAAAGGAACGAAGGCCGCAGAACTTTACTTTCTGCCTGATGGTCAATGCGAATTGATCCTGTTTAAGGACGATGAGGTGGAGCGCGAAGGTGATCTTGAAAATAACCTTCGCGAACTTATTGATTTTTTCTCAAAGTAGTTTTCAGCAATGGATGCGATCAAGGAGGAAGATTTATTGCTCAGAAGGGTTCAGTTCCTTGATCCAAATTTTATTAAGGATGATGGCACTCCGTCATCTTCCAGCTTCAGTTTAAAGAAGGAAGAGGACGGGTTAATGGTTGACCTGGATAGGCTCACAACCTACCGGGAGGCTATTCAGGACAGGGCAAAATTTAGACTGTTTGCATTAAAAGCCGCATATACCACTTCGCTTGGTCTGGAAAATGTGCACGATCCAAAGCAAGATAATCCAGCTCATTGCCTGATTAAGGGCAATATCACCCGTGGCGTTTCCAGAAAACTTGCCAAAGCTGCCAAACGCATACCTTATCCAGATTAGAACGGAGCGTTGGGGAAATAGAGATATCCTTAAGGTCAAGAAAACCTGATTCCTTTGTTCCCGGAAATGCTCAGCAGATGTAGTGTTGAAAAGTTATGACTGGGCCAGGGAACAACGAGAAACCGGCAACTGCATTGTTTGTGGTAACCACTAGCAGATTAAGAAGGACATTTTTGAGATACTCATCAAGGGCAATCAACCGCTCATATCAGTTCTGGCTCACGGCATGTAGACCCGTTGGCAGCCTGAAATTGAAATGGCAGTGGAGAACGACAGGCTACTTGATTTGAGCCGGTTTGACCAAAGCGTAGAGCGAGTTACCAGAGAAACGGCTGAAAAAGAAACAGGGAGATGATCGAGATATGTGATTGTATAACCGTTGGCAATAAAGCAAAGTACGATCAATTTGACAAGCTATGGCATGGTAGACAATATGAAAACATTTAATAAGACTATCCATCCAAACACATTGGCAAGTCGTTCAAAGGAGAGTGTTGCGCAAAGGGTGTCAGATAATTAGTTTAGCTATTCAATTGACACCATGAAAAAGGAATCATTTAACTACGAGGCATTCAAGAAGACTGCACGGTTGTAGTTAAAGATTGGAGGCAAGATACTGGGTAAGGATGGCGTATTCATTGGAACTGCACCCGGAGAAATCGAAAATCGTCAATTGCAAAGACCGCAAACCAACCGGAAGTAACGAGCACGTAAAGTTCGACTTTCTGGGTTACACCTTTAAACCCAACCTTTCAAAGCGAAGGCTGGCTTTATGTTTTTGGGATTTGATTTAGCGAAGAGCGTACAAGCGTTAAGTGGCCACTTTGCGGCAAAGTCAATTTCACCTTTGGCAACCAACACTGTAGAAAGTATTGCAACAGAATTCAACCCCCAATTACAGGGATGGCTACATAACCTAAGGAGAAATTAGATAAGCCTAAGGAATATTTATATTATTAAGATAAATATGAAAACAAGTTTTATGAAGCATTTTATTTTGACAAGGCAGCACTAAAAAGCAATGATAAGGCAAAGCAAAAGTCAAGTAGATACTACAGCCTGTCTGATCGCTATTGTAAATTCTTTTGGCTTTGGTTTCCGAAGAAGTTTAGTCTTATTAAATTTGCTCAATTAGTAATATTAAACTTTTTGAGAGCAAACAAATCCGCACCGTTTGGAATGAAGCTGACCAAAAATTGTATTTCGTGGTAGTTGATGTGGTGCAGGTCTAACCGACAAGCCTAACCCAAGCGACTACGTCAAGAAAATGCGTAAGCGGGATGAATTGCTTTCACAAGGGTGGGGACAACTTGTCACCCCCCTTTTGGTGGACACCACTGGAGGCAAACAGAAATTGAACTATGCTAATGCCCAAGGACTTTTACGCATTATTCAATCCATTCCCCTTCAAAAAAACATAACTTCGCCATGCAAAACCCAACGCGGACAACAACTTCACCTGTGGAAAACAAACACTTTTAAGACAGATGAACGGACACTGAACGGACACTGAACGGACACTGAACGGACACTGAACGGACACTGAACAGAAAGGCATCCGATAGCAGCGAGTTTGTGCAAGCGGGGGTGCACTATTTCGTAAGATAATTAATTCGTATAATAGAAGTTAAGTTCTTG
>Ga0163148_10002881_pt1 | contig 19808 bp, 16 predicted proteins | sample OliLakLV19MP7P2_FD_148606 | JGI IMG/M metagenome (GOLD analysis project Ga0163148, IMG submission 148606) | Freshwater microbial mat bacterial communities from Lake Vanda, McMurdo Dry Valleys, Antarctica- Oligotrophic Lake LV.19.MP7.P2 | ecosystem: Environmental > Aquatic > Freshwater > Lake >...
TTACCTGCACAACCACTGCGTTGGAAGTCGCATTAATGGGTGTATTGGTCGTGTCGTTGGGGTCAGTACAAGTATCGCAGCACTGATATGTGAATGGCTAGTTTGTGAGGAAGCTCTTTGCGATCGACTGAAATACAAGCCTCATAGTCCTGCTGTAAGTGACTGTAACGTACAGCTAGAAACCATTTAACTCAATACGCAGCTTCATCGCTATGTAATACCAATTTAAACAGACTTCAGGGCACATCAATTTTCTGTAAGGGCGCATAGCCATGCGCCCTTACCCCATCTGCAACATTTTCAATTCAAATTGGTATAACCCTCCGTAAAAATGCTGTGAATTTGCCAGCAATCTCGTGCGGCAGCAAATGGTTCTCGGTATGATTGTAGAATGATTAAGTAGTGTCTAAAGCAAAAATATTTTTGACGCTGCTTGGCTCATAGCAACAGGATTAAACGTCCTCTACCAAAGGTGCACTGCCAGGCTACCGAATCGAAAGGATGTCTATTCAGCCTGGACAGACAAGAAGGCAAGTGATTCCGATTGGCTTTCCATAAGCAATCCGTTCATTCGCTTGAATCCTAAACATTTACAGTGCTTGTCCAATACTTGTAAACCTCGGTAGCCTACCAGGTTCAGTTGAAACGATTTCCAACCGAACACAACATACACTTAGGTAGGTTCAAACAATGAATTTCAAGACGATCGGTCTCAATGTGGCTGTAGCGACAGCCGTTGTCGCTAGTTCTGCGCTGGCTATATGTCCGGCTCAAGCCGCTACGATTGGCAGCAAGCTGGATTTCTTTGGGATTGGCAAAGCTGATTTTGCAACCCCAAAAATTGATTTTCTGAATCTTAATTTCAGTAGTGGCGCAAGTACCGGGCAGTTTGCCGTTCAAGGCACCAGCACTGGCAGCTTTGCAGGGTTAGAGCTGGGCACAATCAAAGACATCGGGGCTACAGAGGCTCTTTCACTGTTTGGTGGTACTGGTGTTAGCAACTTTCTTCAAGCTGGCAGTGAAACATTCAAACTCACACAATTGACTGGTTTTGCAAGCAGCACCATCAGCTTTGAAGGAATTTTTGGTGACGGTGTCAAAGGGCTAGGTACGTTTACAGTTTTGGGTAACCAGGGTGAATTGTTCACCTACCAGGGTTCTGTAACCGCTGTCCCAACGCCTGCTCTTCTGCCAGGTCTGTTGGCTCTGGGTCTCGGAGTTTTGCGTAAGCGCAAAGCTGAGGCGATCGAAGAAGTGGAAGCTGACGCTTAAACTCAAACTTTAGAAAAGTTGGATGGGTGCGATCGCATCCATCCAACTTTCTTGTAACAGCTATTAATGCCCACTGGGGAACGGCAGCTTCGCTTGCGTAAACGTTGATTTTCGTTGAAGCCAATAAAATCCGCCTTTTGTGCGCATAATGCCCGGATGACGCGATGCCGATGCAGAAAAAGTTAGTGATGCAGTGCACACAACTTTCTGCTCTCAAGCTGCACATCGCGTTAAGTCTTTATTGCCTTTCAATCATCACCCTTACTGAGCAACAGTGCTTTACTGCTATGGCTTCTACATCTGTCTCCAATTTTGCTCCATCTTATAATGCCAAGCCACTTTGCCGCATTGTGGGTATTGCTTGTCTCGCTGGCTTTGTGGTTGATCTATTGATTCTGGCGTTGCCTCCTTCACTGGGTAGCCCAGAGTGGCGCACAGGTTTTCTGCAACAGGTGAGCGATCGCAGCATTATCTTGCTGTTCGGCGCAGCGCTGACTATCTACGGCAGCTTAGAGGTTCGTGCGCTGCGTAAACAGCTTAGTGTTGCTTGTTTGGCGATCGGCGTTGCCTATCTACTCGCTTGTATTTTAGTGATTAGCGATGGCTTGGCGCTGAATAATTTGGCAGTAAAGAACATTGCCACTCAGGCAGCTCAAGTGCAAACACAAATTCAAAAGGCGAAGGATGATCCAAAAGCGGCACCCAACGTCACACCAGAGCAATTGCAGCAAGCGGCTCAAACGGTTGATACCAGGGCAATATCGCTGAAGCAAAATGCCAAGACGGGTATTTTGAAGACAGCGATCGCGATCGTGGGCAATTTGGTGGTGATTGGTATCGCCCTCATCAGTTTAGGGCGTTACGGTATGCGTCCTCGTAAGAGTTGACTTAGTGCACACCATCTAAAGCTGATCGATCGAGGCAAGCGTTTATAAAGATTCTATAAAGACCAGGGGTGCTGGCAGTGCCCCTGGTTTCCGCCGTTACTAAATTGACGTAGAGTAGAGCTGCAACTACCCGTACGTCTTCAAACTCATGTCGCCAATCGTCTCACTATATTCGTGGGGGCAAATTAAGTTTGCACTTCAAGACTGGTTTGCAACACCGGATCGGGTACTGATACCGTTGGCGGCTATGTTCATAGCAGTACTGCTAAGCCACACGAAACGATGGAAAGCGTTCCTTCTCAAGACGATCGTTGGGTTAGCCGTCGCCTATCTCTTCATCATCTCTCCTCCCGGAGCCGCCTTAGCAATAGAAGGGCTCAACAGTTTCTTACCCGTTGATCAGGGGCAAACTGCCGATGCGATAGTGGTTTTGGGGCGAGGACCGTTTCTGAATGATGAGCGCAGCCAAAAAGCCGCTCAGTTCTGGCGGGAACAACGCGCACCAGTCATCCTGGCAACAGGGCATAATGAGTCCCATCACTTGCTAGCGCTCATCATGGCTCAGGGCATTCCAGAGAGTGTGTTGTTGGAAGAACCCAACGCCCGTACAACCGAAGAAAATGCTGTATTGTCTGCTCAACTACTACGGCAACGGCAGGCAAAGCGGCTGATTTTGATTACGGATAGCCCACATATGCTGCGATCGCTGTTAACCTTTCGTAGCCTGGGCTTTGAAGTCATTCCTGAACCCATTCCCTTGCCCTCCGATTTGCCTTCCATTGCGGTTAGCATCACGGCACTGCGAGAATATGTCGGTTTGATGAGTTATGCGTCAGCGGGACGGTTCCACTCGCGGGCTTAACCAACCGCATTTAACTGGTTAAGAGACACACTCCTTCAGGCGGGGTGCGTGGATTTGTTGCAAGAGATGGTCAATCTGTTGATTTGTGACCAGCAGGTTAAAGCGATCGCGGGCGACCTGTTGGGCATGATGGGCGATCGCTACCATATCCGCTTGATTTTGATAACAGTGATGGATCGTGGCTGCTAGTTTGCAGGTATCGCCGGGTGGAACGAGCCAGCCAGTTTTGCCGTGTTCGATGATTTCCATCGCCCCACCTGCTGCCGCTGCAATGACTGGCGTGCCACACAGCATCCCTTCCACAATCACACGTCCAAAGGGTTCGGGAGCGATCGATGTGTGGGCGACCAGGTCGCAGGCTGCCATGAGTTGGGGAATATCAGAGCGGAAGCCGAGAAATGTCACCCGCTCCTGTAGCTTGAGTTGGTCAACTAAACGGTGTAGGTGCTGAACATACTCTTCCTCTCCAAACAGGGCATCACCCACAAAAACAGCCGTGACCGTTTCTGGGCACTGTGCCAGAGCGTGCAGCAACAGATGCTGCCCTTTCCAGGGAGAGAGGCGGCTGAAATGCCCAATAACGAAGTGGTCATTGAGGGCAAGGGTCTGCCTGAGCTGCGATCGCTCGGTTGCACTGGGTTGGTACTGCTCTGCTTGGAAGCCGTTATACACAACCGTTGTAAGTTCCTGCCGTCCTCCGGCTGCAACAAAGGCCGCTTGGGTTGCTTGAGAGTTTGCAATCACCAATGACGCAAAGCGATTTGCCAGGGTAATAATAATGTGGCGATTAATGGCGCTGAAATGGTCTGCTGAGACAATGTCATGGAGGTGATAAACCAGAGAGCGTTTACTGAAGAGACTGGCAATGACAACAACAACCAGCGCTTTTTGAGTATTCGCGTAGATCACATCAAACTCACAGGCAAGCCGTGCTACACGTCGCATGAGTGGAATCAGTTGCCCAATACTTTTCAGCCCTTGCCGTAGTCCACTTTCTTTTTGCACCTGGATTGGTTGCCGAGTCAGAATTTCAACGGGAATTTGCTGCTGCTCTAACAGCTCTCTGAAGGAGCCGTCTGCCAGTAGCCCTACCAGACAGTTACTGCGATAGTGTTTTGCAATATCTAGCAAGCAAAGTTCGGCACCGCCTGGTTTTCCACTTTGATCAAGGAAAAGAATTCTCATATTGTTTGTGAAGGACGATTCAATTAAGCGGTCGGAATCTGCCGATATTGCATGACCAGCGTCCCACAGTCTTGAAATAGTTTTCAAGGACTTGACGTGGAGATTAATCATCAAGTTTCAATAGATGGAGAAATCGGCATGAGCAACACGTCTCGAACTCTGGGTGCTAGACGCGTCCAGTCATAATGCTGCACGGCATACTCACGAGACGCTTGCCGATCGGGTAAGGGAAGTTCTCCTGTTAAAAACGCAATTAAACGAGCGGCGATCGCGATGGCTTCAGGGGTTTCAGTGACCAAGGTTGGTTGAAATGGGTTGAGCACTTCTGGCATACCGCCAACAGGTGTAGAGACAACGGGTGTGCCGCAGGCGAGCGATTCTAATAAGATGAGACCGAAACCTTCCAGATATTGGCTGGGAACAACCGTCAGGTCAGCGGCTTGATAAGCTATTGGTAGCTGTTCATCAGGTAGGTAGCCCAGAAATTTGACGTGATCCGTCAGCCCTAGAGCGATGACTTGCTGACCGAGTGCCTCACGCAAACGACCTTTACCCGCGATCGCCAGCCACACATCGGGCACATACTTTTTGACTTCGGCTAGGGCTTGCAGGAGTTTATCAATCCCCATGCGCTGCACTAATCGGCGGGGTGTAAACAAAATGGGGCGATCGCTGGGAAAGCCAAGCGTTTCACGAGCCTGCTGACGCGTTAAGTTGGCTTGAAAGCGTTCAATATCGACCCCACCAGGAATGATGTGGATTTTTTGCCAGGGCACGCCGTAACTATTATGCAGAATGGTGCCAAACGCTTTGCTGAGGACAATGAAGCGATCGCACCGTTGAAAGACTTGTTGCTCTAACCAGTATTTCAGTTGCACAACCAGCTTTGGTTCGCCTTCCTGCTTGCTTTCGAGTGCCCAGGGACCATGAAAGGTAAAGGTGACGGGGACGTTTAAGGGCAACTGCCGCAAAATGGGGTAGCTATACAGCGCAAAATGGAGGTTGATGGCATCGGGGGTGGTCAGGCTCCTTTGCTGAAACTGGGAGCGACAGGTGCGCAATCGTTGTGGTAACGATCGCTCGGCTGATGCGAGATTGGTCAATAAGAGCGATGGATGAATGCCCGACGCAGGCAAATCAGTAGCGCATAATTCAACGCGATCGCCGTGTGCCATCAGGCTATGAATCAGCTCATACAGATAGCGTTCGGCTCCACCAGGGGCTGTGGGAAACCATTGATTGCCAACACACAGCAGGGATGCGGTTTGAACAGCCGTTTTCATCATTGGAGGGGCAATTGCAACTACTGCCACCTCTTTCTAGTTAAACGGAGACTAATCAGGAGTCTTGATGAACACTTGATATAGCAGACACCTCATTCATCACACCTCTTCCACATCCATCGCTCAGACAGTCTCCTTATGCCATTTGTGATGAATGATTCCCATGGCTGTGTAGTAGTAAACCGTTAAGAGAAGGGTCGAAAAAATTTGCCCACCGATCGGCCCGTGCCAAAACTCAAACGAATCCTTGCCCCAATAGACGACCGCAAACGTCAGTAGCATAATGCGTGGCACGTTGAAGATCAGAGCCAGAGCAATGCCCGTGATCGCCAGGGCAATTGTTTTGGTTCGGGGGCAGTGGAAGAACAAACCCATGATCACGCCAACACCTGCCAGGACAAGCGCCATATCAAACCCGCTGCAACCAGAGGCAACTTCAACGGCTTTTCCTGCCTCGATCGTGGTAGACAGTGACAGTAGCGAACCATCAACAGTCACGGTTTGCCCAATGACCCGCAGTGCTAACCCACCTAACCATGCTGTGAAACATTCAAGCTGGTTGCCGGTTAGCGTCTTTCTCAAGGTGTTGGTTAAAAAAACTAAATCTGGATAGATGCCAATCAACAGCAGCACGACTGCACGAATATGCTGCGGAAAGAATTCCATACCCCAACAGCACAACGCTATGCCGACCAAGATCACCATACACACCAGCGATTGTAGGGAGATGGAGGCTAGGCAGAAGGGAAAGAACGTCGCACAACCCAGAATCAACAGATACCCCACCATCTGATCGGCACCATTGGCTGATACGGCTACTAATTGCTGCCGCTGTCGCCACAGCAAGTCAAGCCCTAGATAGAGAAAGCCAATGTTTAAGAGGGGCGTAGACGATCCGTGGATGAACTCACTCCCGATGATGACACACCAAGCAGGCAGGTAAAACAGCAGCACCAGGAAACCACAAGTTAAAACCCGATTGTGGTTGGTTTGGATGCTTTGTTTAAGTAACCACAGTGATCGCTGTTTTACCCACTGCCACCGATGGCTGAGGAACTCTGAGGTACTCTGTGGCACTGCTGACTCTCCTTTGCTGTCTATCGACTCATCAAATGGTACTAACGTAAGGAAAATGGTGTGGTTGGATCGTTATTTTAGTCACATTCATTTATTCATCTACTCATCTCTCTATCAGGGTGGTTAGCAAAGAAAATCCTGATAGAGATGCACGGGTCACGTGCTATTGCTTTGTCATATCCATGCGCGTTGGTTCAAACCCAGAGCTACAAGGCTTGACGATCGTGTTTAATAAGGCAGCAATTTGTTGGTTTGTGTGAGCGAGCTGAAAGCACTGAGTTGCTTTCAGCTTTGCACGATGAGCGATCGTGCTTGTCTGTTCTGGCCGACGACGGCATTGGTGGATAACATCTGCAAGCTTTAGCGCATCGCCAGGTGGTGCTAACCACCCCGTTTTACCGGGTTCTATCAGTTCAACGACTCCCCCTGCTGCGGCTGCAACAATCGGTGTATCACACAGCATCGCCTCTACAATGACACGGCCAAACGGCTCTGGAACAGTAGATGTGTGAGCCACCAAATCGCACATGGTCATTAACTGCGGCACATCTGAGCGAAAGCCCAGAAACCGGACACGATCGCTCAACCTTGACTCTGTCACCTGATGATGCAACTGTTCTACATACTCCTGCTCGCCAAATAAAGCATCACCGACAAACAGGGCTACAACATTATCAGGACAATGCGTTAACGCTTCAAGCAGTATATGCTGGCCTTTCCAGGGAGACAAACGGCTGAAGTGCCCTATTACAAAGCGATTGTCTAAATTGAGCTGTTGTCTCAGTTCACTGCTGGTTGACAGAGGAACACGATAAGACGCTGGTTCAAACCCGTTATACACTACTTTGACAATCTCAGCTCTGCCACCAGCTTCAATAAAGGCCTGTTTGGTCGCTTGAGAATTAGCAATGACAAGAGTGGCAAAATGGTTGGCAAGCCAAATCGCTAAGCTGAGGTTGGTTTGGCTAAAATGCTCAGGCGATAAAATGTCGCGCAAATGATAAACCAGAGGATGATGGGTGAACAGGCTCGCGATCGCGCTCAGCACAAAGGCTTTTTGAGTATTCGCATAGACTAAGTCAAAATCCTGGCTGAGCCGCACGATCTTGCCAACAAGACGCACAATTTGTCTTAAGCTCTTGAGACTTTGCCAAAAAGAACTGTTTCTGTGAACCAGCAGTGGTTGGTCGGTTAACACTTTAACTGGAATCTCGTGTTGCTCAAGGGCTTGCCGAAAGGGACCATCGGCAAATAGCCCAACTAAGCACCGATCACCAAACGCACTGGCAACATCAATCAGCGATAGTTCTGCTCCCCCTAACTTTCCGCTTTGGTCTAGAAAGAGAATATTCATGCTAATGAATGGCTTTGAGGAATTGTGAGAGTTGGTATTGGGTTATTCATCAAAGCCAATCCCTAACCGCATACGTCCTGACAGATGTATACGTTGCTGTGGTTAGGCTGGACTTTGATGTCTCAACGGCAGGCACTCGTCATTCGTCATTTAGAAGTTAGCAGCACTGTACGAATTTGTTGGCTGATGATTTGCCAATCAAAGTTCTGGCATACATAACTCCGGCAAGCATCTCGAGATGGCAACGATCGCTCCCCGGTGAGCAACGCCACTAATTGGTTGCTGATTGCGGCGGCATCGGTTGATGGCGTAATTAAATCGGCGGAAAAGGGAGACAAAACCTCTGGCATACCACCCACTGGCGTACACAGTGCTGGAGTGCCACACGCTAAGGATTCCAATAAAATCAGGCCAAACCCTTCTAAGCTCTGGCTGGGCACAACGGTAAGGTCAGCGGCTTGATAGGCAAGGGGCAATTGTTCATCCGGGAGGTAACCCAAAAATTTGACGTGTTGACTCAGCCCCAGCTCATGTGCTTGTTGCTCTAGAGGGTCTCGCAGACTGCCTTTACCTGCGATCGCCAGCCACACATCTGGCACCTGTTGTTTGACTTGCACCATCGCTCTTAGCAAGTGATCAATGCCCATGCGGTGTACTAAGCGACGGGGTGTGAAGAGGATGGTGCGATCGTCCGCCCAACCAAGCTGTTGTCGGGCGGTTTGACGCGATAAATTGGGTTGAAAACGGGTTGTATTGACACCACCGGGAATGATGTGAATGTGTTCCCAGGGAATGGCGTAGGTTTCGTGCAAAATGGTGCCAAAGGCTGTACTCAGCACAATGAAGCGATCGCAGCGTTGGTAAACCTGTTGTTCTATCCAGCGCTTGAAGTGAATACTCCAAACGCTCTGTTGTTCTTGTTTGCCTTCGAGTGCCCAGGGACCATGAAAGGTGAAGGTGATGGGAATATGGCGTGGCAGCTTCGACAAGATTGGGAAACTATACAGGGAGAAGTGCAGGTTAATGGCATCGGGTGGTGGTGCGTGGCGCTGACAAAATTGTTGATGGGTTTGCCACAGGCGTTGGGGCAGTTTTTGCTTGGGGTCTGCCAGGTTGGTGAGCTGCATGGGGTAGTCTGGGGAGACGGAGGGGAGCCCAGCAGCACAGAATTCGATGCGATCGTGGGTTGCCAGTTGATGGGTTAATTCGTAGGTATAGCGGTTTAGCCCACCGGGAGTGGTAGGAAACCAGCCCATCCCGACACAGAGGATGGAGGCAGCGGAGTTGCTCATCGGTTTAGGAATAAGGATCTAAGAAGATGCTGCTTTTAAGAAGGAGCTTAGCAATGTGTTGGTGATGCCATGCTCCAAGGGCAATAGCCCCCACAGTAGGGAATTTGTGCATGAGAAACAATCCGATTCTTCAGCAATCGATGGATGTAGCTTGGAAACGCGGAATCTTCATAACAAAATATTGTAGCGATCGCACACTGCCTATAGGGAGTGCATCAGGTATTGCCGTAACGCACAGCTAACCCTGTGGTTTGGAGTGTTCCTTAAATAACATTTGCACGACTTTCTCAACTCGATTAGTTAAGAGCTTATAATCAAAATTATTTTGAGCTACATCTCTAGCAGCGGCAGCAACCTGCAAACGCTCTGGTTCTGCAAGCAAAAGCTTTAAGTGGTCAGCAAGGCGAGCAGGATGGTGAACATCTCTCACTCCTTCATAGGAAAGCAGCCAGCCTACTCCTGGCAGCACTCGTTTGGCTTCTCCCACATCTGTAGCGATTACATATCGCCCGTAAGCAAGGTAAAGTGGCAGTTTTCCAGTTGTCCGCACCATGCCCACTAGATCATTGGATTGAGTAGAAAGGCAAACATCCATCGCTGAAATGTATTGAGGTAACTGCTCGTAGGGAAGCTGCCCAGTAAAAACAATGCGATCGCCCAGCTTTAACCGCTTAACCTGCTGATGCAGTTGTTCGACGTACTCTTGTTCTTCAAACAAGGCATCACCCACCATCACTGCGGTCACATTTTCAGGACACTGAGTCAACGCCTCAATCAGCACATGCTGCCCTGTCCAGGGCGATAGTCGGCTAAAATGCCCTACCACAAAGCGATCGCTCAAATCTAAGTCTTGCCTCAATTTGCTCAAGGTTGATGCAACACAGTGATAGCGCTCCGGTTCAAAACCGTTATATACCACCTGTACCAGTTCGGGATTGCCGCCGATTTCAATAAACGCTTTTTGGGTGGCTTGCGAGTTGGCAATTACAAGCGAGGCAAACCGATTGGCAAGCCCAACGGCTGCTCGTAGATTGATAGGGCTGAAATGCTCAGGTGACAAAATATCGCGTAGATGATACACCAGGGGACGACGGGTGATCGCGCTGACGATCGCGCCAATCACAAACGCTTTTTGCGTATTGGCATAGAGCAAATCGTAGGAGCGGCTGAGTTGGGCAACTTGCTGCACCAGCTTCATCAGTTGCGGCACACTGGCAATGATACGTAGAATGCTACTGTTTTTTTGGATTTGCAGGGGTTGGGTCATTAGCACCTGTACTGGAATTTGGTGCTGTCGCAGCAGTTCATGAAAGTGACCGTCGGCAAATAAACCAACTAGGCAGCGATCGCGGTAAGGCTCTACCAGATCGAGCAGTGAGAGTTCTGCACCTCCTAACTTGCCGCTTTGATCCAAAAACAGAATATTCATAATTCACTTGACTAAGCAGAATGTTTTGGATGAGTTCGACAGTGTCGCTGACTCGATGGGATGGCTGATTCTCATTTAGAGTGAGAGGTTAATACAGATGGCAAGGTAGTTTGCAAAGACTGCTGCTGCTGATATTTCTGTGCTGCCAGACCAATGCCTAAAAAACTCCATAGCACAACACCAGGAAGCCCACGAATGACTGAACCTAAGGGCATTTGGACAACGATTGAGATCGTAATGGCACGCGCAGCGTTCAGAAATACATCACTAGAATTTCTAAAGTTGCCGATTAGGCGATACAGGAGTGATACCATCCCGCCTAAATAAAATGCACCTCCAAATAAGCCTAAAGTAAAAAAACTTTCCAGAATGGCGCTATCAAAAACTTGATTGGCAAATCGTCCCCCGATGCCATCTCCCAACACATTAGTCAGGGCATCTCCAAGCTGTGAAGCATACGCGCCCTGCCTATCTGAAGCGCTTGTATCGTTGTTGAGGTCAGATAGCGTTTGGATGCGGGCATTAATGACATCTGAAAAAGGCTCCAGGTTGACCAGTGGCACGAGACACAAAGCAAGGACCACAACGAAGAGGATCAAACGCATCTGAAATTTTGGTTTTAGAAAGACCAATAGATCAAACATTCCAAATAACCAGCCTAACCACGCTGTCCGCACCATTGAAAGCAGTAAGGTTAAAAAGCCCAGCATAATGGCGAGAAAACTTAGCGAACCTGTATTGGTGGTTAGCAAAATCAATCCCGCTGCCATGACGCTGGCAAAAACCAGGGGTCCATGCATTGTGCTCCAGACTCGAATACCAAAGGGTTCGGGAAGCCCAAAGGTAACTGCTCTCTCTTCTAGATTGAGCATCCATGCTGTATCCCATTCAGGCGCGACCATGAACTGATAAATGCCATAAGCTCCTGTAATCAACACGCACCACAAAAAAATGCGTTGAGTTGTTTGACGATAACTGGGATACTCACGCCAATTGACAAATAAATGGAAACTAAAGGCAACAGGCGCTAACCACTCTAATACTTTGGTTGTAGCAGAAACAGGGGAAGTCAGGAGCGCTCCAACCAGATAACCGTAGAACACGCCAACAAGGGTTAAGACAAACGGTAAGCTTTCCTGCTGTTTTGCTTTAGGAATATTCTGGAAAACCGTGATGAGTGTGATGAGTGTGACTAAAAAAGGTGTCAATAGAATCGGGCTTGGTTCAGTGTAGACACTGCGATAGTCGATATAGCGACGGATGAGGGGAGAAAGAAACCAAATCCACCAGGTAAAGCCAAGATAGAGCAGAGGAGCACGAAAATAGAGGAGAAGCCCCACAGCAACCGCTCCGGCTGGAAACAGCAGGTTCACAATTTTGCCCAAACCAAGAAAGGCACATAAGGCTGATACCCCAACAAATCCTGCGATCGCAATCCAGCAGATCGCAGGTTGAAAGACTGCGTAGAAGTTGCGTATGCGTTGGCTACTTAGATGCATCAGCGTTAGTAAATCTCTTTAGTTCCTCATTCACAAGTCACTCGTCATCATCCGGTTTTTATCGGATTAACTTTATGAGTAGATTCCAGCTTTAGACTGGCTAGAGATTTTTCCATTTCCTCATGGACAGTATGGAATGTTTCAGTCTAAGGCTGCCATCTCGTTCAATTCATAAGTAGGCAGAGCTAATTATTTTTAGGATAGACCAGCGGAGTGTACCTTATGCTGCCCAGAGGATTGATACGCCATGTTAGCGTTAGCAATCCTACATTTAATTCATCCAGCTACTTACTTGCTGCTATTTGCTCAACAAAAACCTTGGCATGTATAGATAAGTCATGAGACTCGTACCATTTGGAAGCATGATTTGCAATCGTCTGAAAATCTTCTAGTGAATCTAGAACGGCAGATGGGTGGCTGGGAAACCAGTAATGCTTTCCAGCAATCAATCCATCAACTGATGAATTGTTGCCTCTATAGTTGACAGGTAAGACCCCATGAGAGCAATAAGCAGCAAAAATGCCTGATTTTGCTAGAAAGTCTGGGTTGTAGCTAAGGAAACCAGCAATTGAGCTGGATAAGACTTCACTAATCTTAGCGGCTGATTGTCGTCCCATTTCTACTATAGGAACACTATTAATTAAGCGTTGCTTAAGTTCAATTGATGGTCCAATGTCTACAATTCTCTCGATTTTGAGTGAATCGCAAATTCGTTTTAATTCTGTCTGAGCTTTTTGATAGACTCTCAGCCTATTTTTCTGTTGGCCCATGATTACTAACTGACGATGACGCATTGCTAAAGGCAATACCTCTTCCGGCTCCCCAATATTGGAAGGAATCGACAGTATAGAGATAGACTTTTGCTTGTTCCCATTGAGCTTCAAGAGGACATCTGCATAACCTTGTCGGCTCGTTAAGCATCTATCACTAAGACAAGCTAGCCGAGAAGCTAGGCTCTTTTGTACTGGTGCTAGCCAGAAATCACTGTTTGCTACAATCCGAATACCACTACGCTCTAGCTGCACGCCTGTATTAATAACTGGTAGTCCAAAAGCATAAAGCTCATGGAACATAGTGATTAATCTTCTATGGCTGCTGTTGTGCTTCCAATCTTCTAAAGCATTAAGCAGCCAGAATGGGCAGGCTTTCTTTGCATAACCATGCGGAACATAGTGTAATAAAACTTTATCAATTTCTCCGCAAGATTCTTGCACAACGGAGAAAAGATTACTATGTAATCGACTAGGAACTTTACTAACCGGAAATCCTTCAATTTCACTTTCCCCATTCCACGTTGGATCACACACAATAAAATGTGTTGTAATCGAAGAGCTTTGACGAATTTCCCTAGCTAGATTTAGAGCATAGTCACCGATGCCGTCAATTGCCGGAGTAAGACGAGGAACAATAGAGATGATTCGCATATTAAATAGAAGCTAATTTGATGAGGGGTCAGAAAGAGCCTATCGGATGGATTCAGCGTCTTTGCAGCTAATTTATTAAGTAGGTGGATTAAATTAAATTGGAAGATGCACGTAAGTTGAGCTGAGCAAAACCGAAAATTGTATGGTTTCGCTAACAGAGTTTGGCATGGCTGTACCAAATTTCTAGCATACTAGAGCGCCTTTACTGCCCTAAAATCAGTTGCTCTTAAGCTAGTTTTCGAGCTTAACTCTTCGCATCTCCAAAAATAATGTAGGATTCTTTTAATTAAGAAATCAAAGTCACCGCTTACTTTGAATCTTGATGAGTAAATTGGCTATTGAAAGCTTCTGAGAGCTGGCTATTTGTCATCCACCGCTCCTTGGATCTCTCCAAGGAAAGTGATAATGTTTTCTGAATTCCCACCTCAAATTTCGCTCGAACCAATTTAGGAGGCACATATCTCATAGCTAATAAAAGATTAGGTTTGAAATGAAGGTTGTAACACAAGCAGCTAAAGAGCGCACTTTCAAGCACTTTAGGCGTATAGTTCCTATTGAAGATAGAAGTATCTAACGGATGATGTTCAACGATTGCGCCCATAATACAACGACTTTTAAATCCACACTGATAGAGATAAGCGCCAAACTCTAAATAGCTTGAGCCGTAATTGAACCATTCAACCATGCGGTGACCTTGGCTAAAGACTTCGCTTGGATAAATCGTAGAACCATCGGCAATAGCCCAATTGTCGTTGACATCTTTAACTGATTCCGATACACCAGAAGGGGCCAATTGGCCTGCTGTCAGAGTTCCTTCATGATACTTACCTTCAATAAACAAGACTTCGCCAGTTGTCCAGATAGATTTAGGGTCAGACTGTACGGCTTCTAGGCATTGTTCCATATGCCCTGGAGGGAACAGATGGTCGTCATCCATCGTTCGGATGTGTGTACCTTTGCAGGCCAAAGCAGCATAGTTGCGGTTAGCGTAAAGTCCTTGGCGTGGACCTGCTACATAGCGACAATCCCAACGGTTCGCAACCTCTTGTATTTCATGCACCCTATCAGGTTCAGAGTCGTCAGAAATCACAATCTCATAAGGCTGTATACTTTGCCGACGCAAACTCTCCAAACAACGATTGAGAGACTCAGGACGGTTCCGTGTAACTAAAGCAACGCTAAGAATAGCCATAAAAATCCTCTATCTAATTAACCTAAGAGCGATAAATTTGTTCAAGTTTGTTCTCGTAAACCTGTAATAGTTTTCTAGCGATTGTTTGACCTTTAAACTGAGCAGCAATTTGGCAAGATTGTTCAGTAAGAACGGTGTAATCGACCAAAGATAGTTGCAGTACTTCTAGTAATTTCTGAGCAATGGTCGAAACCTCTCCCTTAGAGACCATGAGAGGCAAAGAGAAATGTTTCAGCATCTCCTTGGGTCCAGACTCCTCATAGGCGATTACCGGAATGCCTGCGGCAAGTTGTTCTAAAATTGCCCAGCCAAATGCTTCACAATAACTTGGAAAAATGCCTACTGTCGCATGAGATAGCAGTTCGGGTAAGTCCTGCTGATCGAAAAACGGAGTAACTTTAATGTGTGGAAGATCTACCGGATCAAAGTTTGACAGAATGAACTTGGAAGAATGACCTGTTCCCAGCATTAGGAAAGTTGTGCTCGGAGAAGCTTGCCGAACTTGTCGAACAATTTGAGGAAAGTCTCTAGCCCCTTTGCGCTCACCCCAATGACCAATAAACACTATCTGCTGAGAAGCTAAACGATTGGCTACTGGCATACGCGCTTGCTTAAAATGCAAAAATTTCTCCTCTCGTAGCCCATGGTGCAACATCACAGTTTTGTTTTTCCAGCCTAAAGTCTGAGTAACATAGTGATACTCATCCTGATTTGGGACAGTGATCACGTCGGCATGGGCAAAACTCTTTTCATAGTCTGCTAACGTTGGTCCCAGCAATCGCGCCAGTTGCCTTAAGTAGTTGCCCAAGAAAGAACCTAAGGATTTCTCTCCTCTTTGGCGACGGTTTCTCTCAACAGACTGTTCGTATTGCCTATAGAAGTGCCCCAGTCCAGAGGAACGGACTGCTAAAAGTCCTTTAAAGCCTAATTGCTGCTTTGAAATCGTCAGGTTGGCTTGATGAGCATCAATAATGTCATACTGCTCACCATGCTGCCGAACGAAGTGAATAGCTCGTCTTGCAAACAGACTACTTTCAAAAAAAGCGGTTAATTTATTTCGATGTGGAAAAGCATCTTCAAGATCGAACTTATCAACCACATATCCAAGTTCTCTCCACTCTTCGGCTATCTCGTATTGTACCCGTGGTGCGCCCAAGTTGGGCGTCCAGGGCATATGCAAAATCATCAAAATTCGGAGGGGGCGACTCATAAAATGTTTAGGGGTTACTTGCAAAATTTCTTGTTCATCAATCTGCATTCATGTTGTAAATAAACTAGAGAGCACAAAGTAAAACTTCTCACTCAAATACTAAAAGCGAATTATTTGATTGAGTAAAAGAGATTTAGATATCCCTTTGTTTCCCATGTCTCAGCCAGAATAGAAGCTTGATCTAGATTTAGTGCATCATTAAACTGACGAGCTACATAGCCTAAATCCATTAAATATTGATGAACAGGCCAACTCTTCAAATTGGTTACTCCTGCAAGTAAGGTGTTGAACTCAACACACAACCAGGGCTGATCTCGGCGAATTATTGCTTCAGAACCTTTAAGAGCTTCTAATTCAAATCCCTCAACATCAATTTTCATGCCATGAACAGATGTCTCTTTCAAAACAGAGTCTATCGTAACTATGGGTACTGAGATTACTTGATCACTTGCTGATTCATCAACTATTTGAGAGATGTTATGCTGGTCATTGCATTTAAATGGAAGAGTTGTGTTTTCATTGCCAACAGCCAAACAAAAAGATTGTATATTCCTCGTTAGTTGTCCTAAAGCGATATTTTCAGAAAACCTCTGAAAAGTTTTTGGATTAGGCTCAAATGCGTATACCTTTCCAGCATTTTCAACGATCGAGGCAGCAACCAAGCTCCAGATCCCTATATTTGCTCCGCAGTCTAAAAATACTTGACCTGGCTTGAGCAGATGTCTAAGAATTTCTAAATCCTCTTGCTCTTCCCGTGCTAGCCACACCATGCAATCATAAGGGGACGCTAAGTCACAAACAATAGGATTTCCTCCTGGCAAAATTCTCACTCGTTTAGCATTAGTATCTCTATGTTGCATCCAATAACTGACAATTCTACCTTTCCCTCGAAACTCTGAAGTTCTTTTAATAAATTCAGACACAAACCTATCAATAATTATGCTCATGGCTTAGCTAACTGTGAAGTTTATCTGATGAAACAATAACTTGTGAGTATCGAAACTTATACTTGGAAATTCAAGTCGAGACACAGAAAGATCAGCATAATAATTGTCAGCCACTGTTTATTGCCCGGAGCGGAATAGGAGGCCAATTTAAATCATAATCTTTGATGTATTCTTGAGCTAGTTCAAGATCGTTTGAGTAACGATAAAGGCGATCAAAGCTAATCCGATTGAGAACTTTCTTAGGAATGTAAAATGGATAACGTCTTATCAACCGTAATCCGTTATGAATAAAGCTATCCAACGTTTTTTCTTTAGTTACCTTCTGCAACAGAATAAAAGCGTGTCGGTTGAAAAAATCTTCTAGGAGTCGATGTTTGTTAATGGGTCGGCAAAGTGGTTTTTCCTGGTCAGTGCTCAAAAAGTAGTGAAGATTATTTTGAGCAATGCAGATATGGGCGTTTTGAGTGGCTAGCACTGGAGTCAATTGTGTTGCCTGACTATTATATGTACGCCAGGTTGCTAGTAATTCAGGAATATAGAGAATATCGGTAAATAATCCGAGACGCATAGTCCAATCAAAATCACCACTGGAACCGTATATAACTTTAAAGCCTTGCATCTTGTCAATCAGCCTACGCCGAAACACCAAAGATGTAATCGTGGTATATATCGTACGATAGGCAAAGTGCATCATAAATTCGCATATCCCAGATCGACGATGAGTAGACTGGTTGACATCGCAGTACAGAGCGAAGAGGGATTTGGTAATTTCTTCAGGGGATTGGATGATTTGTCCAGTTTCATTAATCAAGCAAAACTGAAAGTGGCAAACATCCACATCGGGATAAGCATCTAAAGCGTTGACTGTTGTAGAAACTAATTCTGGAAAGCAAGTGTCATCACTGGTCAAAAAGTAAAAGTATTCTGTATCCACATGCTTTAAACATTCGTTCCAGTCTGCATACATTCCCTGCTTGATTCCCCGTCGAATCGAAAATCGTGGATCGGAGGCAAACTGCTGCATATATTCCCAACTGCCATCGGTGGAGTAGCCATCCACAAAAATGCATTTCCAGTCTTCACAGTCTTGAGCCAGCATACTTTCGATACAGGCTGGAAGATATTGAATCTTATTTAGGTTGGGAATACAAAAAGTAAACCTGGGACTGCTCATAGAAATCTCGTTGTAAGACAATTCGACTGTCTCTGTATTCCTACTATAATCTTCTATGCTATCGTACAAGAACCGGATGGTTTGTGTAGAAAATATACAGCTTTGTAAATTTTAATAAAGCTTGGTTCCGTTTGCATGTAAAACGTTTATTACCTCAATTAATTGAGAATAATGTGAGCGGTTAGTAATCATTTCAAAGGACAGTTTTGAGTATCTTGACTCGTCTCAAAATTAATGTTAGAGCAATAGATCCAAATAGACCAATGGCAAATCTAATCAGCGGACCCGAGCCAGGAAGAACTTCTGAAAATGATTCAAATGAAGGAGTAATATCCAAAATGAACACATGGAATCCGTATATGCCAAGCGAGCAGCCAGAGAGAAACCTAATAAGCTTTGGTACTTTTTGAGTGGAAAGAAGAGCTGAATATAGTAAAAGCCAGGAGCCAAACACTAGAGAAACTCTGGCATAGTGAGGAAATTTTGTGTAAAAGATCCACTCTAACAAGGTGAAAACCAGAAACAAAAATGCTAATGTCCATAGCTTAAGCTTGAATGATTTCTTTGAAAGGTTGATACCTCCTTTGCTAAATTCTTGTTGACTAATAGAGGCTGTGAAGATAAAGGACAGGAAACATAAGGGATTTCCAATGGCTGTTAGCCAATTATGATTCCCTGTCATAGCAACAATCACTGGAAAAGAGAATACTAAAATACACGAGTTAATTAAGCAAAAATATCTAATTCTGTCTTTTGATAAGTCACTTTTTATTCTGAAAAGCGCTAATCTAAAACCTTCAGCCAATGCGGTCAAAAATAGCAGAGAGAAAAAGAAGTAGAAAGCAGAACTTCCACCGCTAATCACAAAAGATATAAAGTTCTCTCCAGATGAGAATTCCTCTATAAGTTTATCTGTTTTGCGAAGCACAACTGCATCAAATACCAGTTTTAGAATTACCCAGAATAAGTATAGATAAACTAACTTAGCCAATCGTTTCTTTAGAAAATACCGAGGCTCATTCTCGCTCTTCAGAAAGAATAGGAATAAGGAAAGCTGGAAGAATATGGGGACTGCAAGATAGCTAACATTAAGATTGAAAATGTCGGCGATTGTAGTTAGCTGCAACTTTCCAGTGAGAAAAAAAAGTACGTTTGAGTGAACGGCAACTACGATTACAGAAAAGATAGCTCGTAAAAAATCAAATCCTGAAAGTTTACCTGGAGACATATCATCCAAAAAACTAGACAGCTTTTTCAGTTGAAGTAGCGTATTGCCGATACCAAGCGATCGTGTTTTTCAAACCCCGATGAAAATCGATTTGGGCACTGAAGCCGAAGGCACGCTTAGCGCGTTCTGTGTCCAAGCATCGACGGGGCTGTCCATTAGGCTGATCGGTTTCCCAGATTAGTTTGCCTTTAAATTCCATCAGGTCGCAAATGAGTTCAACCAGGTCTTTGATGGTAATTTCGTAGCCCGTACCCAGATTTACAGGGTCAGGATCGCTGTAAGACTGGGTTGCCATCACAATGCCACGAGCCGCATCTTCGGCATACAGGAACTCTCTTGTCGGGCTGCCATCACCCCAGACGCTAAGGGAATCATCGCCCCGTTGCTGTGCCTCATGCACCTTGTGAATCAGCGCCGGAATAACATGAGAACTGCGCGGATCAAAATTGTCCTCTGGTCCATAGAGATTGACGGGCAGCAAATAAACCCCGTC